>Ga0179593_1449247_pt1 | contig 15960 bp, 26 predicted proteins | sample CZODoug2_1_08_16_FD_185931 | JGI IMG/M metagenome (GOLD analysis project Ga0179593, IMG submission 185931) | Vadose zone soil fungal communities from Angelo Coast Range Reserve, California, USA - CZODoug2_1_08_16fungal (PacBio error correction) | ecosystem: Environmental > Terrestrial > Soil >... | reverse complement strand
TTTGTTTTGAGTACAATTTCCGCGTTGTTTGTGTCATTTCTCAAGGGGAAGGTGACTCCTCGTCAAGTCCTTAATTTTTTTTTCCCTCCACACCCCCACGGATCTCCCTTCCTACTGATTTCCCTTCGGGCTTCGGCGTTGGGTCGGATCCTGCTGGTCAGGGTTTCGGGTTTTTGCCGTTCCCCCTCCGTCTTTCCCGGGGACTGGCGTTTTTGTCCGTTTTTCCCCACCCACATTTACGGTGCTTTTTTCACTGTACTAGTACGTTTTTCTTAGGGTGCCACCCATGGAACCTCCACCCACTAAGCACCAACTTCAAACGTACAACAAAAACTTTGCCTGGTTCGATTCCCCCGGGCTCTTCGTTTCCCTGATGGTGATTTCCCCCGCTGCGTTTCCGTTTTTCCTCCTCCCAGTACATGAAACTTAACTCTTGCTTGTTCACCTTGTGGTTAACCCATTCTCTGTTGTTCGGGGTCCACCAAGAAATTTTTTCGTGACCGGCATCTCCCTACCCATACGAATGTCTTTCTTGTTTTAGTCCCCTTAAGGCCATTTTTTTCCAACCCCCCCCAATGTTTTCGTTTTGGGTTCGGTTTAACTCAATCGTCCTTGGTTTTTTTCTTTTTTGATCCCCCCACCACCAACAAGCATCCTTCACGTGCGTTTTTTTTCCCCCCCCCCCCAACATAAATGGTCGTTCCCCAGCAATTTTTTTCGCCCAGGTCCCCCGTTCCTTTTTGTCCTCCTGTAGATTCGTGAACTCTGTTTTACCCGGCCCGGTTCCGTCGACCCAACAAAAAGTTCAGTTTTCGCTCCAATGGTTTTTTTTTTTCTTTCCTCCCTCAGTACTTTCGCGAACAATTTCGTTTTTGTTCTGTTCCTGGTCCATCCCCCCCCCTAGGACAACATCTTTACTCAGGCTTGCGTGTTTGGGTTTCGCGTCGTTGTTGAAAGTTGCTTATTGAGTGCATTACGCCTCCTCTTTTATCCGTCCCCTCACTTGCCGCCCCCCGTCCCTCTGGACTGGACACCGCCCTGTCCCCGGTTGTCTGGCAGACCCAACAGTGAACCACCGTCCCCCCCCCATACTATCGTTCCACCCACCCCCCCAACCCCAACCCCAAACCCACCCCCCCAAATTTTTTCACCCCGCACACTTGGCCCGGCGGAGTTTCACGTTCTCGTTTGTTTCCCTGCCTCCCCCCGTCGGGTCCACCCATTCGTCTTCGCAATGTTGATTTCTTTTTTTTGATTCTCCTGTGGCTATTTTCTGAACCAGACTATGTCAGAGAGGTTTTTCTCGGTTAAGCTCCTCCCTTGCCCGGCGCTAGTTTTTTCAGTTTTGTTCCCTGCCTCGAGCCAAAGAAGGGGGGGTAGGGACCGCCTGGAAGAGAAGTTACCCAATAGCCCCAGGGGGTGCCCATCCCGTTTTGCTTTTTCCCTTTTTGGGTACGTTTTTGACAGAGCAAAGTCCCGACACGCTTCCGCCTTCTTGACTTTCTGATGTTTTGTAAAAGTTTTTTTAGCTGGGTCTTGTGTGTCCGCAGTTCTTCATCCTTCGTAAGCCCGTTTTTGCCCGTGCCGGCTCCCGTCCCCTAATGTGCGGTTCCCCCCGACACGCGTTCGTGTTTTTTTTTTTGACCCCGGTGAAGTGTTTTGGCCGGTTTTTTTGTTAACCCCGATTTAACCATTTTCTCCTTAGACATTATTTCCTCGGGGTCAGCTTGCGGTCTGAGTGTTTTTCCATGTTTTTCCTTCCCCCGTGTTTCCCCTTGTTCTGTTTCTGGATTTGCCCCCAGCGATTTGGTCCCCAGTTCCGATGATCTCCCCCCCTATACCCCCTTTTATGCTTCCTGACGAAATGTGACAGCGCCTTTATTCACACAGACCTTTTCTACTCACGGGCAGTTTCGATCCCCCCCCCCAAATAATTGACCCCCATTTTCTCTTCCCCTCCTCTTGAGGAATGCCGGCAATTCCATTCCCCCCTTCGTGCCCCAACAGACACACCCCCCCCCCCCCCCCCCCCCCCCTCCCCCCCAGCCACCCTTTTTGTCTGCCCATGATCCTTCAAAAATCCTGGCTGCCACTTCCCCAGCCGTATCCAGTCGGGCCCATCTAGCGGGGTTTTGAGGCTCATGACCCTCCCCTTCCTCTCATTTTTTGGGTTTTTGTAGGACACTTCGACGGCTCCTACCGTCTGGCTGGTTTTCCAAGAAGTGCCCTCTTGTTTTTTTTTTCGCGTGCCTTCCTCTTCCCATTCAGCTACTACGCCATAGTCCAACTCTGATTGCCTCCCTGAACCCCGCCACCCTCCAACCCCCCCTGGAGATTCTCCTGGTGTGCCCGCCGTTTTTTTTGAAAAACGACCCCATAGTACAGTCTTGTTCTTTCCTGGTTCCCCCGCCGACGTTTTGCTCCAATTTTTTTTGCTGGTCCTTACTGCTTTGGGTGTTCCGCTTCGCTTAGTAACAACCCCCCCTTTTTGTTTGGGTGGTCCATTTGTCTTGCCCGTTGGGCCCCCGACGTGCCTGCCCCTTTTTTTTGTGAAACACGCAGGACCCCCAAAACAACACCCCAAACCCCAGTCCCCCCCTTATGTCAGCTTGATGACCCCTTTTTCTTCCCCTTTTTTTTTTTTCGTTCCACTTTCGACTGGTGCACGACATCCCCCCCCGTTTTATTTTACTTCATCAGCTTTTCTTCGGGCGTCCCTCCGTAAACTAGCCTTTCCCACCCACCCCCCCCCCCCACCACCCCACCCCCCCCCCCCCCCCCCCCACCAAGGCATTGACCCCCTGGGACGTTTTCCCCCCCGTGAGCCCAGCATTCCTTTTCCCCCACGCACGCATCCGTGAATTGATTCTCCGCTGTTTCACCCCTCCCCTTGTTTTTCCCCTCATTCAAAGGCTTTTTTTCGTTTACCCCCGCTTTAAATCCAATGGTTTTTTTTAGCTTATCGGGGCTGCCACCCCAGACCCTCGATTTTTTCTGTGCTGCCCCCTACCCCCCTCCCCTCTTCACAAGTCTTAGGTAGTGTGCCTTGCTGAGGTTCCCCCCCCCCCACTTACTTCCTTTGGTTGGTTGAATGGCACAGTCTCTGCCCTTCCCCTGTGGTTCATATTCGGCCATTTTTTTTAGCTAAGTCGGTTCATTTTCCCTCGTGTCTTACTAGACTTTTCTTTTACCTGTTGTTTTTTTTTTTGTTTCTCGTTGAGATCATCTATGCAGGAAAGAAATTGATTCTTAGGCGACCCTGTCTTTTCAAGATTCCCAGTAGTGTTTGTTTTTTCGTTCGCCGTTTTTTTCCCAACCGCCCCCAAATCCTTTTTTTTTTTTTGACACCTTTTTTTGTCCTCCCAGGTTCCCCCCCCTCCAAGAGGTTGCCTCTGCGCTTTTATTTTCTCACCTTCGGGTCCGTTTGGCGTGTTTTTTTTTCTGCGATCGGGCGTAATGTTTTTCTACTTTCCCCCCGTGCACCCCCCGTCCCCTTTTGTCCCTTTCGACTTGTTGTTGATTTTTTTCTCCCTCACTTCTGGTAACGTGCTGCCCCTGAGTTAGAGTTTTGTCGCCCCCCCCTCCCCCCCCCCCGTGACATTTCCCCCGTTTTTTGTTTTTTTTTTTGGGTGTTTGCTTTCCCGCGTCCTGTTTCTTTTTTTTTTTTTTCCGCCCGGACGGTCCATGTGTTGGTTCTGAAGGTTTCTCTGGTTTGCGCGTTCCCCGTTTTCAGGGGGATTTTTTTGTAACCCTTTAATTCTGCTACTTGTTACCTTCTTTCCTGGCCTGTCCTTTGTTTTTTAATCCTTAGGTTTTCTTTCCTTGGCCCCTTGAATTTGGCCCCCCGACTTGTGACGCTGAATTTTCTTTACGACATGCTTTTTTCCCTACGTTTCTCCTTTTTTCCCCCTTTTTCACCAATTTGTCTGCCCGCCCCCCCCCCCCACCCTGTTTTTTGTCCCCCCCCTCTCTTAACAGGTGCTTCTGAAACTTGACTTTCGGAACTTTTTTTTTCGGGGTTTGCCTCCTTTGATTTCCGGTTTTCCCCCAGTGTGGGTTGTGGTCTTTTTGCTTTGTTCGGAGGTCCCTTTGGTTTTTCGCCCTATTACTTGTGGCTGATGGCGGCGAACACTTTTTTTTTTTTGCGTTGTTGCCTTACTGCGGATGGTCTTTTTCCAATCTTCTCGTTTACAGTAATTCCTTATGAATGGTTTCCCCCCCCCCCCCGGACACTTTGTGGTTTCGATGTGCCTTAGGGTTGCGCACATGCCTTTTTCTCCGACTTGACGCTGTTTTATGGGGCGGGCTTTTTTTCCTTCTGTGGACTTTTTTTTCGACGACCCTGTTTCCTCCGAAAATCTTTGTTTTGCCACGTTGTCCTCAGATCCGATAGTGCCCCCGGATTTTTTTTTTTTTTTTTGTATTTGCTAACGATCCCCCGGGGGAGTCCGCTTATTTGTTTTTTCCCTCTTTTCCCCATGTGCGGTCTTTAGTTTTTTTTTAAACCCGATCTGGCATGTGTGACGTTCGGTACCTAGTCACCCTGTCATGCCGGACCAATCCTACCTTGTACAGAGTGGTTCCCGTGGAAGCAAAATGGACCCCAAGTCATCGCTTCCTCCTCGGCAATGATTTAATCCCTTTTTTTTTTTTGACTAACCCCCCACGTGCTTATATTTTTTGCCGTTTTTCCATCGGTTCCTCCCCCCCCTGTCGAGTCGCCGTCATTGTCTGTTACCCCCACCTTGTCCTGTTCAATGTTGGAGGTTTTTTCCGCCTGCTTTTTACAATGGAGGGTTTCCGAGTTCTTTCCGGGTCCGTCGACCCGTGAACCCCCCCGATCCCGTACGTACTCGGCTTTCCTGCTTCGTCCAGCGTTTCTTTCCTTCAGCCAGGCTTTTTACGTTTTCTTCTCTGCTTCCCCCTGGCGTTTATGTTTTTTTTTTTTCGCCCTTATCGCTGTCCACAGGTTTTTGAGTTCCCCTTTTCCGAATGCTATTTGTTTTTGGTTTGCCGCCATCGCTCCAGCCCTCGCCCTTGTCGCTGCCTGGCGATGGCACTTTTGTAGTTTTCTTCTCCCACTAGGACCTTTTTCGTTGGAACCACCAATTCTGTCAACCCTTTTTGGGTTCCCTTCTTTTTTTTTCACTCTTTGGTGGCGCGTGTGGCGCATGGTTGTTACGTCCTGTCGCCTTCTATTGAGGCCTTTTTTGTCGGATTATCCCCGCTTTCGTATGAGTGTCAGTGAACTTGTCGGTCGCACTCCGTTTTTCGTTTTGGACTGTTTCGTACCACACCGATTTTTTTTTCGCTCCATTCTTGAGTTTTGACTTTTTTCCCAGTTCCTGATCTGGCGCGCACTCTCTCCCGTTTCCGGTCCCTCTTCTCACTCTTTCTTGTTTTGCTTACATTTTTTCAGACGGCCCCTTTCAAGCACCAATGGGGTTCTGTTACATTTCTGCCCCTCCCTGAGTTTTCGGGTTGTTTCCATCTCTTGTTGTGACCCATCTTTCCCCCCACGAAGCAAATTGCTTCGTGTTTTGCCTTTTTTTTTCCCCCCAAGTGAGATCGTGTGTGATTTTGACCGATCTTTCGTCCCTAGTCTGTTTTTTTCCTCAACACCCCCCTGCGACTGTCCACTGTCACAACATTTTATTGGTTCCATTCCCGGTTCGTTCTTTTCGTTTTCTCTTTTTTTTTCCCCCGGCCCCATCGACCATGAACTACGCCTCAAGAACTTTTTTTCTGTGGACCCCATACCTTACCCCCTTTGGGCCCTCTTCTTGTTTGTTTTTTCCGGACGACACTTTTTTTTTTCTTGGTTGGTGCAAGTCTCCCCTTCGACTACCACTTTTACCGCGTTTTTTTTTATTCCACCCCCTCTTTTTTGCGCCTGTATCTGATGTCTATCGCTTTTTTTACCTTCCCCTGCTCTCCTTGGACGCTTGCCTATCCTTACACCCCCCTCCTTATTTTTGGAACCAGTTTTTTTCCCCCCCCCCAATTCTTCTCTCTCCTAAAGTTTTTTTTTTGTTTAAGAAAAATTTTGAGACTCTTTTTGGTTAACCTTTCTTGTTCCCTTTTTTTTTTTAAAGGTTTTCCCCCAACTCCTTTGCGTTTTTTTTTTTATCGTTCTTTAAGTCCAAGTAAGATACATTTTTTATTTTTAATGATCGACCTTTCTGGATTCCTGCGTCCCTTTCTTCCGTGGAGCCCCTCTTCCTTTTAGTGCAGCCGGATCGTTTCATGACAACCCCCACCACCCCAACCCCCACCCCCCCCAACAAACCACAAACCCAGGATCCCCCTCCCTCCCCCTGTAATCTCCTTTTCCCAAAGTTTGAGTTTGAAAACTGGTTTTCACCGAACCGTGGGCCTGTTGATTACTTCTCCCCCGCACGCCGCCGAATGTATTTGTGCTACGATATGGATGTTCTTTTTTTTGGCGGCTGGTTTCACCCTGTCTGACATGTGGTGTCTCCACGCCCCGACCTTCTACCGCAGTACTCCAAACCGGGATGATGGACCCCAACTTTTTTTGCTGTTGTTTTTCGTCCACCCCCGACCGGATTTTTGATCACCAACCCGGTTACACCAAAACACCGGCCCGGTTTCCCCTTTTTTGCTAACTTACCAGGCCATCTGCCGTTGCTTTTTCGTTTGGTCCCTCTTTCCTCTTCCTCCCCCTTTTTTTTTCGTCCCCAAAAGTCAGTGTATCCCTGTTCGCACCTTTGGCTCCCCCTTCACCAATGTGTCCAGTGCCCCGTGCTGGGCTTCTTTTTCCCCTCGGCCTTGAGGCGAACCCTTTTGCTGACCCCCTTGGCCCATGGTTTTTCCGACACAGTTTTTCCCTCCCCACCCCCCAAGGCCCCCTTGGCTCCTTTCCAGTTTCCAGTGCCTTTTCCTTTTTTTTTTTCGCGACCACCGACCCCACCCCCCACCACCCCCCCAAAAACCACAACCCCCCCCCACAAAAAAAAAATCTTGTATTGTTTTCCGGTCCCCTTTCCCCCAGTTGCTCATGGCGCTAGTTTTTACCCCCCGTCTCAGGAGGAGAAACGAAAAGGACAACACAGGAATTACGTCTGGTCCTCCGTGCTCCCGGTTCTTTGGTTTACGTGGTTTCCGGCTTCTTTCCGTTTCTCTCGTTACTTCCCATCATTATTATCCGGCACAGATCCCCCCGCTTTTTTGCCGCCACCCTTGAAGGCAGACCCCTTTTCCTTCCCCCCGGCGCCCCCCCCCCAGTGGACTCCCCTTCTGTTTTTTTTTAAAAACACCCCCAAACCACCAATCTTTCCAAAAAACACCCCCCCCCCCAAAACCGTTGCCCCCCTTGTTGGTGCCCCCTTTACCTGTCTCGGGTCCGAGTTTGGGACACATATCTCCCCCGGTCTGGTTTTCCTGCCTCCCCGGAATCCTGAGATTTCGGCCCCCTTTTTTGGGCTGACCCCCCCCCTGAAATCTCCTTTTCCTGTCGGATGTCAGCCCCTTCTCCCCTGTTTAGATTCTTCCCTGCGAGGATCCAGTTTCCTGGCCCCCCCGGGACTCTAATTTCCCGCCGTTTTTCTTCTGGAAAGTTTCCCAGTTACCCCTTTCAACTGTACCCTGCCTTTGACCCTCGACGAATTGTGGTTTGTTCCCTTTTCCACACTGACTCCTTTTCGGTATGGTTCCCCCGTTTGTTTCCCTCAAGGTCCCCCCTCCAGGGTTTTAGTTTTTGACAGAACCCCCTGGCTTCAGGGGCCTCCAAAGACCTGTCACTGGACCCTGTGGGTTGTTTTCCACGACAATTTGACGTCCGGACCTGTAGCTCCCCCCGAGTAAGGTTTGCAAGAAACCATCCCCCCCTATATCGTTAGGCCCCCGTGTTTTTCCCATCAAATTCCATCTTCCTCCTCTGGCCTCGGAAGTTGGTTCATTCGTGTTTTTCCTTTTGTGCGTTTCCCCCCGTTGCCTTCTTGTGTAAACCGTGGTTCGGATTGGATTTCCCCAGTCCTCTTTTCTTTCCTCACAATACATTACAATCTATTTTCTAGATTTTTGGCCCGTTTCCAGCCGATTTTTTTTCCCCTCTCTATTTTTGGATCGTCTTCACCCCCCCCCCCCCCTTCCCGGCCCAAATCGATTTTTTTTTCTTCTCCCCCCCGATCTTTTTGGTCCCAGCAAGCATTTTCCAGATTGGAAAGGTTTTTGATTTGTACTTTTCTACCGTCCCCCTTTTCATGCCCCAATCGTGCCCTCTTTATTTGCCCCTTTCCTTTCCCCCTGATTCCAGGCCTCATCATTGATTTTTTGGGAGGCCGATGCCCCCCCACTTTCGCATGCGTTCCCCCCCAACTTTTCCTTTTTTCGGGACCTTTTATCCCTGGGTACCTTCCCCCCTTTTCCTGTTTCCGCAATTTTTTTTTGTTTAGTTCGCCCCTTCCCGCTTTTTGTTGTTTAATTCGTTTTTCTTCTCCCGGCCCCCTCCCCTGCTGTCCCCCAATCCCTGACCTTCCCTCCCACTCCATGATTGGTGCCCAGTCCCCCTGCCCACCCCTTCCCCCCCCCACCCCACCCCCTAGGAGACCCCCGTTTCCTTTTCCCATGATAACTCCCCTGAAAAAAACTCTGGGTCCCCCTTTTTTTTTTTCTTTTCTTCCCTGTCGAGAAGTCTTTCGTTTTTTGCTCCAATTTGTGATTTTTGAACACCCTTCCTCCGCTTTGTTTTCACCCATCTTCGTACGTTTCAAAAAGTTTTTTTTTGGCTTTCTTTGATGAGTCCCTGTTTCCATCCCCTTACCCCTTTTTTTCGCCCACCCTTCCCCCGTTGTCTGCGTTGCCCCCAAATTCCACACGGTTGAACCCCCCCACCAACAACAACACCAGTGTCACAAACTTCCCCAACAACAAGTTGACCCCCCCCCCCCCCCAACCCCTAAAGACTTTCCCCTAATTTGAAGTAACTTCGTTCTCCTTTTTTCGGGGTCCCCTAAGTTTTTCCCCCCTTGGGGGACTGTTTTCTGGTTCCCCCCCCCCGAACACCGTGTTTGGAACTCCCCTCCACCCCCCTTGGCCCCCCCCCTCCGCTTCCCCTTTCACAAAAAAACCAAACAGGCCCCGCCAACCTGACGGCCCTTTTTTTTCCCCCCCATTCCGTGACAGGCCCCTCTTTTTTGTCTCCCGTCACTTCTCCATTTTTCCGTTGCAGTGCCTGAACCGTTCCCCGCCTATAACGCACCCCCCCCCCCCCCCCTTTTCTGCTTACCTGTGTTGCTTCCACACGTCCCTTTTCGGCATAAATGTTTTTGCTAATCCCTTGCGGCCCGCCCCCCCCGGTCCGCCCCGATTGTTGCTCGTTGCCACATCCCGCCCGGCAAGTGACCTCCTTTGTCTTTGCCCAGCTTGCCCCCCTCGTTAACCCCTTTTCCTTTCTTTTTTTGCTTTTTTTTTGTGTCCACGGCGGATGACCTTTTCATCTTTGCCCCGTAACCCCCCCCCCGGGTTTTCAGCTTCCCCCCTTTTCAACATGTTTTTCGTTACTGCCCCGGCCCCCTGCGTTTTTTTGCTTTTTTATCTCTTCTACTCTCCTCCTTTTTTTTTTGTTTTTTTTTTGTTTTTTGGAGTCAGAGATCCCCCCCTCGATCCCTGCCACCTTGCGTTTTGACCTTTTTTCCAAGTCCCTTTTTCCCTCTTTTTGACCCCCCGTAGTGTACTTGCATTGGATGACCTTCCCCACTTGTTTTTTTTTTTTCAACCCCCCCCCTCACAATTAACTTTTTTCCCCGCTTGTCCCTTTTTTTTTCCCCCACGCCCTTTTTTGTTCGTTGGGCAAGGTTCTCCCGCGAGTTTTTTTCGGGTTGCCGACCCTCCTGGTTTGACTGGCTCCCGTTGTTCGCATTCTTTATTTTTCGTCCCCGTCCCATTTTCTTTGGCCCCCTCAGTCGTTCAGAAACAACCCCGACTTTTTTTGTCACTTCTTCCCCAACCTTTTTTGGTTTTGATCCGTGTCCTTTCCAAATGTTTTCTTCCTCTTTCATGTTTTTCCTTTTTTGTGGACCTGCATGTGCGGTCTCGCCAGCGGTTGCCCTTCCCCCCGTTATTTCATTGCCCCTTTTCCTGTTGATTTGGTTCCTCTTTTTTGGGCCTAGTTGCTTCCTGGTTTTTTCTTTTTTGCCCATGGGTTTCCCCCTCTCCGTGTTTATGCCGCCCCCTTCAGTTGCAGATGTGTTTTTCATTGGAAGTCGTCTTTCGGTTGGTGACATGCCTCTTCCCCTTTTTTCCTGGTTTTTCACAGATTTCCCTTTGCACGTCGTTTGCCCGTTTTGACAAATTTTGTCCTTTTTGCCTCCTTTTCTTACCCCGCTCCCCCCCCTTTTTTGTCCTCGGTCTCCCCTGTTAAAATGACAAATTATTTCTGCCGTCCCAATTGTGGGACACTTTGGTCCCAAGTTTGCGACTTTTTCCCCACACTGGTACAAGGTTTGTTTGTGTTGGGGTTCCTATTTTTGTTCTTGTTTTGCATCATTTTTTTTTTGTTCCCCCCCATCCGTAACCAGTTTGGGTTTTGATGTGTGAGGTTTCCTTTGTTTTTTTTTTGCCCCCGTCCCGTCTTTTCTTAGGCTCTTGATTTGAGTCCTATTGCCCTGACTTCCCCCCCGCTGGAGATCAACCCTTTCAAATTTCCTCGTCCTGACTTCCGCTCTTCGGTTTGTCTCCGTGAACTTTTGTCCTGTCTGGCCTTGTCCTTTTCCCTTTCTCCTCAGGCCTGCTCCTCCTTTTGTTAACGATACTCTTTCCGTCTTTTTTTTTTTTAGTTCTGGGAGGATTTGCCCTGTTTTTGACGTTCAAGTTAACTCTTTGCTTCCCCCCTCCCCCTTTTTTCATTCAGGCACCCCCCTCTATTTGCCGCTTTGTGGGATCTCCCGATCCCGGTTGTTATGTTATAGGAAAGATTTAAAAAAACCCCGAGGTCTTTTCCATTGGCCTCGTTTCCGGGGACTAATCCTGATTGTTCTTTCCTGTCGTGAGAACTGGCCTTTGGCAATAGAGGCACCCTTTTTTAACCCCTGTGGGGGTGCCCCGATTACCCCTGGGACACCTGCACCCCCCCTTGAACCATTTTTCCTCCGAGGTCCCCTCCTAGGCCCATCAGTTAACGAACTGCCCCCCCTGGCTATTCGTCTTTGGCGGTGTGTGCCCCTTTTTTGCATGGTCATCCGGAGTCATGCCGACGGTACCCCTTTTTTTTTTTCACCCCCTGCCCCGTTTTTTTTTTTTTCCGTTCCTGGTTGACCAGAAGATTTACTTCAACTGCTTTTGGCTGGGTACTGTGCTTCTGGTGGCAACCCCCAGACCCAGAGCTTTCCGTACCTCCGAGAGTTGATTCCCCCCCGCGTGTCCTTTTTATTATCTTTACTGACCACTCCCCTGCCTTTTTCCCCCTCGTCCCCTGTTAGTATGTTCCTTTCCTTTATATGTCCCCCCACTTTTTCCCAGCCTGGCCCCAATTTTCCCCCGGTGACGATATTTTTTCGTCGTTTTGCCCCAGGGTTTTCGTGCATCTTCTGTTTTTCGGATGATTCGCCGTAGTGTCTTTCCAACCTCGTTCCCTGTGCGGACCCGTTTTGCCTTCCCCCCCTTGTTTTTTTTTTTTTTTACTTTATTTTTTACCCCCTTTTTTTGTGTGTTCTGTCACTGTTGCCGGCTGTTTTCCTTCTTATCTTTTTTCGGTTGACCTGGCGCTTGTTGATATACGTATTTTCTTTTCCTTGTGAAATAGACACCCTTGCGCGCGTTTTTTTCGCCACCCTTTTTTTTTCTGGTTCATGCCTAAACCTAAAAACCCCTATTTTCCTCCCTCCTTTTTCTGCTGCTGAGATAATTTTTGTTCGCGACTTTCTTGAGGACCGTGCAGTTCGATGCTTTTTTTTTTTTTCGTTTCCCCTTTTCGGATTCCCTCCATCCCCTTTTTTTGGCTGTTTTTCCCATTTTTTCGAGTCGTCGTTTCTTTGGTTCCTTGAACTCCGTCGAAGAGTACCCCCCACGTTTCCCCTTTTTCCCCCCCATTGTCTTCGTTTTCCCCAACAGAATCCCTTTCCCGGTGGATTTCGTCTCTGCCTTGTTCATCCCCCCTCGTACGGGTTTGCGTCCCCTCTTTTTTCACCCTTTCACACCGCCACCTGAGTTTTTTCTTTGGCGTTGACCCTTGTGATTTTTTTACTTTTTCCGTCATCCTGAAAACGCCACCCGCCACGTCCCCCTTCCTTCCCTCCCCGGTATTACTTCAGGTTGTTCTTTTTTGTTTTTTCTGCGGAACCTACTCCGTGCCCGGCCTTTCTCCCTTTCACATGGACAAGTTGCAAGCCCCTCCCTTTCGGCGCGGACAATAGAAGGGTAGTCGATCCGGTTTTCCAACGGTCCACTCCGGTGTTCCTCTTGGCTTTTTCCGTCGCTCCCCCAACCCAGTCTTTTTTGGAACCCCTTTTTTCCCCCCACCCCCTCTTGCCTCTTTTTCCTCATCCTCAAGTGCACGTTTCTTGGGTGTTTTTGTTTGAGAGATGTTGGTACACTGTTCCCATGACTTTTTTTTGTCAGTCCTTCCGGGGTGCAATCGTCCCTATCGTTTTCCGTCTTTTTCCCACCACCCACCGTCTTGTCCTCCCCTCGTATTGCCCCGGTCTGTTAGGTTGGTTGCGTTTCTGTCCCGCTTTGATTGTCGTCCCGTTTTTTTCCTGTATTAGGGACTTGTCTCCCCCCGTACCCCCACCCCCCCTTTTTTTTCCTCCTGAAGTATTTACTCAGCCTGTCCCTAGGAAACTCCCCGGTTCCGTTTTCCCCCTTGGTTCCCCAGTTGATCGGAACTTACCACCTCCCCAACACCTTTTTTGGCGACGAGTGGTGGCATTCGTGATTGGTCGTCCGCGACTGTTTTCCCGTACGCGTCCGTTGATCCCTTTGCAGTCCCTACGACGTGTTCCCCCAACCCACCACTACACTCTGCTTTGTGGGACACTTTGTAAAACTGGACGTCTTTTTTTGGGTTTTTCCCGTTTTTTTTTTTTTTTGCACCCCCTCCTTTCATTTGTGCGCACCCTTCGTGATCCAGTGAAAATTTCCCCCCCCCCCCGACTCCATTTTTTACTTTTTTCTACTTTCCCCCGACCGCTTGAAGTTCTTCCCCCGTTTGGCAACTATTACCCCGGCTCCCCCCCCGCTAGCCCACCCCCCACCCCTGACCAAACTCGTCCGCGGGGGAACCTTGAAAAGGGCTCCCCCTGTGCTTGGCAGGCCCGTCTTTCCAGGTTTCCCTTGCCTGGACGCTGCGGGTGCAAACTCCTTCCCCCCCCCCCGGCCCCTTTACTCCCCCTTTCCAGTCGCGACCCCCCCCCTGTTGGCCCCCCCCCCCCCCCCCATTGAATTTCCCTTTTTTTTCTTTTGTGCAGCAAGCTTTTTTCCGCGATCGAAAACCAAGTTGGGTTTTTTTTTTTTATTTAGCCCCAACTTAACCAACCACGGTGTCACCCTTTTTCGGTTGTGTTTTTGGTTGATTGTTATTTGTCGTAAACCCCGAACCCCCTGAACCATTGGCTGTTCTTTTTTAGTTTTTTTTTAGCACTCTGTCTCAAGTTCTCTTTCTTTTCGTACTCCCTCGTAAGACTTTGCCTCCCCTTCCCGCCGCCCCCCCCACTTTTAGGGTCCCTCGTTTAACCCCTGCTCGCGCCCCCCCCGAACCCCTTTTTTGCAACCTCTCCCACCACAATTTTTTCCCCCCAGACCCCTTTTTTTTCCTGACTATGTTTGGCCCCCTTGACCTGACTTTTGGTTACCCCCTCCCCTCTACGTCGCCTATTCACAGGCCATCTTTTTCTCCCCCTCCCCCGTCAACTTCCCTCCTTTTTGGCTTTCCCTCAACCTTTTTTTTCGGATGACCAATCCTCTTTTTAGTCTCACGTTTTTTTCCTGTTCCATGGTTCAGTGCTCTCTCCCTTCCGTATTTCTCAGGCCCCCCCCTGTGCCCTCGTGTTCCGGAATGTTGCTCCCCGGTGACCTTTTCCTGTGACCACCCCCTTCTCCTTTTTCTTTTTTGCAATCAAGACACACTCCCTGTGAAGACCTCTTCTTTCCTTTTGTCTTTTTTATACCAACAGCGCTTTTTGAGTACTTTCCCCCCCCCCAGAATGCTGTCCCCCTCCCTCCCCCAGTGCGCCGCGCTGCGGCCTCACAACCCTTTCAAGTGCCTGGTCTTTTTCTCCATCCCCCCCCTCTTTTTTTTCTTGGTTCTCCTTCCGACAGCTTAACTGGTTTTTTCTGGAAACCCCCTGACGCCTCTTCCCCTTATTCAGTTCTTTAACTATGGGTCCCCCATTCCCTGGTTCGATATCTTGCTTTTTCATTGTGGCTTTTTTTTTTTTTTACACCGTCAGTGCCCGTGTTTTTCTTTTTTTGTTTTTCCCCTGATGCGTAAGTCTTTTCCTCTCCCTCATCATAAAACTCTCTTGTATCTCCCCCTTTTGAGTTCCCTTTTTAAGTCCTGTTCCCTTTTTTATTAAAAGCTGTGTCCTTTCTTCCGGCTCCTTCCCTCTTCCCCCCCCCCACGGCAGTCTTTTTTGGGTGCATGAGCGGTTTCCAACTAGCTTTGCCTCGCCTTGTTGTCGTCAGACCTTTCTTTCCCTCCCTTATGCTCGCCTATCCCTTCAAGAGTTTTTTTTCATACTCTTCTCACAAAGCATGCTGGATATGACCCTCGTTCCCTTCCCCCCCCCTGTTTAGGTTTGTCTGAAATTCCCTCCCTGTCCTTACTGTTCGAGTCCGCCCTACGGGAGCCTCCCGTGCTTCTCTCCTCCCGTTGTGTCAATTCGCGACTTCTCGAGGAATTTCCTAACCCCCGTCTGGGCCCTAATGAAACCCTCCCAAAAGACCCCCCCCTGATAGGACGTTTTTCATGCATACCCCCCCTGCCGTTCCCCCCCCCTCCTGGAGTTTCTCCCGCCGTGGCTTTGGCTGGTGCGTGTTTTTCCCTTTGTTGTTATACATCGGTCTTTTTTTCCTTGGTTCCCTTCTTTTTTTCTCTTCGCACACCACCCTTAGGGTTTTCCCCTTTTTTCTGGGGGAAAAGGTGATGCATTTACTCATTTTTCACCTGCGTTCGCCCCATGACCCCCTTCCCCTCCTTTCCCCCCCCCCCATTTTCCTTGTTTTTGTCAATGGCCGTTTTTTTGCCACCAAAACACCCACAAACCCCCCCCCCCCCCCCCTGCCCCCGCACTCCTCAAATTCTGAGCACCCCGTTATCGCCTTTTCGTTACCTCCCGTCCCCCTGAAAGACGGACCCGGCCTTCAACACGTTCTAGCTTTCCCATACCCCTTGCCACTGCCCCCGCTGGCCATCCCCCGACCTCCGTTACACGCCCCCCCCCAACCATTTTTGGCCCCCTTGCAAGTCATTTTGCACCTTTTTTTTTCAGTCCCCCCCCTCTGTTGATTCCTCACCTTTTCCACGCCCCGCCCCCCCCCCAGGCAATCCTCTGTCCCGCCTTGTCCCCTCGGCCACGCCCCCCCCAAGTTTTTCGGTCCTGTCAAACCGCGTGTTTTTCCCTTTGGACCCCCTGTTTTTTTCCGGGACAACTCCCCTTGCCATATCATCCCCCGGCGCATAGGACCCTTTTTTGTTCATTTCGTGCTCCGCCCTACCCCCCCCCCCCAACTGCCCTTTCTACAACGGTGTCCTCCCTTTTTCTTATGTGTCCCAAAGACCGGAGTTTTCCCCACCTTTTTAATTTTTCCCTTTTTTTTTTTCTTGTTGTTTTTTACTTTTTTCACACGGTTCCCTCAGTCATTCCTTGTTGACCCCCCCCGTTCCCCCCCCCCCTAAGGTTTTTTTCATCTTTCAAGACCTTTTGGAGATTTTCCTTTTCTCGCGCAACATTGTTTTGCTTTTTGTTTTTCCCCCCCCCTGCGTGGGATTTCTTCCCGATG
>Ga0179593_1443800_pt1 | contig 15960 bp, 14 predicted proteins | sample CZODoug2_1_08_16_FD_185931 | JGI IMG/M metagenome (GOLD analysis project Ga0179593, IMG submission 185931) | Vadose zone soil fungal communities from Angelo Coast Range Reserve, California, USA - CZODoug2_1_08_16fungal (PacBio error correction) | ecosystem: Environmental > Terrestrial > Soil >... | reverse complement strand
GCCTTTTAAAGCGTTTCCTTCTTCTTCTACCTCCAGGGGCTGTAAGAAGTCCCAGTTTCAGTTTTAACCCCCAACTCTTAGACCGTTTTCGTTGTCCCGTTCTTCGCCAAGATTCTCTCTATCTTTCTTTCCCTCGCGCACGTGATTGCATTCCCCCCCCCCCTTGTTGCATTCTTCTACCGAGGTTTTGTCTCCCCTCCGTCCCGCGCCTGGGACGCTTCCCTCTTTCATCAATCCTGACGATCGCGTTCCCTAGCGCGCGCTTTCTTTTTTTTTTTAAGTTTTGTTTCTGATGCATTGTTTATTTTTATTGTTCATCTCCTTCGTAAAGGTTTCTTCTGCCTTTCCAAACCTATTTCTCCCGGACGCATGCTGCACTCTCCTTGATTCCCCCTGGAGCTGTCGTTTCCCTTTTCCCTTATTGGTTTTATTCTGCCAAAAAGTTGCCGACCCTTTTATTTATTACACAAGGCGGTTTTGCCATCCTTGGTTTTAGCTCTTTTTCAAGTTGGCGAAACTTCTGACTTTGTAACGAAGAGAAAATCGCCCTGCCGCCTTCCATTCGCCCAATTTTTTTTTCTGAGCCTGACAGTTCACATTTTAAAAAAATAGCCGTCCAAATGGTTAGTAGCCTCGCTTTTTCCCGTTTTTGCTCTCCCAAAAGTTAGGGGTCATTTCCCCCGCTTCGTCCCCTTCATGTAGATCTTAGAGTCACGGTTTAACCCAGCCCTGGGCGCTTTCTTTGGTCTTTGGAAGTTCCCCGGACGTAAGTCGAGCGTTCCCCACCCGCTCAATTCGACTCTCGTTTTAAACCTTTCAGAACGGTATTTTTTTTGTTTTCTTTTTTGTCCTTGGCACCTCGAAGAGGTACCAATATAGTTTTCCCACTCCCCTGAAGAGTCACCAATTATTATAAATTCCTTTCTGCATGATGGACTACCACCCGACTTCGGAACGCCCTGCAAAGTCTTCGTCGCTTCTTTTTTTCTGTCCTTTTCCTACACTTGAGCGAAGCCAAAGTTTTTTCGTGTAACTTCCCTTTTTTGAGCTCCCCTCAGTTTCATCCCATTTCTTATGTCAGCGTTTTTTTGCGGTGTCTTTTGAAACTTCCCAAATTGCGCTCAAACCGCCTCCTCACTCCGCCTCAAGTTTCGGTGGATTTTTAGAGCAACCTGGAATTCGGGATGGTTCGGCCGCCCCTTTTTCTCCCGATAACTTGTTTTCCCTTGAATTGACCCTTTTAAACCCAGTTCTTTACCAGTACCGAGGCCGTTTCTCTGCGTTCCTTGGACCAAAGTCCATCGCTCTCGGGTTCTCCTCCCCTTTCTGCCTTCGTTGATTTTTTTTCTTCCGAACTTTGTTTTCCCTTTTTTTCCTCCAATGGGGATCCATTTTTCGGCTGCATCCCCCCCTACACATTCCTAGTCAAGACGCGATCTGCCGTTTTCCCCACCCCCCTTTTTTTCTTTTTTTTTCTCCGTTATCACCCCTCTAACACTTTCCCACGCCCGCGTCGTGACTGCGCTGCGATGTTCGTTCCTCGTGGCTTGCCAACCACGATTTGAGAGTTTCCGAGAGAATTTCTTGATGTGGCGCCCTCTGTCTGCTCTTTCCTTTTTGAACTTCCCTTTTCCCTCCTCTCTTATGCATTCTTCCGCCCTCCGCTCACCCTTCCCTTCCTTTTCCCCCTTTGTTTGTTTGTTTTTGCATCGCATGGCTTTTGAGAGGCGACTCGCCTGCCCCTATTTGATCGCCTGACATTCCCCTTTTCCCCAATCTTACCATTTGCCATTTTCCGCTCCTAGGAGCCAAATCCCTTGCCAACTTTTTTTTTTTCCCCCTCCGAGTTTTTCGTAACACTCAGTGCACGTAGTCCATCCTCCTCCCCCCCTTGTTACGCCGTCTGGTTCTCCCTGGGATTGCCGTAAGGTCACGTCATTCCTTTTCGTCTTGGCCCTCGATAGGAGTCTGTTGTTCTGCACGGTTGATTTAGATAGAACCGCCCCTTCTTTTGGGGACTCTTTCGCCGTACCTCAAGAAGGCAAGAATTTTTTCCAGTTCCTAAGCTTCTTAGTGAGCCTCGTCCTTCTTTTTCCTATTGGTCCCTTACGTGCCCCTATCCTCCCGCCTTTAATTCATGTTCTGTTAAGCGTAATTTTTTTTTTTGGAGTCAATTCTACTCTGAAGGTTTCATGCCAAGCAACCTAACGAATCGCCTTTTCTCATTTACCCTATTCTTCTCCCCCCTGACTTGCGAGTGAAGTCTTCTGTTGATTCCAATTGCTGTCATCTTTTTCCCACGTTTTTCCGACCTCTGACCTCTATCCACTACTTTACCTGCTGTGAATTTTTTCCTTGCTCCTCCCCCACTTTTCGGGTCTCTTCCCCCGTTTCCACCAACAGCAGCTTTTCGAACGACGCGGTTGCTTTTTTTTTCTGGGCACTCTATGGATGTTTGTACCTGGGGGATTCTTGCACGTGCCCCTCTGCTTTTTTCGGCTCTTCTTGATGTAGCCAATGCGTGGCGTTTCTTTCCCCCCCAAGCCCCCCCTAGCATCTATTTTGGTGAAACAGTTCCTGTCACTTATCGTGTGTGTTTTTTACCTTCCTCTAAATGCGGACTATCTCTTTTTAAGCGCCCGTTCACGAGCTCATGGGGTTGGTCTAAACTCTCTATGGGGCCAGGTACCCAGTGGTTCTTCCGGTGCCCCGTTTCCTCTTCCCGGAGCCTGTTAAATTCCGCCGTTGAAATGACTATTTTTTTTCGCTACAAATGTTTTGCCGAGGGTTTTTCTTTCTAACGGCAATTCTTTTTCCCACTTATCCTTTGGTTCCCCTCCCCCGTCGCCCTGCAATTCTTTTTCGCAAACATTATGCCAGCCTTGTTTTTCAGCTTTCAGTACTTTCGCCAATTTTAATAAACAGCCCCCCTAGGTCTTCCACTTGGCAGTCCTTCATCTTATAGTGAACTTCGGTTGTTCCCTCCTTGCTTTCCTTTCTCCTCCTCTTTGTTTTGCAGGCATTCTCCTCCCATTCCCTCCCTGGTCCTTAAACCTCCCTGATCTGACCCCTCCCCTATTTTTCAATTTTTGAGTACTTCCTTTGGTTCGTTCCTTCACGCAGCGGCTCGTCAAGTTCCACCTGTTACTCCTTTCCTTTTGTTCTTCCTCGGGATGCTCCCCCTCTTCTTCTCTGAATATTGCGGCGTGAAGGCACGTTGCGCGAGTGCCACCACGATTCTGAAGGGATCTGGGAAGCACTGTCCAAAGAACAAAGGTCCTGACCTTTGTGATGTGTTCTTGTTCCTCGTCTCCTCGCCCGCCCTGTTTCCCTCTTCAGGCAGCTAGGCGAATGGCGACGCTTTTTCGAGCGAGATAAGAGATGATTTCTCTCTCCCCTCCCGTCGTATCCTCGCCAGCCAGATTTTCATTATCGCCTTCCGCTCTTCTTTCGGAAACCTGCGAGATAGGTCTTCACATTATATCGATGAGGCTTGCAGAAATTTTTCTGCCAAACTGGATCACATTCAACACTTAAGTTTCATCTCGTGCCTCAACCCACCGTGTTGTCCCTATTACCTCTCCCCTTGAATCACTACGAGAAAGCGTCTGTTTTTCCCTCTGATTCACTGTCTGCCGCTCCTCCATCTTTTTTTCTTGTGGGGATCGTTTCCTGAGAAGAACTTATGGGACCAAAGACCGCGGATCCTTTCCCCATTTCTCCAAGGTCTCTTCCCCCTCCTGTGGTGGCGGGCGCACCCCTTGTTTCATTCAAGTGGATTCCACGGTCATTTTTGGATAGTAGGGTCTTTTTTCTATCTTCCGCGGCTGACCTTTCTTATTTTTTTACGTCCTTGTCTGAGCACCACCTCCACTACGGGCCCCTTATCGCCTTTTTTTTTTTTTATCTCTGACCCGTTCAACATTCACATGGTCCCGCCAAGCATGTGTCACCACTTTCCGTGTCCTCAGCGGTTTTCGGAGGGTCCCCCGTGAAGTCCCTTGCTGAGGTTCCACGATTTTTTTTTCCCCTGACGCGGGAGTCCCTTATTTTCCTGCAAGTATTCTCTTTCTAGGCGGTTTCCCTCGCTGTTTTTTCCTCTTTCCCTGTTTTTCACGGGTTATTCGGGCCTCACCTTTTAGACATGTCCAAGCATGCGCTCAAACAGTCCTGTCCTTTATGGTTTCCTTAGTTATGGATCGTGGCTGATGTACGGACTTTCAGCCTTCCTTCTCCCTCCCCCCCTCTTTTCCATGGCCTTTCATTTCATAAACCTGATTTTTTATTTTCAAAGGACTGATTACCTCTTTCTCCTCCCACTTCTACGAACTACCCCGCCCTGGCCTTTCAGAGCCTTTTCCCAATTCCCTCAATATCTCCTCTTATTTGTGTGAGATCGGGAATGCCCCTTGAGCGAAAGGTGCTTCCTTGGAGTATTGATCCTGGATGTCCCAACTCTTTTCCCTTTCTTTTGCACACCCATAAAGCGCTTGATCGTTGGCGTGTTTGGAACTGAAGGTGAGTTCCGTAATGCCACAGCTTGTTAGCGGACTCCGATAACTGTCCTTAGTACTCCCGCTCCCCCCCCCAATTTTAACTTCCCTCTCCCGCACAGGCTGTCGTTTCTGCCTCAAATGGTTTTTTGCGGTGTCTCCCTTTTACGTCTCCTACAACATTAACCCAAAGGCACCGTCCCAGCCTCCTAGCCCCCTCCCCTCCCCGCGGAACGTCTCTGCGTAGATGACTCTAACGTCTATTTAGGCCTTGTCGCACTTCTTCCGGCCAAAACCGGTGTCCTTCTTGTTTTTCGCTTACCAACGGTTTTCCCCCCCCTTTTACTTTCTCAGGGGAACGTTTGGGTAATAGCTAAGATTCCCCTTACAGGTTTTGGTTCAGGAGGCCCCTTCTATTTCCTGCTCGACGCCCCCTTTCCCCTGTTCACCCAGATCTTCCCTTGGAGCGGGCAACTTCGACTTCTGAACTACCCCTTTCCCGACTTCCTAACAATGATTTATCCCCCGTTTCACCCCACCTGATTTCCCACCTCCTTCGGCGTGCCAATGATCTTTAGGTTCTTCTCCCTTTCGCTTTCTTCCCTTTCCGGTCTTCTTTCCCTTCTAGACATACTGGCTTTCAAACTCCTTTGAACCTGATTTCGTTCTCGCAGGCCCCCTGATGCATAACCCACGACAGGATACCCCCCGCTTTCGCGTCTTGTCCTATTTTTCATCTCGAGGGGGCTAAGTCAGGCCGAGGACTCCTTTTTGTGTGAATGGTTAAGCCAATCGTCCTCTTTCCTACTTCCTTGGACTCGATAGTCTTTCTTTCCGACTTAGCTTCCCTGCAGAAGGGTTCCGACTCTCGGAGTCCTTCAATTGACCATCTTGCTTTCCTATTGATGATCCTGCTCTTGAGGCTCTTGAAGAGGATGCTTCTGTTGCCTGCCCTTTGTCGGCACGGAGTTTTAGGATGTTGCGTTATCTAAAACGTGTCCGTTTTTTTTTGCCCCGCCCGACCCTCTTCGTAATGGGGTACTGGTCCAGAAATCACCTGTATCCTTTCCCATGAGTTTTTTTCTCCCCGAGCCCGTTTCTTTCCTTCCACTACGGTTGAATATGCCTCACCTCTTTTTTTTCCCACACAAGTCATGGGACCGAGCCTAGGTAACCCTCCTATAGTGATTGCACCCTCTCGTTGCCTTCTCCTCTTTCTCCAATCTTTCGTGTCTTCTACACTCGGCTTTTTCTTTGTTGCATTCTATGCTCCATCTGTCAAAAATTTCTACGTATGTCCCTTGCATGCCGGCACGCACCCCTTACTTACCTTCATTAGGTTTTCTTCCTTTCTGGATTTTCTTGGCGAAAATTTTCCTCCCTCACCCGCTCCCCCCCCCCTTCGGTGCCTAATTTTGGTTTTTTTGCTCCAAAACACGTTGAGAAGCTGGTAGTTCCCCCCCATGAGCACTGTAGAAGGATGGTTAGACTGCCTTCCCGTCCTTTCCCCCTTTCTGACTTTGAGTCCTCTTTCAATTTACACTCCTCGTCAGGGTAGCAGTTGACCGTGCGTGCATTTTCTAGATCCAACCCCTTTGCCTAAGACAACGTCTGGTACTTGGTCGATATTTAGACTCCCCCCCACCGCCATGTCCCCCCTTTTCGGGTTGCACCCAGCAAGGTCTCCTTGCTTCATCGTCTTTCTTTCGTTTGCTGTTGTTAGTGAGTTACCCCCCCTTAGGTGAACGCGTTAAACCCCCTTTGCTGTCTTTTTTTTTTGTGGCAGGCGTCCCCCGCGCATTCCACATACATTTTCTTCCCTGAGCGCCCCCAAAATTTCTTTTCCCAAAGGCTTAACGGTTCTTCCCCCGTCAAAGCCCCCCTTCCTCACTCCGGTACCCCTTCTACTGCAAAACCTTTTCAAGTTCCTGCGGCTGTTTTTTTTTTCCTGACTTAATTTTCCGCCAAAGGTTTTTTTCCTTCAGGGCTGCGTGCGAGACATCCCTTCGTCCCCCCCCCCTTCTTTTTTGAGTGTCTTAACGGGGACCCCCCCCGCCACGTCGCTAAAGAATACCACTCTTTCTTCGCAACGGCTGATTAACTTTTTCCTTCCCTTTTAGTGGATGGCTTGGCCCTGTTCCCCCTTTATCTACCTTTTATAAATGACTGCTGTTTTCTTTTTTTGTTGAAAACAGTTAACTGGCTGTTTCGGGGACGTTTCGCCCCTCCTGGCCCCATATTCTATACTCAATCCTTTTGGCCTCTCCCTATTCTTGGTCTTTCGAACTTCTTCCGTGCCATTTCCCACAATGGCCGGGTTTCTGCCTCTCCTCTTTTTTCAGTCCTTAGATTCGACCATCGAAGACGCGCAGCCATGCGCGAAATGTGGTATTAGTCGCCTGGCCCCTTTTTCCCTTATCCTCCCCCGGTCTACCCGCGATTGCGGAGTTTCTCTACCAATGCGATTTTTGTCTTCCGATAGTTGAAAAGCGTTAGCGATCCCTTCTTCTACAGGCGTCTTTGCTTTTTCCTCGAGCGTTTTACCTTCCTTGGTGACCGTGTCCTCCCCTTTCACGATTATTAATGAGAGTCTGATCTCGACCGCAAAAATCTTACCTCTTTTTGTACCCTCATCACGTTTTTTTTTTGTGAGTTTTTTAAGCTTTTTTACTTCCGGGATCTATCTCTGAATTCACCTTTTCTTTTGCTGACCCAGTTTTCACTTTGGACATTGTTCGAGCATCTCTTTCAAATACCCTCTTCCCTTCTGCTAGAGAAGTATGGTGGCCAAGGTTCGGATGCCCTTGCTTCGATAGAGTCATCACTCGGCGTTTCAGTGTTATGCGGAATGTTTCTTCCTTGATACTCCCCATTTGCGTCGCTCAGTTTCATCGAGTTCTAGCTCATTCTGTGAAGATTTTCTTATCGCCCCCACTCCTTTTTTTATTTTGGGTTTTTTCATCTGCCGCCCGTATACGTTTTTCTGTCGGCCCCCGCCGCGTAGGCCCTCCCCGTATTTGCAGACTTCCTCTTTTCTTGACCTTCCATGCATGCGGCCCGTTCGTAAAGTTAATTTTTTTTCCAAAGGTTTGAAGTGGCCATCCTTTGTCCCTTCTCTCTCCGTTTTTGACTCCCAGCATCCTACGATCTCTCCCCTTTTTTTTTATTTTTCATCGTTGAAGTCCATGTGCTTTCTTCGGCTAGCGACAAGTTGCTTGGGAAGCCCTTCTCCCCAAGCTGACCTCCCAATATTTCCCCCACTGCTGGCCTTTTCCCCCCATTTTGCCATGCATCCAAATTGGCTCTAGGTGGAACAAAAGCGTCGCATCCCTACCTCTTCTTTTGCAGGATCTAGTTCCCCCTCTCTGAGTTTGTTGCGTGACCTTTTTTTTTCCTTGGCTTGCACGTGGCCTCCTATTTTTCTCTCTTCTCCTGTCCTGCATGTATTGTCTCATTGCGCTCGTTGCGCTGCCCGACCCCAAAACTGCCTCGCAATTTTTGGTTCAAACGGTCATGTTCACCTCTTTGTTTCTTCAAATCTAACCTTTCGCCTGCCATATCTTCGCTTTCCCTACTAGCGCCGGGTCCGTTTTCTCTAAGTGCCTTTCCTGGTTTTTCTTTCAAGATTTGCCCTCCAATCCTTGGCTTCGTTGTTTCACCGTTTTCTCCTCTCTCCCCCCCGGTATCCCGCTGCACCCATTGTTCGTTAGTTGTTTCCTTTGCTTACGTCACACCCTTGACTTTGCACGCGTTTGCGGCGCCCCCCCTCAAGGTGATCTCGTTTCCTCCCCGTTCCTCCCCCTGGTCCATCTTATGCAAAACATTATGTCCCCTTGTTTTCCCTGATGTCGTAACATTAACGGTGGCGACCCCCTACCCACATGGTCAGCCTTTGAAAGCCAACATGTCATTTTCCACGTGAGTTTTTAAGGTCGTGTCCGTCGGACGCGAAGGCTGCGAGCTTAGGACACTACTCTTCTTGGTTGTCTTTAGGTGTCAGCATCGACGCCCTCCCTGAAGACCCGCTAAGGGTTTTCCACCCAACAATTAACCCTTCTCCTATATGTAAGGCGAAGGGAACAGAACGAGTTGTTCGAACGGATTTGCCTCGCTGTTCCCGAGTGATTCCAAGAGCTAGAGTTCATTTTCCCTTCTGTCCGGCTCCCCGTTGGATGACTAAACACTTGTGCATGATTGTCCCCCGGATTCCGGCAAGGCCGGTGCAGCAGCGAACAGAATCTCGTCCTTGCCCGAGGATACTCCATCCCAATTTTGAAAGGAGAAGGTTTGATTGCGGGGTCTTCCTCCGGTTGTCCTCTTTTCCAGTCTTAATGCTACGGCACTCCCCTGAGCATAGCCTGGCTCTTTTTTTAAGAGAATACCTCAATGCGTATGATGAGCACAGCTACTGAAGGGACATCCTAGCAGCAACCTTTGGCACCATTATCGAACGCATTCCTGAGCCCTTCTGACCCCCCAACCGCGCATTTTATTTGCTCTTTCTCTTAAACTACTCTTTTAGATAGCGTAGAAAGGCCTTTTATTGATGAGTGACCCCCTTGTCTCCCACGTCCCCCCCTCAAGGGCTGATCGTCCTTCTTGCCACAGAGTGCTCGAGGACTCTTCGGTTTTGCACGACTCCCTCGTATCCGTTTCCTTCCCTGTCTTGCATCTGCGTCATGGTTTTTTGACATGTCAGCTTTTTTAGCCCCCCCCTATCGTGCCCATGATTTTTTCAGCATACCGGTGAAAGGGTAAAGTTTACATTTTCCCCCGCCCCTCTGAAAATTGTTCCGCTTGTCCACATCCTTTCCTGGCGGGTTTTTTTTAGCCCCCTCCGGGACGTGTATCCACCCCTTCATTTATCTCGGCGGTATGTCTTTATTCCTTCCGCTTTCCTTAGCGTGGGCCTTGACGCCTTTTTGTAGCATACCTTTGACTCGTCCTTAGTATCATTTCAGATAGGAACCTTCCACCTTTTACCCCCTTGACCCCTTTTTGCACCTTTTGGTCCACGTCTTCTCATCGTGAAACGGAAAAGGTTCTTTGGAAGGAGTCCCGTTTTTTTCCGTACTCCCTTTTCTGTCGCTTCATCGCCGCGATACTTGCTGCTCTCGGCTTGTTTCTCGAGTCTATTACCCTGTTGTCAACGAGGGTATTATCAAGTAAAAGTGCTCGACTCCCAGCTAGGCCTTTCAAACACTCTCTTTCGTGTTCTGGTTGCGTAATATAGTGGTATGAATGCGAAGCACTCCCTTCCTGATTTCCCAATTGGTATTGGACTGGTTCCCTCTTCTCATTTTCAAGCCGTGTCTTCGATTTTTCTCTCCTGAACATGCCTTTTTTACCCGAGATCTACTTCCGGCTCTCTGTCATCAATGGGCATTCCGCTCTCCCCTCTTTCTAAATATCTTTTTTTTAGATATTCGAATTTAAAAGCGATTCTGTTGCCGATTATGCGTATTATAAGTTTTTTATTCTTTGAAACTCATTTTCTCCAGGCTCGTCAACCCCAATCTTGTTGACGTTCCTCGGCCCGTGGGCAATGACCCATTCTTCCCCCTTTAATTGCAATCTTTTTTTAGGTGACCCTGGCGCCCGTCGAAATCATCCCCCCTCTCCCCCCCATCCCTCCTCAGCCATTACCTCACCGTCGTTTTATTCCCCTCCCGTGATTTTTTTTGAAAGGGTCTGAGCACCTGTGGCCAGTCCGAATCGTACAACAGTTCCTCTCCATCGCTGCCACTGCCGTTGATTCTTCCTCTCCCCAGGCCTCTGCGGCCCCGCTTCTCCATGAAGTAGTTTTCGGCCCTTTGCTCGCAAGCGAACGGTTACTTCCTTTTTCCCCCGCTCTTCCCTCCCTCAAGTCCATGCTCTTCCCCGGCCCAGTTTGGGTCTGTTTCCCCGGTCCCCTCGCCCGTCTACGTTCTTCCTTCGGTGTGTCAGTCGGCGCTATGATCTGCCCTCCTCCCATTTATTTTGGACTTCAAGCTGTGCGCCGCTCCCCAGTTGATGTTGCACCCATACCCCAGCCCTATCCCTACAAAAATCGTTTCTTTGACCTTCGTATGTGGTCGCACCTCCCCCCTCCCCCTCTGCATGATTTTGCAGCATGACCCCTTTCGCTTTCTAGAATCTTTCTTGTAGGCTAGAGGATTGGCCCCCCCCCCTATCATGGCTCAAACTCTTCACCCCGCTTTGTGCATGGAATCAGACTTACATTTCAGTCAAAACGGACCCGTTCAGGCTTGAACTATTCTTTCCTCTTACCTTCCTCCCCAAGAAGTCCTCTTCCATTGTGTGAACTTTGGACACACCGGGTGTCTCTCTTCCTAATCCCTTCTGCGCTCTCTCAAAGTCCCCCTGGTTTTGAAGACGTTTGTAAGCGTCACTATGTTCTTTGATACCCATCGCGGAGCTTTTTTCCATCTGACCATGGGAGGCTTCGGATGCTCCGACTTCTTTGCTATCTCCTTATATCTCGGCTGATTTTTTGCCTGCCAATACTTGTCATCCATTCTTGTATGTCTCTCTTTCCTTTCCTTTTCCCAACGGGGTATTTCCAGGATTTACGAAAACCCTCCTCTTCAATTTTTTTGTCAAGTGCGGCCAGGCCATCCCTCTATTTCCCGTGGCCTCAGTTTGCTGCCTTTCCCATAACGCGTTATGCCAAAATCGCTTTTTTTTCCCCTGCTCATCTGCCAAACGCTGCGAATGAAGCTTTCCCCCCCCCAATTGCTTTATTATCTGACTGTTCCTGATTTCCCCGCCGCCCGCCGCGGTCTTCGTTCGACAATTTCTGTGTTCTGAGAACTTTTTTCCTTGCGTCCTTTTTCTTTTTTTCCTCCTTTCCCGCCAACGGCGTTTCTTCCTCCCCACATCGTTTTTTTTTCCACGCCCGAATGCGGCAAGCCAGCCTGCAAGATCCCGGAGTGTTTTTCTTTACTCAATGTTTGGATAGTGGTGTCACTACCAAAAGTTGCCTTACAATGCTCTCATATTCCACCCGGCCTGGCCTCCGTCTTTTAGCATCTCGTCCAATAAGGGGTCTTTTTGTTGAAAATAGTATAACACTTACCCCCCCCAAGAGACAGTAAGGTATACGTCTACGGACTTCCCAGTGCTCGCATTTTCGTGTGCAGCGCTAACGCTTACAGTCACATTTCCAACGCGCATAACATTTGGACCTGTTTTATTTCATCCCTCGGATTCCTGTTTTTATAGAGCAAACTTTTTACGCCCGATGTTTCTTTCCCCTCTGCTTAGAGCCCACCGATGTCCGTTGAGTGCCCGTTTTTGCCCACCCTACGGCTTTTTCTTGAGCGCCTCGGATTAGGATTTCTCCACTCTGTTGTTTTTTAGGGACACACTTCTAGGTGGCGCGTCGTTTTTTCCTAAATACTGGGGATTGTTTGGGTGTTATTTGGGTCCATGTCTTCCCCATCCCTCGCTTTTTTTCCCCCACAAAGCCAGCTTCCTGGCTGGCTCCCAAATATTAGCCTACGGGTCACGGAAACCCGGTTAGGTACCCATACCTCCCCTTCTCAATATGTACAGAGCCCTTGACCCAGCGTCATTTATAGGCTTTCGTTTTTCCGATTCTCCGCCCAAGGGGGGACTTCGGGCTCAACCCACAGCAGCACTCTTTCCACTTTTATTTGCTTTTGCTCCTGCTGGTCATGAAACGTTGGCCATCCCCTCAACTTTCGCCTCCCCCAACGTACCGCTGCTGGAATTCCGGCTTCTTTTCCCAATTTCGCAAATGAAGTCCTTTTTCAGTATGCTGGCCTTCATTCTTTCCCCTTTTCTATTGAGAAATTAGGCCTTTGTGCACACAGACCACATTACAGTTCACGTTTGCCGCTGCCGGCCTTTTTCGTGACCCAATTAGTCCCTCGTCAGGCGTCCACACATGGAGACCTTTTTTCCTTCCCTGAACTTCTTGCAGTGCGGCCCTATATTCCAAATTTTTCCTTTCGTTCCTCTTATCTCACCCGTTTTATGCTTAGATAGACTTCTCATATTGAGCAGCGCCGCTTACCCCCACAAATGTTTCTATTCCTTTTTATTTTTTGCTCAATCCTTTCACGATACTTTCTTACGATTACATAGGTTCCGCTCTTTTCCCTTGACTTGCTTAGATGTCGCTGTTCCGATCGTCGGCTTCTTGATTTTCCTCTTCTGCGACAATTGTACTTCATCATTGAAAAATCAGGCGAAATGTTTTTTACTCTGCCTGCCTGAGACTCTCCTCCCAAAACTTTGCACATATCCTGGTTTTGAGAGAGTTTTCTCGTTTCGCTTCTTCCTCTTGTCCTTCCATCTTTCGGATTGATTCCCTGCCTTTTCCAAATTCAATTTTTCTAGCTGGCGAAATCCCCAGACTCGTCTCTTTTGTGGGTTTTTTTTTCGCTAGAACGATTTTTGGCAAGGCCTCTCTTGTCGACCCCCCCCCAATTTTTTTCCGATTTTTTCCCCCCTCCTCGGCGTCACGCCTTTCGCGTGATAGGATTTCCTTCCATGGTTACTACCCCCCTTTTTTTTTTTCGCGCTCTTGCTTCCTCGCTTTTCCGAAAGTTCTCTGAGCCCTGCTGTTTTCTATACGAGAACGCCCTGGCATGGCATATGATCCGTCCATGCGTTCCGTGGACCCCTGACCACGTCTAGTCCTCCAGTTTTTATGCTAACTCAGCCTCTTTTGTGTCGGATTCCCTTATAAGCTTCCCTTTTCCTTTACGCACTTTTCTTGTATGTTAACCCGGAGACTTGATTTCATTTGATCCCATTATATTTATGCAAGCCCTTTTCCAATCCATTTTTTTTGCCATTTTCCTTTTTCTCTCACAGAGGAGTGTCGTCTTCGTTGGCACACAATTGCTTGTCCCAGTTTCCCCTTTTCCTACCCGCTGTTCCGATCATACACAACTTTTTCCTGCTTTTTGCGTATGAACGGATTGTAACTTCCCCCCCTCCCCAGTTGCCGGCTCTTCACTGTCCGTACCCCCAACTGCATTAAGCACGAGCTGTTGCATGCTTTTTTCCGATTGGATCTCTTTTGTACCTTGGTGAGTTTTCCCCTCCCCTTTTATCGTTTCTGGCTCCCTTACATTAGTGTCCCCCTAATACTGCTCTCATTCGTGTTTTTTATGACACCAAAACCTCCCACCCCCTCCACCCATACAGAGCCCCCCCCCCAACCGCCCAGGCCCCATCGGCGAAGGCGAGTTGTTGGGGTGTTTTTTCAACACACCGTCCGTAGGTCAGGTACAATGACTAGTGTGTGACTACAGCGCTTCACCATATAATTTTATAAGGAGCGACTGCTGTTTTTCCCCTTTTGCCATTGCTTTTGTTAGCGTGGCTCTAAATATCGCTGTCCCTAACCCCAATAGTGGGTTCATTCATACTTTTTATTTTTCCATCAGACCAACGTTGACGAACTCCTTGGAAGAACCATTGTTTATTCATAGGGTCTTGTTCAATGTGAAATGTATCTGAACCATGGAAGAGACTTTTGAGTTACAGGTTTCCCTTCTGTATATTTCTTTTCTGGTGCTTATTTCGTACTACTTCCTCTCACTTGTATCGCTGAAAAGTATTGACCGCCTTTGTTTCCTAGTTATTTAGTAAAACCCCTCGGAACTTTTCACACACACCCCCTACCCCGTTTCCCGACGGTTTTTCAAACCTTACCCATTTCTTTCATGGTATCGTTCGGTTGCCCTTTCTGCCCGTTTTTTTCTGATACTTTTGGGGTGAAGCTCTAATCTTTTAGAAGTGCGTCATTCACACTAATTTCGATCGAAAGTTCTCGCAACGCACCTCTTGCGTAAGGTCTCTTGCTCGCGGCTTCTGCCCTTGAAGACGATAGTAATGTCCCTTTTCTTACCCCCACTGCATCTCCGAGCCTGTTTCGGCTTGTCGCCTCGAGGATTCCCATGTCCCACCACACCCCGGGGGTGTTCTTTTGGTTCTTACAGGTTCTTTCTCCGTGAGCCTGGGCCATCATATATCAGAAGGCCCTTTCTTCCGACTCAAAGAAACTTCTATAGTTAGGGTGTTCTCCTCCTGTCATCCCCCCTTTGTTAATGCAGGCCTCTCGAATCCGAGAAATCTTTTCCGATCAATGCTTCCCCTCTAGTTTAGATCGCCAGTTCCCCTCAGTTATCTGAAAGACCCCCCCCCATCCTTCGGATCGCCCTTCTCCAGCGCATCTGTCGGCCCACCTGAGATGGGCAGATGCATACGTCTTCAACATGTCCTCTCTCGTCCTCCCAGGCCGTAGTCAAGCCCAACTTAACCCCTAGGCCGATCTTCCCCCTCGTTTACTTTCTCGAGACCTCCTCGTGCCTGCACTCCTCTCCTCTTCCACTATTTTCCCTTTATTTTCTTCCTATTAGGAATTAAAGACAGCTTTTTGATTTGTACCTGTCAATTCCTGAGCAGCTACCTGTCACGGGGCCCCCCTGCCCCTAACCTCGACATAGCCGAAAAGGTCTTCTTTTACCCACCTCTTGTCCCCTGTGTTGTGCGTCCCCAGTCCTGACGGGAAGGAACGTATTTTTCTTCGTGTTTTTCGTTGCATGTTCCCTACGCCTGCGGCTGAGCGTCCTCTTGTCCCTCTGCTTTGTCTTCTGGCGCCAAATCCTTTTTTTCGGAAATATGAGACTTTTTCGTAGTTTGAACTGAACCCATTTTCCCCTGTGTCCCCTTCTCTCTGGGCACGTAGAAGTTTTGCCAACGGGCCCTTCATTAGTGTTTCTGCCGGAGCAATATGTATCCCCTTCCCCCTCCTCTCCGAGTCTGAAGACGTCTCTTTTTTTTTTTCTATATAGAGGCCGGTTTGCTGTTCGGCCCTTTTTCAACGTTTATTCTTCCCCCACAGTGCTCTCCCTTTCAACTCCGCCCTTCTTTCAAAACCCAGCCCTGTTCTGCTTTTTGGCGTAATTGTTTTGATTGCGTAACGGGACTGGCCGCGTTCACCCTTACCTCTGCTGAGGGTTTCCTTTTCATTTCCTTTTCCCCCTGACTTTCCAAGCTTTTTTCAACTTGAAATGGTTTGCATCCTTTTAGCCTAAGCCCTCCCGTACCTCGCGCTCCCAGGCTCCCTCCCTTTTCTCTTTCCATTCTTTGGAGAGAGCATTTGATGCATTTGATGCTACGGGCCGAATGTGATGGGCGTCGGCTCCCTTTCTGCCCAGAATTTTCCATGTCCCCGCCCCTACGGTTGTCTTTGCGTGGAGGGATTTGAAAGGTGACGTCGGTGACTTTGAAATCACTTTTTTCGGTACATAAAGCTGTTTCGGCGGCGCCTGAGTCAGTGACAACATAACGATCCATTATTCAACTTCCTGCCTACTCACAGGGCGGCGTTTCCTTTTTCTCCCCCCATTTCTTTTCCCGTTGGCGCAGAGCGTTACTAAACCCGTTCAACTGTATCTACCAAGCGCCCGACGGCCCCGCTTAT
>Ga0179593_1675889_pt1 | contig 15961 bp, 28 predicted proteins | sample CZODoug2_1_08_16_FD_185931 | JGI IMG/M metagenome (GOLD analysis project Ga0179593, IMG submission 185931) | Vadose zone soil fungal communities from Angelo Coast Range Reserve, California, USA - CZODoug2_1_08_16fungal (PacBio error correction) | ecosystem: Environmental > Terrestrial > Soil >... | reverse complement strand
TTTATCACATGAGGTAGTCCACCGTTTTTTTTCCAACTTCTTCTATTGGCCCAGTTTTGAATCGGTTCGATCATTCCGTTCCTGAGTCGAAGCGGATTTTAATTCCCTTGGCAAGCGGCTGTCTTTCCCGGTTTAATTCCCCGGAGCTTTACTCCTTTGAGCTTTTTTATTTTTCTTTTTCGGATCTTTTGCAAGTCTTTCTGCCCCCCGTGCTTTCCACCCTTACAACCCTGTGCACGTTTCGTGTTTTTTCGAATAGATGCCTTGTTTGACGCGTCTGTCCCCTCCGTGTTTGCTGCCTTCACCCACCCGTTTTCTTTCACGGACGGATTTTTTTGCTCTGGTTTCTGTGCCCACCGGCTAAACGATCTCATTTGAAATTTTGTCTCCCCATATTTAATTTTGGAGCCTTCGTTTTCGTACCCTTAAACGGTTGGAAGTCCTCCAATGTTTTCTGGTCTTCTTCGCCTCTTCCACATTTTCTCCTCTTATTCTGTACGTTTTGGTTTGTTTTTTAGGGACCGTGGGATGGTCAAACGACTGGGGTTGATGGGTTTCGCGAATTCCCTCCCAACTTTCCAATTTCTTTGAGTTTTCCTTTTCGGTAGCTTGTGTTGTCTGCTTTTCCTGGTTTTTTTGTTTTGTTCAGGCTGTCTGCTGTGAAGAAGACATCCCTTCTTTTTTTCTGGAGAACCCGGAGTTTCATTCTTCCCCTCCATTCCCGTCCTCAAAACGTTTATGTCTGCCCTTTTTCTGTCAGGGTCCCCCCCTTACGCCACGATGGTTATGACTTGTCCTTACGGATGCGCCAAGTCAAGGTTTTTTCCTTCTTCCACCCTCATTTCACCCTGGTCAGTTCCTCTCTTGTGGTTTTTTTGGTTAAACTCAGAGTCCCAATTTTTTTTGGTTAACACTTTGCCCTGGTTCTTTTTTTGAAACATTAGCTCCTCCCACTTTCGCTGACTTTTGTTTGGTTTAACATGGATGGATTCAGAATTGTCATTCCCTCTTTTCTTTGTTATCTCTCTTTCTCCTCCCTCGTTGTTCTCCGACCCTAAGCCCAAGGACAATTCCTTTTGAACTTCTAATGGGCTTTCTTCCCCGGTCAAAACCCCTAGTGCTTCTGCCTGTTCTGTTCCCTTTGCGGATTTCTCTCCTTGTTTTTGAAGCTGGATGTTGACTCCCTCCCTTAAACATCGTTTTTTCCTTCCCCTCTGGGTGGACGGTTTGCCCCCCCAATGGTCCTTTTGGTACCTCCAATGGGACAACGTCCCATCGTGCGGACGTGTGTGGTTTCCCGCAGGGTCTTCGTCAGGAACCTTTTGCTTTTGTCACGAGGACTTTGTTTTTTGCCCTTCCGGTGCCTCCCTGGTCCCCTCTTCTTTTCAAAACCCGTCCGGCGGAACACCTTCACCCCTTCCAACAAAACATGGTAACAGTTGACACCCCGCGTCCTCCATTTGGAGATCCCCTGGACTTTTTTCTTTCTTTTGGGTTATTTTGTCGCGACCATCACCGCGTGTTCGATCCTCTCTAATCTTCTTGGGCAGGATACTGCTGTGGCGCCACGTTTCTCGCAATAACCGGGTTTTTTTTCTTCCCATTTTGACTCCCCCTCGCGCCGTTTTCTTTCCGGGTCAACCGGAAGTCCCCAATAAATCTGAAAACATTCTCTTCATCGGTCTCCTCTGGTTGTTCGGTTTTCCCTGGGCTTGCCCGTAAAAAATCCGGACCCTTTTCCTTTTTTTTCTGAAGGCAGACCCCCCCCCTTTTTCCTCTCGTCAACCAGGTTTTCGTTGCACTGGGATCGTCTTCGGGCCGGGGCCCGTTTCGACACTTCGATTTCCTGTGACTAAACCCTTCTCTCCCTTTGCCCGAGTTCATGGCTCGATTCTTCTTTTTCCCTTTTTCCTTCCCACCCCCCCTTGATTTTCGTCCTTTTGAGTCCTTTTTCCTTGTTCGATTACGTTTTCCGAGTGCTTTTCACGAGATTTGCCCGCGTCCCTTCCCTTTTCGAACTCCTTTTTTCTTTCCACGCCACAGTCCACCTCCAGCACGCCCCTTGACTGAAACCGTCCTCTTTCCAAGCCCACTTTGCTCTTCCGGATCCCCCCTTCCTTTTGAAAAGTTACAACCCGGCCCCTCCAAACGGGTTTTTGGGCCCTTCCTGACCATTCTTTTTCCTTGTAAGTTGGAGCGGCTTTTTTCTAAAGTGTTGTTTATTTTTTCCCCGTTCCTATATGATTCCCGTCGTCGTTGCCCTTCCGAAAACCCCTTGGCCCCTATTTCCCCCTTTCCGATGTCGAGTGACACTCTCTTTTTTTTCGCCGAGTTTCGTTTTCAAGAGCCTTTTTTGAGGTAATAGACCGACCTTGCTGCACCGATGCCAATAAATCTTTTCTCACTCTCTCCTTGTCCCGCACCTCTCCTTGTGTCTAGATGTTTTACCCTCTTTTCCTTTTTCTTTCCGCAACCCTCCCTTTCTTTGGCGATTCACCGGCCAGCAAGGAATTTAACGTTGAGACAATCTTTTAACCCAGTGAGGTTTTGCCCCTGTTTTCGTCCCTTTTTTCTTTTCCTGTACCCCGAGAAACTTGCGCCTTAGCAAAAAATGGCTTTGCTCTATACCTCGAGGCTCTGACGCTGTTTTTGAGTAGATTCATTTTTTCCCCTTTTCTTCGTTTCATGACTTGTCGTGAGGGTACGGACTTTTTTTTTGCCTCGGCCCTCTTTTAACGTCTCCAGTCTGCAATGACAAGCTTTTTTTTTTCCTTTGTGAGTTTTTTTGGTTGCTTCCATATTTTTGTGGACGTACCCCATTTGACTAATTATGTTTTTAAAAATGACAAATCCCTGCCCCTCTTCAGCCCGGGGAATCCCACCCCCCTTTTCACACTGGCCTCCTTTTAAAAATCGCTGACCGACTAAAAGGCGCCCAACCCGGTGGGGCGACTCCCCGCCATTCGATCGACATCCGGAAGCATCATCTCCCAACTTCCCTTTCCCTGTGCGTCTTTGGATGTACTTGGCCCGCCCCTCTTTTTCCTCGGTAGGTTCTTCCTTTCATGTTGTTTCGTATGTCATCTGCCCAGGTAAGCGGGCTGATCATGCTTCAGGGGTGCTCGCCGGGCAGTAAACTTCCTTTGACCCCCACCTTAACGTCTACAGATCACCCCGGTACCATTGGTTTTAACCTTCCCCATTGACATCCCCCTCCCTCGAAATTGGGCCATGCTGAATTCGCCTTGCCCCGGTGTTGGCCCAAGTCCCTGCACGTGTTGTCTTGCCCCCTCCTCCATTACACTGTTGAGTCTCCTTCCCCCTCAATGGCTCTTCCTTTCATCCCTGTTTTTCTGCGAAGACTCAGTGACCTTTCCATTTGACATTCTCTCCCTTTCGTCCGCTCGGTTTCCCTCCTCGTTTTTTTTCGCAGTTCGATCATAGCGTTCCTTCCCAGGGGTGCTCCTCCGGTGTGGCGAATCCTGTTTTTCAGGTTGGCATCGACTCTCACAAATGGCAATCTTCTGCCTGGCTTGGATAAGTTTTTTCTTCCCATTTTTTTTCGTGGTTATTTGCAGAGGCCATTGTTCTTCCTTTTTCCGGACTTTTCTCTTTGCCTTTATATGTTGGAAATGGCCTTTATTTGGTGGTTTCCCAGGGAACTGGTGATTTTTTTCCCCCCTTCAGTGTTTTTCCCCTGTTCCCTTTGAATGTTGGCTTTCGTTTTTTCTCCTCTCAACCTGTGCGGATTTGGCATGCCCATGACATTACGGTGGTCCACCAGTTTTTTCACCGCATAGCCAATGTTTTCGCCTTTTCCCCCAGCCAATTTCGCTCTCCCTTTAGTATGATTTGTGCATGGTTCTCTTTTTCCCCCGGCTGGTTTCTCGTGCCCTTGTTGCTTGCCTCCCCGAGGTTTGGCTTTCGTGTCTATGGTCCTCGATTTGATTTCTAACCCTTCCTCCTCGGGCCTTACTTTTGATTTATTTTGATTTTTTTTTTTGTCCCCCTTTTTCTTTTGGACGATTTTCTTTCATTTCCTTCATTTTCCACTCTTAGTTCCGCCAAATCGGCCCCCCCCCCCCCCCACGACCCTAGCCCTCTTTGTTAGGCTCGCCAGAAGGTCGGTATTTTCCCCTGGGCCCTCTGACCTCGGAATTCTTTTTCCCGGTGGTTCATGATCGATATCCCCAAACCCTTTTTCTTTCCACGATGTTTATCCGCTCCCACGCAAAACTCCGCCGTAGTCGGAGTTTTTCTTTGTCCCTATTTTCTTCTTTCAATTTCCCATGAGTGTTTCCCTTTTCCAGCCCTTTTTTTCCCCTCATTCATGGGCGGGATGCCGGCACAACCGTGCGGGACCGGGCAATCCTCCCTTTTGTCTTGCTTGCACTTGGTTTCTCCGTTTATGGGTTCCTTCCACTGCCGTGTTGTAAGGGAGTGCTTTTGCCCCCCTTGACAAGATTCTTTTTCTTTCGGGGTAAAACCGAGTCTGTGCGTATTATTGTTTTCCTTTTCTTTTTCTTCTTTTTTTCTCGTGGGACTCCCCTTTGGGTCCTATATTTCTCATTTATTCTCTTTCACCATTAGAGCTTGCGCGTCCCCCTCCTCAGTTTGTTACCCCAACCGACAATCTGATAGGTTTTTGAGCCGACTTCCATGATTTCTTCAGTTTTTTTCAAACTCCCGCGCTACTATTATGGCATTTGGCAGACTTCTTTTCCCGTAACACTCCTTTAGATTTCCATTCCACCCCCCAACCCCCCCCCAAGTTGTCGTGTTTGATTTCTCCCCCCAAGTTTCGTTTTTCTTTTCACAGTTTCCTTTCTATACCAATGTTATTGATTTGAACCCCCCCCTTTTTGGGCAGTCTTCAATTCTCTTTTTGATTTAGGCTGGTTTTTGTGGTTTTCATGTTGATTTTTTTTTTTTTCCCATTCTGTTTCGATCAACTGCTTTGTGGCCATGCTCGGATGTCAGTGACTCCTGCCCGCGTTTCATTCGCCACTTTCCCCTTTTCTTCGGAACTCCTTCTCCCGGGATGAGCCGCGTAATTCAGTCCCTGGTTCGGGAGATTTTCTTCCCCGTACCCTTGCTCCACAGTCGAAGTGTCGCCTTTTCCGCAAATTCGTAGCGACCGGATGCCCTGAGGTCTTTTTCAGGGGTCCCGATTCGTTTTTTTGGTTTTCCTTCCCCCCCCGGTTTGGTTCAACTGTTGGGTATTTTTTCGGGCGCGCCCTCTTTGCCCCGCCTTATCTGTGCCGTTCGGAACTTTCCCTTTTTTTAGACTATAGGTTCGCATTCGTTTTTTTCCGGTTTTTACCAAGAAAAACGTTGTACTTCCGTCCATGCTTTTCCCCCCTTTTCTCTGGGTGCCTGTGCTTTTTCAGCCCGCCGTGCGCCTCCTTTTTAATTTCTTCCCTGCTGCAGGGTTATGCTGAGTTTGTCGCCAACGCGTGATTGTCCGACTTCCCTACCCCTTCATTTTTGGTCCCCCCCCCGTCTTGATGAGGAGGGTAAATGTTGTTGTTTTTTTTCTTTTTTTTTAATTGCGGGCGTCGGGACAGAATGCACGTCCTCGCTTCGGTTGCCTTTCCCCTGGTTCCGCTGAAGGTTTTCTCAGCCCTCGTTTTTTCCCTTCTTAAGCCACTACCTCCCGGGCTGGGTATAGTGACCCCCAACACGTCGCCCGATGTTATCCTGTTTCCTTTTTCCTCCCCCTTGAAACACACACGGTTTGCTGGTCCCATCAATCTTTTTCCCTTGGACTGAATTGTGTGGTCGCTTCCACCCCATCCCCTTTCCAAATTCGGCCTCCACCCCCTTTTCTCAGGGTTACCTGCACACGTTTTCCCGCTCCGCGACTGTTCTGTGATCACGTCATAGCATTTCAAGGACCATTGTCCTTGTCTTCCTTTAATAATCCTCGTTTTCTATTTTTGATTTCCACCCGTAAGCCACAATTCTTTCCTTTTTTTCTCTATCTGTGTTTGATGCTTCCCCATCAATTCGCGTTCGTTTCTGGGGCTACCGTTTTGTTGGGCCGGCCTTGTTTGAAGCCGACCTTGGGTTTTTTTTGCCGCCGACCCTTCAGGTTACCAATCAGTGCCTGAGCCGGTTTTCCTTTTCTGGGTTGGACACTGCATTGGGTTCCAATTTCTTAACCGTACATTAATCCCTTTTGGCGACGTGTTGGGTTCACTTTGTTTGGTTTTGTCAGAACTTGTGTTCTTAACGCGTTAATGGGTTGTTTTCTCCTTTTGGCTTACATTTATTTTTCTTTTTAAAACCCGAATCCTCTTCCTCCACAACGACAAACCATGTAACGGTCCCCAGCGTCCATCCTCCCTATCGCTCACTTTAATTTTTTTTCTTGGAGTTTTTCCTCTCCCCCTTTCACCGGCGTTGCACCTCAACCCGCCCCTCTTCCTTGTTGACCAGGTTTTCGGTGTGCACTTTATTTTGTCTTTTTCCCTTCCAACCACTTTTCCATGACATTCGGCCGGACGTTACACTTTTTTCCCGTGACCTCCCACCTGAAGTCTTCTAATAAATTTCTTCTTCTGTTTGGCAGACGCTTTTGTTTTTTTTTCGCTTTTCCCCCCCATGCCTCGGATCCTTTCCCAGAATTTTTGTCCTTCCACCCCATTAGCCCTGGTGACCCAGTTTTTCTTCGTTTTTTTGTCAGGCGTGCTTTTCGTTCTTTTGGGCGTGTCCATTTCCTCCTTTTCCCTTTCCGGTTCGGACCCCCAAGGGTGACCCGCCTCATTTCTCCTTGCCCGCTCTGGCTTTCTCACCTGGCTTTTTTTTTCTTCATTTCAGTTCGGGCTCTGGACCCCTTTCCCTGTCTAGTTGCTAGATTTATTTTCCAGAGTGTCAACCGAAACTGTGTTCTTCTTTCTTTTCCCCACTCCCCCCCCCCCCCCCCCTGCAGACGTCAAACATCGAGAAAGGGGCTTTGTTCTTTAAGGACATTGTTATTTCCTTTCCCCCCCATTTACCTTTCCCCAGTTACCAACGACCCATTTTTTTTTGCAATCACGCCCATGTCTGGGGTTTATTGTCCAGGTTTGCTCCCCGCCAGTTTCTTCCTTGGTCCCTCCAATGTTCCACCCCTTATGAGTTCCCCTTTTCGATGGGTGTTCTGTTTCCGGAAACTCTCCAATGCGGCCGCCCTTGCCCCCCTTCGCTTGTGTTTTTTTTTTTCCCACAGGATTTCTCGGCCGTCTTCCAATGTGTCCCCTTTTCATTGAATATAGGACCTTGACCCCATCTGGTCCCCCCCTGCCCACGAGCCCCTTTCCCCTGACATCCTGCCCCGCTCGTTTAACCCCGATTTTCCTGACTTCTTTTCCCTCCATCCGTTCCCCCCACCCACCTACGGCGATTGAATTTTTCAACCGGGCAGCAACGTTCCCTACCTTTCCCCCCCCATTTTTTCCACCCCAAAAACAAAGAAGGGTTACTTTTTTCCTGCCGCCCGGTTTCTTCTCCTCTATACCTACTTTCCCAGCGTTTTGAAAACCATTCCCTTTTGACTGCACATGCCTTGCTCTAAATGTCAACCTTATTTTTTCTTTCCCTTTATCTGAATAACTGTGCTTTTTTCCCCCTTAGATTCCAGTATATCCGACCTCGTTTTGTTTGAAATAAGTTTTTTCGTTTTGATCCGATCCGTTCTGGCTAGTTCGCCCTTTTTTCTTTTAATTCCTCTCACGAAGTTGCTTTCTTCACCGGCTTGCTTTGGGCGTTTCCCTTTTTTTGACCTCGGCGGTACTTTTACAATTGCCTCCCATCCCTTTTTCAATCACGGGCCAGACCCTAAAGGCAGCCGTTTTTTCTTCCAATCAATTCCACATGTCTAGCGTTGAAGTTTCGTCAACCCTCCCCCCCCTTCGTTCTTGAAACCAACTCGAAAGTTTTGCGGATGGCAAAGCTTTTTTTCCTGTCTTTACGACATTCCTTTACGGAGCAATAATCTTATTATTGAAGATCCCATATTCCTCCCTGTGGAGTTTTCTTTTCCAATCTTTTCCTGGGCAAGTTCTTTTTTTGAAATTTCTTCTCTCGACGTTCCCGTTCCACAAACCAGGAACCCCTGAAAATGACTCTTATTGCCAGATTTCCCCCAGTTAACCATGTTCCCCCCCACGCCAATGGCCCACCCCTTTTTTCCCCCCCCCCCACCCCCCCCCAGCGAGCAGTTTTTTTTCCTCCTCTTTTCTTCTTTTACGTATGGCCCTTTTGCTCCCCCCGAGTTGGTTGGTTCCGCTGCAAAGACCCTCATTCCCCAAACTTTTTTTCCCTGCCCCTGTTTCCATGCGAATGACCAAGTTGCCTTTTTAGGCCGACACTATACCTTCCCCCCCCATATCGCATCCCCCTTTAGCCTTTTCGTTTAATTCCTCCTCTGTTTACCTTTCCCCTTTTTTTCCTTTTTGGTTTTTCGAGAGTTCCCCGGAGGCGTAAGTTTCTCCTTTTGTGTTTGTTGTGTGGTTTAGTTTGTTTCGTGGAGTTCTTCCTTTTACGCCATTCATTTATTCAATTCAGCGCCTTTTTCTCGTAACTGGTTGTGCTCCCCCCCCCCTTTTTTTCTTTTTCTTTTAAATTCCGGACACCCAACTCATTAACATTGCCTTTATCCGTTTATGATCTCTGTGCTAGGCTTGGCTGTTTTCCTATTTTTGTTTCCCTCCCTTTTAAACGTGTTGAGTTTCTGAGCGTTCACTTTTGTTACTTTTACTGTGGCTGCCTCCTCGCCTGGCAAAGATTTCCGTTGCATCTTCTTTTTTTTTTCTACCTTCCTCCCTTTTTCACCCGTCAATTGCCAAACTTTCGGTCCGCTTACTATTTCCGCTTTTTTCCCCCCCCCTTTTTGAGCAATTGGTTTAGCTTTTTCGTTATGTGTTCTTTTTTTCCAAAGCCTTTCCCTTTTTCTGCCGGTTCGCTTTTTTGCCTTTTTTTTCGCGAATTTCTATTAAACCCTGAGACACCTCGTTCTTGGACTTCCCGTTTTTTTCTTCATTTTCCCCGTTGTCTGATTTTTTCATTTGTGATTTTCCTTCCTCCCTTTTCCTTGTCAAAATTTAGCTCTGCAAACGTTTTCCCCCCCCCACGTCCCCCAACCGTAGCAGTGGTCTTGTTTTAGCTTTTTTTTCTTCTGCTCGCTTTCTGAATGCCTTTCCTTTGCTCTGCCAGGATCGATTATTTAATTCTTTTTGATTTAAAAATTCCCCTCCCTCCGTTAGTCAGTTAGCTTTTGTGGTTCTGACCCCTTATCGAGGCAATTCTTGACTTTGTTTTCTTTCAATCCCTTGGTTCATCTTTTTTTATGCCAGAATTCGCGACCCCGGTTTGGCCTCTTGGCAGCCGCACTTCTTTCCTTTTCTCCCCCGTCGACGACGTGTCCCGTTTTTCCTTCTTCCATCTTCCTTTTTCTTTCCTTGTAAACGTTCTTCTTAACCGTTCTGTCAGAGACATGCGATGTTCAGTTCGGATTTTTGTGCAAACGACTTTGCGTTAATGGTTGCGTTCAGGGCAGAAATTTGTTGCACCATTCCTCTTTTTGTTTTCCCCATTGCTTTCTTGGATTCCCCCAATCCTATTCTAAAGTTTTCCCCCCCTTCCCCTCCCCCATCGATCCTTTTTTCCTGTTTGATTTGCCTCTTATGATTTCGTTTTCCAAATTCTTTTCCCATCCCCCCCTTGCAGACACGACCTCTTGGTTTTTCTTTTCACGCTCAAACCACCCAATCCAACCCAGTGAATTGTCTTGATTCCCCCAACCCTGTTTTCGTTTTGCTTGGGGGACTTCTTTCTTTCATTGTTTGGCCTTTCCATTTTTGCTTTTAAACCCCAGCCCTCCCTTCTTTTTTTTGCCTTCTCGGTGGTAGTGTTTTGGGTTTTTTTTGGACCTTGAGTTTCATTTCCAATTTGCAATGCTCGATTTTAGTTTCTTCGTTCCTTCCCATCCTGCCTCGACGCCTTAATAGACAGCCTTGGTCTCTTAGCCGAGGACATCTGTCGTTTCCGTTTTTCCTTACTTTCTTATTACGGACGGACGGAGTTCCCGCCGTTCCTACCCGCTGTCTGTCCCCGCCTTTTTTTTTTTTTTCCTTCCACTGTTTCTATATTTCCCCCTTGTGTTGTCTCGTTTTTTTTTACCGGTTGATGCGTTCCCCCCCGGTCTCCTTTGGGTTCCCCCTTGCTTTTGCTCCGGGCATTGGGCAAAACTCCCCTCTTTCTTATGATGTTGGTTCCCTTTGTTTCATATCTAGGGTTTGAAGCCTTCGGTTTGCCTGTTTCCCCCCAAAAGAATTTTTTCCCTGTCATCTCTCTGTTCAATGGTCATTGTGCTTCTCTTTTCGGATTGTATGTCCCCCCCAGAGTTCGCATCCCCCTCCGTACCTTGCTTGTTGAGGATTTTTTTTTCCCGTTCGGTAGGGTTAGCAACTTGATCTGGGTTTTTTTCGACCCTTTCCCCCTAACCCCCCCACCTGGATCATTTTGCTGTTTTTTTCCGCTTTTTTTGCGTCTTACCTGTTTTTGCCAGTTTTCGTTTTTTTTTTCAAGTGCGTTCACTTTTTTTCCTGAACTTTACACCCCCACATCATTTTTTTTTGCGTCTTTGCAAAAGTTTATGTCTCTGCGTGAAACTAACCTGTTACATGACCCACTAGGCTGACCGCTACCACCCCCTGTCGCCACTCTTTTTTCTTCTTTTTCCTCCCGGATGTAGACTCTGTCCCAGGTCCCGTTGCTTTTTTTTAAACCACCTTTTTCCCCTGATGTGGTTCTTGTGGCGTCTTTTGGTCCATCCCTGTTTTTCCCCCCCAAGGTTTTTTCCATCCTGCCCTTACGGTAGCCGCAGTGCACGTTCCGCGACTTTTTTTTTCCGGTCATCATGCCCTTTTTTCCCCTTTAATTCCTTTTTTTTTTGTTATCTTCCTGTTTGTGTTTGGCGTAGAGGCCATTTTCCCTTGGACCATTCCCCTTACTTTTTTCTCCCCCTTACCAAGGACCACGTCGCGCGTTTTTTTTTTTGACTTCGGCACGGTTTTTCCCTAACTTTGGGTAGCTGGTGTTTTAGCTCCCCCCCCGTCCCACAATAGTGGATGGTAGTTCTTTTTTCCCAATTGGGGTCCCTGCCCCTGGGGACTGGCGGCAGGTTCTACAGGTTTCTTTTAGTGTTTGGGACGTTGGTTTTTCCTGGTTTCCGGTTGTTTATTTTTCAGAAAACCGCTCGTTTCGTTGTTTCCCGAGGAAAGGCATTTTTGGTCCGGTTGGCCGCCTTCTCATGTTCTTCTTCAAATCCATCCAGCTTCCCCCCCCCATCAACAAAACCCCTTTTCCCCTCCTCAACACGTCGTTCCACAATCTGATTTTTTCTTTTGCGGATACCATTTTTTTTTGAGGGCCAATTTCTTTTCCGCGTCCCACTTTTCGACCATCAAACGTTCCCTTCTTTTTTCCTTCTTTAACAGCTACCGATGGCCCGTTGCTGGACGGAACTTCCAACCCCAGGTCCTTTATTCATTTTTTGCAATGGAGTACAAACCTTTTTCTTTTCTTCAACCGAAGGCTTATAATTTCCCCCCAACCTTTCCTTTTTTTTCCCTCCTCTTTGGTTAGAGCCGCATGCCCGTTTTCCCCTTTGCTGGTGTTTGATGGCCCAGATCTCTTTCATTACGCACGCAAGTGCATCGCCCCTGTAAGTGGATTGGGGGGGTGTTTTCTTTTCCTTGGGTCGTCCTGCTTCGTTTTGACTTTTTTTGTTTGGATAACAAAGAACATTTCTACGGCCCCCAGGCATTGAGGTGTTCTGGGGTGTGCACCTGTTTTTTCCGGCCGTCTTCGTGAGTCTGGCGAGACTTTGCGCTGCTTATTTTGGCCTAGCATTTTGTCCAGGACGCTGATCTTCCCCTCCTTGGATCACAACACAATTCCCAATACAAACCTGCCCGTTCCTCTTCCGGACAACCTTTTTTCTTTTCCCATCCGACATTTTCTGGACTCAACCCGACCCCTTCCCAATTCCGCTTTTCCCGTGACCGGTTTTATTTAACCCCCTGACCCCTTCTCTTGGGTTTATTTTTTTTTTTTTTCGTTTGTTGTTTCAGCCGTGCCCCTGCCCTCGTGGTCGGTTCCCCATACTGTTTGAATATATTTGACATTCCTTTCGGTTTGTTCTCTTATAAATTCGTCTCCCCTGTACAACCGAACTCTCGTTTTCCCCCCCAACCCCGGCTCTTGGCCATAGCCCTGGTTGACCTTCCAAAGTTTTTTCTTTATCCCTACGCTTCCATTTTGCCTGTTTCTCGCAATACCAATTTATCCCCCCTTTCGTTGCCCCCGCTTTCCTGGTCTCGCTTTATCTTTCCACAAAGCCTTGCCTTACGGCCGCTTGGATTCCTTCCGTTCACGGTCGCATTGCCTTTTTCGGCAACCCCCTTTTCTTTTCTTTTTTTTGCGTTTTCTTTTTCTTGCGTCCGCCTTTTTGTTCGTCCGTCTCCCAGCACCCCCTGAAATTTTCCCCTTTCTCACCCACCTCGGTCTTTCCCCACATGTCAGCAACTTCTTCTTTTCCTAACGTTTTGGGGAGTTGTTGGCATATTGTTCTTAAGAAGCAGTAAATTCCTGTCTTGCCTTTTTCTTTTTTGTCGGTTGCATGAAGCTTTCCGCTATGTCCTCTTTTGCTTCCTACCCCCGGTTTAGGCTGCCACCGGTGCCCAGTGCGGGTGTTTCTGGGGCCCTTTTTGGGCCAATTTCGTTTCCTTCCCACCCTTTTGCGCGCCCTGCCCCCCATTCCTTCCAGCCAATCCTCCCCCCCGGTCAACCTTGAAATCTCACACTTCTCACCGGAGTTTTTCCCCGTTCGTAAGAAAATCTTTTCCCCTGCTGCCCGGAAAACGCTTCGAGGATGGCCAGCCCTCCCCCCGTTTCTTTTCCTTTCATTTCAACTTCATTTTCCGTGCTTTTTTCGTCAAATGCCCTCCCGTACAAACTGTGTTTTTTTTTTCTTTCCCCGGGTCCTTTTCTTTTTGCTTTTTTTTTTTGCTGCCCGGATTTTTTGCCCTTTTCCAGGTGATCCTCCCCCATTAAAAGTGAAACCTTCCCGACTGAAATTCCACCTTTCTTTTCCCCCCCCCCGTTACTTTTTTTTTCCAACGACCACTTCCAAGGTCAAGCCTGCCCTTCCGGAAATCTTGGCATATCTGTATGCTTCCCACGTCTTTCCAATGTTCCCACTCTTTTGGTGTGGGCCGTTTCCCCTAAAACCCTCCCCTTGACCACTGGTGTAGTCCCCTTTCCCCTCTTACAGCCTGCAACGCCATTTTTTGAGGAAGACCATTACCTACCCACTGAACGTAGCCCCACTCTTCTCACCTCGTTTTTTTTGATTATTTCCCTTTCCTGTTGTTGTTGTTTGATTCTTTTTCCTTCCGTTTCTGGGGACCAGTTTTGGAGAATGTTTCGTGCCTTCCGTGGTGTGGCCGGTCCTATACGATTTTTTTTCTTTTTCCCCCCCCCTGCCCAACTCTTTTCAAATGGCCATTTCTTCCTTTTCTCTTCTTTCTTCTCCGTTTTCCTGGATTCTAAAGGCGCCACCATAACTAGTCCCTTTCGGCAGTTGACTCCATTCTTTCCTCTTTGGCCATATCTTCTGTTTTTTTTTTTTGCTTGGCTGATTTTCCGGTCCACAGGGGCCAAGTTTTTTTTTTCAGTTTTAAGTATTTTCCTTTCTTTTTATTTGGGCTGTAGATTCTCTTTTTTTGCGTATTGCATTTGCGCATCGTGCAGGCACAATACTACGCCTGTTCACCCTAGAACCTTTTTTCCACATTCATTGGGATTTTCATTTTTCTTTAAGGTGAGTTGCTGTTTATTGCTGATGTTTGATCGCATGGGACTGCCTCATCGCCGTTTCTGCTTCCTTCTCCTGTTGACTATTTTAATTCCTCGCATTTGGGATTATTGCCTGTGCTTTTTTCAGTTTTTTTTGATCATTCTGTCTTTTAATTTTGGTTTTTTTCGACATTCTCATTTTCTGTTGGATTGTCCAACTTTAGTCTCTCCCCCCCAGCCCCTCCGTTTTAGTTTAGCTTTTGTCGTTAGCGGTTTAGATCGTCACGTTTTTTCTGACCGCCCTTCTTCCTTCCTCCCAGTTTTTTAAATCTCCCTTTTCTTCTGATTCTTTCAATCTTTTTTTCATGACGTTCCCCCGTGTTCTCAGCTTTTTCTGGGTGATTTTATTCCATTCTTTTTTCTTTTCCAAGGCATGAGTTTTCTTTCCTTTTCCCTTCCAGGTTTCATTCTGCTTTTCTCCGAGGCTTACAACGGTTTCTAACATCTTCCCCTTTTCTGTCCCCCGTTGAAATTGATTTTTTTTTTCCCGTTGAAATTCCCTTGGAATTTTGTTGGCATGTTCCCATTTATGTCTTTTCAGTTCTCTTTCCCCTTCGGTCTGCAATTTGCCGTTGCTATTCAATTGGTATTGGCTTTACTTTTTTCGATAGCCCAATGTTCAATAGTCTATCTCTTTCTTGAATCGTTTTCCTCAGGGCTATGGCCCCCCTCATTTGTCCCCCCACTCGCCATAGATACTTCCCTTCTGTGATCCGCTTTCTTTTTCGACAATTGCGTTCGTCCCCTTTATCATATATGGCCCTCACTGGCTTCTTTCCAACTCCCTTGCTTTTTTCCCACACTCCAAGGACCACAACTTTTACAAGCAATTGTCGTGAACTCCACCCCCCTAAACGTTTAGTTGTTTTTCCCTTCCTGTCTTTTTTTGAGGTACCATAGTTATTTCGTGAACCCTGGTTTGGCGATTAAGTCGTTACTGTTTGGCTCGCCTTGTTTTTTTCTTGGTGTGCTTTTTGTTTTTTGACAACTGAGTTTCTTCAAGCGTTTGGCAATCCTCTCTTCCAGACCTCGCCTCTCCATTTTTTTTTTTCTTCAGACTTTGTTTTCCCTTAAAGACCGGTGCAGGTCTTGTTTGTCTCTTTCCCAAATTTGTCTTCGGGCCGTGGTCTTTTTTTCTTTTATTTCCCTCCCGGTATTTTTTTCTAAACCTTTTAAATTCTTTTTCCCGGTGAAGCACTTTTTCCTCGGTTTTCCTGAAACCTTCCGATTGGCCCTGGTGACCCTTTTCCCGGCGCCTGTTTTTTTTTCTTGTTTTCACCCACTAAGTTCTTGGGTTCTTTGTTCCGGAATTGCGGCGGCTTACCGCTTCCCCCCCAAAGCTTATATGTCTTATTGTTAAGAGACTTTTTATATTTACTGGGCCCAATTTGTGTATCCCCTAAAACGTTGACGTTTTTTCTTCCTTTCTGCAGGGGGTGCTTACCTTTTTTGATTGAGTAGTCAGGCAGCGTTTGCGGCATCTCGTCACTCGTACCCCCCCGCGTGAGAGGGGTTTTTTTGTTTTTATGTCGCAACCGCTGGATGGTTTTTTTTCTACGCGACACTCACCACTAATGGTATTCCCCATCTTCGTTTCTTTTTCCGTGTGGTTGTTGAGGGCGGGTATGTTTTTTCGGTTTGTCAGCGGGATTGTTTTTCTTTTCAAAGCCCCTCCTTCCCCTGCGGAAACCCGGTTTCCAGTTCCTTCCCTTTCGGGCTTTTTAAGCACAGGGTTTTCTTTCCTTCCCTGACCCCTCCCGGTCTGACCTCTTTCCAATTTTGCCACGGTTTTCTGACACCGTTGTCTTAGCTGTCGAAAATTTTGTTCCACTCCCCCCCCCCCACGGTTTTTTTTTTTTTTTTTTTTGTCCGTTTGTCCACCCCCCCCCCTTTTCCCTTTCCCACCTGGCTCCCCTTTTTTTATGATTGTGTGCGTTTCGTGCTCGGTGTCTTTGAGTTCAGCTCACCCACACGCCGTCGTGTTTTTTTTTTCTGCACCTGTCTTTCCCCCTCCCAACACTCTCTTGTTGTCCTCTTCCTTTTTTTGCGAGCCTGA
>Ga0179593_1492917_pt1 | contig 15961 bp, 15 predicted proteins | sample CZODoug2_1_08_16_FD_185931 | JGI IMG/M metagenome (GOLD analysis project Ga0179593, IMG submission 185931) | Vadose zone soil fungal communities from Angelo Coast Range Reserve, California, USA - CZODoug2_1_08_16fungal (PacBio error correction) | ecosystem: Environmental > Terrestrial > Soil >... | reverse complement strand
ATCGGCTGCCAGTCGCATCTTTAGGACAACGGCAGGAGGGCGGGACCCTGGGGTGTCCTCCGAATTCCTTTTTTTGGCCCTGTTTTAAGGGCTCTTTTCGGCTGCCGGAACGGGCCTGTGTCGGGCGGTGAGCCGGTCTCCCAGAAAGTCTCCTTCGGCGTGCTTTAGTCTCTTCCTCCAAGGCCGTTTTTGCTATCCTGCGTTTTTTTCTTTCATAGCCAGGGTAGCCGATGATCGGCTTTTTCTGGACGAGATGTCCTGGCCAGCGAACCTTTTCCTCGTTTCCCCCTGAAATCCTGTCTTTTTTCTTGCGATGGTCCCCTTTCTTCCGAAACCTTCCGGCCTTCCTTCGCGGCTTCTGGGCCTCGGCCCTGGAGACGGACGAGCCCGGACTCCCTTATGATGGCTTGCAGCTCGGCAGCACCCCTTCGACTCCCTTCAGGCCGTGCTCTCCCTTCTTTTTTTCGCGGCTGTTGGCCGCGATGGCGGCGCTCTTCCGGTTTTGGACGGTTGATGTGGACGCACGAAGCCTACGGTGCCCCGTCTGGGCGCTTCCGAGGTAGAACCTTTTGTTTTTTTAATAACCTTTTTTTAGGCGCGAAAACAGATCTGGGCCACTCTTTTCCCCTAGGGGAGAGACCCGTGACCTATCCTCTGATGGTGGCGATAACCCTTTTCCCTTCCAGAAGTGTCGAGGAGACCAAGCGCATTCCCTTCTCCCTGGTTAAGAAACGACCTATTTGATGCGCTACAAGGAGGCGATGGAAACCCTTAACAATGAATCATCGTGCCTCATGTTCCAAAGGGGTCTGTCCCCTTGAGGTAAAGTAACGTACCTCCCCTCCTTTAGGGATGAAGTTCCTTTCCAACGAACAAAAAGTCTTTTTCTTTTTTTTGCAAGGAACATTCGCCGGAAATGAAGATTCCTCAAGAGTAGTGGCTGGGGAGACCTTCCCCCCCCTTGCAGCATGATTGTTTTTTGTTTTTTCGGAGATTGGAAAACTTTTTTCCCCCCCTTCGATTGAAGTCGCCCGGCTATTTAATGACAACCCCCGGTGTCTCTCCTCCCCCCTGACTTCCGTCCCCAGTTCGCCCCTCTTTTTCTTCCTCATTCTCGAAAACGCCTTCGCCGGGCGTTTTTCACACGAACTTTCACGTTCAAAGTTAACTCTTTGTGACTTGTCACGACGGGTATCCTCTCATTCCCTTTGGTAAGCCTCCCCTTGCCGATGTTCTTCAGTTTTTTCCTCTCTTCTGGAGCGCGCTTTTTTCAGTACCTGCTCCTTTCCTTCGGACAAGAGCCGGTGTCCACAAGAAAGCCGTGTCAGTTTTCAAAGACTACAAGCCGAAGATTTCTTCCCGTTAGCCTCTCCCGTCACAACCACCCCTTTTCCTAGAATTTTGCAGGTGACCGCGTCCGATGCCTCCGGGGGAGTGGAAAAGGCGGCTCCATCCACAGTCCCCTTAGCTCTAAATTTCCTTCATTATCCCATTTGAATTCCTTTTTCCACTTTCGATCGTACTGGCGCGGCGGGAACCTCTTTCTCGTGCTTCAGGGTTGGGAAACAAATAGGTACCCGGCCGCGCCCTAATCCCTCCCGAGTAGTTTCTTTTTTCCCGCGGCGAACACTTCTCTCTTTTTCTCGACCCCTTTTTATGGGTTATACCTCCCCTTTTTTGTAGGTTTTAACAGCTTGTCCCTTAATCGGGCGGGTTTACGGACTCTCTCCTCCCCCGGTTTTTCCACAGGTACCTTCCTTTTTTCCCTTTTAAGGTCGAACCATCGGTCTATCGAAGACGCCTTGGGGTTTTTTTTGGGTATTCTTTTTTTTACTTTTAGTCTGGTGTGATTCGTCCTTTCCCGGTTCCGCCCGCCCGCGCCGCCTTTAAGCTTCAGGACACAACCCCCAACCGGCCGTTTCTTCAACCGGTTCTTTCTTCTTCATCGCCAAGCTCGACGGGGCTTTCCCTTCCTCGAAGTTCAGGAAGGGGGAGGAATGAAAATTGGAGAGATGGGACCGACATCCTCCTTTCTCCTGGGTTTTTGGAGATAGTTCCCCCCCCCCTTCCCCCACTATTTGAAGAGTTCGAAGCCTCCCCCACTCCCCTCAGTAGTTGGATAGAGTCAACGAGACAGTTTCTCCTTGGAGATCGATGATCTGAAGTCCGGGTCTTCCGGTTGGTTTAGCAGCGACTCCTCTCTTTTCTATTACCTCTTTGAGGCTAATGGCTTTCTTCTGGGAGGGGGACCACATTCTTGATGAGTTACTGGGATTTTACTCCCCAAGCTACTCGGAACACATGTCTCCCTTTAAAACCCTATCTCTTGAGCAGTACCGCGCTCTCCTCTTGTAGACTTGGTTTCACCTTCGGGTCATTCCCCGGTGTGTCCTTCGTCCCGCCGCGTCCGCCCCCCTCAGTCTTGGATGACTCCCCCCCCCCCAAAAGCTGTCAGACCCCGACCAGTGTTCCTCCAATCCACTCGAAGTAGCAGACAATCGTTGAGACCGCGCGGATCTCGATCGAATTTTTTTTTCCCGATATAACGGTTCCCCCCCCTGACGAACCCTTTTCCCTTTTTTTTTCGTTCCTAGCGCGCAGGCGATACTGATTTTCTCTTCTCACGTTGGCGGATGCCCAGCGAGAGACTCTTTCCCGGTTGTGAGGTCCCTCCTTCTTGCAGTCACTCCCCCCCCCCCTCTAAAATGCCCTCTCTTCCCCTTTCTTCTTAAAGTTGTTGGTTATGTTTTGCATGTCTCTCTGAGCCTGACACTCATGCCTCTCGTATTTTTGGCTCCCTGGACAAATGCTTTTCTTGTCCCCCCTCCCTTCTTTTCTGCGAAGAAACGGCAGGTAGTAATGAAACCAGCTCTTTTGTACAATATCCCCCCCAGGAACGGAAGCCAGGGGGCCCCAAAGAGTATGAAGTGCGCAACCATTCCCCGTCGGACACCTGTCTCTCTTCTTTTTCTTTTTTCCCCGGAAATGGTAGTAAAACTCAGCTAAGGATTTTTTCTCCCGGTGAGTTTCGGATTGCCGAACACGGCCGACCCTTGAATGAGCCCGACACGGGGGATTTTCCCCCTCCCCTGCATGTGAGAAAGCCCAATCGCCTCCTCTCCTTGTTGAGTTCACCTCCCCTTTTTTACACCTTTCTTCATTTTTAGGTGCGCGTCCCCAGTCCGTCCTCTTATGATATTTCAAGGGAATCGTGAACCAACCGTCCCACGTCACTTCTTTTTTTGGTGTTAACCTTAGCCTTCAAAAGTCGGTTTCACGTGCCGAGGGAAAACAGTGACTAACTTCATCATTGTGCCTCTATGCAGCTGAGTAGACAAGATACCCTTTTGTTGTCTTTAAATAGAATAGCCCAGACCCCTATTCCTTCTCTTGACGCTATGCAGATCATTCTTCGCTGTTCTTAGAGGGCCCTCGTGGAATCGACGCATTCGCCAGGCCCCTCCCTTTTGAAGTTTCCTTCCCCCCCCCATGGGCCTGGTTTGAAATTTGGTCGTCGCCGGTACTTTGCTTCCCTTCCCCAGAGAGTTTTTTGTGGGCGTCCAAAGTTCCCGGACTGGGCGACCTCGGACAAAGGAGTAGGGGAGGCCTTCCCCACAGTGTACGACCTTTTTTCCTTCTATACCGGCCCGCACCGCAATAGATTTCCCAGGACCGACAGCGCGGAAGCCGTTTCGAAGTGCCTCTTTCCTCAGCATCCTTTGTTTCTCCCGTCCAGCTTACTCGTATTTTTTTCGTTCTCCTCCTCGCCGGCCCTTGAATTTCCTTCCTTTACCCATTATAAACGAGAACGACCCTGGTCGCGGACACATTTTTTCTCCTTAAGGAAAACTCTCTTCCCCCACTCCCAAGTTTGCCCCTTCTCTTGAGATTATTTGTTTTGCCGCACCCAGTTTCCGAAGATTGGAGTGGAATGAACTACGACCCCTGACGGTTTATGCCCCATCTTCCCTTGGAAACTCTCCCCCTACCACCTGGCCTCTTGACGCAGCGCCGTCCCCCGACACAAAGTAACGGGAGGAACCCTGCCTCCTGAAGTGTTTATTCAATCAGTAGTTCCCTACTTCCCCTTTCTTCTATACTCCCTCTTTTTTCTAATCAGTCCTTTTTTTCTCTCTTCCTAGGATCCTGTCGTGATTCTGCGAAATGGGATTTCCCAGGAGGTGGCGGACATTCCAGGGACGGTGGGGACAGTTGTGGAAAGTCTTTTTCCCCCTCTCACTTTTCCCCCGGGTCGGGCGTTCTTTTTTCAGCCGGGGATTGAGAAGAGAGTTCGTGGCGTAGGCCGTTAGTGCATTCAAACTGGGTTTTCTTCTTTCGGGGTGCGCCCCCTTCCCTCTCCGGCACAGGGGGGGGTTTTTTCCCGAATGAAGGAAGGAGTGTTCGTCTTCCCCCAAGAACCCAAGACGATGACGTCGCCCCCTACATGGTCCCGGCTCTTTTTGAGCTTTTCCTTTTCCTCATGAGTTGCGCGGCGGAGCGCGGAAGGATCCCCTAAGCTCAAGCGTGCGCGAAGCCAGTAAGCCCGTTCAGCCCGAGCTTCGCGACGGTTTTTCTCCTCCTCTGGCCTTTTTTTCGGTTTTCGTTGTGCTCGTGCGGCGGGGATGTTTCCTCTCTGAGAGTTCGCAAAGCGGTGACTGCTGTGGACCCTTCGAGGTCCAGGTCCCCACCCTTTCTTTGACTGGGCGACCCCCCCCTCCTTTACCCTTTTCCGCAAAGTAGAACGACCCTTCAGCGCCACACTGTTCACTCTTCCGAAGTCCCCCCGGTTCGGGTAAGCTATCACCACGCGAAGGGTCTCCTCTCTGAGATTCCTGCAACGCGTTCATCTCGGCCTCAGGAGCGATGGGAAACCCCCAGGAATGAATCCTTTTGACCAGCGGCATCCCCCCCTTGGCGATTTCCTCTTTTTCTAGGTCCCTCCCCCCTCTAATGGTGTGATCCTTCTCCCTTAGAAACCCCAACACCTCTTTATTGTTTGGAACCTGCAATAGACGGAACCAGCTCCGCTCCGTTTGGGGACGAGAAACGAATTGATATCTCTATTTTATTTGTCCAACTTAGCGAGCCCTTTTTCCAAAATTCAGACGATACTTGAAACGGTAAGAGATCCGCTCCTTTTAGGCCCACTAAGGCCGACCAGAACCTTCTTTTTCTTTGCCCCAAAGCCTTTTGGAATTCGGCTTTTACCCCTTAAGTTACAAAGACGGAAAGAAGGAAGATGACTCGTTTCCTTGACTTGGACGTAGCTTCAGCCCCTCCCTTCGTTTCATCCCTCCCTTCAGAAGGGTTCCTTTTTTTCTCTTCCTCTCAGACCCCCTCTAGTGGTTTCACTACCTGCCTGATTCTGAAGGACCCTACCACGAGACGGGCGGATCAATTCCGTGATCCCCCTGAGCACACTACTCCCTCGAAGACGCCTCTTACCGTCTTTTCTTCTCTCTGACAACACAACAACGGCCTGGAGCCCTTCCTTTCCCTGCGTCGATTGGATGCCGGATGGGGGCGACGGCGCGCCCGTGGAAACTCCCCCCTCCTCCTTCTTCTTCCTTGCACTGGCGACTGCGAACGCTCTTCCCTTTCCGCCTTGAGCAGGAAACGCAGCTTGATTGGAGGTAGGGTTGGACACTTTAGATCAGCGCCTCTCCATGCCTAGTTTCTTTCTTGAAACACTCTGGAGGTTCGCGACTTTTTGTCCTATCACGGGGAGGTTTCGGTTAACTTTTGTTTCCCGGCTCCCGCCGGTGGTTCTCCTGGTTTTCCCGTTATTAATACCTCCTGATTGACCCGACTTTTTTAGACCATCCTTAAGTTTTTGTTAGTCGCAGTACGGCTTTAGAGGGTTTTTGTAATGAGAATCAGGTTGTTTCCCTCGTTTGCGTCTCCCCCATTAATCCGTTTTTTTTCTCCTCCTACACCCCCCGCAGGAGCCGTCCAGCGGGGACAGTCCCCGTCGCAACTTCGTTAGAAGTACAACCGGAAGGGTTAAAACTTACCAGACTATCTACGCTGCCGGGGAGAGGACGATAATTCTCGGCTGGGGTCATTTCCTCCCCCGGGATGGTTTTAGATATTTATACTCCTCAGTGTTGTGTTGAGTACTCCCCTGAACATGGTTCCCCGTTCTCTCCTGTAGCCTTCCGTACTCCTGGATAGAGTTCAAGCTCGGCCTGGTCGTCTTTTTTAGTTATTGGTATGTCTCCTTCCCTTCATAATGCCAGGTTGCTTGATCAGGGTTTTCTCGGCATGTACTTAGCTCTTTTCCCCCCCCCAACTTGTAAGGGGAGGAGTTTCGACGCCCCAGAATGTCCCCAACGAGGCGAACCCCAACTCTGACGCCGTTACTGCGCCTAGACCCGAAGGAAGACGATGTCTAACCCGGGCTCTCAGGAAGGTTTCGGTTTTCATTGGAAGTCTCGTTGCCGAACCAGACCACGCCTTCCCCCACAGATTTAAACGACCCCAAACGTTCTACGTAACACCCTTTCTGAGCCCCCCTCTTGTACGCCCGAAGACCCGCGGATCTTGCCTAGATTACCTGTGCCGGGTCGATCTCACTTTGCCCTTCCTGACATTCCAAGTTCCCGAAGCCCACCGACAGACCTTTTGGAGATTAGAACGTTTGGCGGTTTTTTAAAATTCTATTAAGCCGAGGGCGAATGTCCGTTTCTTAGTATTTGAGAGCCCCTCATTCGAACCCCCCAGTTTTACGAATCCGAAGTTCCCTGCCCTTCGGTTCCCCCTCCTTTTTTGTCCTGCGATGCCACTTCCGTCTTACTTTAGTTATTAGGTGGGTCCCCTCTCATGGATCCCCTGGACGGCTTTGTGGACCCCCCTGTTTCCGTCGATCAGAGCAGGTTCAACCTCGACTCGGCGCCGCGTTTTCCCATATAATTCACTTGAAGCCCCTTTTTGCGCGGAACCGTGCCCATTTCTAAGGAGAGAAGGACACCGCCCACTTGTCTCTTCTTATGCATTAAGCTAGATTAAATTTGTGTGAACCCGCCGAATACTCTCCTTCTTTTCTTGGCATGCTTCCAGGACATCCCCCGGTCCCTTACCGCGCCTTGCGAAGTCTTCAACCCGGGGGAGTGTTATTCTCCTTCTGGGCGGACTCCACCGGGGCGCCTCGAATTTCTCAACAGACAGGCATCTTCCAATAGGACCTCCCTTTCGGTGTTGCGCCCCAAAAGCTTAGTAGTAGAGAGGGCACTTCTTTCCTGTCCGCCCCCCCACCAAAAACGCAAAGACGTTTTGTCTCTCCTTAATCCCTGGCAGTAGAGCGGGAAGCTGGAAAAGAAATTGACTCCCCCCACTTGGGGTTATTCCTCTTAGTCGGCTATTTTCAGGTTATATATTTGTTTGGATGTAATCTCCTCATGAGTTCCCCCAGCTCTTCGGAGGGCTTCAGCCTCCAGGTCACTGAATTAGGGGGTCCTCATTCTTAGAGGGCCACGTTTCCTCTTCCACCCCCTGCGAAAACTCCCGTTTCTTTCGACGTGATATTTCTTAACAGAGAGGTGTGGGTCCCCGGCTTTCCTTCCTTTCGAATCTGAATGGCCAACTTCGCCCAAAGTTGATTCTCAACGCTGGAGAACTCATTCCCATAACTTAAGAAAAGAGGGAACGAAGAGTAGACCCCAGGAAAGCAATGCATCTAATCTGCCTCTTTTAAGAGAGCTCGTAGGTGAAACAGACCGGGCTTCCGCGTTCCGGATTCTTTTCCCCTAATGGTTTCCTGCGAAGAGATTCTTCTTTCGCCAAGGGAACGCCGCAACCCCCCTCCCTTAATTTTTAATGGCTCACGTTTTATGTAATTGATTGGCAAAAGCTGACCCATCGGCGTAAAAATACCGCCGTGGCAAGATATCCCGGAAGTTGCCCCTTGCAGCCTTGAGCATCCCTCCTGAGGGCCTTATGAAATAACGCCTAATCCCACGCCCGAGTTTTCCCCTCGCAAGAAAAGCGCTTCCAAGGCACCGCGACCCCCGTTCCTGGACCCCCCGCTTGAAACGACGAAAAAAGCCACGCCCCCGTAGGCGCAGTTCTGCAACCCCTCTGCAAGGGGTATTAAATAACCTTTCGCCGATTTTATATATATATATTTCCTCCATCTTTTGATATCTATACCTCTACTTCTTCCTTTGTTCCTGCGACCTTTTCTCGAAATGGCAGTAGGTGCTTGGACCTTTTGGTGGCTCCTGGAAGGTGGCGGGGGAGGTGGGCCCTTTCCCTTTTGAGTGCGGAGGTGGAAGGCTTTTTCGCTGTTTTTGATGGCCTCATTTTGCTTGCGCCTAGCCTTCGTCGTCGTGCTTGTAGTGTTAGTTCGTCCCTGACTTGAATGATAGCGGATTTGGCAACTTCAGTGATATATTGCCTGGTCTGTGACGAATGAGTGTCGATCCCTGTATAACTCCTTGTGTCATCCTGACAATTGTCAGCCTCGGGGGGATTGCTTTTTCTTTACTGACCTGCACGGCGCCATTGTTTCGGTACGCCCGACTGGAGACTCTCTTCCTTTCCTCCCTGATGACTGTCCTTATCCACCGAGATTAGCATCACATAGTCATTTGAGGAGGAGTGGGCTTTCCCCCGGAAGCTGTTCTTTCCTGGATGTGACTCCTTACTCCCGCCCCGCTTCTGTCGCATTAGTTAAGGCCGAGGCGACCGTCCGGACTTGCTTGGTACGTCACCCCTTCTTGGGGCCAGTTCCCCTAGTCCCGCGCCTCACAAGGAAGCAGCACCCTCTTTTCGCAGACCCACCCCCTTCTCCTTTCACTCTTCTGCCCCCGCTAATCAGTATCCCTATCGCCGTCAACTTCCCGACAGAGCTTTCCGGATTTTTTGACTCCCCCCCCCAAGAAGTCCCCCCGACTAAAGCGGAATAAAAAAAACCTTTTTTGACAATCTGTTCTGGAACTCCCGTTACGCCAGGGATTTGGGTCCCGCCCCCCACACGTATTTTTGCTGGGACGCCCCCTTTTAAGTCCCTTCCTCGGATCTCCGATTAGACCACGACCTTTCCTCTCTTTTTTTCCTGAACGGCGTATCACACTTCGCGACAAACCGGTCTTTCGCACCCACATTCGCGACCCAAATCGCCCCAGTGGTAAGATAGCCTTTCGGTCGCCAGTTTCGGCAAGAAGCCTCCCTGCCAGTCCTTCGCGGTCGCGCGTGTTTTCACCCAATACCCATTCCATCAACCTAACTTCCCCAGAAGCCGATTCTTTGCATTCCGTTTTGAAGTTCTATAAGCAATTAATTCTGTTCCGACCTGGTTATTCAAGTTCAGGTCTCTTCCAATGAGATGTCACCCTTCTCTACCGCTCCGGTCTCCACACCTCCCTTCCCATTTTTGATCACCCAAAGGAAGCAAAGACTCCCGGGCTTGTCCGTCCTCTTTCGCAACCTTTTTCAGACGAAGTCCCCAGTGCTCGTTGTTTCTTTGGCGAAGCAGCTCTCTTATAAAAGACCACGCTCCGCGGCTTATCCGCTGCCCCTCTCTCGACGCGCCTGCTCGCTAGTCCCCCCTTGCTTTTCTTCCTGTGTTTCCCTATGATCCACACTGTCTCTCAAGGACTCCGCACTTTTTCGTCCCCCGCCGGGGACAACTGGATTTTTCCCTTTATGTGTACTAAGCACATTGCTGTTAACATTTTTTGTTTTTTGGAGAGTCCGAAAGTTCGGGTTCGGAAAGTCCACGCCGGTCCCACAGCCTGAGATTGAGACCATTTGTAAATCTTAGTTCGCATTTACGGAGTCAAGTTTGTCATGCGCCCAGGTGGTCCTCTTTCTTGTTGGCGTTCGGCACCCTCTCTTTGTGCCGCCCAGCGCACAGAGCCCCGACCGGCAGCGATCTTTTAGCCTCCCCGGCACCCTTGACGCAGAGAAGTCTTTTCGCCCGCGTCTGGGTTTCCCGAGATAAGGAGACTTTCTTTTTGCGTCTACCGGCGCGACGGATTGGTTCGTCCCCTTTCTTTTCTCCCCTAACCGCCCCCCCCAACTTTTTTCTTGAGATCCCCAGGAATCGAGAAGAGTTAGCCGGCCCCCTTCCGTGGATCTCTCCCCGCTCCAAGGCGGTCTTCTTTTTCGATCTTTCTTTTTGAGTAACTTGGTTGTAATTTTAGGTTTCAGCGGAACCCAGAATCTGCTCCGTAAGCTTTAGGATACCTCTTTGTTTCCCCACTTTCGGGGGGGTCTGGCCGAAACCCTCAGCAGTTTTTGTTTTTTTTTCGAAAACATGAGGTCCTCCCCCCCCTCTTTACTCCCCACTATTCCATCGGCCGACGATGTCTACTTACCACTAACGCTTAGTTGGCCCCTACTGTCCTGAAAACAGACCGTCCTCTGCCCCCCAACCCCCCCCAAGCTGTAAAAGAAAACCACCAGGTATTTCTTTGTCACCCTATAATAGGAGTCGAGAACCTCAAATCTTCCGCTTTACTACGAAGCTGCCTGTGCGGCGCGGAGGGTAGCTCTCTAGGGCCAAGAACTAAATCTTCCCCCCCCTCCGACCGATCCACTTGCAGATCGTAGATTTCTCACGTGTGGATATGGCCCCTTCTGTTTCCTTCCCCGCACGCGGGATCTTCGTTGCTGAGTAGATTTTGTCTTCTGCCCCCTATAGGAGAAGGATGCCCCCCCACACTCGTCTAAGCTATTTTGGTTGTTTTCTATCCTTTCTCTACTTCCAACTTCCTTTTTTTCGTATTTTTATGATCATGACATGTACGGATTTATCCCCTTACTGCTCCTGTAGAAGTCTTTAGGTATTACCTACCTAGAATAGGTCGTCCTGTCCCCAGAAGGAAGAACAGAGTCTCCTTTGACCAAAACTGCTTTAAGTGAGGAGCGACGCCAGTAGGCCACTCACCTCTATCTTCCTCCGTATTTGTTACATTGGTCGTTTGTTGTTTCCCTCTCATCAGATAAGGATTTTAGAGTCTCCTCTTGCTTGACTGACCCCCTTCGACGAAGATCAGCGCGGTTTCCTGTTGTCCCTTTCTTCTTCTGCGACAGCCACTGTTGACCTTACCCGCGAATTGTGAGACACGCCAGTGTTCATCACTCTCTATCGGCTTTTGGTTGAGTACGGTCACCCCTTCCCCTTCCCCTCAGAGAAGGCGAAGGGTCTACTGTTTTCACAAGAAAGACGCTTTTGCTTTGAGAAAATACCTTTCGTTGAGTTTTGTTTAATTGAAGTAGTTCCCTCAATTCCCCCGAACTAGACGGGTGTTGATGTCTCTGCGTTTCCCCCTTTCCGGTCATATTTGGGCTTTAAATTCCTTCTCGCAGTAAAGAGTTCGTCTTTGCCGGATCTAGCGGTTTCAGGGGTTTACAGGCCTCTACCTTTCCCTCTTCTTTCCTCCAGAAAGGTTGAAGTCGGACCCCCCTTTAGTTACGGGTCTTAGACGGCCTGAGGAAACTCACAGTTTTGGGCCGTCCATGCCTTAGGCTTCCGCGTTTTTTCTTTCCCTTTTCAAGCAGTGCCCTGATTCCCTAAAAGGCAATTACCCTTCCCGAACTAGGAAGAAGAAGCCCGCAAACCCCTAAAGCGAATCTCCCTTGCCTTGTTGAGAAGAATGGCTTGCCTATGATGACCTTCCCTGTTCCGGTACCGCCTTTCGGTAGTATAAACTTGCTTAAGAATGATTCCAGCTGTGTGTTAATTCTTTCACAAGAGACACCCCCAACGCTCCCCGAACCAGGCTTTGTTTCATCTCGGTCACCTCCTCTAATCTTGGAAAGAAACTTTACGAGTAACTCTCATCAGAGTGCTTAGCGGCCCGCGGTATTCCCTGAAGTTGACCTACCCCCTCTCTTTATTGACATCCGCCATTCAGTGGAATCACCCCCCCCCCACGCTTTCAAAGAAGACGCTTCTGCGCTTCCGCTGGACCACGAAACGACATACACCTAGCCCCCCCTTTTCCCCCGAATGTCCGTCAGTCAATCTGCCCTCAGAAAAAGTACCAGTGGAGAAAGGAGCGTCAGCACTCCTGTTTTTTTAACCTCAGTCTCATATCTTTTGGCATCTTTTTCCTATATTTCTCTTTTAAACTCCGACGTGTTTTTTTTTCTTGATTATAAACTAGGATGACTATCTCCTGTTGAGTTAAGACCGGAAGGATTTTGGTCCTCCCTTTTTGCGAAATGGCTTTGCTTCCTGTGGACTTGAGATGCTGGCAAGGAGGTTTCCTGAAGGTTCTTTGTAGGGACCCCCCCATTCTGGCCCAGGTGATGGACACTCCCTAGTTTTTTAGGTGTAGGATGAGCGTTCCCTAACTCGGAGTGGGAATGATCTAGTTTCCGTGTGTTTGGTGGGCTTTTTCCGAAGTTCCTGACCGTTGTGTAGAAGCACTTCTCACGTTCCGTGGTTACGGCAGATTCCTGCCTCTCCTATGAAGTTTTCTCTCCACTGTTTTTTTCTCCCTTTTTTGGCTGGGAGCATTGCTCAAAATGAAGGAGGTCGAGGGAGGTTCGCCCGGTATCGACTCCCCTACCTCCCCTTTCTTAGAAGGATGATGGCCTTAAGCTCGGCGTCCTCTCTCTTAAAATAAGGCACGGAAGTCTGCTCTTTCTCCTTTTTTCGGAATTTAGGATTGATTTTTGTCCCTTTCTGTGAGAAGCCGACTTTCGCCCGAGGTAGCTCTCCCTTTTGCGAGACTTCTGCCTCTTCTCACTTCATTGAAGACTCAGGCTGGTCTTTCTCCCCCCCACGGTTTTGCCAAGCCTTCCCTACGACCCGGCTTTAGTCCTCCCCCCCTTTTCTATGATGTGTGGCCGACGACGGTTCCGTCTCCTCTCTATCGGAAGACCCTCGAAGAATTTGCCTTCCCCTTCCTCATAACTCCCCGAGCAGCCAGCGATGGATACAGGAGTCGATGGAATACACCACACGACCCGAATCATTTTGCCTCCTCCCCCAAATGGGAGACGCTACCTTTTCTTCCTCAGTACTTTAATGAATTGATGACTTGGCGCCTTTTCCCCAGTCCAAACACTTCGAGTTTTGGGAGGACACATTACTCCTCTGGAAGGTCTTTACTCGTCGTGGTCCACGCACTCTTTCCCATCGCTTTGCCAATCTTTGTCTAACAACTTCTCTCCGCTTCTAAGGTGGATGGCTCCCTCAGGAATGCCCAACCGGCACCTTTTTGGTTCCGAGCCTTTCACTTCGCGGTAGGCCTTTTCTCTCTGTTCCGACCTGCCTTGCTCGACTCTTCTTTGCTCGTTTTTCACCCCCTCCCCCAACGTTCACCCCCCAGAATCAGAAGATGGTGAGGGCGAAGTTTTCCCTTCCTCTTCCGCACTATTCTTGGTCTAGAGGACGAACTTCTTTAAAGTTCCTGGAGATTTACACGAAAGCGGCTCCTATTCGCTTCTACCTGCTCGGTTCGACTTTCCTTTTCCAAGTAAGATCCCCCCATCCCCAAGAGCACCCCTCCGCCGAAGTTTGACGATGAAGGCTGGTGCGTCTTTCTACGACGGCCAACCACCAACTCCCGAAGATCCTTTGAGCGTATTGACTATTTCTTGATTGGAGCTTTTTTCCCGGGGGTGACTATCCCTCCTCCCCGGCCGTCCCTCTTTTCACACCCTCCCTTTCGGACGCGAAAGCTTCCCCCTCATTTGCGCGGCGATTGCCGCAGTAATTTTGTTCAGTCCGTTTTTTGACTTGAGTTCAAAAGGCAGAGCACCTTGCGACTCAGCTCCTTACTTCCTTTTTAAGAGGGCTTCCACTGCTGGAGTGTTTTTTCTCCCCTTCCGTATTGGTTACCACCCCTTTTTGTAGGTGACAGTTTGCGTTCCTCCCCCTTCTTTTTCAGTGACTTAGGACGCCATGTCCCCCTTTCATCGCCTTTTAGTCCGGTGAGAAAACTCAGATGAAGCTTTCTCTCTTTTCGGCAAGATAGGGTTTTTTTTCTGTCCCCTTTTTCTCGGTTTGGGAGCCACCAATCTCTTTTCCGTCCCGAGCCCGAAGTCTCTTCCGCGTTCCTCCAGAAAAAATTCTTTTTTCGCAACTTCCGTTATGACCCCAAAAGTTTCTGCAGATCATGAAGCCCCTTCTTCGATTTTTTTCTAGTGACTCTGACCTTCGATGAAGCAGGGGGCTATTTAAATTCTCTACGCTCTTTCTGTTCCCTTATTTATAATAACCCCGTGTTGTTGCTGAGCTATCCCTAACCATTATTTAGCCCGCTGTTAGAGGCAGCCGGCCCTTTCTTTAGCAACTCGAGTACCTGCGTCCCCATTTTTGCGACTTCATGACCAGCCCGGTGTTTATACCGGCCGGTTGTCGCTCTCATGGCCTTTGTCTTTCTGCTCCAGCGGTTGTTTTTGGCTTTACACCAAACTTGTTCATTTTTTTCTTTTGCCCTTCCCCAACCGACTCGGCCCCCACCACTTAGGTTCCTTCCAAAACCCCCTTTTCACTCCTTTCCTTAGGCTAGGACAGCCGTTCTACGCCCCCTCAGGGGCAATTTCAGGAATTTTTCTAGGAAGGTGGGAAACTTGCACAAAGGTATAAGAACACGACCGGCGTTGCCTTTCCCACCCCCCCCAAACCCCCCCCCCTGACCCAGAATGTGATTAGTACCCAGCACCATTACCTCTTTTAAATTGCGGGACGTCAGATAGTACTATGAGCTCTTTTCTCCCCCCGTATGGAGACAGTTGTGATGGTACCCAACTGAAGAACCTTTGACCCTTCTTTTTAATTGACAAGAGAAAGGTATTCCTTTGATCCCGTGTGGGGCGAACCGAAGCCCACAATCTCTACGGGGGCAGAAGTTTTTCTTTAGTCCCGAATTTGAAGTCCCGCTTTTTTCTCTCTTTGAATTCAGATCTGCTCCTTGTCCATTTTTTTTGCCAGACTCTCCTACTCCTGTGCCTTCGCTCTTTTTTTTTTACGTTTGATAATGGAGAAATCCGGTTAAGCCATTCCTGAGGTCGCCCCAAAAAGCAGTCTCTGAACCAGCCTTTTCCCCTCTTCGTTTCTTGGTGACATACTCCAGGAACTTTTTTCTCTTTTTGCTTGGCTGGACCACAAGAGTTTTGCTCAGCACGGCCACGTCTACCGCACCTCTTCGTTTCCCTTTTCTTTGAACGTGAATTCGTGTTTTTTTCCCGCGCGCGAAGATTTTAGTCTCCTTCCTGCTTTCAAAAGTCCGTCCTTTTTCCGAACTCCTGACCCCGGTGGCGTTTACCTTAGTGTCATGGGCGACGTTTTTCCATTGCCTTTTTGAGGCCTTTCAAATCGCAGATACTTCTGGCCCCTCCAAAGACGAGTTCTCTCCTTTCTCGGCTTTTAGATGCTTCCACCGTCACCACTCAAAGTTTTGTTGAGCAAGTAACCCAATTTCAGCTTGGTAAGTGAAGATCCGCCCTGAAGACGCAACTCTGAACATTTTTATTGTTCAGACGATGGATTCTTGTTAGATATTGTGGCCTCCATTTCCCCCTCGCCCCCCTCTCCAAGTGCCCCCCGCCCGTGCTTTTTCTGATAGGCTCCTTATTATTCTGTTTATTTCCTCTACTGAGATCCCTTCAAGAACAGTTTTGTTTCCTATCTACTTCCAAGTCTTTCAGGTTTAGTAGAGGATACCCCACGGTAACAGATCCTTGGTCCTTTAAAGGCCCCAGTCCTTAGTTGAGTCCTCCTTTCTACCGGACAGGTCTTGGCAATCTTTTCTCCCGACCTAGGCGTCTTAATCAAGTTAGTCCCTAGGAATAATCACTTTTTCAAGGCAGCGTATCAGCTTTTCGCTCTTTTGAAAGATTCGTGACCCTTCCGTTATTCGAGGCGTATCCCTATTGTCCCCCGTTCGAAGGAAGGGTTTTTCGGTCCCAGAGTAACACCGAGACTACCTCTTCTTTCCTTCCGAGATACAAAATGTATTATTTTCGCTTTTGGCAGTCTCTGAGTACATCCTTCTTCCCC
>Ga0179593_1376152_pt1 | contig 15961 bp, 12 predicted proteins | sample CZODoug2_1_08_16_FD_185931 | JGI IMG/M metagenome (GOLD analysis project Ga0179593, IMG submission 185931) | Vadose zone soil fungal communities from Angelo Coast Range Reserve, California, USA - CZODoug2_1_08_16fungal (PacBio error correction) | ecosystem: Environmental > Terrestrial > Soil >... | reverse complement strand
CCCGTGAGTTCTCGGTTCTCTCTTCCTCGTCATGACCAATTTTCCTTGGGTCCGATTTATATGGTGGGGGGCGGTCCGTATTCCACGTCCCCCCCTCGAGTTTCCTTTTTTTCTTTCTGGAGGCGACATTGTACTGAAGACTCCGTGGCCGTGAAACTTTCACATTAAAGACGAAATCTTTGTAAGTTTTGCCGCCCCTGGGGGGGTTTTGCCTTCTCGCTTCAATTGTCACTATGCCTTAGTCCGGATCCTACCACTGTTGTCTTTAGACTTTTTTCAGAGTCTGCTGTAGCGGGCTGCCCACTGCCGTCTTTTCCCCCACCAATCGGCTAGGCTGGTGCGCTGGGTAAGTGCCTTTTGCAACTTGAATGCATAGAATTTACCTTGCTTTTCATCAATAATTCTTTTCAACTCACGTGATGTGTTCGTTTCATGACTTCACACCCTTTTAGGCGTTCAGTGTCTCGATCCTCCCATTACCCCCCCCCCCCTTTGGCGTTTCGAACCCCCTCAGCGAATATTTGGGATACCGACCCTTTCGTTTTTGTTTCAATTCGAGCTTATTCTACGGGTCCCCTGGCCTTCCCAAGTCGCGCTGAGATCGCGCCCTTTTATCCTCCCTTCTATTTTCAAATACAATTTTTGGCCCCTGCACGGCGCGGAGTTCGAAGAGAACTACCTCGACAGCGCCTCCTGCGAAGCACGGCCTCCGCAACGGACTAGTTTACTTTTCTTTTCCCTACCGACCTTTTAATTTCCCTCTCATGAATCCGATCCCTTGTAGCAGGTAATGGTCGGAGTGCCCCTTGCCGGGCTGGGACTTTATTTACCGAGCTCGCCCGGCTTTATGCTCACTTTGCGGCCCTTTTCATTTCTCTAAACTATCACCCTCTCGGTATCAAGACACGCCTTTGACGACAATCCGACCGGTTCTTGGCGGACAATGATTTCCCCCTTCTAATCCTCAGCCCGGATCCGCGCCTTTTTATTTTGTCGTATCTGATTTCCCACGTCCGCTCCATCTTCCCCCGCGCCTGATTTGTGATTGACTGAGGCGGAGCAGCGTCCCCCAACGTACCTTTCTCCTTCTTTAAGTTTGGACACCATGTTTTCACACCTGGAGGTTTTTTCTTAAGTTCTGTTCTTCCCCGCCACACAAAACCGCAATTAGTTGGAAAAATGACAGATTGTTTGTCACCCTTTTTTTCGTGCTTTCATCCGCACTGCCGCAGGTGCACTTCACAATCGAATTTGTTTTTCTTTCTCGCCTCCGCTGTTGACGCTCCGACCACTCTGTTCTAGTGGATCTGCTTTCCGCGTCCACCTAAAGACTACACGCCCTTACTCGCTACCAGTTTGCCTTTCGTGTCAACCAATTCTTGGCCCCCCCTTTTATGGACCCTTGTAGGTGCGCTTTGTTCCTTTATTTTCTTTGTCAGATACATTGCCCATTTGGTTTCACGCACCGCTCACCGGGCATCCTGCCGTTCTTTTCCCTTAGCCAGCGGAATTAACCCTCTTCTCGCGACTCTTCGTTAGTTGTATGTGTGGAGTCCGCTGATCGGCGGAATCGTTCTTTCCAAGGCCTCGTTTTTTCACTGATTTTTAAGGATGCCTTTCCTTTTGTTATTTTTTGCTGCACTTAATTCCCATACGACGACTCGGAACGTCCTTTTTCAGTCCAAGCGGCCATCACCAACCCCGACCGCCGTCCTAAGACCGCCGTTGCGGATCATCAGTCAGGGCCGCGTTTCTTTTTCCGTCCCTTGACGCCGGAACGAGTCATCATATATCCTCCCCCCCCAAGTTTTTTTTTGCTCAAAAAGAGATTCCTGCTGAAGCACTCCTCACAGTGTGCGTATTTTTTCTTTGATGCCCTTCTCTCGTGCCTCGAGAATCAAAAGTGCTAATACTCTTTTCCCCATCATTTCCAAAAACCTCTGTTTGTTCCTTCCAGACCCCTGATCATGTACTTTTACCCCTTCCCCATTGACAAATCTTTTTGGTGAATTCTTTCCCCTTGGCCCATAAGCCCCCTCCCTTCCAATCGTCGGCTATGCAGGGTTCTCAGCGCTGAGCCGGAACCCCCCCTGACCCCCATTGGACCCCTCTTGGTCTGTTCCCGAGTTTCATCCCAAAATCCTGGAGAGGTTTATAGAAGATTCTACCTCCCCTCAATGGACGGAGGATTCAAACGAAAGCACGGACTTCCGTAAGAAGGTCGGGCTTGCGCGGCGACCCCTCCAATGTCCCTTGAAGCCGTCGCGGGGGTGAAGATCCGACCTACGTCCGCATCTTGTCCTTCAAGCGACAATCAATCATCCGTGCCTTCGTTCCCACGGTGGTATGTGCTTTTTTTTTTCAGTTCGTCGTGCACGCTTACTTTTCCGAATTTCTAGGGTGAGGATGCTATATTTTCGCAGAGGGGGACTTTTGAGAAGTCCTCGAGGGTGATCCCTGTTTTCTTTCACTTTTGTCCCCTCGCGCATGGATAATCCATTTGGGATCGGAACCTGAAAGTTTTTCCCTCCAAGGTCTACCCTCCTCACCCGTGTAGTGATTTAAACACTTTCTGCGTCGGTCCCACGTCGTGATGAGTCGAGTGTTCTTGTTCTAAATAAGGATCCATAGTTTGAGCGCTTCCTCCCCGCCTTTTTAATTAGAAGCACCCCGTGTCTTCTGCTTCACCCGAACCCTCCGACATTTATTTCGGAAGGCCCCTTCTGTTCCCCGTTTCGCGCGGCCCGCCAGGCCTACGCTTTGGTCCCCTCTTCTCATTCGCGTTTGCGCTCCCCCTTTTGGCGTTTTTTGCCAGCCAGGCCGTCTCCCCCAACGGCACAGCCTTCCAAAGTTTTTCATACCGTACCCCCCCTTTCCTTTCCTGACGTCCCCCCCCCTTGCATTGACGACTCCTATCGGGCTTTATTCTTTTTTCTTTTTGAAACCGCCCAGCCCCCGGCCCCCTTCTCAATGCATCATGCTGCGGCTACCCCTCTTTCGCCCTAATGACACGCCGCGAACGTCCGTAGTACTTTGCTTTACCTGGCTGCTCTTCCCATTCCGCTGGCCAAACTGAATTCTCCTCCATCCCCCGTTGGTGTTGGTGAGTTTTCTTATTCTTTGCGCGTGCTCGCCAGGAGTCACCTCCCGATGAGCGGGCAGATGCATGGCCACGCCGCCTTTCTTTGATTTCGTTGGGGCTACTAGCCTCTCGTTGCAGGATTCGGTGAACGTTCTTGATCTTCCCCAACACGCGGCTCGTCTCGATCAGCAATGTACATGCCCCCGAGGACGTCCGTTGATCAAGGCTTTTTTTCCTTTTGGCATTTCGTCCTTTGGTCTCCTCGTCGCGGATGCAGGCCCTTTCTTCCCTTCACACAGCGGCATAGGCTTGTTAAGGCGCTCGATTCGAATTGCCCTTCTACAACGTTATTTTTTTTTTCTGCATCCTTTTCCCGTAATTTTGTTCTTTAATGCAATCAAATTAGCGTTCTGCGTTCAGTGAATTCTTCATCAACTATTGTCCTGGCCGAATTTTCCTTACGCCCACTCGTGCGGTTTTTATGGTGGGGATAAGATCGCCCTTTTTCCCCATCGAGCTGAGTTCCTGGGGCCTGGTCGTTCCAAACGTCTTTCTTGCCCTATTCATGCTCTATCGTTCGGACTGTCTTGCCCCCCCCGGTTTTCATCCTTTTCGCCGCGGCAGTTTCCGTCCCAGCACTTTCCCTATTTGTTACACCCTTTTTCATAGCCCATCTGGCCCGAACGTTTCCCCACGCCCGGAAGCACATTTCGTGCCTTCCCGTCTTCCCCTCTGTTTTATTTTTTTTTTCTTTCTTTTTTTTTTTTTTGGTCCTTATTAATCTTGAGAATCGTGCTGTATTCCCACTCTGGTAGCGGCGCAAGGATGCTCCTCTCTATGATGGTCCAACGCCGGCCCTTCGCCAACTGACGTCCCCCGAGTCTGGAGGTCCAAAGGCTCCGTATTATCGTCGGCACGCCCCCGGGATCCTCAGCTTCTCATTGTGTTGTTTTCTTATATATTTCTCTAAATCGAAAAGCCTCGGTCTTTTTCTTTCGATGCTGCGCGCGTGCCACGCAGCTCCTCCATGATCTTGGAGCCCTTCCTTTTAGCACACGTTTGGCCTTGGTCTTAAGCGTGTTATCCACCCCCAAACGACCCCCTTTCTTATGTTGTTCCAATTGCAATGTCTTTCCCTCTTGATATGCCTTCTTTTTCCTTCTGTATTCCCCCGATAAAAGTATGAAAATGTCTCACTTTCCTGTATTGTTTTCGCCATAGAAGAATTTTACCTTCGTAAGACATTTGGTGCTAGGGGATTACGATATTCGGAGGGAGGTTCTTCACCCAAGTCCTGCCCCCTCTTCATACTGTAGTTCTTCCTTTTTGTGACCCCGTTGTGTTCTCTAGACGTTGCGGCCTGATGCGAGACGCACCTTTTTTGCCGGCTACGGATCCAATTTTGTGTAGCCCACACACATTCTCCTTCTGATGGCTGCTCGGGACCTCAAGTAGCTAAACCGATACCGCTTCCTCCTCAGCATCTATATGCTTAGCGCCTCGCTGCACTTTTCGTTGTATCTCTTCCATGATGATTGTGTTTATCGTGTTTCTTTCCCCCGGGTAGGCCTCTTCCTGGTTCGCTTCCTGCCGTGACTCTGGTCCCTTACTGGTCACCAGCGCCTCCTTGTCCTGTCTCTCGCATCAGGGCCTACTGTTCCGCATATCAGGCAGCCCTCTTTTTTTTCTTATGCCGTTAGTTCCTCAGTCCCTCCGTAATCGTAAACCTTAGCCCAACCAGCATTCCGTCCGCGGATCATCCACTGGCTTCCACTACCACATTGATGCCCGCTGCCCTTGCTTCTGCACGTGAGTCTTTGCCCAGACACACTTTTACCTTACAAAATCCTCTCCCCCTCCCGGAACCATCATTTTTTCCCCCCCTAACCTTTTTGTGGCGGTTTCCTCGCCTGTCTGTACGCTCCGGTTTCATTAATGGAGATTGACTTGTTTCCCCCCCCCACTTCCTCTTACTCCCTTTGCGTGTTGTGCGAGCACCGAAGGTTCTATCGCTCCTTTTCACTCAGACAATACACTGTCGTATTTTGAATTCGCTGTTTAGGAAAGAAATCTCTCTTTTTCCGCACGCGGGGCGCTTTCATGTAGTTGCCGAGGAAATTTTGCGGCCTCCTTACCAAAAATCTCCTCAGGGTCGTTTTTTGCTATCATCGAAACTGTGATTTTCTGAACGCCCGCGGGTCCCGAGGAATATGCACGACCCCCCCGCCTCGTCGTCCCCCCTTTTGAAAATAGCGCCCCGCACTTCTACCCTGCCGTCCTCCCAGGGGTTGGTTTCTCCTGGGATGGTTGCTTCAGGCTCCGTACGATTATCAATGGATTTTTTTTTATTCTTCTCTTTCTGACAGCCTCCGCGATTCGCTGGTCGGACTTCGAAGTTTTTTCTTCCGTTAAATTATGTCGAGGAACATTTCAGACTTGTTGATTCGAGGTTCACTCAGCCGTTTCCCCCAGGGCGCTAATATTATTTCTTTATTGGTTTTGACCCTCCCTGGAGATTCAGGTTACCGCCCATATCGCCGCCTTAGCCGCGCTAGTTTTTCGTTTCCCTTTCTCGGCTCTATAGTATCTTCAAGCATTGCTTTCCCCACATGTAGCGAACCCGGAACAATCCGTGTTGCTCCTTGCATTCCAGATTCTATTTATACAAGGGCCATTTTTCCCATTCGTGACCACCCACACCTGCGCACAGCTCCTGATTCGTTCGCGGGCCGGAGCCTTTTTTTACGGGCACGGGGGGCTACCCTCGAACCCCTCAAACTGTAGCAGTGTGCCCTATCACGTACGATCATAATTGTTTTTCTTTTTTCTCGTGCTTCGGTGTTCCCTCCTGAGTCCGGCAAACTTTACTATTGAGCCCTTCCAGTTCTTAAGTCCGACGCTGATGCCCGGGCTCCTTCCTTCCCTTCTTCGACGGTGTCTGCGTTTACCTCGCTTCCGGGACCAAGAGTCCTCTCATCCTCCGCCGTTGTTCTCGGGCTATTTGACCTGCGTCCGGGAACAGCCATCATGTCCCCCGATGAGAAGGTAGGCTGCCCCAGCGGTTTTAGTTGCAGACCCGTTGGGAGTGGGGAACTTTTCCACTTCGGAACAACGAGATTCGAATACGCTCTCAATTTTCCTGCTTAGATCGCCGCGGCTGAGCTCACCACGTTTGTCCGTTTTCGCGCTCGCAGCGGCTGCGGCCGGCCTCGCCCCACGTCCTGGACCCCCCGCGGCTCTGTGCGATGCTATCCTTCTGTACTTTTCCCGCACCAAGTTGCACCGCGATTTATGCCTCCTCGAGGATTGTTTTCCTTTGAATCAGATTTCCGTTCTTCGATCCCTGGCCCCTTTTATTGCTGGTTTAGAGCAATTTTGCTGAAGTCACGGCTTTCGGATCCGGTTTCAGCCGCTGTCTCTACTACTGGCGCTCCCTCGGAATTGGCTGCCGCTCTATGACTTTTTCTATGTTCAGAAATGGTTCCCCTCCCTTCCCTTCCTGATAACTTGACCCCCGGTCCTGAAAAGTCTCCGGTCCTTTTCCCGAAAACAGGACCCCTTCCCGGTTGGACCGAAGTCATTCACGCCACACATGCCCCCCGCTCCCCCATTGTGACGCCCTTTTGCTTGTCGCTTTCTTATTAGCGCTCGGGTCGTGCTCCTTTTTAGGCGTCACAACACATCATCCTTTTCATGCTTATAGCAGGACCTCCGCCAACTTAATTCGCGGGATTCCGCACTCCATGCGGCAATTCTCGCTCCCGGATTCCTCTCCCCATCTTCAAGCTAGTCCGTTATAGCCCAATCCGGTTGGATTGTTTGTTCTTAGCCGCTACTTTGAGCTGAGCCCTTCTCCCGCCGACGACGGCGTAGCTGTCCCTTTTTCTGGCAAGCTTTGTACGATTGTGTTTACCTTATCGGCGGTTGCGGCCTCGACCACAAACGAAGGTGTTGTTTTAACCCTTTCCGTCTTGGCATTCTCGCTATCTTCTGCAAGCGCGCCCCAGTACAAATCGCAGCCCTGAAGGGTCAGCCCCCCGCCCCCACAACCCCCCCCCCCCCCCGCGGACCCTCCATACGCACACCACTCCCCCCCCCCCCCGCCCGCCATTGTGACGCGAAAAAAACAGACAAACCCCCCCAAACCCTAGGCCAACCACCCCCCCCCCAAACACACTCAAACAGCGCGACACCAAGACCCAAAACACGAAACCGAAAAAACCTCCAACTAAACCCAACAACCCCCACCCCCAACACACCCCCCCCCCCCAAGATAAACAGTGACACATCCCACAGTAACCCTAAAAATTCATACAAACACCCCTACCATCCCCCCCCCCCCCCCTCCCCTCAGGTGCACCCCTCCCCTCCCCGTCGCTTATGTATGATCCGCCAATGTTGGGGCGGACTTCCTTGTGTGCCCCCCCCCCCCCCGTCGCTAGTAAGACCCCTGCCCGTCCCTACGATGCTCCCCCGTTGGGCACGTGGCGACACGTGTCTTTTCCAGGGCGCTGCGCGCCGGGATTCTGTATGACGCTTACATTTCCCCCCCACGGGCGCCCACCCTCCTTTTTTCCGACATCCACTTAATCGACGAGATGACTACGACCCCCTACTAGAACCACCCCCCTAGTTGGCTTTATGAAACCTCCGTTTTTCGATGAGAGCGTTCTATGACCCCTTCAGTGTTGTACCGCGTCGGTTAACTTGTGACGGTTTTTCCGCAGGTTCGAAGTTCAGATGCCCCTCCTCTCAGTTCACTCGGTCAATGTTTTTTCACCCCCCTCTTTTTTACCTTCCGTCTAAGAAACGTCTACCGCTTCATTTTCCAGGTCTACCCCCAACGACGATGCAGAAGCGGGTTCGTTTTAGTCTTCCTCGGCAGGCGGGTTTTTGTGGGTACCCTCAGCACCCTTACGATCCCCAGGTCCCATCGTGCGTGTGCTTCCACTGTCACGTTCTGCTCGATTGTGTCCTCTGCGGCGTTTGCCTTAAGCAGAGGCTGAACATCTGCCAGGAACCGTCATTTCCACCGCCTCCTCTTTTTGTTGGGCGGGACCGCCGCCCGGATCTAACCTCCGCCTTTGGGTTCGCTTGCTCCACCCGTTGCTTAATCTCGTGTTCGCGGCTTGGTTGCCCAGTCAAGAGCCGTTTTAACTTTCATACCTCCTTGCACGTTGCTTGGAGGGCGTTGGTGACCGTCCCCTCGTTCCGTTTTAGCCTAGTATGCAGGATCCTTCTCCGTGCCTCACAGTGCTTCGTTACCCCTTCGTATACGGTCTTTTAAAACAATGCTTACGTTGGTATGTCTATTCACTTTCTTTTTTTTTGCCGCGTGTGGCATGCAGTCCCACCACCCCCATGCAATCGCTTTTACCTTATTAAGAAGTGGAGCCTATTTCGCGCCGTCGCGGTGCTACCCGTTTGTGCCCCTTTGTACCAGAATGGTTGCAATGCCGATAGGTTCACTCCCCCCTCTTGGCCTTTGCCGTATTCGGGAAGTCGCGGGCGAATTTCGCTTCGCTTAGGTGAGTACCGCGCTCGCCTCCGGGTAACATGGTGGAAACTAGCTTTTTTTACCTTAGCAAGTTGGGACTGAGTACGTTTTTCCTGCGGTTTTTTCCCCCTCTGAAGCTCGGATGGTGAAACATTATGAGAGCCTCCCCCAGATCGTTGGCGTTGCTTGTCGGGAATCTCATTCCAGCCCTATTGGAGTGAGATGCTGATACGTATCTACCGTAATGAAATCCGTGAGGCAGAGACTTACCCCCACCCCTGCTTACACGGGCTTCGTTTTGAAGCCAAGAGCACAGCCTCTAACGGTTGTCCCCCTCGCGGGCGGACCCCCCGCAGAACTCAAGCCGGCAAACCCTTCAGACAATTGCCCTGTTGTATCTTCTACCTACTCTGTGTTGTCGTGAACCCCTGAGCGCGCTCGGAGCTGGCTCCAAACGCCTTTTTCCACCCCCTATTCCCCCCCGGCTAAAGATGCGCTACACCCACGACCGACCCCCCCAACGTTCCGTCAGTTGGACGGTTCTTCAGTTATCAGACATGGTTGCCATGGGGAGTTTGACGCCCCTTCCCGCCGTCTGTTTCACTGCCTACCCCCTCCCCTTTCTCTGTGTTTTATATGTAATTACTTGCCCCTCCGGCCTGGAGGACATTCCAGGCGTATAGGCAGACCCTTCGCTGTAGATCTCCCCGGCCGTTCCCGCACGGCTAGTCGTCTGTTGTCTTCTTCTGGAGCCTTCCCCTAACATTGAGAATGAAGTTCCTCCGAGTGGACGTAGGTTCAATCTGGTACCACACACCGGATCAGCCGTTTATAGCCTTTCCCCTGTGTCTGTTACGAGTCCGTGGAGCTGTCAAACAACCTTCACTGGTTGGAGTACCGCGCTAGTTTAGAGGTTGTTCTTCAGCCCGCCCCACTCCTTCCTAGGCTTGCTCGCTCGACTCTACGAGCCCCCTCCAAAATCATGCCTTGGGCCTGAAAAAATCCACCCTTCCCCTAAGTTTCCTTTCAAGACCCCCATTACGGTGGATCCGTTCAGAATTCGTGATGAGACGGAACTTGGCGAGTTACCGGGACCTGCCCCTACCCCGCCCACACTTTCACGCCCCACCACCTACATTTTTCGACCGTAACTACTGATCGCCTTCCTAGTCGCCCTAACATCGAATCATCTCTCCAAAATGCCTCCGAACCTATCCTCCTTTAACGGCAGATAAAACCGTTGAAGTTTTACACTATGTTTTAGCATCCCCTTTACCCCCTCCACATGATCATAGCTCAGATTTGTCCACCCCTGTGACCCCGCACGGCCTCGCGACTGAGTGCGGGCTGCACGTCCCTAGCCTTACGCCAATAGAACGGATCGCGTTAAACTCAGAGACTACCGGTCGTTCCCCATTATCATTTCCTCCCCCGCGGGCAAAGGATCCCCCATGCCGTGGAGCATTCTTGACGCCCTGGATTTAATTACATCCAGCCCTTGTACCCGCTTATTTCCTCCGTACGAATCTCAAAGAGTCGCTTTAGGCCATTCTTTCCGTGAAGCAAGACCTTCCGCGCGTTCACGGCAGACTTCATCGGCCTGTGTACTGTACTTAGATCCGCCCCCCTCCTGGAAGTTTGAACTTGACTACCACTTTAGTGCTGAAGTTCATGTTGTGGCGACGGAACTATCCGCTCAAATTCTCCGGTCCCCCCCCCCCCCTCCCATCTCTTACGAATGCATAGAGCAGTCTGGGAGAGTATAGAGGGATGCTCCACCCCCTCTGAGAAACAAAATTGAACAAACGACCGTTGATGACCAAGCCTCCCCATTGCGAGGCATTTGAGTTGACCGAAACTCACTCCCCCGCCTCCCCCCCACGACACCGCCCTTTGCTTCGTTCGTGGCGAGGGGTTCACGCGCGACACGCCACTAGCCCTGAAGGGAGGGGGCTTTTCTCACGAGTACTCGTTTTCCCCACTCCCCAAAAGGATATTTGGAAAATGCACGAGTTCAGTTAATATTGGACTGCTTTTCTTCCGCATCTATGCTTTTCTCCCCTCCGAAGCCTAATGCGTATCAATTGCTCAAGGGCGCATCACATTCGCCCCCCCCCCCACCCCCCACTTCCTCCTCGCGATGTCTTTATCAGTCAATAGTGTCGGGTGTCTCTATTCCACGGTAAACCCAACACTTCCGGGAGGTGGTACTGCCCTGAATCCCCAATGCCCCCCTTCAAGTTAGGAGTTCTCTTTTTCTTTCCGTGCAGATATGGCGCGACGTGGTATCGTGCGGGTGGTTCTTTTTCTGGACTCCCGTGTCAGAGGGTCACATTTTTCCGAACTTAATTGCCTAATTTGGTGACCCAGATCACCTTGTTTTTTTACGGCGAACCCTTTCACCTTGCCGGTAAAACTCGCTTAAAGCCGTACCTTATCCTGAGATACGATCTCAGCATATATGTCTTATTATCCGTGTTTTCGTGTGATACCGTTTGTTTCTTCCCCCCGTTACTCTCTGCGATTCCTTTAAATTACTTCCCCATGTAAGGATATGTTAAGGTTTGCTGTTTTTTTGCCCATTTCCCCATGGCCCCTTTGTGTGAAACGAAGGCTTCTTTATGGACCGCCCCTGCACCTGCCCTCTTTCACACTATAACCCCCCTGTGATATATTTTTCAGCCTCTTTCAGGCCGCCCGACTGAACGCTAGTCAGGAGTTTCGCGTACCTTTTCTTTCCGCTCTCCCACCCGGCCATATTTAACACGCTGAGACTCCCAAAATATTTTTTTGCCCGTCGCTATTCGGATCCACCCCCTCCACCAACCTCTCGATGACCCTCAGTCTCCTTCCCCCGATTGCCCGCCAGGGCTTTGGTCGGCGTTAAGAAACCGCGCTCGCTCAACACCGTTCTCTGCCTGTCCCTCCAAATAACGTCTTGTGTTGTGCTGCCGGCCTTTATCTGATTCAAACAGGATAGTTCGGCCCTTTGCCTTTATTCCTAAATTCCATGTTTATCTCCTTTTCTCGGATGCTTTTTCTCGGTTCTGTTCCCCAGAGGTGCACAGGAAACCTACTAGCTGGCCGAGTTTGTGGGGACCCGTCACGTCTCGCGTGATTCGCGGTACCGCTTCAGCCCACTTTTCACACTTGTCAACTGTGATTCTCCCTTTTTCCCCGCCCAAGCAGGATTGCTTTCACGTTGCGACGGTCCTTATCCTGACTTTTCGCTACCCCCCTCTAAGGTGTTTTGGACTTATGTCTTCCTGATAACTTCCTCTCTTCCCCACCTCTCTGGAATTTCTACTCCCTGCCGCCCTTCTCCGTGTCATGTCTCCGCAAATTAAGAAAAGACTGGTTCCCACGAACGTCCACTCTTTCTTCTCCCCCTGGGCAAGTCTTTTCTCCCAAGGGTGAAGGTTCCTCTCCGGGATGCGTTTTCTTGGCACTTTCGCTATCGGTCAAAGCCGATCTTATCCTGGTTTTGTCCTATCTGGTAGTCGCATGTGCCTCCCGCTGGGGTTTTTTTTTGTTTTTTGAGCCCGTCTAACTTCGTCGGTTATCCGCGCTGCCTTGTCTCCTCTTTGTTTCACCTTCCCCCCATGTACTGTCCAGCCCTCTGCCCCTGAAGTCGGTTCTCTCCTCTCTCCTGCGACGTCCTCGACCCCACTGGGCGCATTAGTCTTCACTCGATGCTTTTTTTTGTTCAACAGTGCGGGCTCCTTTTCGTTCACGCTCCGTCGAATAGCGTCCCTCCTTTCCTTGTCCGGAACTACTAACGGTTCGAAAGACTACCCCTTTTACGATAGATTCATTTTACAATTTCCCCGCACTTCCTCTAAACTTTCTTTCATCCTAACTCAATTCACTTGCCCTTCCGGTAATGGCTCCGGTTTGGCCTCGTCCCCCCGTTGCGCCCCCATTCAACTCTGGCGTCAGTTTTCTCCACCAGGGTTTTGATACTCACCTTTCGCGAGCTTCTCCACCGTCCCGCCCAGCCTATGACCGTCCCCCCTTTTTTTTCACGGACGTACCAGAGATGGGCAGGGAAGCCCAACTATTTGACCGTTCCGGTTTCCGACAACCTTCCAATGCCCCCACCCGTTGTTTTTCTTCCTCAGACTTGATCAGATTTACGACACTCCCCTGCCCCTTGCTGATCTCCAAGTCGGCTTCTATTCCGTTTCTTTCGACGGGACCGAAAGTTCCACACTCTTCCCCCCCACCCTTCATTTCCCTTCAGCTGTTTTCTACTCTGACGAAGACCAACTACGCCACTCGACTTTCTGCCTTCGGAAGCCCTCTTCCACAGTTTTTTCTAGCCCCGACTTGTCAGTTCCATGGCGAGGCTGCCCGAAGTGGCCGCGGCCTGCGTGTTTCAAGAATTCTCTCCCTCCTTCCTTCTTGTGGGATAGTGCTCTCTTGACTTCCTGACCACTGCCTTTTCGCGGCTTATGGCGGCCGGAAGCTCGAACATTCTCTTTTCCCCCTCCCCCCTCATGCTCACACTGGTTTTTGATATGCCTTAATCTCGCACGGCAAACTCGCTTTCCGTTTCTTTTTGGCCAGTTGCTGAGCAGCTTGCTCCAGTGATACTCCTTTGTGCCCCCTGGATCGCCTTCTGAAGTTCGCGTTTCTCCGCCAAACGGAGATTTTTTCGCTAGCTCTCGTGTCCCGCCTCGCCATTGGTCAATGGGCTCTCTTCCCTATGGAAATTTGCTGTCCTTCTCCTAAAAGTTTGCTTGTCTCCGTTTTGTGTCGCTGACCTCCCCTCTTTTAGCGTGCTGCGGCCGGCCCCGGCTACCTTTCCCTTTTTAACAACATCCCTTTTATCTTTTCGCTGGTCTACTGATCTCAGACCGGTTCGTCCTCAGTGGCCCCCGCTTTCATCAAATAGAATCCGTGCTCTGTTTCATTGCAATTATGCACACTCCCCCCCTATATAGTCGACCGGAGGGAAGTTTTTCTCTCTCCTGACCCCTCCCAAAACTTTTTTTGACTATTTTCAGTGAAGTCCTCGACTAAGGCCCCAAATCTTCTCTGCGTTATGTTTCCAAATTCCTCTCCCAGGCAACCGCAGCTCCTCGAAATTCAGCACTCTTTTTTTTGCCTGCATCCTTTTTACTCCTTCCTCCCCTCCTCCGTGCTTTTTTCCTCCAATTCTTTGCCGCCCCCGTCTCCCATATGGGCTAAAACACTTTTTTCCCTTGAAACGCTCGTATTGAGATTACCCCCTACTACCCTCACCTTCCCTCTTATTCCTTTCAACTCCACTCCATGGGTTGAAAACTCATCAGGTTCCCCTTCTTATCCCAGCTTCAACGAATTCGACTGCAGCGGCCCGCCATCACAGTTCAGTAAACACTTGCAGCACCAATTCATTCTCCAGAGCACCCAACATTCAGCCCGTCCCTTCCCTTATCCTGGGACCTAGTATCGCCCCCTTGACCACGCCTCAGTCGTATTCCCAGGATTGGTCATTGTACACCCGTTTGTAGTAGACCTTTGAATTTACCAGGGAGCCGGTAACCCTTTATCGTGATGGGCCTCTTTATTGCTTACTCATTATCCTTTCGAGATTTTTCTGTAGACTTGTCAATCGTCTTCCGGTTCGTTGATGCCGCGGTACCTGCGATCATTTAAATTGTTACTTTGCCACATATCCCCCCCACCTTGTCTATGATTGGTATAAAGAAACCCTCTTGGGACGAATTCTTCAACGTGCAAGTCCGAGGGGTTTAACACTTACGCAATTTCCATCGAGACTCTTCCCAATTTTGCATGTCTACCGATCCCTGCCGCGTGGTCTTACTTCGATTGCCGTCTTCTCCCCCCTTCCCCTATTCAGCGTGAGGTTTTTCGGATGGTGGTTCTGCACTTGCTAGGAGTCAACCCCCGTCAGGGACCCTTCAAACACCGAACGGCGTCAAGCTTGCCACCTGTTTGCGGGCCCCCCCGTTTACGCGGCGCTGTGTCACCCAGCCTTGCATTGAGGGCGTGGTCGGTACCGTAACTCTTTTTCCTGGTTGGCCTCGCCCCCAAGCCACAAACTCAACTTATTTGTGGTGTGTCAAAACCTTGCCAATGCGGTCCCTAGGATTATGGCATTTGAATCCTCTCTTGTCTTTTTCCTAGTTTCACCCAGGCCGCATGGTGTGCCACACCCTCCATCCTCTCTTTTCCCGCAGACTGGATGTGACTTCCCTCAACCGTTCCTAGCAACCGACCATCTGGTTGATCTTGTGCATACGGGCCTCTTCTACTCAATTTCATTTTTTCCTTCGTGTAAGACAAAGAGCCCGCCTGAATTACCCTATCCTTCCAGAAGTTTTGACTGCTGTTTGCTCTATTTGTTCGACAAAACGTTTGTTAGTGCCTCCGTCCACAGGCGTTCAGCCTTTTCTAGTCGCCCGCATTTCAGAGGGGCCCCTTTGGAACCTTCCAAGGCCCCGAACTCTTTTGACCTTGCCTTGGGCCCGGGCTGGAACGCGAATCTCCCCGACCCCTGGTTTTATAACAGATACCGTCGCTCCCATTCTTTTTTCTTTTCCCCTTTTTTTTTTCAATTTCGATCCTGATTTTTCTTCCCGGCCCTGTGTAGTGTCCGCCTGTGTGTCAATTCCCCTCTATCCTATCTTTTTCCGCAGTTAGCGAGCTTCCCTTTCTGTCAGTGTCTAAATTCCCATGTGAACTGTTAGGTTTGATCACAATTCCCATATTGCCACTCCCCTTCTCTTAGGTCACAGTCCCCCCGTCGCCGGCGACCAGCTCGTCCTCAAATCCCCTGCGTAACTTTCCTTATCCGCCTCCGCCGAAATTGAGATATCATCTAAGCGGTTCGTTGTCGTTTTGGGACGGTCTTCGGACTCCCCCCTTACCTCACGTCACACTTTCTCCCCCCCCCTAGAGTGGCTTCGCTTCATCACCCGTCGCCCAGCACTTCCCTAGATTCCGATTTTTCTTCTTCCCTGCTTTCCTTGTTCTACTCACAGCACGGGAACCAAAACTGGCCCTTAACTGTCCCAAAGACGGAACTAATCAATTTTTTTTTTCTTCCTATTCAGTTTCTTGTTGGTTGCGGTTGGTCGCCCACCCCTGACTGTCCCCTCCATGCCCCAATCGGGGGGCCACTGGCTGCTGTGGACACCTCACGAACACCGTTTCCTGGCCGGTCTTTTTCGCGGCGAGGTCTTCAGTTTTCTTCAACAGGCCGACCTCTTAAAAACCCGCTGGTCCTACGGAGCGAAATGTATCCTAGCCATCGCGGCCCGGGTGTGGTGACCGCTGTTTCGAAAATAGCAGGCCTTGGGGCTTCAGGAGATCTCCCAGAAGACCCCCTTGGTTCAGTTTCCCGACGCCTCCTTCCCCTCGTTCTCCCCAAC
>Ga0179593_1593313_pt1 | contig 15962 bp, 22 predicted proteins | sample CZODoug2_1_08_16_FD_185931 | JGI IMG/M metagenome (GOLD analysis project Ga0179593, IMG submission 185931) | Vadose zone soil fungal communities from Angelo Coast Range Reserve, California, USA - CZODoug2_1_08_16fungal (PacBio error correction) | ecosystem: Environmental > Terrestrial > Soil >... | reverse complement strand
ATGTCTTTTTTTCCTCTCCCTGCGCCCCTTTACCCTCCAGCCGCGCTACGACTAAAAAACATGTTTTTAGAGGAACTTTTACTTTATTTTTTTGGACATTTGTCATGGGTTGTTTGGTCTTTCCCTGATGTCCCCTATTTTCCTTCCCTTGTAATTGCTGTGTTTGTTCGGCTTCGTTCTTGACTTTGCCGAAAGATTTTTTTCCCTGCGGAATTCGTTTTTTTTGTCCCAGCGTGAAAGGGCGTTTCATCCTCGATTTTCGGTCCTAAGCGCGAGGGCGGCAGTCCTCCTCCCTTTGTGCTCTTGACCCAGCCCCCTATAACAGCCAACAAACAAACCTGCCGGACGCCCTGCTTGTTGGTCCGGCTTGCCGCCGCGTCGGCGTGGGGCGGGGGTTTGGGCTCGGCGGCGACGGCGGTTGGGGGTAATGGTCGGGTGGCGGCGGTTCGTGATCGGGCGGCGGCTTACCCCTTGTTCTCGTCTCCCCCTTTGCCCCTGCTCCGTGGGCGAGAGGTTAGCCGGGTTTTTCGCGGCCTTTTGTTTTTTCTTTCTGCCCGGGAGAACCACTCCGAGGCCGTTTAGTGCGCGGACTAATTTTTCCGATTACTTTCCGTCTGTGTGTTCAGGAGTTTTTTGCTCGTTCCTCGCGGGGTTGGCGTTTTCTCATTGCGGTTTTTCCTATTCAAGCGCGACAAGGCTTGTTTGGTTTGCGGCTTCTTCTGCTTCTTCGCGCTGATGAGTGGTTGTCCCTCAGATTCCTCTCCCCCTGGCAATGAGGGTGGCGCCTTTTGAATCATTGACCCCCTCGAGGGCCCCCTGCGGGGTACGGCCCACTTCCCCGTTTTTGCTGGAAATCTCTCTTTTCGGTTTTTTTGTTGTTTTCTTTTTCTTCTTTTGGCCAAACGCACAGCCGTGCGTTTTTCCCTGGCCCATTCAGCAGGGTTGGCCTAGGTTCGCTTGATGTTACGCGAACGCTGGTGTCTTGGTTTTGGCCCCCGCGGGTCAGAGATTTGTTCAGCAGTCCCCTCCCTCAGGGAGAGGAAGCGCGTCCCCCCCGACAGACGACAGCTCCCGTTGTGAGGGGATGGGTTGGTTGGTTTGTGCCGAGAGTGTGGTTTCTGTTCGTAATGAAAAGCCACCACGCGACTGTAAGGGAACACAAGACAGGTAATGCCACGATGTCGTCAAATAATAGAGTCTTGAGCTGCAATGGTTGCGGGGTGCTTGTGTTGGATTCTGTGGTTTTTGTTTTTTTTTTTGGTTTGCCGTGTTTGTTTTGAAGAAGCGGTGGCTCCGCCGCTGTTTTCGAGATTGGCGGAGAGTTGTCCTCCATTGGCCTTATCCTTCCTCTCCCGCTGGAGAGAGCCCACGCCCAGGCCCTACCCCCTCTCTGCGTTTTTTCGCTCGTCGGCCGCACTCTACCCGCCCCCCCAATTTTTGACGCGGCACACAGCAGCGTCGTACTTCCCGCCCCTTCATACCATGTAGAAAGAGAAATCAGTGTATTTGTGAGTTGCTATTGGGGGGAGGATGAGCCCCAGGCCTTCGCTGGCTATATCTCTAACGGCGCAATCGAGCGGTCCATTTTCCCCCCAGCTTATATTTCTCTCCCTCAGAGGAGATTTTGGGGTTGCGTTTCCCACCTCTTCGGCAAGGTCCTCCGCTCCCTCCGGTCGGGTCTCGCCGTAGAGGGCATATTTTGGTTCCGCCCCTTCCTGCTTAAAGTTACAGCGACCCCTACCTGTGTCCGATCTCTTTCTCGTGGGCTTATTTGGTTATTGGCTCTGATCGGTCCCTCTCGTTCGCTTGTTTTCAGGGAACAGAAGCCAGTCCCTAGGGTCCCCCTCTTTCATCACAGCCAACTTGACATTCGATTCATTTTATTTCCTTTCACTGCTACGGCCACTTTTCTTTTTACCTTGTTCACTCGAACCGAAAACACATGGCATGTTGCTCGATTCTTTGTTATTTGCCGTTTCGGATCAATCCTGTACGCGACCCCCCCTTCTCCTGTCGAGAGAAAAATAGTTGATTGCTTTCCTAAGAGCGCCGATTTGGGTGTCCCGTCTGCCATGAATTCGAGTCGGTCGGTTTGTATTCTCCTTTTGTTTTTTCACCTAATCGAACGCTTCTCTTTGTCCCTCTTTGCATCCGTACTTGAGCCGCCCTTTGGGTTGTGGTTGCCTCCCGCGATTGTAGCGGGTCCCCCGTGGCTTTTGTTCGTTAGTGATGCGTTTTTGTTCTCTGTTCCACCGCACTCTCTCCCTTCTCTTCTCCAGAGATTTCTCTGTTCCCCTGCTCCTCTCTTCGTGCCCCGCTTCTGGCGCGGTTTTCTCTTCCCGGTCCCCTCGGCGCGCGTTTTTTCTTTCTCCCCTCCGAGGCGCTGCTCTTTTCGGGGTTCGAGCAAGACGACTAGGCCTTTTTTTCTTTTGCAGTGTTTCTTTCCTGTTCTGAGACGGGACGTTCTTTTGGGTTTCGGAAGGAGTGCTTTCTCTTGCGTGCGCTTAAAAAGGACAGCTTCTCTTAATGAGGAAAGTTAGGCTTATCCAGGCCGCGGCTTTTGTTCCTGCCCCCACTAATTGTTTCCACCATGATCGAGATTGATAGCTGGCTATTAAACGGTGAGCCCTGAATCTCTTTTTTCCCCATCGGTCTCCTACTTCCAGCGCCGCAAAAAATGTGCTTCCGCCTTCTCCGCCGAGAACGAGCGGCGACTTTTCTTCCCTTCATTCGCGATTCAATGGAAAGTCCGCATTCCTCCCTTTTTCCCTTATTCCTGAAAGTCGGAGAATCCGCAGATTTTTTCCTCCCGAGTCTTTCTATATTTGGTCACCAAGCACTTGCTGTTTTTCCTGCTCATTTTTCTTTTGAATAAAGATGCTAAAATGCTCTTACCTCGTCGTGAGCGGTAAACACATTCTTCTCCATGAGCGCGCGCGTCCGTAGCTTCACTCTCTCTTTTCCTCCTCCTTCCTAACAATTTACTCTTCTGTCACCTTGGTCGCATCGGAAGGAGCCGCGCGCGTATTCTGGTGTGTCACATTTGTTTCGGGCCCCCCGCTGACACGAGAAAGGGGGGGGGGGGGCCGTTTCTCCGTCCCGTTTATTCAGGTCAAGACCGACAGCAAACTACTTCTCTTCGACGTCTTTCCCCCCCTTTTTCAAAGGACACGCATTTAACCACTCCGATCTGATGTTATGACGAGTTGGGGGGGCCTTCCTTAAATTTCCGCGTCGCCTTTTTTGCGACGCGCCAGGAGCTGGTCTTGGGGTTCGAGATGGGTCTTGTGTTCGGTTTCCCCCTTCAACAGAGGTGTGCCGGAGTCACTGCATTGCGCTTCCCCAGATGACCCGCCTGTGCCTGGGGGGTCTCTCAACCGCACTTTTCGTCGCAACGGCAGCCGGGGGGCTACCCTTTCGGCGAGCGAAGCTTTCTGGTCCAGCTTACTGGCACGGGGGTCGCTGCCTCACGAAGGTATACATTCCGCTCTCAACCCTACGACGACGCAACGTCCCTCTCCCTTCGGTACAGCCTCCCATAGTTGGGGCAACGGCCAGGCTAAGAGCGCTTGCTGTGTCGGGTTGCGCGCTGCTTTGGCCTGTTGCCTGCGGCTGGCTGTGGAGTGCTTACTCTCGCCTCTTTTCCGTGCGGGCCGCGCAGAGAGACTTTTTTGGGGGTTTTGTTCTGAGTTCCCTCCTGCTCCTCTTTTGGGGCGTATGAGCCTCTTCCTGGTGGGTTGTGGGGGTGTTCGACTTTCTTCATTTTCTCCCTACCATGTGGGGGGGGTTGGTTTTGCTCTCCGGGTTCCGGGTGGGTGGGGGGGGGCGCCTTGCCATGATTGATCACCTCGGGGGGGTGGGGATTCCCCCCTTTGGGACTCCCCGGGGGGGGGGAAGACGCAACGGTTCTTCCGGGGCGTGTGCTTATACTATTGGCAGGGGAGTGAAATGAATTGGCGTTAGAGGAGGTTTGTTTTTTTTTCCAATTCAGTCCGGCTGCGGGGTGAGGCTAGGTACGGTAGGATTGGCGGGGCGGTTGCTGTTGCGAATAGTCGCCGTTTGCGGGTGTTGGGTTTGGGGGTCGCGACCGAGGCAGGGGGTTGGTCTTTTGTTGGACCGTTGTACTTGGTCCACCTGCAAGGGGTTACCCTTGGCCATGGCATAGTCGCTGGACGGTTAGAGGGTGGCTTGTTGCTGTACATTGTTTGTTTTCCGTTCCCCCGTAATAAGTAAATCAGCATTTTTTGCTTTTGCCTTGTACTCCGCTTTTTTTGCCCTCTATTTATGACATCTTTCCATTCCATTAATTTTGCCCTTTGCGCTGGCAGGGTGATCGCCTCTTTCACCATCAGCCGCGGCGCGAAGATCGTTGCCCTTTGTATCGTTGAACTCCGAGGGCAGGTCCCCCTGGGGGGGTGAGTAACATATGCACTGTCGAGACCGTGCCGGGCGGGGGGGGCGTTTGGCTTGGCGGTTGGGGGGTCAGAGGTGCCCGGCGGGTCTCTTTTTCTCAGATTACTCCAAGTGGTTGCTGCATGCCTCTTTCAGCTGCCAAATTCCCTTGCGCCTTAATCGATCTCGAAGCCTCTGTTTTGTCCCCATGACATTGCTTTTTTTTTCCCACGACGAAGATCAACCTCCTTCTTTTTGTCTTTTTTTTGGCCTCTTTATTGCGCCGCATTCGCGCGTGGGCTGTCCCACTTGCTGAGGTCCCAAACATTTTACTTCCCCACCTACCTCCCCACTCTTTCTGCAGGGCGGCGGCTTTAACACCCGAACACTATTCTATCACCCCCTTGGAATTGATGCAAATAAAAACCTTCCTCCGCCACCCTTCGCGTTTCGGCGGCAAAATAGGGCGTTTCACCCCCTCTGATCTTCAGCAACCCCTGCAGCCGCCTCCTTCGCCCGGGTCGTTTCACCCCCATTGGCGATCGCCCCCCCTACAAAAAAAATCCAGCGTGAATGACCGGCCTTTGGCCTCGGGTTGGGGTTGTTTAAACTGCTCTCGATCCACAAGGAAGGCGGTCTCCACCTCTTTCCAGATGGCCGCACGGATGCCCGGAGGCCACCCACAACACAAGGTGTTGTTTTACGGCTGCCATTGCTCCCTCTTCTGGCACTAGACACCCTACGGCTTTGCAGTTGGGTTGTGTGCACCGGGGTGACATCAGACGGACACTGCGCTGTTTTCCTTTTGCTTTTAGGGGACCTTCCCCAGGCATGCTTTTTTTAAATCTATGGTTTCCACACCCTCCGTTGTGGTCCTCCTTAGTCAGTGTTTGGTTTTTTTAAGTCAAAATTCGTGGGGTTTGTTCTTCCTGCCCCCTCGAAGGGGGAAAAACCTTAGAGACCGTATACAACCAGCATGGCCGGGGCGACAACACCACCCCCTCAACAAAACAAAACCGGAGAGGGAGAGATAATGATGGTTTTTTTTTACAAGCAGAGAGAAACCACCCTGCCGTCACTCAGCAGGCATGTGGACTCACCCGGCTTCGCTAACCAAAAACCTACTGCCTTTTCGAGCTTGTTTTTTTTTTCTTTTTTATTGCCCGCCAATTTGGTGAGGTAATGACCTGGTGGCGTGATTCTTTCCGGTTGGAGAGATATCGCTTGGCGTAAGAGCCTATCGTAGGCGGATCTCCATATCCCAACCCCACATTACCTTTCAAATTCCCCTGCCAGAAGAGAGAAACCCGGGTCCCCACAGACCTCCTTGGCAGGCACTGCCCCACAAGGTTATACGCGCGGCAATTACTTCGTGTTCGGCAAAACACACTACCGTTACCTTTCCCTTGACCAGCGCCGAGACGGAGCCCCGGCCTCTTTCTCTTCGGTTCTTGCAACTCATCGCAGAAGATCCCTTCCTCTCAGAAATTGACCTCGCCCTCTCCGGGCGCCAAAACAACCAAAAATTTCCTCGGCGGTCTCCTTGGTCGTACATAAACCAAGCCAGGACACCCCTTTTCTCCGTTCCGCCGGCTTTCGTGTTGGGGTAGGGGTTATTAAGGGGCAGGCATTCGCCTTCCTCTTGGTTTTCGTGGCGAGTAGTGAGGTCAGCGCTATTATCGAGGCATTTTGCTTCTCCCTTGTGTAAAAATCCCTTTCCAGCTGTATTTTGCGCGGACGACTTTCCACCTCGTCCTGCACACCTTTTTTTGTTTCACCAGCGATCGACGTTTATTACGCCCGGTCTCGACCGTTAACATTGGACGCATTCTCCTCCTTCGCAAATCCGCGTAGTTCGCCCTTCCGAATCGGCCTCGATTTGGTTTCGGCTTTTGTTCCACTTCTCAGGCTCGCTCGTGCGCACTAGGGAAACAGAATAGCCTCACCCCCACCCCCTTTTTCTTTCCCCCCGTCGGGGCCAGCGGAAAGCAAATCTTCGCGGGCTGCGGTTCCTGATCATGCCCCCCCTCTCTGACCCAAACCCCCGTCCGTCCTTCCTGAGCATCAGTTTATTTTTGTTCAAAAACGAGTGAGGGTAACTCTCTCTGCCCCCCCCCTGGCAGCCAACCTGGTGAAGGAGGTCCCCCCCCATTAGAAGAGAGTAGCGATCGCACCCGTGGGGGTGTGTGGTGCTTCGCGGGGGTGTTGGTGGGGGTTTGTGTTTAGGCGACGCACCTAGCTTACACCCTGCCTGTCCCTCATCCTCTCGCCGCCGGGTGAACTCCGCTCGCCCCGATTGTCCTAGGTACAAAAGTTCCTATCGACTTTCCCACGCGATGTAAACGACAGCTCCAATTCCTTTCTCGGGGTTTTGGGGGTGTCACAACAAGGTGTGGGGGGGGGGTGTGGGGGGTGTGGGGGAAAAAAAAAAATTTCAGGGGGGGGAGTGGGTTTTGGGGGGGGTGTTGCCGGGTTGTGGCTGGAGAAAATTGATGTTCTGTGTTGCGCGGCGGTGTGTTCACGCTCGGGGGGGGGGTGGGGTGGGGATCGAAAGGACGGCCCACTCTTTACGTTCGCGGCGTACTCGTCCTCCAGAAGCTTCTCTTTCCGAGGAGGGGCCATTCCTTTTTCTTCCCCTACCCCGTTCTTCTCTTGACTTCTGGCCGCTCCGTGGGTTCCGACTCTTTCGGACGCATGAGTGCGAGTTGACGTCGCTTCCCTTCCGTAGAGGGAAGATGGCAAGGCGGATGTGTGTGGGGGGGGGGGGTTGTGTCAGGTGGGTCTTCTTCTCTTTTTCCTTGCCGAGGTCTCTGTATAAGAGATTCCTATTCGGCCACGAGAGGTTGTTTCATCCTGGTACGTTTACTCCCTTTGGGTTTCGGGTGGATTTCCGACGTTCATCCTCGGCATCTAGATAGACGGACTCTCTCTGGCGCGTCTCTTACTTACCCGCAGAAATACAATTTTCTCTCATGACGTAGGAGAAGCTTTACCCCCGTGGTATCATTTTCATAGGAGCTACCTTTTTTTTCTTCCCACCATCAAATGCCGCGGGTTTTTTCGGTCGTGAACTGGGTGGTTGGGGGGGTGCGGAGCGACGGGGGGGGGTCCAGCGTGCGTTTGCTCTGTTCCTGGCGGGGGGGTGGGTGTTTTGCGCGGTGGCTGTTGACGGGGGTTTGTCGAGAGCGCAGACTTTCATGATTTGGGTTTGGGGGGGGTTCTTTTCCCGCTCTCGTTTGCTCCCGTTGTGTGTTTGGAGCGGTGTATTGACGGACTCCTTGGGGGAAACAACTCAGAGCAGCACCCTGGTCCAACCGCGCCACCACGAGGACAGTTCCTGGGGGGTGGTGTGTGAGGTGTTTTGCCGTGGGGGTGTCAAAGTAGATGGAAGTTAACCTTGCGCGGGGGCTCCCTGTTTCTGTTTAGCGGAGCAGGCGACCCATCTGCACACACAGCTGCCCGACCTCCTTTCTCCTTCTCAAAGCGCAGACGATGTGAAATGATGTGATGGGGCGGGGGGGTGCTATTGGAAGTTAGGGTCTCTCTGGGTCCCTGAGGATCGAGATGCCCGATGGGCTTGTGGTCGGTTGTCGCGCCGCTCACCGATCGTATGCGGGCTGCTTGTGATCGTAGACCAGATGGCCCAACAACCCGAGCTAACCTCCATTTTGGGCCACGGACGCCCGGTGGGGGGGTTTTCCCCCAACGCACGTCGCGCTCCTTTTTGTTCGGGTTGAAAAGCCGCGGACGGGTCACCGCTCGGGTGGCTGTCAGGTTGCCTGGGACGCGCCCGCCTCTCCGCTGCCGTCTTTTCCTGGTGGTGTCGAAGGCCCTTTCCGGTCCGTTAACCCACGGCCAGAACGCCCTATTCACACCCACCACCGGAGCCGGTCCCCCCCCTCCCCCCATCCCTTCCGCGGAGGGATGGCTCTACGTTTTTTTTTTCCTCGGCGCGTGGGCTCGGCGGGGACCTCGTGTGGTCCTCCTCCTGCTCTACGCGCGGGGGGGGGGGTGGGGTGTCTTCGGAGCAGCACTTCCGTGTGGGGTGGCGACTCGCGCCGTACACCCTCCCTGTCACGGCTCATCCCCAACCAATACAATCGACATGTGACCTCGCTGTTTTTTCCCTCGCCCTGGGGGGGGGGGGTGACGCAGCGCGGATCACCCAACGACCGATTACATCTTCGCTGGGGGGGGGCGTTGCTTCTTACCCTGCTGGCCCGCGTTGGAAGGGACAGAAGGACTTCCTACCTTCTGGCCCTCCGGCTCCAAGTCAGACCTTGGGGACCTTCGATCGTCCTCTGTTCGAGCGCTCATAAACGACTTTTTACACGCGGACATTTTTTTAAAAAAATTACCTACAGAACCTCCGTACCGGGGCTTCCTGCGCTTTTTTGCTAGCCGGTGCTTCGCATTGCTCCGGGGTGGGGCCGAAGTAATCTTTTTCTGTTTTCGTATGTAATCAGTACTCCCTTTTTTTTTTTTGGTACGCGATCTTTCCCCCTTTTACGGGGGGGTGTTTATATAGTGCCATGAATGGGAGCCCTTTCTATTCGATCCGGGCTTTACCCCATCAAGGACGGGGCTCTAACAAACCCGTCGTGGTGTTCTGACACTCAGAGGGCGTGCATTGACAATGTCGAGCTGCAGAATGCCTCCACTTAAGGCGAGACAGTAGCCCAAAAGTCTTCCGGCAGCGTCTAGCTTCGCCTTGCAGAGACCTCCCCGCCGAGCGTTCACCCAGTACTGCAGGAGGGGCCGCTAAAAATTTCCCCAGCATTACGCGGCGCGTTTCCGTCCGCGGTCTACGGGTGGCCGGCAAATGTACTCGGTTTGTGTGCGCTCGGCCCACCCCCTCCCCCGCGCGAGCTCACTCGCGGGCCCTCGATTTGGGGGCGACGAGGACGAAATGGCTGTGGGTGTGTGCTGAGATTTTCTGTGCTTCTTGAGGTAAAGATCGTCCGTCGGCGTTCTTGACGGCGCCTCCCTTTTGCTGTCTAGTTTGCGGCTGTTGGTCGTCTAGCGAACTTTATCTCCATGCCAATGAAGGATGGTGGTCATAAAACACCCCTCGACGACCCCTGGCGTCTGCTGCGGTTCGGAGGAGTGAAAATAGCGTTGGTCGCCGCAAACCTGATCTCCGGGCCTATCGCGTTTCGGAAACTATCAGATTCCCAGTCTTCTCTCCCCTTACCAATCGTGAATGACATCCTCTTCCGCGGGTTTTGGAGGGAAATCCCCCCTCTCCACGTAAAAGTCCAAGCCTACGCGGGGGGGTTTGGCTTTTCGTGTTTGCGCTGCGGAGGCCTGGGGGGGTGGGGTTGGTCCGGCGGCGGTGTCTTGGGTTGCGTGTATGGGGTGCCCGTGTGATGTCATGAGGGACGCTCTCTCCCGGCCCTATGCTGGGAGCAGCTTTAAAACACCAAGGGCTTCGCATGTACCCTGGCGGACGGACCCTGCCATGCTGGCGGGTGGGGCGGCATGGTGGGGGGGTGTAAATATCTCTTTTTCCCGGGGCGTGTTTGAGAGTCTTTAACCAAAAAGAATCATTATTTGGGAATTTTCCCTGTGGCCAGCCAAACCGTAGAGTCCTCTTGGTATTGGGACGGGGCACCCACTTAGAGCAGGGTTCTTGGGGGCCCCCCACGTCTATGGGGGGGTGAATGTTTCTGCTCCGGGTAGAATCATGCAGGGGGGTGGGGTTTCCTTCTCGAGGTGGCTGATGTGTGGTGTGAATAAAGCCATTTTGGTGCGCCATAGGCGCGCATGCGCCGTCGTTGGTGGGGGCTGTCAGACCCGACCTTCCTTCAACCGAGCTGGAACTCTTATTATTGGGGAAAAGCCCCTCCTTAGTGTCTCGGTACTCAGAAGGGATCCGCAAATGGTTGCAAGCGCGGCGTTTTAGGAGGGGACCTTTTTTTTTCTTCCTCGTTGTCCAGCCTGGGGGATTCAGCGAGATTGGGCTTGTGGGTTCCCAAACAATAATTACTTCACCGATAAGTTAGGCGAGCCCCTCGACCGAGCCCCCTCGCGATAAAGGGTTAACCTCGTCCCTCTCCAATGAAATGTAAGAAGGGGCCAGCGATCGGCCGGCAACCGGCGGCCTCCATTTTTTCTTCAATCCGAAATCGTTAGGCGTTTTTTACTACTCGTCCCCTTCCCCCCTTTTCGCCGCCCTATGAAGTCTTATGGCATGCTTCCACACCCCCTTTCACCGCTTTTTATCGCGCGGCGAGGAAGAATTCTCCTCGGACAATTCCATCCCCCCCCCGCCGAAGCCCAAATAAACAAAACCCCACCCCCCTCCTTATTTCTCGCAGTAGAGAATCTCTGGGCCAAACAGCCACCTTAGTCCGAGCCAAACGCGTGCTGCTCGGAAAGTGTTTTCTTTGCGGACCACGAATTATTCTTTGTCCTTCTTCCGATTCCCTTGTTCTTTAAAGGCAGAAGGCGATCGGCGCTCGGCTGCCTGGCGGCACAGGCCTTAGCCACCCCAGAATCAGTCCCTGGCCCCGACCCTCCCCCAGCGACAGCCAACATGCCATTTACGGGTGGGGGGGGGTTCACCTTGATTACTGACCTCACTCGAACCGTCCGGCCCCCCCGGGGCTATGGGCTTTTGTTCTGCCACCGGTTTCGTTCTTTTCTGCTTGACGCGCCACCCACCCTGACTAGTATCTAGCGCGCCACCCGTTTTTTTTTGTGGCCTCCCGATGTAGCTTCCTCCGTCTGCCTGAATCGCTGTGCGCTGTTGTATCTTCCTCCCACCTAATACGAACCCCTTTCACTTCCCTTATCTTCCGCCGGGGGTTTCCCGTCACGCTATTGTTGCTTGGGGGGGTTTCGCGGCTTTTTTAGTGATAATAATAGTTTCTTTCCACGACGGCGTCTCCCCTGCCTAACTGGGAAAATTGCTTTCGTCCGCGGGGGATCCTACTTTCTGCCCCTCCTACTCCCTTCTCAGGGAGAGAGCGAGGCCTGACCTTTCCCGAGGACTATCGTCTTCCCCTCTCGAGAGACAGCCTCTCCCCATTAGAGGACGCTCCTCTCTAACGTTCTGGAGTTCTTTTCTGAAGGTCTTTCCTCCTTATCGAGAGTGCGTTTTCCTTCCTCGGTATTTCTTCTGGCACGGGCACGGTGCGTTTCGCGCTCGGGCTGTTCATGCCTCTTTTTGCCCCCTTTCTACGGTATAGAGAATTGCGTCGTGTCTTCCCCGATGCGGTTGTGTAGAGCTTCCCTTCGCAGATAAAGCTTGTTTTTCAGAACGTCCCCTCCTTTCCTCTAGAGAAAGAAGAGGCGCGTCCCTCCTCCCGGCCCCACCCACCTTCTTTTTGCTCCTCCTCCTTCATAGTCTTCATGAGAGCCCTTTCCCTCCGGTCGGTGGACTGTGAAACCCTGTTTCGCCCTGTGTTTTGTGCGTTTTCCCAAGCCAGTGATGTCGGTTGCTCGGGGTTCATAGCCGTGCGGATGCGATGTGGGGCCGGGGTCTCGTTTCCTCGGTTGTGTTTGGCCTGGGGGTCGCGTGCTGCTCGGCGAGCGGGGGTTTTCTCATCTTCTCTTTTCACATCCTCCGGGGTTGTGGGGGGTGTTACCTTTGAGAGAGCCTTTTCTTTCCCTCGCGCTCGATAGCGATCCTTCATCCGCGCAACCATCCCAAAAGCCTCTTCGTCTTGGGCGAAAGTATATGAGCAGGTCCTTCCCTCAAGGGTGTCCCTTAGTCCTGGCGACCCTCACAGGGCCCCTCCCCTCATTCTCCGACTAGGGGCGATTGAAAAGCTTCCGAAATGCATCTCTTCATTTTCCTAGAGCGCAAGTTTCTTTTCGCCGCGGCTTCTTTTTTTTCTGAGAAGCGTGCCTTAGTTTGCTAGATGCGGAGGTTATCCTGATTTCAAAGCTCGCTCCCCACAAAGAATAGTTTTTTTAGCCTCGTCCTCAATTCTCTCCCTTCCCAAACCGTTCCATCCTCGCCCTGCTGGTCCAGCGTGCCCAGAAAGTTGTTCAGCGCGCCTTTTCCCCGTGTCCGAGAAAGAGTACGAGTGCTTCGGTCCAACCGAACGGCACTACAGAACGGCCCTGGGGTGTTCCCTTTCTCGACCGGCCGCGGAGGCTTCTGACTCTTCCTTTTCCCCTGAGGAAGAAGCGATTCCCCTTCCCCTCAGGGCTTCCCTGTCGCGCAGCCGCTCCACGAGTCGTCCCCCTCGCGGACGACCGCCTTTCCCCCTTCAATCGCTGGATTCCGCTTCTTTCCCCCCGGTGGATCGCCCTTCACGACTCCGCCCTCTCCGTGGCGACCGCCTACAACCCTGCAAGTCTCCCCCCTTTTTTGATGAAGGGACAGTCTCTCGATGGACCCTGTGATATCCACTTCTTTCCGCGAATTCATTCCGGCGGTTACATTCTGGCTTTGGCGGTTGGGCGGGAATAATAAACGCCTTTTCAGATACGATCCCCTCCCCTTCAGGTGGTCTATACCCAGAAACACACCCCCGATGCCCTCCCAGAGGAAGGTTAGAGCCCCGTCATCCGTGTCCCCCGTAATCAGACTCCCTTCCAGAATGGAAGTTGGCTGTCTTCCTTTGACGCGAATTATGGCCATTATGCCTTTTCCATTTTTCCTGATGAAGAAGCGAGCTTGTGTGGGTCAGCGGACTTGTTGGCCTTTTATAAATCAGCCGCGGATCTTTTTTCCACAGCCGAAGTCTCGCGGAAATTAAGAGGGCCTTCGGTCCTCCCCTTAGTAAATATTGGTACTCTGCGTGTGGCAGGCCCCCAGTGCCGGCCTTCCTCTTAGATGGCCTTTTTCGCCAATGATGGTAGGAATGAGTGGGGGGGGGGGTGTGGCTGGAAACTAAATGCATGTTGGTGTGCCCCATGAGGAGGGGGAGCGCGTGGGATGTTCCATACCGTTGTGCAATTTGGCCGGCGCGATATACCGCGGTTGCGCGGGGGGGGTTCGGGCTGACGTCCCTTTTTAATTCCCTTTTTCTCTCTCACAAGAACCGTCCTCTTCCCCGCCGACATGCCCTAGAAGCCTCCATTGGCGGAAGAACTTGCGTCGCTCCCCCTATGAATGTTTACAAGTTTCCCCTTCGGCGACCTAAAGAATCGCGGCTTTGAGCAGGAGGCGTTACCCTGATCGGTCGATGACCTTGATGGAGAGCGGATCCCCTTCTCAGCCTTCCCTCTTCCTTGCGCTTACCCCTCGTCGAGCCCTGCCCGCCGCCGACGTCTTCTCTATGCAACACCATTCTTTTCTAATATAGCCCCCAGTATGCTACCTCCGTAACTTGCAATCCCCCGCGCTTCACTAACTGGGTGGTTTCCCCCCCCCCGTAAACATAATCTCCCCTACAAGAGCAGTCGGTCGCGTGTCGCTTCTCTCGGCTGAGTTCCCTTTGCTTTTGATGATGGTCTTTTTCCTATCTCCTTACCTCCGATCGCACCTTCCCTTTGGTGATATTCTTTTAGTCCCCCCTCCAATAATCCATACGGCCCCCTGTCTTTCACCTGGCGCCAATCAAAACCGCCCCAAAACGAATGAGTTTTTCCCCCCTGCACAAAACCTCACAATCTATCTTTTACTCATTTCTGTTGAGCGTACCTACAGCAACAAGATGTCAACACAAAACCCACCTTCCATCCTGCCAGGTCTCTGACACTCAACGAATTGGGTGTTTTGATTGTCTGGATGGAGGAGACCGGCGTCTTGTTCCGAGCCTAGCCCCGGTCCAGGGAAGCCCCAACCACACACCCAAAAACAACAAAACCCCCAAACACCCCCCAAAAAACAAAAACAACAAAAAGACCTTCACGAGATGTAGCTACTGAAGAACACCGACGCTGACTCCATGGTAACCTCCCCCCCACTTCAAGAGAAACTCAGATACGTTAGGCCTCTGCCTCTTCCTTGTTTTTTCCCCTAGTACCAACCCCTCCGGGACCCGAACGTAACTCACTGATTTGTCCCGAAAGACGCGAAGATCCGCTCAAGAGCGTTGGTTTCTTTCGGAGGAGGGAAGTATTTTTCCTTCCCTCGGGTAAAAACATTTAAAACCTGACGAGATAAGAGATTGGAGAGGGGGGGGCTTGGTCGCTGCTGCCCGCCGGGGTCACATTGGAAGCGTCCCGGTGTGTGGGTGACCCTCCCCGCCGACCGGCGTCCATCGCGGTCGGGTCCCCCCGATGCTCCCCTCATTGCCTTACCCTACGCTCGGGGGTGGTTCAAGCTTGGCCTCCCATGGAGGCAGTACTTTTCTGCACAAGCGCGTGCTTTTTAGGGGGGGGCTTTTCGTTGTGCGGACCGAGCCCCGTGCTTTGGGGTGCCCTGCGCGCCGCTTTCGCTTGGGCTTTTCCGCTGGTATGAGAGGCTTTGGGGGGGGTGTCATTTCGCTCTCTTCCCGCCTGGGAGGGCAAGCTGGAGTTCCCCCCTTCTGTGATGGTCCGGAACAGGACGCTTCTCCTTCGTGCACTTCTCCTCAGCCGAGAAGAAGGTTGCATTCTCCGTTTCCCCCTGATTAGAGACCCTCTCCCTCCCTAACCCCTCCCTTGGAAGTTCTACTTCTGGCCTCTATCGATGAAGCGGATTCCCCTTTTTTTCCCGTCTCTCTTAGAAGAGATTCGCCTGAGTCCCCTTTCTCGGGAACGTATCAGTCATTCAGTAATCAGATCGAAAAGGCGACATCCCCCCTCCATTATGATTATGATTACATTATTACTCCCCCCTTTCTTAAATAGAAAAGTAAGGCTTCAGTTTGTGCTTGCCGGTTGTAGACCTTGCCGGGGGGGGGGGGGTGATTGTGTTGTACTAGACGGGGCGGTGGGTGTTCCCAGTCGCGACTTTCGTTTGTTAGAGAGACTCACGGGTCTTTTTGAGGATTTAGATAGTCAGCGGGTTCGGCAGACTGTAGCGATACCAGTGTTCATGAATTAATTTTTCCTTTTTCGCCTCCGCTTACCTCGAAGCCCTTTCCCTGCATCGAACCTTGTGAAGACTTTTTCTTCGCTTTGTAGCTCCCCCAGGTCGCGTTCCTCGTCGTGCTGGGCGATGTCCATTTTCCCCGAATCAAGCGATTCTTCCCATTTTCTTTTCCGTGACCCGCGGTGCGTCCTTCTTGCGGTTCCTTTGGTTCCCCATAGTCTCCCCCTACGCGGGCAGTTCCCATTCTGCTCCCCTCTCAGTCGGAGAAGACAGCTCTTCCCGGTTCCCATCTTGCCTGCCCCTCTGAGCCGGGCCTTCTGGCCGTTCTCTCTGGCCCAGGCGATTCACGAGTCTCCTTCGTTCTCCCCCCCCTTCCCAAGAGGAAGAGCGTCTTTGGAACCTCGGACCCTTTTTTGACGGTCTGTTCCAATGCCGCAGCGTTTGCGGTATAGAATTGAGGCCCTGTTTGATGTGGTGGCACGAGCGTCTGGTTTTTTCGGGTTCTGGGAATTTACTTTTGACGATTAAACGGCCGCTTTCCTTGCTTACGCAGTTCAGATCGGAGCCTTTCTTTTACGAAGTAATGGCGATTCTTTTCCAATTCGCTCTTCCCCCCTCCGACACCCCCGTCGAGAACTTTCTGTGACAGAAG
>Ga0179593_1553400_pt1 | contig 15962 bp, 20 predicted proteins | sample CZODoug2_1_08_16_FD_185931 | JGI IMG/M metagenome (GOLD analysis project Ga0179593, IMG submission 185931) | Vadose zone soil fungal communities from Angelo Coast Range Reserve, California, USA - CZODoug2_1_08_16fungal (PacBio error correction) | ecosystem: Environmental > Terrestrial > Soil >... | reverse complement strand
TCATCGCGAATCTCTTTTCGGGACTGACAGTCCTCTCTCCTTCTTTCGCCAGACCCTGTTTTTCTTCCTCTACTTGGCCGCCTCGCTTCTGACTCGGACCTCTCCATCTTAGACTTTTTCGGCAAGCCCGCCGGTTTTTCTTACCCTTCTTTCCCCTACGCGGAGCGCGATCCTTCCTCAGTCAAGAACTCCTTCTAATTGTCTTTTTGGGTGGAGTTCCAGCCTTGTTGTGCGAAGAAATCGGTTTTTTCTCCTCTCCCTTTTTGTTTGAGCCGATTTCCAACCCAACTTTCGGAGAGGTGTATACTTCCCCTCCCCCCCCTTTTCCGTAATGCGACGTCTCTTCTTTTTCTTTTGGACGGATCTCATGTTTCTGGAACTTTTTTCACTATCCGAAGAAAGGCGGTTTTGCAAGCCCCCTTCCCCATAGTAAAATTTTAAGAGTACATCTTCTGACCCATTCCCTTTAGGAGGAGCGTAGAAAATAGTCATTCTCTATATTGGACATTCACTTTTTCCGAAGTATTGATATCTTCTCCTTCCTCAATAATTTCCCCTGTTGTTCGAGTCGTAGGACGGACCTCCGGTTCGTGTGACCTCCCCCCGATAATGTGAAGCTTCGGTCGCGAGGTGGATTCTGTCCCCCCAGTCCTCCCCCTTAACCTCGTCCTTTCTTCTGGATGATGTTCGTCCACCCTCTCAGTACGTTGCCTTTCCCCCCTTTTTTTTTCCAACGGGGAACGGTTTTGATTCCCTTATACCTTCCCCGCTTCCCCCTGTGTTTTCTCGCACGCGAAACTGACGGTCCATTCCCTCTCTTTTGCCGCCGTTTTGGAATTTTTTTCCCCTTAGCCTGCGAACTGCAACGCCTCTTGGGAGAACCCTTACCCGCCCTTCTTGATCCTTTTAGGTTCCCGTGGAGGCCCTTTGGATATCGACGTCGTTCTCTTTTTCGGCATTTCCCATGACGATACCCGCCTGCTCCACGGGGATTTTCTAGAAGAACGGGGGGCCCCTTTTTTCGGCGATCCCTTCCGTTATTTGTTCCCGAGGTTCAGACTCTCCTTTTTTTTCAAGCCTTGCCCTCATTTTTCTCCGTCCTTTTTCTGATGGTGATCCCCCTTTCGCAATCTCTCCCTGCGTATTCGAAATCGTCGTGTATATTTCCCCCGTTTCCCGTATAATAGATGATCGCTCTTCTCCGCCAAAAGCTTTTCTTGCCGCTTGCCCCCCAGAAAGCATACTCCCCTCCCCTCCTGTGCTTCTTCCCCCTTTTGAAAATCACATTGTTTCTCTTGCTGCACTATCCGGTCTTAGGGCTGGGAGCGTTTTCTTCTTTTATTAAAACCTTTTCTTGCAGGTAACTCGTTTGTTTTCCCTTACCCTGACTTTCTTTGTGATCTGCTGCCTGCCTTTCTTTTCCGCTTGAAGTCGCTGATAAATATCCTCTCCAAGTGATGCGGGTTCTCGACGGTTGAGGGCATCCCCTCTTTTTTTCAGTGGCCCCCCCCCCCCCCCCCTGAAGACACGCCTTTTTGTTTCGCGCTTTCGCGGGTTTTTCTACATGCAATGCGTGTTTCTTGCCAAGTTCTTTCTTTCCGTCGAACATTCCTATGCCATTCGAGCGTCTCTTTTCCCCTTCTCGATTTGCCCCCTTTTGTTCGGACTTTTGTCGCTCTTTCCCCTTTGTTAGTTTCCACATGCCAGCGCGCTCCTCTTCCAGTTTACTTCGCCTTGGGCGATCTTGCCGCGCTGGCGTCTTTTGGGACTTCAGCTTTTTTGTGGGGTTGGGTCTTTGTTCTTATCGTCGTGCCGTAGCTTTCTTCCGATCCTTGAGCGGGCGCCCCCACCCGCCGCCGTAGCCGTTTCCCTTCCTCCGTCGACGCGGTATTTTTTTTTCTCATCGAGCTGCTTTTTTTTCCCCGATCGCACCTTTCTTCGTATTTTTTTTATTTTCCCTTGTCCTCTGGAAAGACCATTTGGCGCTCTTCTCCACGTACCAGATCTTTTTTGAGTCTCCCCTCTTTTTTTGGTTCGGCAAATTCCACGTCCCTCGCCGTCTTCTTTTTTTGTCCCCGGACTTCCTTTTTCCAATCTGCGCATTGCCGACGGGATCGTCCCCCCTTTTCGGCGTCGTTTCCCCTTCTTCTTCCGGCCGGACGATCGATTTCTCCCAGCCAGCCTCGATTTGGCCTTACGTGCGACTTCAGAGGATGAAAGATTGTGAGGGCGAACGAGTTCTTTCTTCTGTCTCCTCCTCCTTTTTTTTCCGGTTCCATCTCAGCCGATGGAGTCGACGCCCCTTCTCCCTTTTAATTCCCTCCCCTCTTTTTTTTCTTTCGTGGAGGACGATCGATTTCTTGTCTGAAGGTCCTTTTTCGTCTGAATTATCCCCTTTTTCCGGCAAGTTACCGCCGCTCGTCCTCTCCTTCATAACATCCCCTCCTTCCTTGCCCTGCGGTTATTAAGGGAGTTTGCCCCCGCCTCTTATTTGTGATTTTCCTAAGCGCTGGTCTGATAGAGACAGACTTGCCCTCTCCAGGCGCGATGCCACTTCGCCTACCCTGCCTTTTTTCGCGAGATCAGCCTACTCGTCTTTTTATGGCCGCCCCATAAACTCCCTTCATTCCAGTACATCGAGCATCCTTTTTCCCGTGAGTTTCTCCCTTGGAGCAGTCGAACCCTCCCCGTTATCTTTCCTTTCCCCTTCAAGCAATCACCCCCGATAGGCGGACCACCCCCCGCTTCAGACGACTCTTCTAAACGCCCGCCTCCCCCCTCCAAGCCTCCCCCGTTCTTACTGTACAACCGGCATTGCTCCTTCGCAGAATCCTGCCCGTCCCCCCCCCACGGAATCATCGATCGGCTCGAGTCTCTCCGACTTTATTTTTCTTCGACGATGTTCTTTCTTCCGAGGCCTTTCTCTAGATCTCAAAGAACAAACCTTTCAGCGCATTTTTTTTACAGCAAAGAAGTGAGCTTTTGCCACTGTTTCCTGATTTGTAGTATCCTCTTTCATTTTAATAGGCACGATGTCCTCCTTTTTCTTGAGAGCGAATTTCCTTTTTCCTCCCTTTGACGACACAAAGAAATTGGACCCCGTCGTTAACCTGCCCTTTTTCATTCCCCCAAGAACGATCACAGACCTTTTTTCCCCCTTGTTATCCCCCCCCCTTTTTTTTTGCAGCATCGTGCCACACTTTTTCTGTGCAAAAATTTCTTCCAACGCTTTTGGATTTCTGGTTGCTGGAACCTGTTTTTCACCGCGGGGCGTCTCGACTGGCCTCTTTCCTCTCTTTTAGAAATCCCCCTTTTTTCGGAAAGATTCACGAAAAGCCTCTCTTCCTTATGAAAGGGGGCGGCCTTTCAGGCCTTACCGATCCATGTTTTGGTAACCCATGAGGAGAGAGGGCTTTTCTTCTATGAGCGCTTTTCCCCTCCCCTGCGTGCGACGAACCCCTTCTTTTATCTCGAAGCCCGGTCCGTATCTTCCTTTTTGTGGTGATAGACCTCCCCATCGCAGGCGCTTTCCCTTCTGTTTCCCCCTGAAACATCTATGTCATTTTTTCAGGGTGCTCACCCTTTGCTTCGCGTGACCTTTTTCCACGTCAAACGTTCTTCCAACGACGGCTTATTTTTGAAATATCATGATGAATTTCCCCTCCAGTTCGCTTTCTTTTTGAGAACAGTATCGCATCCCCAAACACGTGGTCCCCCACTGAAATTTCCTCTTTCAAGAAGGTGGAAGAACATCCTCCTTCCCAATACGGATCCCCCCCCCTTTCGCGATAGGATGTTTTTCGGACCTCTCCATCCTTTTTCTGGCCTTAGTCCTCTATGAACCTGCTCGATCCAGCGCCCTTTTTTTTTTTTTTCTCTTTCAATAAGAGGAATTTGCACCCTCCCTGCGAATCCTTACCGAGGACCCTTCGAAATGAAGAGTGCGAACTTCCTAATTGGTTCCAAGTAGAAGATGAATTCTTTTTAGAACGTCTCCCTTTCCAACCTTATCTTTTCTTAAGGGAACCTTTTTCAGTTCCCCCCTTGAGAGAGAGACCGTTCCTTTCAGAAATTCCGTTCCAGTCGAAGTACCTTGTGGCGGTTCTTTCCCTTTTTCTAGTGTGTGGACTCAGCAAGACCCTCCTCGTTTTTTTTTGTTGAGATCTATCTATTCCTCCTTGCCAAACGAATGCCAGTCCTTCGCACGCCACCCTTTTCCCCCTATTTTAAGAGTCTAAGGATCAGCGCTCCTTTATGGGAACTGTCCCTCCTTTTTCCTTACCGAGAAACTACCCGTTGCCAGCCATCTTTTTCTCAAATTGATTATTCCCCCCTTTTATCAGAGGAGGCTCTTTTTAGCCACTTTGTCCTGAACAAAGAGATGGCATTAACCTCTCGAGCTATCCTTTTTTCATCTCCTGGTATTCATAGTAGTGGGCTTTCTACTAGGGCATTTTTGTCGGACTTCCCCTTAATAAATACTTTTTCCTTTCAGGGGATGCGTGTCTTTTCAGTTCCCTCCCCACCATTCCTCTAGACCGTCCCATATTGCCTTTCTCAAAGGATTTCCCAGTAACGGTGCTTCCCCCTATTTTTTCAAACGGGGGAAGGATTTGTGATTGTCTCTTGCGGTGTTATACTGCGCACGGAGAACTGATCTCCTTGTGGAAATTTTCCCTTCGGATTGGAAAGACAGGTCCCCTCCTGCCCCGTCGTTTTTTCGGCTCATGACAGCAAAGAGTTCTTTGAAAACTGAAGTACCGCCCAATTATTCCCTTCCCACTCACCCGTAGGATGCTAGAAGTTTTAATTGTCTTTCCCCTCCCCCACCTTGAAGGGACTGCCCCCCGACTTCTTTTTTTATTACAAGGGGATTTAGATCGCCTCTACGTTGTTGCGTCTAGCCTTACGTTTTCTAGGATTTCCTCCTCGATGTACTCGGTCCCCCACTGACCCCCTTATCGCGCGTTTATTACCTCCATGTTCTTCCTTTTTCAAGGGCAGCGCGAGGTCCGCTTTTTTTCGGATACTGATCAGGCTCTCCGTGAACTTAGCTGCACTGCTCCGCGGATCGCCGTCGATGTCGGCCTTCCTCTGCGGTTTCCAGTTGCCTCCCCCTCCGTGCACTCCCTACATCGGTCTTCCTACCCTTCCCCCTATGTTTCTTGTTGGCACTCGTACCAGAGGGGGTATTGACCCCAGTTTGTTTTCGGTAAAACTTCCCCAACAGAGCTTTCTGCCTTCTCTTGCTTGGGTCAGAGCCAAGGCCTGTTCCCCCCTTTTCGACCACTGCTGAAGTCGCTTTCCGCAAGTGACTGCTGTCCTCCCCCCTTCTTCCTCCTACACTTCTCTTCCCCATCTTCCGCTCACGGCTGCCTGCGCGGATTGCTTTCGTTCTGTTTCCCCTTTTTTGAGAGATCACATAAGTCGTGCACTTTCTTGGCGAAAGAACCTCCTGCCATGCCCCTTTTTTTTCTTAGAAAGACCTTTGCGGGGCCAGGCCTTTTTCTGAGTTTTGTTCCGGATTCTGCGGCCGAACTTTTTTTTTTCACCATGATTTTTCCTTGTTGGATCTGTGCCGCAGGTGCCTTGTTTTTTCTTTTTTTCGTCGGCGCGCAGCTTGGCTGCCCCTTTGTTTGCGCTCTCAGAGATTTTGTGGCCCTGCAGTAGCTCTCCTCAGCTTGGTCCTTTAACAATGACGGCGAAGCCCTTATCGAAAGGGATATCCCCGTAGACCGGTATTGGTTCATCGAGATGTAGTCTGCTAGAGGCTTTTTATCTTTCATGGGTAGGCCTGTCATAGCCCTTGTAATTTGCCCTCCAGGGACTTTTCCCCAAGCCGCGTCCACTTTTTCCTTTTCTTTTTATCCAATAAGATGCGGGTCCCCCTTCCACGCCCCTTATTAAACTTTCTTCGTTTGATGTCCCCTTTCCAGATCGAGAGATTCCTTCTTACAATCTTCTCCTCTTGATAGTACAATAACGGGACTCTTTCACGACTTTTCCTCGTCTCCTTTCCTCTCCTATTTTCTCTCCACTAGATGACGGAATGAAAGTTTTTTTCCCCTCGTCGACATCTTTTCTGTGAGGCCGGACCCCTCCTCATCATTGCTTTTTTTTTTTTCGGCTAGTTCGAAGCGGCGCACTCTTCTCCGAGGGGGCCATTTTCTTTCAGATCGATAGTCAGGAAGCTCTTTTCAGGTCACGACGCCTTTTTATTCTCAACTGAAGTTGCTCGATAGATGACCGCCCCTCTGAAAACGTCCTTTTTTTTTCCCTGGAGTGGAAGGTTGAAGAATTTCGCAGACCGCGACGGTGTTTCCTTGTTTTCTCTTGGAATGGTATTCCCTTTCAAGTTTCCCTTCCGATAAGAGGCGCTGAGATCGCCTCCCCTTTCCTTTCTCGAGCTTGGCCCAACTAAGAGTAGACGGCCTCTTTCTCTTAAGTCCTGCTTTCGGCGGCAGTCCTTGTGGGGGAGTTTCCTTCCGACTATCCCTCTTTGCCCCTTCTTTTTCATATCTAATTCCCAAACCACACACGCTGTGCCTCTTCCTCCCGACGTCCTTCTTTTTCGAGAGGAAGGGAAAAGCGTGCCCCTTCCGAAGGAATGGTTACAACGTCATTCCCCTTTTTCTGAAGTCAGTCATCCTGACCTTTTGCGCGCCCCCCCTTCCCCACGATGTTCAAAACTCTTCGAGAGGAAGGTCTTCTTTCGTTTGTGGTTTTTCCTAGGAATTGAAAGACTCTTCCTCATGGCCTTTTTCCCTCACCCGCGCCGGAATACTTTTTTTTCCCCCAATGACCTCCCCTTGTTCCAAGCAAGGATGTAAGGATCCCGTCTCCCCCTAGTGGCACCGAAGTTTGTGCGCTTATAGTTTACTTCTTGCTTTCCGCCGCACCCGCGCTTGAAACTCCTACACGCAAGCTCTTGTTTGTTCCTCTCAAGCCGATCACTCCACCGTGGTCTCCCTCCTCTCCTTGCAGAATCGTTGGGGATGTGCAATGAATTTTCTTTCGCCGATCTTCCTTTTTTTTTTTTTGATTGGCGGAAACGGTTTTCCCCTTTCTTCGACTCTTCCCTACAGGCGATAAGCTCTTCTTTAAATTCACCGTCATTCCTGCCCTCTCTCAATTTCTGCGATGAGCGGCGACTCCCCTTCTGCCTTAATCGCCCTTATAGCGCATTGAGTTCGAGCTATGCGCGCTTTTTTTTTTTTTAGACTCCGCGCATCTTTCTCTCCAACCTTTTCCTTTCCTACGAGTCGGCGTATATTTTTCCCCTGTCCCCCTTTTCTAGCCGTCCGGATCAGACCGACCCCTCCCCCTTCTTTTCGAGAATCTTCTTCTTTTTTTTCTATGATCCGGATCATGGGCTTCCAATCAGCCCAATCCTTTTCCGTCACACTCCCCCGACAGGAGGACTTCCTTCAACGTCCCTTAGGCTCCCTTCCCAATGGGCGATCAGTTCTTTTGTTACTATTTGGTCTCTCCCCCGCAGCGGCTGGATCCCTCACTTTTCCCTCCCGTGACCTACAAAGCCCTTCAACGTACTGTTCCGGACGAACCCCAGAAAGGCAAACCTTAAATTATATAGAGGTAGTGCCTTTCCCCCCCAGAGAGGACCCCCCTCGAGGCCCTCCATTTTTGCAATGCAACATGCTTCTAGATTTCATCCGTCAGGTCTTTTCCTCTTCTCGGAAGTTCCATTTCTTCTCTTCGCGACTCTTTATTCGGACTGACCTTTTTCTAGGTTTCGCCGACCTTCTTCACTTCCCCCTTTGAAGCCTAGGCCTCCCCCCCGGTCCTTTCCCTTCGAATCGGATGCCTCCCCACGGAAGCCCTTCTCGGCCCCCCTTCCAGTTCCTTTCCCGATCTTTTTCCCTCAGTCAAGAAATCCGTCGCATATTCCTTTCCTGGGGTTTTCAGCTCGATGCCTTCCACGAAATCTTCCGAGATCTATCTATTGTTTGTTTCTATAGTTCTTTCAGTAACCTTCCTCTCTGTAGAAGGCGTCCCCAGTTCCCTTACACGATTGTCAGCCGGCTGATTGTGCGCCCGCGTATGGACCCGAATGGTTCCCTTCCTCTCCTCTCGGGCTGACGTGCATTGATAAGTTCAATATCTGGACTCAATAAGGAACCCCTTAATTTTATCCGGAGCGACCCCCAGTAGTGACTTCGAGTAGGAGGTCCTGAAACCCCTCGAAGGAAAGGTCTTTCCAGAGACTTTGCCAACTCTTTTCCCTTTTTTGAGGGAGTAATCTGTCCGTATAAGAGAAGGGAAACTTCGCTGTTACGGACTGCCTGTCTTTTTAGTAGATCCTTTCCTTCGTAGATTGAGATTCGGGGTATCCGGAGGGTACCCGTCCGTTGCGAGAGAATTTTCTTCCAGGATTGGTCCTGAGGAGGGATCCCCCGGCCCCCCCGTCTTTCTCAGGGTCGGGCGGTGAGGTCCTTTTGGGAACGGTGTTTCTATTATCCCTTTCCTCCCGGCTTTTTCAGGAGACCCCCCGGTTTAGTGGAAAGTCTTCCCCCTCCGAGTGACTGCCGCCTGTAGGGGCGTACCTTGGACTCGCAACTCTTGATTGGGTGAGCCCCGTTACCCTGCCCCTTTTCCGTATCAATAGAGCCTAGGTCCCTCGAAAGCTTCCCCCCCCCGCGGTTTCTTTCTACTTTCTAGATCAACCAACCTGACTCCGATTCTTTATTTTTAGTTAGACAGACAGCCCTTTGGGAGGCGCCTCCGTCGAGGAACCTCCGCGCCCCCCTATGGAGCGTGGAACTTTGGTTTTAAATCTTGGATTAGAGTCCTTAGGCTGTTTTTCCCTCTAGAGAGAGGTTCTTTTTTCGTATTTCTCCCTAAGTTTCTTTCCTACGTTGACGTTTTGGACCTCCCTGATAGCTTTCCCTCGGTCGCCTCTCGCAAAAGCTGTCCGTTGAACCTTTTTAACTATCCCCTTCCCCTGTGAGGAGTCCACTGGAACATCCCCCTCTTTTTTTCAACGATCTTGCGTACCCGGCTCTTGTTTTGAAGGTTCCTTGCTTTCAACTTGTTATGCAAAACACTCAGGTTATTACCCCTCTTTTTTTCACGAACTTTTGGGTGTTTCCTCCCTCCCCAGTAGATTTTTTCCCCCTAGCGCCTCCCTCCCGTGCCTGCCCCCATTTGGTTATTGTCTTTCCACTATATGAAAAGGACGCGTGTGCTTTATCCTCCTGTTGGTTAAGTGGCCCCCCAGATCACGGTTGGTATTGAATTTTCTGCATTTTTCTTTCTTTAAACTGCTGCTTGATACTCTCTTTTCCTCAAGGGCCCTTCCCGACCCCTCCCCTCGAATAGCGAATTTTTGTAGTCGAATTCCCTCACCCCACCCCCCCCCCCCTTGTGCGTGTTCTGTCGGCGCTCTCGGGAGGATGAATGCTGCGAAAACACGCCCCCTGACAAGCGAGACGACAATGCCGGTGGGAGCTCTGTTCTTCCACCGGAGGCTTGGTCGTAGTCGTTCGGTTTCTCTTTCTCGTCCCATCCCCCCAGAGATTTCTGAGATGCTTATTATCGATCTCTAAAGAGGGGTAGTGTCTTTCTCCAAAAAAGACGTCCTCCGTAGCGGCCAGGTTACTGCTTTTTTCGATGGATGGGGATGGCCATCCCTTTCCCCCCGACTTTTGAGATCGCGGCCCCGTGGCTTTGCCTCCGCCATGGAAGACAGGGTCCTTCCGGTTGCCTTTCGTCGCCTTTTAGGTTTTAAATTCCCCCTTATAACCGCGCGGGCAGTATTCGTCTTGCTCTTTTTCAAGGATCTCCTTTTAACTGAAGTACCCCCCTTCTTCGGGACTTCCATCCTTCCGAACGAGGCGTCGTTCTTAAGAGGCCTTCCCGCGTTCCCTCCCATTGACACGACTCGATTTCTTCATTTAACTTCTCCCCTTGCGACCGCGTCTTTTTGTATCTTCCTATTTTCGTTTTTTTTTTTTCTTCTCGTCGGTGTCAGGAGCTCACTTTTTTAGACGAGGCAGCACGGTCTTCCTCCCTCTGATTTCCCCTTTTTTGAAGATAGATTATCCGGTTTTTTTTCGCAAGGTCATTCCCCTTTTACGTCGTTAGTACTATTGTACGATTTCCAGGCCCTTCAGTTACAGACGCTTTTTTTCTCGCTTCCCCTCTACTCAAGTGACGAATACTAGAGATTTTCTCCTGGGCGATTTTTACGAAACAAGCATCTAGGACCCCCCCTTTTGCTGGGGAGGCTTTCTTCCTCCTTCTGGTTATACAGGGAGAACGGCCTCCTCTTTTACTTAAGATCTCTCTTTAACTGGCCTTGTCCGACATCTCCCGAGTCGAAAGGCCCCGCGATCCTGGCCTTTTTGGCGCTTTTTCCGATGAAAAAGCGGTCACGGCCTTTTTATCCCGGACAACTACCCCTTCCTTCATCGAGCTAAGCCAACAACCCACCGTCCTAGCTCCTTTTTTTTTTTCACCAACGACCCCGGACTCTTTGGGAACAGAGGCACAAGGCGAAGACGCATGAATAGCTTTTTCCGGAAGAAAGAAAACCGCTTAACTCAGTGGCGCCCTCCGCCCCCAGGGCCAAAGAAAATCACGATTATTCGGCGACAACAAAGCAACGCATAATGAAAAGGTGGGACGAGCACTCAAGCTCTACCCCAATAGATCGTGCTCGTCTTTTCTTTTCTACGTCCTCCTATGGCCAGAGCTTGTTCTGTCGTCTTCGGCCAGCCCCTTTCGAATGGGATCTGCTTTCGCATGGTTCCCAGAACACCCGTTCAGCCCTCCATGAAAGCAAAGCTGCTTTGCCGAAAGCTTGACCCCTTAATTCCTTACATTCCTTTGCACCGCCCTTCAGTGAGCGGACTCCAGTTTAGCGGGGTTTTTTAACCCTTCTGAGTGACCTCCCCTCTTTAACCTGCATTACCTTTGTTCTGACCACCCCCCCTGATTCACAGACCTGCAATTTCCCCCCTTTGGTAAGTTCTCCCTTTCAATAGTGACACCCACGAGTGTCATGCTTTGATCATGTAGTCTTTTTTTTGATTTCTGGTTTCTTTCCCCCTGCAAAAAGGTTTTAAGCTGTCCCTTATAACGCCCCTTTCCGGAGGATAATTCTTTCCTGCAAATCACCTTCCCCCTGGAAGACCGTGACGATTTCTTTAGAGAGGACCGCTCCACACTCCTTCGGACTTAAGCGAAGCTTTTTTGCATTTTCGTTCTTTTCCTTCGAGAGCGAGAGTTCCCGAGTCCGATTTGGTATAGCTACAATCTCCCGCCCCCACGGGCTTTTTATCTTTCAGGAATTTTTCCCATATCTTCAGTAAGGAATCTTTTGCAACCCCGCCACTCCTTAGAGGTAGCTCCTTATTCTCTTCCCGGGAACCTCTTTCAGGAGCAGTTTCAGTTTCCAAAAATCAGACCTTCGGTGTTCTGCTCGGGAACCCTTAATTTACCCCCTCCCTGACGGCACCGGCACCTGCGGACTCAATGCTGAATTCCCCTTTTTTTTCTATCGACTTTCTTGAAGCGTTCTCCGCGGGGGACGAAACCCGCCCGGTTCACCCCGTCCTCAACGCTTCTTTTTGCAAAGGACTTTTCCCGCCCCGAAAAAAGGCAATATCTTACTTCTCGAATGGGTCCTCCCCCAGCGAGTCCCCTCTTTCCTCGAGAATTCTGGGCCTGCACATGCTTTCACATGATCGAGGGCCAGCGTCCCCCCCCGTTTTAGTCGGGCACCCGAGCCTTTTTTTTGTGATCTTTTACGATAGTGATTATCTGTCCTGGACCCGTGACTTCCCTTCGGTTTCGACCCTCCTGACGAGTGCTCCTAGGTCCAGAACAAAGTTCCTCCTTTGAGACCAGAGTTGAATCGACGCGGGGCTGTGAAATTTTCAGCAATCCGTCTCGCTGGAAAAGATTTAGTGTAAATACTCTCAGTAGAGATCAGTTCCCAAAACTCCCTTTGATGATTTTTAATGAAGTAGGTTTTTTTCGGGCGAATTCCATCGACTTTCCCCCGGTCGGGCGTCTTGTCAAGAGATTCTTATTTACTCAGAATCTTTCTTGAGAGATCGATTCACGAATGCAGTTTTGTAGCCGTGTTCGCCACCAGTTTCCCCCGAAGTCTTGCCTTTTTTTTCTTGACTTATTTGGTAGAGCTTTTCTTTCACTGTCACGACTTTTTTCTTTTTCCCCACGAAAGGCTTTTTTCCAGCCACGTTTTCTCTGAGGCCATGCTCGGCATTTCGACGTCCCGCGGCCCACCCGCCAGCAAAACGGTCGCATTAAGGCTCTCTCAGAGACCTACCCTTCAGGTTAGCTCCGTATTCTGACCCCTACTTCCCTCCGTGAGAGGTAGTCCCATAGGCACTTCTCTGTTCGGAATGCCTTCTCCCCGCTAATGTGTCCGCGCAGTTCCCTAGGATGGATCCCTCGCTGGGCTGTTTGACCGACCGACCTGTTTCCTTGTCTACGTATTCTCCTTATGCCTTTTGTTCGCGTCCCTCCTTGCGCGCTTTTTAAAAGGTTGAACCGTGGCTTTTCCCTCGCTTTTCCTACTGGTCGCTCAGGACAAAATTTCTTGATAGCAAAACTTGTTTTTTATTACCTGCGTTTTTTTGGGGAAGCCTTTCCGTCGGTTGTTTGGGGGTTGGGTAACTTGGCGCACACCTCCTCTGATTGCGGTGTTTCTTTGGGACGTTCCCTCTGGATCCGGTCCATAGAGGTTCTCCGACCCTCCTGGATACCTCCTCTTCGTCGGTATCGTAGTCGGTTTCGATCACCACCTTGCCGTTATACCGCCGGCTTGACACTGTGTTTTCTCAAGACGTCTTTGGCGGCTCCCCCCCTCTTTTCGGCGTCGAGCCTCGTACTCGGTCCCCTCGCTTTTCTTCCAATGTGGGTCTCTGGAGCCCCTGGATGAGCTCCCCTACGGACTTTTTTATCGAGCCTTTTTCCAGATCTTACCGGGTTCTTAATAGTCTTATTCTTTTCCCTCGTGCCGGTTTCTCTCCTCGCTGCTCCCTCGTCGACTTCGACGCCCAAGCCGTTTTCACACTGTCGCAACCAAGATTCTCCATCGGTTTGTTCTTTTCTCCATAATTTCGACACTTTTCACAGATGCTGCAAGGAGTTCTTTTGTATAGTGTTTTTTCTTTTTTTCTCGTGCTTTCAATGTTGTGCATTTTCCTTTTCTCAGGTTAACTCTTGTAAACTCCTTTTTAACGATCTGGCGGGCTTTCCCTGCGACCCGGAATTTTTCTCCGCGCAAGAAATTTCTGACTATGACAGGAGAGGTTGACGAGGACACACGAGTGTCAGGGGAAAATCGACTCACGGCGTCTTTGGTTCGACGCAGCGTTTTTTTAGAGGGTGGGGGAGTTAAGCTTGATCTATCACATTTTCATGCAAATTTTCAGAGGCACTATTCCTCGTTCGCGCTTTTTCTCATGCTTTAGATTACTCCGCCCTCGATCCCCGTGGTGCGTGGCCTTTCAGGCGCCTGATTTCGTTTTTTCCGCGGACGAAAAAATGGACCTGGCCCTTTTTCTCCTTTTCGATCTGTTTCTCCGCGCGGGCGTTTCCTGTTTTGGGTCGCGTCTTCTTCAGCCGGGGGTTTGGCCGCCGAGATGATTTTTCGTTGACGCCCTTCCGCTTTTCGGCGCCCCACAATGACCTTGCCGTAAGCCGGCCAGTTTTCCTCCTGTATGGAGTGATTCTCGGGGGAGGGGGGGCGTTCCCCCTTTCTGATTGCGAAGGAGCGAGATTTCTTTTTCCCTCCGGCCCTGGCGTTGAGATGCCCGGGAAGACCGGTTCTTTGCATTTTTTTTCTTTTTTTTTTCTCGTCCCCCTGCTTTTTTCCTGACCGTCCCCTCTGTTACTTCCTCCTTAGACTAACGTTCGTCTTGATTGCCTCTTCGAGCGCTCCCTTCTGGCGCATTGAGCCCTTCTTGACGACCCCTACTTCCTCCGTCCCGAGACCGAAGGACGATCTCCCCGCACATCCCTGCCTTTTTTCAGTCGCTCCCGCTTCGTCCCGCCCTCTTTTGCCAGCTGTTAGCGCCGGACATTGTTATCCGACTCCTTTTTTCTCCTTCCGGTCGGCGCACTTTTTTTTCTTCTCTTTTTTTCGACGCGGGAGCACGGTCTCCTTTTTCAATGTTCTCTTTTTCCCTGGTCGTCGTCCGGCAGGTCTTTTCCGCCGTCGTCGTCACGGCCTTTCCCCTCGCGGTAAAGCTCTCTTTTCTTCTCTACCGCCGATCGATAGTTTTACCTCTTTTGCTCCCTCCTCAGGTCTAAGGGCGTGGCCTCTCTCACCGCTCTTCTTTTTTTTTCTCCGCGACGAGCGGGTTTTCTTGTTCCCGCGACCGCCCCGTCTCTCCTGGTCTTACAGGCGGGCAGATCACCGTCAGAGCCTTATATTTTTTTAAGCCGGCCTACTCGGACCTTTTTTCCGCACCCATCACCGCGTCGCGCAGCCAGTCCTGGCGGCTAAGGCGGCGGCGTCCTCTTTTTTCACCTAGTGATCTCGTACCCCTCCTTTCCGCTATAGATAAGGGCAAACTCCGTAATCGCGCTCTTTTCGTCAAAACCTCCTGCGCGCCTCCGACGTTTCTCCATCCCGCGCGTATTTGCGGCACAGAGAGCCAATTTTCGACATTGGCGCGCCGTCTTTCCCTGTTTCGGAGCGCAATCGTCTTTCAGGCAGCTTTGTCTGTCCCTACGAAAAAGATGTTCTGGCGGGAATCTCCTCTCCTGTACGGCGCGACTTAGACCCCCTTGTCGGCCGAGGATAGGCCTTGCATTTTTTTTTCTCGATCACATCTTCTTACAAGAACCAACACGAATCCAGCGCAGTCAATTCCCGCCTGGAGCTCCGACCTTTTGGGCAAGTAGTGTAAGGACCTCATCCTTTTCCCCACGCAGTTCCCGTGCGCGGATAGCCATTCTTTTAATCTTTTTTTGTTCAGACCGAACCTTGGATCTGTTAAAGAGGTAAACGTATTTCCCCTCTATAGGTGTCCTCGAAAAATTTTCATACTGCACACCCTTGTATAACTTTCCCGATCCTTGCATCCCACAGCCTAGTTGGTTTTTTTTTTTCTTCTTCTCTTTTTCTTTTAGGTTTTCTGAAACTCATGGTAGGATAAGAACCGATCTGTCGGTTTTTCTGGGTGAATTGATCCCCCGGTTTGCGTCCCCAGGCGCGAAGACGTTATAAAGAGCTCCGAAGGATTTACCCCTCCGGATTTTCTTAGAAGCTCTCCTTCCTTCTTTGCAGGGAAGGACTTTTTTGAGAACTGAGAAAGGAGTTTTCATTCAAAGATTCGCCATTCTGATCGAGCTCGTACGCAAGAAAGATTGAAGAGAAGGTAAAGTACAAAGGACGGGAATCGGAGTGTGCCAAAGCGCCCTTTCGTTGGTCTTTCCTTAGTGGAGGGTGGGGAGGAGAGAGGAGTGAGCACCGGAGAATACCAGAGGTGGATGGATAATTCCCTATATGACCCCCTCAAGCGCGTCGGCTACATAAAACTTGAGCCTGCCCGGTCAGGCCCTTTTTTACGAAATCCCCTTTGCTCTCCGGGCGTATCCGTAAGCGCATGGTGTCTCCTCCCCCGCCCCCGACATCCGATTCTGAGACTGCGCGAAACCGCACTTCTTTTTGACCTTTTTTTCCCATGGTCGGTACGCTCTCACCAAGCCCTCCTCTCGGTGCTTCCTTTATCAAGGTTCCCCCCCCCCCCCCCCTTCTCCCTTGCGGCTAACACGGCGCGATCCTTCCTTCGCTCACTGGACGCCTTCCCTGCCGTGCAGCGTTGTTTGCGCTGAAAATCCCGCTGGCTGGCGACCAATCCCCCCCCTGTTTTTTTCCGTTGACTATCAACAGCCTCGTACCTGGACCCCCTTTGACTCAAATAAGTCAAGCTACTGCACTTTTCTCTTTAGAGACTTTT
>Ga0179593_1523375_pt1 | contig 15962 bp, 17 predicted proteins | sample CZODoug2_1_08_16_FD_185931 | JGI IMG/M metagenome (GOLD analysis project Ga0179593, IMG submission 185931) | Vadose zone soil fungal communities from Angelo Coast Range Reserve, California, USA - CZODoug2_1_08_16fungal (PacBio error correction) | ecosystem: Environmental > Terrestrial > Soil >... | reverse complement strand
TGTAACGACCGATTAAGATGCCGTGCCATTACCATCCCTTTTTTAACTATTCGTAGCGTTACTTGGGCCTTAAATATTTAGGACCCTCCCCTGTCCTGTCTAACCCCTAAACGTCGATTGCCATGCTCGGCGTTCACGATCGGAGCGAAGCCTTCTAAAGGTCGCTTAGACCTGCATTAGGTTTGAGAGATGCTTCAGCTGGCGGCTTTTTTCCGCTTATTTTGTATTTTTTTTTTTTCTTTCGGTTCCTCCCCCCAAGCCTGAGAAGCTGGTGCTTGAATCAGCGGCTATAGTCTCCTTTGTAGTTCCCCCTCGAGTTCCCCATCTTGAGTCGAAAGAATATTTCCGATTTTCTCTCCGTCGGTCTTTCCTTCCAGGCAGCGGCCCGGAAAATGAGCGCCAATGGGCGCGCTTTTTCTTCCGCTCTTTGGGTCGACTGCTTTAGGCTCCGGCCCTTTTCAAGTCTTTTCTTCCTTCCCTTAAAGGGCTCCCTCGGCTTGAAGCAGTAACATGTCTGACTTCACTTCGCGAACGTTTTGTTCCCCCTTTTTTGTTTCTTCGAGGACGGACGAAGCCGGCTGTTGGTTCGTTCGCGCGTCTTTCTAAAGCTCCTTTCTCCCCAAGACGCGGGACGCTGTCATTTCTCTTCCTTTTTTTCTGGTATGATCCGAAATGCTAACGCGAACCTTTCCTACTGTTGTTGTTGCGAGAGAAGACTACCTCCGCTTCCTACCAACGCTGTCCGCCTATCATGCGCGAGTCCGAGTCGGCTGCCCTGAGCGTTCCTTCTTTCCCCTTGCGCCTTTTAGGGACGAAACCACAGCCTATTTGCTTGTATGCGCACCTTCCCGCGTCTTTGTTCGGGATGTACCCCTCGTCGAGCCTTTTCTTTCTCAAGCAGATGTTTACGCTGGCTCTGTTCCCGCGAACCTTTTTTCTCCCGGCGACTCTCCTTTAGAACGACAAGAGCCGACGCCCCCATCACCCCCTTCTCAATTTATTCCCCTCCCCGTTGAGGCATGTGGTTCAGACGGTGGAGTACAAGATGTAGACATGATTGATGTCTGAGTGAGATTTTTCTTATTCTAGCTGTCGAGGACTGCAACGTCCCTACTCACGTTTATCTCTCTTCATACCCAAGCTGCCCTTTCATACGGTTTCTTTGTCACCGGAAGCAGTGTAAGACCGGCAGAGGCCGCAAGACTAAGCCGACGGGACAGGGGCTGACCAACGTTATTGCTTCCCTTTTTCCCTGTGAGATGCGATTTGACGAATCAACGATCTCTAGTCCTCATTTTCCCCAGGGTTTTTCCTTTCCTTCTGGACCTGGGAAGGGCCGACCGAGTTCCTGCAGTAAGCGATTACAACCTTATGTGAAGGTGGCTCCCCACTGCATCTGCTCGTTTTTTCTCCTATACCCTCTGAGAGGCAATGCATGTGCTCGGTACTGTTCCTTTCCTTTCGTTCCCTCGGCCGCAAGGTGCTGAAAGCGAGGACCTCGGTGCGGTCCGCTCGACTTGCTCCCCCCATCCCCTTTCTTTTCTCTTTCGAATAACATAGACTCTTTAGAGTATCTATTTAAACCCGAACTTTTCCCCGAATCCTGTTTTTAATGACATTGTCGAGAAGATGATGGATCGAATGGTGGGAGTTTTTTTTCTTCCCAAGAAAGATTTTTTTTTGGTTTCGAGCCTTTCCTCAGCCTCCTTTTTTTTTCAGTCGCGGGGCTTTGCCCCCAACTATTATTGAGTCCAATTTCTCCCCTTCCTCCCTTGTCAGCTTTTTCTTCAGGGGCGTTTAGCCCCCTCTTTCGTAGGAAACTTGAAGTAGCCCATCATTTTTTCACCACTTTTGAGCCCCTCGTGCCTCCCCGACATTCGCAGGCACCCACAAGTTCTGTAGTCCTACGTGCGATTTGTTTTGAATGGTTTCTCCTCTGCTCGGAAACCTGTCGGGGTTTCGTTTAAGTCACTTCTCAAATGATGAGCGCCCAGTGGTCCAATTTTCCTTCTTTCCCAGCACGCTGGCGATGTAGGATCCGTCTTCTCTGATCGGGACGGCGCCCAGCAACTGGCTTTTTGGACTCTGCCCTTAGGTACGGAAAGCAGCCCTTTTCTCACGTCTCTTCCTCATTAAGACCCCCCCCCTTTTCTTTTCCAGTCTATTTCCTGCACAAAAGTCGAGCTATCGCAGCACCGTCCGCCCTCGGTCTTCCCCAGACTGGTTCCGGTCTTTCATGGGAGCTATTTCCGTGCGAGGCCGGCGCACGTAGATTTAAAGTCCTTTGCTTCAACTTCTTGTGCAACGACGTCCTGAACCTTCCTCTCCTTGCAGCCACAACACGCTTCCCCGCCGACCGGTTTTCTGACAGCCTTCCCCCAACTGAAGCAGTGAGCGTCTTTCCATAACCCAGGAAGACCCTCTCCCCTCTTTGGCGTAGGGGTTGAGAAGACACTCCGAGAAGCCGGCTGTATCTCACCATCTTTGTGAGGTGATGGGGACTTTTACCTTTTCTATCCGAACGTTTTTTTTCTTTTTTTTTTTCCTCGGGGTTCCTCCTTTTCCCGAGGTCTGTTCTATTAGCAAGTAGGCACCTTATAGGCTTCTTTTGTTTTTACCTGGACGGTCAGATGTCACGCGTCCGATTTTTTTTCCCTTGCGCTAGCGGCCTCTGTGAAGAGCTGAGGATTTTTCACCTCCCTCCCTTCTAAAGAAAGCATTTCCGTTTTCCGACGTTTTTCCCTTTAGCGGCTGTCGTGCAAACGATGGCCTAAGGAACGATCCATGACTTGCAGCCTTTGCGTTGAGGTCGGTTCTATCAGGTTCGAGTCAACTTTCTTTTCTTTTGGTGCTGGGACTCCTCTCTTCGTCTGGCCGAACGCGGATGCGCGTACGCCACTCCGCGGTATTCGGATCGATATTTTGTGCATTTACCTCCCTCCTACTCTTCTCGAACGAGGCAGGGGATTTTCCAGAAAGGCCGCGATTTTTTTTCCCTTTTTTGCTGCCCTCCCTTCGCCCACGCGCTTTCGAAACTAATCCCATTTATGTGAATGACTTGGTTACCTTCCTGTCCCTTGGACTTTTTCCGCGAAGGCCCCCTCAATGGTAGTTCAGAGCCCTTCCCTGTATCCCTCCTCTGAGTTCCGTTTTTTTTCTTTGCTTGCTGCGCTCGGACGCTTAGGTCAGGTTCGAGGGTCTGGAGCTCCCTAAGTCGGGTTCCCCCTGTTCGTCGCTTCCTTTTGGAGCTTTTCCCCCCCGATGGTCTCTCCGAAGTTGTGTTGGATTTTCGTGCTTTTTCGTAATCTTTTTTTTTTCTTTCGTCCGCTCTCTCCCAACTGCCTTTGCGTCGGTCTCAGAGTGGGAGCTCGGCGTGCGCGGGAAATCCCGATACGCACATATCTCTCCAGCAGTTCCCTTCCTTCTCTCAGATCGCTGTTCCCTGGAGCCGAGCATCTGCATCCCCGCCCCTTCGGAGTCTTCCATCTTCCCGTTTTTTCCTTTTTTCGAGACTCGTACGCTGGCTGGTGACCGCGGCGTAGGGTTTTTGGGATCATGCAGCCTTTTGAAACCATGACGTGGTTGCAGCAATTGATTGCACTCTTTTCCAACTTCTGATATAGGTCGGTTTTTGTACCTTTCTTTCTTAGCCGCCAACTGAGCTCCGGCAAGTCCGGCCCCGCGCAGCGAGCGTGCGACTTTTTTCTTCTTCAAGAAAAAGTTCTATCTCTATCCGGACCCGTTTGTGTCACTCCCTTTCCCCCCCTCTTTTGAACCTCCAGGCCTCGGCGTGGGCACGCCCCTCCTTCCAGGTTGATGCAATTTCATGCTCCACACAGTTGCTGGAAGGTGTACTGGACGGAACGGTTCCCTCCAAACCATTCCAATCTCCCTCGCTACCCTGACTTTTTTCTCTTGGAGATCCATGATTAGAAAGCCCTCTACCGGGTGTAGTTCTGCTTTTCGTGGTTTTAGCGGTTGAGGGCGATAAAGTGACCCAATCAGATATAGTTTGGAGCCCCCTTTAAGCTTCTGACCCTCTTCCTTCCCTTGGGACCTTGCCTGATCATTTCCCCCTTTCTAAGTTTTTTTTGTCTGCAGCAGAGTTTTTTTTTTTTTTTCTTTGACCACCCGGGACCTGAACAAGTTTGTTGATCAGCACCGTTACGTTTCCAGGATCGGGCACCTGCTTTTTTCCTCCCAAACGGTCTTAGGAGAGCCCTCCTCGTTCCTTTTCGAATGAACTCTCCCCCTCGTTGTTTCGAATCTGCTAGCACGGGCAGGAGATTTTAAGGTGTTGCGGGATCGTAACTCGGGACAGGCGGCTTGTTTTCCATTCCTTTTTTCGCTTAGTCTTGCCGCTCGACTTTTTAGCCCTTTCCCTTTAGTAATCGTTTTCTTCTTTTGAAAGGTCCCTTCCCGTTCTCCCCCCTCTTGAACGGCCATAGGCGGTATCGTCTCTGTCGTAGGCCTCCCTCTCCCCTTGAGCCCCCATTAGGCACTATAATATCTTACCTCAGAATACGTTTTTGTTTTTTTGATTTATCTCTCCCCTTTGACAGCTTGGTGAGAATGGGGGAGCATTTTTCTTCTCCGTACGAAACATCGACTCATCTGTTTCAAGCTGAGAATTTTTCCTTTCGTTATTCACACTTGTGACGTTCCATCAAGCTCCTCCCCCGGTTGTTCCTGATTTTCTCCCTTCCTTTCGTTTAGAGAACCCTAGACGTCAGTTTAATGTTCTAAGTCCTACCGAATTTCCGACTCCCCACTCCCCTTGATAGACGGATCCCCTTCTGCCCTCATGCTTTCAAACCCTCCCTTAGTTAAGCAGGCGCAATGGAGCGGCGAATGAGGTCTTTTCAGGCACGTAGACCCCCCCCCGGTTGCCCGACCCCCCCCCCCTTTCCCTTCAATGAGGGATCACATTTTTTTCTCCACTTTTTTGATCTTCCTTTTCCCGTTTGTCTTTTCAAGGCATGGCGGCTTCATCGGCCTCCTTCCCCGTATTGCCAGCTCCCTTAACCCTCATGATTATTTTTTTCTTCGGATCGCTTCGAGGCGCAATGAGAGATTCCAGTGAGCTCCTGCGAAACGCTGATTTTCGGCGATCTCCACCTTTTGAGTACCCCCTTCCTCTCCCGAGAACGCGGTTCGGAGTGATGGCCGTTTAGTTCAGCTCCTTTTTTTTTGATAGGGCAGGGTGGGTCTTTCTTAATGTGTACCTTTGAAACATTCAAGGACCCCCCCCTCTCACTTTCTTTCACCCGCCTAACGGTTTTTCCTTATTTTTTGATAAGACATAAGAGGAAGGAATTTTCCAGCATCCTCCGGTCAGTGGAACCGTATAACGATCCTCCTTTTGTCGCCGCCGCGTGCTCAGTTCCCAGATAGATGAACCGCTTCCCTTTGAGTATATCCCATTTTGGTAGGCGCCTCTTCATTTCCCCTCAAAGCCCCGATGAGAAGGCCCTTCTCTGTTCGCCCAACGTCTTTTCTTTGCATTGGCTGGCGAAAACCCGAAGCAGCGGTCACCAGTCTTAGTCCTTTTCTTCTCATCCGGCGCAGGCCGCGCGTCTTGATTTTTTTTTTTTTCTTCAGGAGACCTTTAAAAGAGAGCTATCCGTCTGTTCCCTTCTGAGCCCCCGAGGCTTTTTTCCCTTTTTTATTTTCCGGCACTCTCCGCCTCGGTGATCGCCTTAGGCTCACAGTTGCAGAGCTCGCGTCAGGCACTTCGTTAAGGACCCCCAGGGCCCCTCGTTTCCTTCCCCCCTCCCCTTGGAAAAAGAAACTGAGGAGGCCCGTTCTCGAATCAGAGTTCGCTCCCCCTCCTTTTTTCACAGGCGGCTTAAGACGAGACGTTTCTTTTTTCCTGACCGAATCTTTCCTGGGGTCCCTTTTGCTTCTTCCTCTTCGGAACCCTCGAGATAGATTCGGGAGAAGGTTAGCCCTCGGTTTAATTCTCTTCCTTTTCTTTTCGCCGTGTTTCTGTCACTCCATTAACTTAAGAAGAAGGTGCAATTCCCAGCAGATTTTTTATCACTGGCTTAGTGGCTTTTATCTCCCGCTCCTTTCATGCCCATCAGCAGCCGGTTTGTCCCCCCCTTCTGTATCATCGTCCCCCCCCCTTTCCTTTTTCGCCCGCTCCCGGCGGGAAATGCAATCCGGATCTCTAGAAGACGCGATCATTTCCTCCTTTTCCTTGAGCCAGACTCCCTCCACGATGCGTCTACAGCAAATTTCGCTGGACTGGTACCTCCCAGATCGACCAGCTCTCGAAGTCAGTACTCTTTGCCTTTAATGATTTCAGCTCCCTCTGAAAGCTATATAACGTCGGCTAGTTTTCGCGCTTTTTTTTTTTGCCTATGAAATTGATTTAGGTCACTCCGCTTGCAGAACACTAAGTTCTTCCTCGACGTGCCCTTGTATTAATGGACCCCGAGTTCCTTCCATCTTCTGTCCGGCCCTCCACCCCCCTACTTACAATGAATGCCCTGTCTTGATCTTCCCCCGCCTTGCGCCCAGGATCTCAATCGTCTCGCATTTTTTAAAAGCCCCCTGCCTTTTCCTTCTTTTTTGGAAAATTTTTTCGATTCCCTTTTTGCTGGTTAGTCTTCTCCCCCTAAGGTATTGCGTTAGGCATGTTTGCTCCAGGACCCTTCCTCGAAGCTTTTTGAAGCTGGGCCTTACCCTAGTTCATTTTTCTAGTGATTAGTGTCGTTAGGAAAGAGATTACGTTCATTGTGAACAGCACCTTTTTTTGAAGCGATTTTCCCCATCCCTCCCTCCCATTGCGCCAGATCAGCCTATCTTTACCCCCTTTTTAAATCAGCGGCACCATTTTCCCAACCGCTTGCGGCAGTTTTGATCCTCTTCAACGCTTTTTTTTTGCAGGCCCGAGAATGTCCTTCCGACTTTGTACTTACAGGCCAGGTACCTCTCCCTGGATCCCTTTCCCTTCAGCTTATGGCCAAGAATGATGGCCATCCTACTGTTTGCCCCCGGAGTTTTATTTCCCCCTCGCACTTCGCGGATACCCTATCCCTTCCGATGGTTTTTTTTCATTCCCGGTCACGTAAAGAACGTCGGAGTCGAGCTCTCTTTTGAAGTTCCATATGGCGCACCCCCCCGCTTTTTTCACTTTCTCGCTATGACCTGGACCACCTTCGCCCCTTCAAGTCGTGCTGACCCAGAAGATGGGGGGTGCCGATCCCCTTTTCCCGTTTCTTCCGTCTGACAAGGATTTTCTTCTGTTTTCGACTTCTCCGAAGAAAGCAACTCTCATTTCACTGCCACTGAGAACGGAGGACCCTCACTTTGACGAATTCCCCTTGCGGTTTTCCAATCACTCTACATGATTCAAGGAAATGAGGCTCGCAACGCCCCTTTTTGTCTTTTTTTTCCAGACCCCCAAGTCTTCCCCCACCCCCCCCCTTCCAACCGTTTAGCCTCCCCACACTTCTTCTCTTTTCGGAGACGCTGCGGAGTTTTACGGAAGGCCTGTGGTATTTGGCTCGTGCGACTTTGTACCTTTTTGGAAACTTTCGGAGGCCCCGCCAGTTTTCCCGCGCATCTTTTCGCATCCCGATGCTAGCCTGCTCCGGACTTCGTTCTTCGACCCCCACGAAAATTTCCATTCTGCCCTCTTTTGATCTGGTTATCTTTTTTTTCCCGATGAGTGAGAAACTGGTTTGCACACGTTCGAGTAATGAAGTGCCACAGGAAAACGACCCCACTTTTAATTTCCCCCTTCCCAAGAGTCCGTAAACACAGTCCCCTCTGCCCCCCGCTAGGACGTGGATTGATCCCCGTTCGCCTGCCCGCCAGGTCTTTCCCCACGCCGTCCCTTTGCCTCCCCCGTTTCCCCCGAGCCCTTGTGCGGACGCGGCGTTCCTTTCCGCTTTTCCCCTTCCTTTTTTCGTAGTCCCCTTTCCTGGCGCTGCACCCTGATGCAGGCGGTGCCGTCGAGCATCGCGTAATTCGGAGCCGTGTGAATTCACCCCCCTTTCTCCCCTTGAAGCTGTGTCAGACTCCGACTCTTCTCCGTGTCTGCGTTTTCCGCCGCCCGGCGTTTACCAGAACCTCCAAGAGCGCACCCTCATTCGCAGCTTTCGAGTGGTCTGCGTTTTTAGACTGCGAGCGCCCCCCTCCCTCGTTTCGCCGTCTGACCTTTTCCCTTTTTTTTTGCCCTCGTTTTTTCATTCAGCCACCAGGTCTCGACCGGGACACCTCCGACCTGTGGCACCGCAAGGGGCGCTGGGTGGGTGTCGCGCGACATTCTATCCCCTCTTTTTTTTTTTTAGTAAGAAACTTCTTTTTTCTTTCTACTTTTTTCGTGGCATCACGACCGCTTTCTCTGATCCAGTTTATGATCGCAGCCCTAGGAATTTCCTCTCCCCCTCTCCTTCATTCCTTTCAGTTGTTGTGTTTCTGATAGACCCACCCCCCCCCCCCCCCAAACCCCCCACCAACCAAAACAACACACACAACAAAACAAACCCCCCCACACAAAACCCACCCCCACACCCCCCCCCACCCCCCCCCCTTTTTTTCTCTTCCTACCTCACCTCTGTCGATATCTCGAGACCGCGTCGTGCTTGTAGCGTCGTCGCGGCGTTCGTAAGAAACAACGGTTTTCTTCCTTCTTCCTCCCCCCCCCCTGAACTTTCCCAAAAGGGTAGTCTTTTTTCCTCCTTTTTTCTGACCTTGTTCAATCTCTTTTCTGGAGTATTCTCCGAACATTTTTGAATTCGAGCGCTCTTTGCCAGAGTTCCGACCCGCTACGTTTTTTCCAATGTCCCCCTTTTTTGGCGAGCCCCTTTTCCGGGCCCCCTTTGTTCTTTTGCCACTGGCCGGTTTTCGACCCGCTTTTTTCTCAGATGTTTCGGGAGGAGACCTGCTTTTCGATTTGGGACGCGTTTTCCTTGACCAAAGGATACGAGCCCTCCCTCTTCTCGGAAATGCATTTTTTTTGCCTCCCTCTTCTGTATGAATTTGTCCCGAAGAAGAGATGTAAGGCGTCCAGCCCTCATCCCCTCCGACTACGCATAGCGACAGGGACGAACACAGATGCTTTTTTTTCTCCCTTCCTCAATGGCAGCGAGAACTGAGCGATACCTCTCTTCAAGTCTCTCCCTTAATTCGGGGTTACATGTTTTTTTACTTTTTTTCGCCGATGGTGGGGGAAGCCGTGTAATGACTCCATTTCCGCGACGAGGCCAAAACTTTTCTTTCCTGGTTCTCCCCCCCCCCCATCTGCTTCTCATTTCTCCTATAAAGATGCTCTTCCCTCCCCTTCATTGATGGGCGCATGGAGAATGGCCGCCGAGACGTAGCGGCCCGCCATTTTGGGCCCTACGCTGCTGACCCCCAGACCCCTTTTGTCCCGTCCCCTTTTTCAATTCTCCGAGCGTTTCCGAACGCCGACTTTTCAGGATTCGTGGAAACGCCCAACCCCTCCCCTTCCCATCGAGAAGTGTGAAGTCCCTGTCAGGTTTCCCTTTGATTCCATGTGGCTTGGCGAAGTTGGGTGTTTACCTCGTGTCGTTTTCAGGTATTCTTGGTTTCCGTCAGGTGGTTTGATGTCGTCCCCCTGCTTTCTGAATCCGTGTCACCCGCTTTTTCTTCCTGTGGCCAGGAAAATCGACTGTTTAGCGCTCGTCGTCACGTTCCTTCCGACCCCACCTCTGCTTTGGCCGTACTTCCGAAAAGTTGAAATGAGATCACCAACAAGTTTGCTGTCTAACCCCCCCGTCGCCCGGCCTTTGTTGCCCTATTTCCCTCTCCCCTCTCGGGTGCGCCAGACGGCCCATCCCTCTGCGCGCCGACCTCGACGTGCGACGTTGATGACCCCCTCTCCCCCCCCTTGACCCGATGTCGCTCGAGGGTAATCCTTTCTCCCCGTTTTTCTCCCGTATTTGTAGGCTGGCCACTTCGTTGTCCGGACCCCTTTTTCAGGATCCCCCCGGAGGCTGCTTCTCACCCCCCAGCTTCGTGACCCTCCTCCAACTCTGTCGCGACGACCCGAGCACGAACCCGCGGTTGACCGAAATGGTCCGGAGGAGAGCATCTAGTTCATTTTTTTTTCTTGACATGCCCGAGCCGTTCTACTTTCGGGCATTTTACTTCTTTTCAACCTTGGTTTGCACGAACTTCATCAGAAACCGGTTGCCGCACCACGATCCTGTATCCACCGCCGCCCCTTTCCTTGACCCCCTGACCAGCTCTTCGGTTTTCTTCATCAACATAAGACTAAATTTGTAGGCTTGGCTGTCCACCTCCCCTTCTCTTCTTTGGAATATCTTATGCCTTTTCCTGTTTCAGTTTTTTTACCGTTGGCAAGTGCTATCCGGGCTTTTAGCTTTTTTTTCCCTGAGTCGCCTCGGCAACTGCCCGTTTTCTTGTCCTCCTCAAGCCCCGATAATTTTCGCGTTCTTCTGTCAACTGACGGTTTTGCTTGGTGCCCTTTCTGCTGGACGAAATTCCAGTCCTCCCCCTCGCATGTCCGGCGTTTTTCCCTATCCCTCGCTGTTCGATTCCCCAATTTCCAGGACGGCCCGTGTCTTTCTAGTCTGGACTCTTTTTCAGCTACTTCTTTCTGCCCCTGAGTGGGCCCTTTGCTGGAGCGACTATGAGGTTGTCCCAGACTGGTTCAGCATCTTCCCGGTATGATAGTTGCTTTCAGCGCCTATACGCCTTCGAGCCGCGAATTTTTTTCTCCCCCAGCTCCGCCTCCTACAAAAATTTTTTTTTGGATTTACCTTCTGGAGACTTTCCAAGTCGCCACCGCGGTCGAAACAGCTTCCTTGACAGTATGCTGCGTCCTGCCTTTTTCCGTTCAGTATGGATTTTGTGAGCAGGCCGGACTCCCTGGTCGTTCGAGCACTGTCTTTCCCCCCAGTTCAAGACCTCGCGGCGTTCCTTTCCCCCTTTTTTTCGTTCCTAGTTGCTTAAGACGGTACCGCTTCGGTTCCGCCGTGTCTGCCGGAAGTCGCCACATGAGGGGTTGTAAGATATGGGTCCCAGCTTTTTTCTTGCGACCCCTTCCCCTTTGTCGAAGTTGTAGTTGCTCTTTTGCGTTCTGGCGCTCTTTTTAGTCAAGTTTCTGACCCTGGTCCGGAGAAGCTTATCATTTCCTTTTCCCAATGAAGTCTTGAGAAGAAGTGGCCGATCGGCCTTCTGTGCCCACCCTCCCTCCCCCTGCCTTCGACTCTCTTTCGATCCTGGACCTGGTATTGTAGTTTTCGCCGACGCCCGTCCAGCTGCCCGGCGCAGGCTAGGCTTCCCTAGACTGTTTTCCTTAAGGCGGAATTCGTTTTCCGTCTTTTTTGTCCCCATGCTTAGGTTTTCTCTCCCATCGGTCCTCTGCAAATGACGTTTTTGCGTGAGTTCGATTTGTTTCCTGCTCTCGGGTCGGTGCCGGTCTTCGGATCTTTCTACCGACAAACTGATCACAATTTCAGTAGTGTCGTGCCCTTTTGGCAAGTTTTTTTCTATTAGTAGACTTCCCAAGACACTGCTGATTTCACTGGCCTCCAGGTTTCTCCTCCATTGATTCAAGCAAAGCCCCCCTGTACCGTTGTAACTCTTGATTTTTCTTTAATGTCATGACAAAAACCCCGCATCCCTACGCGCGGGCTTTGGGGCGATCCAGCTAGACACTTCCCCGTGCTAGACGGTGATAAGTCCTTTATTCTAACGTTTGAGTCCCCCCCTTCCTCCCCTTCAACCCCCTCTATCTGGAGATTTTCCCCGGAAATTTTTGGCGTTTGATCGATCACACCTGCTCCCCTTTTCCTTTTCTTTAAGTCCGGGCGAGCGACAACCCCGGATCAGGTCTCCTCCAGTTTTCCTGGACAGGCCGGAAAACGCCCTGCATTCCTCTTTTCTGCGAAGCCCCGACGATTCCAAGTTTTTCCGTGAACCCCTTAGTTGGTTCCCCTCCCTTTCGGTCTCCGTCTTTAATGGCTATGACTTTTGCCCGTCAATCGTTGTATTTAAGCTTCGATGTTTCGCTCTAACTTTTTTTTCCCGCATCAGCCGCTCATAAGGGGATGCGAGGTCACTTCCCCCGTTGATATTCCTCGAGGCCCCCTGAAACTTGAGTTGCTTTCTCCCTCGCTGTGCGGTAGGATAGAAGTAATGCTTGACTGTTCCCAGCGTCCCATTCGCCCTTTCCTCTAACCCTTTTGTTTTAGATTCCTCCCTTTAAGCTTTTTTGGGGTGAGAGCTCCTTTCTATCGATCTAGCACTCTTTCTTCTGATGGCCCTGATGCCGCGTTCTTCGTCCCGAGATTTCTTCAGCATTCCGGTCTCTTTGTCTGATGCGACCTTTTGCACTTTAACACCCCGAAATCCTGAGTCTCCTTTCCCCAGTGAGATTTCCCAGTCCCTCCCCCTATGACCCTTTGCTCGAGAATTCTTCTTTCCCTGTGCGAGTCATCCGAAGGCGCTCCACCTTTTTTTTTCTTTCGCTTTTCGCATACTCGCCGGTCTCTCCCGCCCCATTGCTTCCCCGGACAAGTTCCCTGAGAAATCTGGAAGGTCCGAGGTTTCTGAGCTTTTTTTTTGAGTTGCGAATACCCCCCTACTTTGCGGTCGATTCGATCAGGTCCACCGCCCGGCGGTCCCCCCTTTAGGCCCGCGTTCTGCGAAGTATCTCTTGCCAATGAGTTCCTTCTCCCCGAGGATTTCTCGCGCAAAAATTGACTGAGTATAAAGGCGAGCAACGACCTGTTCGGTTTAGTGATGGCGTATTTTCACCCCCCTCTCCGCCACTCTTTTCTTTATGTCAGGGGGTGAGGGTGGAAGTTCCTTTCACCATTCCAGCACAAGTCCATATCCCTTTCCCCTCCCTGTTGCTCTAAAATTATCTTCGTTTTTCGAACTCGATTAGTTCCCCTTTGGAAGTTTTGAAAGTTCCCCCCTCTCTGCATGTCCCCGGAATCTGCACGATCGTTAAGTTTTTTGAATTTTAGTAGATCTGGTCTTTTCTCGCCTGGTTCCCCCCCTGCTCTCCGCCCGTGACCAATCGGAAATTAGCTGACCCACGTCCGTCAGCCCGCTGCAGGATCCTCCCTTAAACCCCTTCCCCCTTTTCCTGTTACCCCAGAAGAGTAACATTATATTCTCAGAAGATTCTCCTCGCTGAGAAGTTTTGGGAACCCTTTTTGTATATCCTTCCCTTGCAAACATCCAGATCCAGTACCTCCTTTTTTCGACAAAGGGAGCAGGTTTTTTTCCTCTCTTTCACCGCGTGATCCTCCCCCCCTTTTCCGGGCCACTTTCTTTCCTACGACCATTTTTTTTTCTTCGCGAGGCTCGATCCGGTGACCCGTTGTGACATCCATGCCTTCTCTGTTGAAAATCTACACGACAACTGCCTTTCCCCTCGTGTCGTCGCCCGCCACTCTCTCCTAAATGATATGCCCCCAGAGATGTTAAGCCGGGGCACGACGCGGCATCCTCTCCCCCGTCCATGGACGTCCCCCTCCGAGATCCTTCCCCTATTTGACGTAAATACAGCGCGCTTAGGGCGAGGCGACGACCCAAGTCCCCCGGCTCTGGCGCCACGATCCAATTTTTTCCAGGTTTTCCCTCTTCAGCAGACGGTTCCCACTTCCCCCTGAAGCCTGTTTTTGGTCCTGGTCATTTTGGCTCTTCAGGCGCACCCGGTTTTTCCCGTTTCCCGCCGTTTCCCAGCGATGGATCCTTATCACCTTTCCCCCGTCCAGGTCGGCGCTCCCTTCCATACCAGATGAATTTTAATTTTCGTCTTCTCCGCCCACGCTCGTCGTACCTTCTTCCCCCACCCTCGTATTCCTCCCCCCCCTGCGTCTGGTTGTCGACCGATCGACCCCTCCTTCCCGACTTCGCTGGTCCTGTTTCATGGCCCTTGTCCTTTTTTCATCTGATGAAATGCCCATTAGTCCTGCAGAAGCGTGTTGCGTATGCCTTTTTCCATTCCCCTACCCCTCCCTTCTCGATGAAACAAGATACCTTCGCGGTCCGTTGCTCTGCTTAGCCCGGCCGCGTTCTGATTTTCTTTTGTCCACTTCTCCCCCCTCCTTCCTTTGTCAGGATGCGAGCATCCTCGACGGCGCACCGGATATCCCCGTCATAGCTTTTTCCCCAATCCCACTGCCTTTTCTTCCAGATTATGATCCGCCCTCTCCGGAGTTGTGGTTTCATTCCTCATCGGAAGAAACCCACGGAGTAGTTTTATGCCTCCCCCTCCCAGACCCCGGCGAGCATTGTGCGTTTCCATCCCAACCAGGTAGGCGACTGCATCTCCCTTTTCTCTTTCACCTTTTCCCTCTTATCTTCTCACAAGAAGACTTTGCCCCCCCTAGTGTGGAAAAATCCGCCTAAGTGATAGAGCTAGTTTTTCTTACCAGGCGACAATCTTCTGTCCCCCCTTCCCCCTTCCAAAGAGTTCTTTCGGGGTCTTCTTGGACCTTCCCTCTATCTTGTAGACAAGTTTTGAGTTCGCGCCATGGCCGGATCAGGCCGAAGATCACGGTTATCCTGACAGCCTCGGCCCTTATTCACGAGACGCGCGGCCTTTCTTTTTTTAACTCGTTACCAAGATTTTTGGTTATCCCCCCTTCGGCACAGTAATTACGCCTGCCAGACGCTTTCTACTGTTTTTACCAACGATTTCTCTAGGCCCAAGACCCTTCTAATATCAATGGCCCCCTTTATACTTGTGTTTTGCTTTTCTTTCCATGTACTTGCGGCCTCTCTGTATGTTGCTATCCTCCCCCTCACAATTTTCGACAAAATCTTTTCACGACCCACTGCCAGAAAAATCTCGCTTTCAGGTCCTCTTCTCTTCCCTCCTCGTGTAGGTACCGCACCTCGACCTGAGACCCCCGGAAACGTCTACGAATGGCTCGCAAAGCCCACTTTTCGACACCTTTTCTCCCCTCCAGCCTCCCCCCTCTGACCCATCCGGCGTGTCCTCAACACTTCTCTATGTTCGCTCTGGTCGGGTTCCTCCCCCAACCCCCTTCGAATGTAGTCGGTTTCTTTCCTTTTTCCCTTGCCTTTCGGCAGTGTTTCTCCTTGTACCTTTCAGAAGCTCTTTTTTGTCCCGCACATGTCTTTCCCTCGCTTTTGGATGTTACTTCCGCTCCCCCCGCAAATGCCCCTTGGAGATTTTGAATTTTTATCTGTTCACGAACCGCTCAGATGCAGTTGCTTCCCAAGTTTCCCCCTTGGCTTCCTTTCCGGCCTTTTCCCTTCCGGGAAACGTCGGAATTACCAAGTCAGTCCCCTGGTACCGCCCCGATGCCATGCTCGTCCCTTGAGATCGGCCCTCCCCTTCGAAGATCTGTGTTCGAGCCCCCACTCCCTCTGGTCTATTTTTGTGCTGAGATGACGGAGTGATGGAAGAGTAAGTTGGCCTGTGTCCGATGGCCTCCGCGCTCCTATGCAGACCCCGGTTGACGTTTCTTTTTTGACCTTAGCCGTCTTTTTTTCCCCCCTGCTAGGACCTACTCCCCTTGGCCCTTCGGACTGCCAGAATCTTCCCTTCCGCGCTCCCCCGTCGAGTCGGGCACCCCCAAGCCGCACGTAACAATGCGCGCAACCTTGGCCTCGTGTTTTCGTCTGCCTGGTCCCCCGAATTCCCTGCGCGTCCCTTCAAGACACTAGTTTTTTTGTTCGGATGGACTTTTTTTTTGCAATCGTTACTGACTTCCCAGGTCCTCGGGAAGGTTCCCCGCTGGGCACGACAGGCGCTGTGGGTTTTTTTGTCGCGCGACAGGACTCCCTCTGGTTTCCACGTTCCCCTCGACCTTTTCTTCCCTCCCCTACGCCGCTTTCCCTTCTTTTCTCCGAAGATAGTTTCCCAAAACCCCTCGTGCTTTTTCTGATCGAAGTCCCTCTCGGTTTCTATTGTCCATCTCGGTGGTGTTGGTTGGATCTACTATTTTTTTCTTCCTTTTTTCCTCCCCCCC
>Ga0179593_1522838_pt1 | contig 15962 bp, 13 predicted proteins | sample CZODoug2_1_08_16_FD_185931 | JGI IMG/M metagenome (GOLD analysis project Ga0179593, IMG submission 185931) | Vadose zone soil fungal communities from Angelo Coast Range Reserve, California, USA - CZODoug2_1_08_16fungal (PacBio error correction) | ecosystem: Environmental > Terrestrial > Soil >... | reverse complement strand
AGGGTCTCTTCTTCTGCCCCTCGTTCCGCGTAAAGTGCCCCCTTCGGTTGCTTCTCCCCTTACCAGGAGGAACGTCTGACTTTCGCCGTGTGATCTCCCTCCTCCCAACTTCTCCTGTCAAACTGTTGCCCCCCGTTGGGGCCACTACGCAACACCTATCCCGGCCGTGCTTCAATTTCCTCCTCTTGCAAAGATGTGAGGATGTTTCGCACGCTGACCGGACGAAGGCCTGTCTCTCATTCTTTCCTTTCATTTTTTTTTGTAGTTTCGAAAAATAAGGTAGGAGTTCCGCCCCCCCTCTCCTTGTTTTTCTATTCCTCTTTGAGGGCTTGCCCCGGTCCCGGATGAACAATTCAGAGGAACTTCGGTTTACCCCAAACCTTCTTATGCAAGATAAGAGGGTATAGAGCGCCTGATGCCGCCTTGGAGTTTTACAGATTGTGTCGAACGTCGTCTATTTCGAACTGGGCCTCGTTACTCATAATGTAGCAATTTCTCAGAGGCCCAGTCGAGTCTGCCTCCTTGGACTCTGTTTTTTCCCCCCCCCCCCCCTTCCCCCCCCCCGTCTCGCTTTGCCGAGTTTCCTCGGTCCGACTGGTTCCTTTTTTTTTTCGAGAATCGTTTCCATAGATGATTCCCTCCTTCTCCCCTTCCCTATTTGATGTTCTTGGACTTTTTGGTGTCTTCCCCCCTCGGTAGACGACGGGACCAGGAAGATGAATTTTAAGTACAGCTAGTCCCCTCGTTTCCCTTTTGGTGCTCACTGCGGTTCCCTCGGGTTTTTTTTTTCGAGCGTCCCTCTGACTAAAAGAATTGCTCCGATTTCAACAGGCAACCCTCCGGTCCTATTAGGATGGTTTTTCTCCTTGAACCATCCCTCATTCCCGCACCGATCCTTTCAAAAACAATTAATCTCTTCGGTGCCCTTTGCCCCTTCAACGAAGGACCTTTCGCGGAAGCATGATGACTCTGTCTCCTTCATCGTTCTTAACTTTTCCGAGACCTAGGGGACTGGAAAGATCCCCCCGGTTCCGTCTTTCGGCTGCTGACCCCGGTTTTCTAAAAATTTCACCTTCAGGAGCAGATGACTTCTACAATACGCCAAGCGACAGGAACTGAGCGGTTCGTCCCCCTCTCGCGGGTTTTATCCCCCTCCCGCGGGTCGGTATGGCTCTCTGTAAACAGCTTTTGTTTTTGTTATTTACCCTCCCCTGCAGGGAACTTATTTTTCGATCCTTCATTGTTTTTATAGCAGTCTCCACCACGAAAACTGGACTAAAGAAGAGAGCCTTCTCTTCTCTTTGGCGTTTTCCGATTCCCGACGTCACTTTTTCTGAGATTTGCTATCGCCCCCGTGCCCAGCGGTCCTGAAAAATCGCCAAAACAGCCTTCTTCCAAATTGGTCCCCCCGTTTCATTCAACGGTTCAGGTCCTACGTCCAGAGTCCGGTTGGCACGTTTAAGGCAATTTCCTGACGGGACCTTTTCCCTGCCCCTTCGTTGTAGCCAATGCCTGAGGAATACATGCTACTAGGATGCCGGCGGTCAACAATAAGTCGCCCCCCCCCCGGCCTTCTTCCCCTCTGTTGGTTTCTTTTCGTTTGACGGGCCGAGGTATGCGGGATAAGAGTAAGTTTCCGCCGGCCTTTTCATTCTAGGGACAGTCCCTACGCGGCCTATCTGGCAATTTCCCTGTCTTAGGTTTCCTTTTTTTGCCGGACCATAGGATTTTTTTTGCCGAGGACTTATCAAGTTCTTCCCCCTGTTCCGATTCTTTTGTCGTTCTGCTTGTACTGGGTACTTTTCAGACGACTTCTTCTGCGATCCAGGAGAAGACGCGGTGGATTGACCCCGTCGCCTTTGCTTTTTCGGCCCCTTTCAGCCCGGGTGATTGCTTTTCGAGGAGCCATTGCTTGCCGTTCAATACCTTTACTTATGCGCACTCTCCCTAGAGCTATGGAACTTCATTCTCATCCAAGTCGCATCCGACATTTCGATTCTCGATCGGCCCGTTCCCGAGAAATAATCATCGATTCCCAACCCCAACCTTTCTTTAGAGGGTTTTCCCTTCACGTACATCGCGTGACGTGCTGAGGCCGATGGGACGTCTATTCCCCTTCGTTTTTTTTGAAATAAACTCCCGATTGGATATATCGGTGTCCCCCCCCCCATCCTTTTTGAGGAATCTTTTTTGATCCCCGGTCATTCTGCGCAGAGGTGGCGTTAGGGCATTTTTCTTGGTTGTTCTCAGAAAATGAAAGGTCCGTCTCGAAGTATCCTCGATTTTTGGCGCTGATCTCCCCCCTTTTCTTTCTTTCCTTTTCCAGTCCCCCTTTTCCTAGGTGGCGTATTGCTTCCTTTGGTCGTTTCCGCTTCTCGCACTGGTACCGACCTTCCAGGCCACAAACTCTAGGAATTCCCATGATTGTGGACCTCTTGTTTTTTGTTGGTTTCCCCCCACAAGCAGAGCTTTGTTGGTATCACTCTTTTTCTCTGCCCCTCTCCTCCCGGTGGTCATTTTCTTCTTCGGTCAGGCCATTCTCTCCTGACAAGGACGGCCACGTTTTGTCTTCACCATTCATTTAAGAACCCCTCCCTCCCCCCCCCAAAGCTTCCTCTTCCCTTGGCTCTATTTTTTCCGATTTTCACTTGACGTTGTTTTTACCGGGCGACAATTAAATAAGGATAGACCGAAAGCCCGCCATCTCACTCACCCCCCCCTTAGTTCTCCCCGCTGCGCGGCTCCCTTGACGTTTCCTTTTCACCTTTGAGGCAGATACACCTCAAGCCCGAGTAATAGTCTTTGCTTTCCCGGTCATTTTCCTACCTCGTTTTCAACTTTTCCTTTACCGTATTTTCTCGGATTGGTTCGGCTCGGCTGTTTTTTCCCGGCAAATTAGCAGAAACAGTTATATAGCACTTGATCTGCAATGGCCGGGTTTCTTTCCCCTTTTCCACTCCCGGCCCCGACGCCGAGGGGATTATTACCCCTTGCCTCCCCCTTTTCACAGTCGTAGGCGCGCTCACCCCGTTGTCACATACATTGCACCCCCTTCTACGGTAAGATTGAATCGTCGAATGGTGGTTTGATTCCCTTTCGTCTTTTTTGATGGGCGCCGCCTTGTCATTTTTTAAACGCTTGGTCGGTCTTTCTGGTCACATCATAGTATTTGCAGGAGAAGCGCTTTGTTGCTATGCTGAGTGCATTAACTTCTCTTGATTGAAAAGCTTTTTTTTTTTTGATCTTGCCCTTAATCCGCCGCAGTGTTAGCGGTCCAGGCCCCAATCAGCCCTAGCTGCTTATTCCCCAGTGACCTCCCCCCCCAAATACTACGACCAGAAAGTGATTTCCTCTCTCGTTGTTTTTTGTTGAGGAGAGATTTCGAATTTTGATTGTGTGTGAGGTAGTTTTGGATCTTATATGGTCTTGTTTCGCGTCCTCCCACTAGTTTTCCTTGCCATTTACACACTCTTCATGTCAAGCAGTTTAGCGGGCGTCGTTTTTCCTTCTTCTTTCATCCAATCATGAAGCGATTTCCATTCTTTCCCCTTTATTTTCCTTTTCTTACGTTCCCCAACGACAGTTTCCACCCCTTTCCTGAGGGCTCCACGCTCTTCCTTTTAATCAGCCCTTGCGACTTTTTGCAACGTGTCAAAGATCAGTTGATTCTTTTCTCCCCACTTGTCCCCTCAAAGTTCCAGCTAAGTCCTGAACCAGTCGTTACGTATCAGGTCTCTTCTTCCTTCTTTCTTTGACTTTCTGTTTTTTTGTTTGCGGCTCCCCTTCCCTCTATTCACTGTTTGACTACTATGATTCTGCCACAGCTCTCCCCCCTTCCGTTTCCTTCAGATGAATCCACTGTGACCGCGACCTGATGATGGACGACTACGATGACCCCTGCTTCCCCCCTTGCGACCCTTTACCTTCTTCACTCCCTCCTTTCTGGACAACCCTTAGCATTTCTGATCTGCAGCGAGTTTTCCTCCACTCCGTGTTTTCCCTTTGCTTCTATTCTCCGAGCCTGCTGCGAGACCGTCCCTCCCTTTCCCCCCCGTATTACTTTTCCCCACTTTAAAACGCATTCTCCCCGTTACGGTGGCCCCTCTGGGTCTTCCAGGGAGGATTTCTCGAGCACATTGGTGAGCACGCCCTTGCCGTCCTTTTCTGCTTCCCCTCCCCTCATGCCTCGTTCGCTCTTTTCAGAATAAGCCGCGAGTGTTTTACCAAGCACCAAGCTTGTCCCCCCCCAGTCTTCGACACAGATGATTGCAATCTCAAATGGCTAGATTTTGTGGCTCTTCCGTCCTGGTCCCCTTTTTTGCTAGAGTAACCCTTCCTGCTGACGCATCGCCATTCTGTAGCCCCCTTACTGGAACTTCGCACGGGAAAAAGCGATTTCTCTTTTACAAGAGCCTTTCGTGTTTTTCTCTTCGTACTCCCCCCCTCCTCCCTTCCGCCACTTTCTGCTCTGCCCCCCCGTCCCGAAAGCTGCTGGATGGCCCCCCGATCTAAGAAAGAGAGGTCCTTTGTTTTTTAATTATATATAAGGAACCGGCAGATTTTTTACTTTTTTCACTCTTTGTCTTTTTGGGTTGCCCCTTATCGCCCTTACCCCTTTTTTTTTGTATGGAGATTAGGCTTTTTGCCCTCCTTCTTCGGATATGACTGATCGATCTGGGCTTGCCTTGACCCTGTCCTTTTTCTCGCGCCTGCTGCGCCCCCCCCCCCCCCTGCACGGGTTTCTCCTGGCCACTTGACCTCTTGTGGCCGCTCCTCCCTTATAAAGGCGCTTTTTTCAAGGGGTTAGAGAAGGCGCCTGGCAGGCTTCCCTTCGTTTTTTTTTTGAGCTAATTACCCGGGCCCCCCCTTCCCTCCCTACCGTGCCATGATCGGTCCTGTCATCTTTTTCTCGGACGCTCTCTTGCTAGTCGATGTGGCTTTGAGGCGGCTGGGCCAGGATAGGCGAAAGTCGAGAGCTTTCGCCTCCTTTTTTCGCTTTCCGTTTCCCCCTGGGGGGACGCTTGCTCGCCATATTTGACTTTTTTTTCCTTGATCTTTTTGCAGCCGAACCTTAAGATCGAGGACTGGCTTTCGCCTTTGATGGTTTTCCTCCCCGTCCGTTTTGCCCGGTGATTGCCTGTCCGTTTTTTCCTTTTCCACGGTTCCTTTTCCTTTCATGAGTTCCCGCGGATGGGACCGCCCAGTTGATGGGATCGTGTCCCTCTCCCGTTCTTTTTGTAAATACGAACTATGTCGCTGATTGGAAGATCGCCTTGAAGAGTACGCCCCTTTGTTCTCCGATCCCTCTTTTTTGTTGCTCCTTTAGATGGCGCGACGAGTTTCATCGGTCGGACCTGCGCCGAGACGAATCGGCCTTTTTCCTCCCCCCTTCATCGCTTTTTGTCCCCTTCCCCGCGCTTTTCTCTTCCGATCTATGCGCGGATTGACGCGCCGCTAACCTCCCTCGGCCTTTTGACTCTTCCCTTTTCTAGCTTTTGGTTCGAACGCTGCAGGTCGGTTCATTTTCTCGACGATAGAACCCCACCCCCCCCTGCTCCCTTCCTCGGCGCCTTTTTCCTGGCGTTATTTTTCCGCGTTCTGAGTTTCCGCCTCCGCCTGCTCGTCTCCGCTCTGTTCAGTCACCTCGCTCGGCCTTCAATTGCGCTTTTCTGCGAGAGCCTGTCAGAAAGGGGCTTCTTGCCTCTGCCCTTAGAGTGCCGCGCGCCCTCGCGCTCTTTTTGGGTCCCTATTTTTTTTCTCGGTTCCTTTCCCTTCTCTTCCGGCCCCTTCCCTTTTTTTCCTAGGCTGTTTAAGGCTGTGTACCGCCTCTTGACAATTTTGTTTCTCGGGCGCGATCGCGCGGCGACGTCGGTGGATCCTCTCTGAACTCCTTTTTTCGTTACTCGCGTGCATGCGCCGTTTTTCACTTCCTTGAGGCTCTGTTTGATTCGCTTTGGCCCAAAGGGTCCGATAGCTGTCTCAAAGGGGATAGTATCTCTTACTCTCCTTTCGTCCCTGCTCCCATCATTCCTCCTCCTTTAGAGTTGACCTTCCAGCCTGTTGTTTCGCCCTCTTGGACCCCCCCAGGAAGAGGATTCAAGTCCATGTCCTTTTTTTTTTAGTCCCTTTTTTCCAGCCATTCCCCCCCCCCCCCCCCTCCCCGAATTGACGGCGACTTCCCCAATCTTTTCTTGCCCGTATGCCCATCGATGAGATCGGTACCAGAGGCTGCAGACCATGGTGGTTTTCCATCCCGTGGAGCCCCCCCCTCCGAACGGTGCGACGATCACTCTCCCGCCACTATAAAACCTCCTTTTATGCGTGGAAATTAAGGCAATTCTTGTTTTCTACTTCCCCTTCCCTTTTAGTGTTTGGCAGCCTTGCGAGACGTCCTGCCCCTATCCTATTCATCGATCTTTTTCCGACTAGAATAGTGAAAGAGGAAAGGTTCCTGAGTTTTTCCTTGAACTTTCAAGGTTGCTGAGTGGTTCGCCCGGCTTTTTTATACGAAAAGTGGAAGTCGATATCTTTTCCCTCCCGATCTTGGTTCCTGTTCCTTTCTCTGGTCCTCTCCCCAACAAGCCCTGCCCTTTTTATCATTGAAGCGGCACCCTCTGTGCCGGAGAGAATGGAGTCTTATATCTTTTACGGTTTTTTTTGTTGAGTCTCCTGTCCCGAATCTTTTTTCTCTTCCCCCCTCTTTGGTTCGCTTCACCTTAATAACCCCGCGGTGTTTTTTTTGCGATTCTTTAGGGATACACCTGACAAGATTCGTCCTGGATCTCGGATCCCCCCCACTATACCCTTGCCCCCCCCTTTCCATCCAATCGCCCACACTCTTCGGCTTGATGGCCACCACCCTTAGACGACATTTGGGTCGCCCCCCCCCCTCTCTTGACGGTGCCATGCTTATATCTGCTGTCAAGCGCACGATTATTTCTCTGTAGGGCCACAAGGTCGGCTGTCCCCCCGCCCCCCTTTGATATTTGGATATTTCGAGTGTTTTTTCTCCCAGGTCCCAACGAAGGAATTAACTCCATAGGTTTCGCTTTTTTCCCACCATTCTTTTCCTTCCCCTTCCGCTTGGCTATGTTCCTGCGGCTCCCGTAGATGCATCTGATGTTCTCCCCCTCTCTTGGTTAGAAAGTCTGAGAATTCCCCTAGGTCCCAGACCCTTTTGCTTTCTAGATGTCGCCCCCCTCATCCCAAGCCCCAGTCACGGTGAGAGTTTTGTAGTAGTAAGTGAGTGTGCACCCAACCTTCCCCCATCTCCGCTTCGTCCGTTTCTTTCTTCGTGCGACTTCGGTTGCCATAGATCATATCGATACGTTGCGACCTCGTATTGGGTTCCCTTTTTGTCTTCCTCTCATCTCCCGTCCATTTTGGATTCTGATACTGCGCAGGTGCCGAAGCGGATTTTTTTCTCCCCCCGCTTCCGCTTTTTTTTTCGCTCACTCGTTTTTCGGATTCCTCCTCCCCTCCCTCGAGACCTTGTCTTCCTTCACTTTTTTGCACATGCACCTTCAAGTCTGACCAGACTTTCCTTCGGGCGCACGATAGAATGCCCCGCTTGAAGAACCTTCCCCCAAACTCGACTTCTTTTTCGACTGCTTCACTACCGGGCAGAGGTCATCCCCTCTTAGTTTTCTTCGGTCTCATGCTTTAGTTCTGAGCCCCACGGTTCCGAGACGCCTCTAGCTCCCTTTCTCTTTTTTCCAAGCGTGCTGCCAATACGGCGACTTCCCCCATAGCCTCCGCCGTCGCCCCTATCCCCGCACGGCGGCAGCCCGAAGTGAACCCTTTCAACCCCACCCCCCCCCCCCTTCCCTCTATTGTTTTTAACCCAGGTCTCCCGCGTCTCTTCCCCTCCGCCTCTTTGCTGCTCTTTTTCCCCAAGGCGGTAACCCCCCTCAGTTTCTTGTCCCAGTTAGCTTCTTCTCCTGTCTACGATGTAACCTTATTCAAAAGGGCGTTGCAAGGAGCCTCGCCCTTCCTTGTTCTTGACGTCCGATCGGGGCCTCCTTCTTGGCGCGAGCCGCTGCGAGTTCCAGGCGCCGCAGTGGAGCGGACCGAGAGCGCCTTTCTTCTCCTTCTCCCCCCTTTTAACTTTCCCCGCGGCCCTCATCCAGACGTTTTCCGTAAGTTCCTCCTACACATGTGTCACTAATGCACGGTACCAGGGCCCCGCCTGTGTGAGCACATGCTTCCTGCCTCCCTGGCCTTTTTTTTTCGGTTTGAGAACCCATCCGTACGAAACCAAATGCCTCTCACTCCCCTTGGGACTTGAAGAGCCGTTTCGCCGATAACTCTCTTTCTGTAGGAACTCTTTCCTTCGCCGCTCCCCCCGCCAGCGGCCCTCAAAACAAATCTTGTTTATCCCTCGCGCCGACCGTTCGGAACGGTTGGTTCAAAGACGCGAGTCCCCTATACACCTCTATTCGCTGCTTCTAAGCAAAGCGTGGACCAGATCATTCCGGTTTCGTTGCCTGATTTTGCCGGTTGTATCGCGCTCACGAACTTGACTTTAGCGACCAGAAGCGCCTGGGGATTCGTTTTTCTCCCCGTTCGGTCCCTCTTCCCCCCCCTCTCGGTTCTTTCGGCTTCTTCCCGACATTTAGTTCAAGGTAAGAAATTGCCATGCGGTTTTTTTTAATCCTTCCTTTCCTGGGGTCTTCCAATCCAAAACTTTTCGAATTATCCCCCTTATCAGCGATCGATCGGACCGCTATTTGTCCCACCGCCATCCCCACCCCAAACTGTTATGCTTCCGGGTGTCCAAAGGAACGCCCTCGGGAATTTGCCCTGCCATTTCCTGTCTTTACCCCACTTGAGCGATAAAGTACGGGATTTCCTCCTTTTTTCCCGGTTGCCACCTCTTTCGGGCGATCGGTCTGACGGAGAATACCCCCTTGCGCGGTGCTTCTGGTTTCTTGCCGTTCCCTGCGCCTCGAATAGCACTCATAGAGTGTGTCCTCGAATAATACATTTTTTTTTCTCCAGTCTTTCCCCTCCCTAGGCTGGCGATTCGGTTTCCTCCGTCAGTTTTCCTTCCCCCGGTCATCGACGGCCTTTCCCCCCCAACTCTTAGGGGCTAGCAATAAGCGCTTGACCATCATCGGTTGCTTTCCGTGTCCCCACTCTCTTCTTTATTCCCCCCCAGCATGATGAGTACTTTTCACCCCGATCTACACCTGAGCATGACTTCTGGGAAGATACCCGACCCAAAGGGTTTTTGAATTCCCAATTTTTTGACTCTCCTCCCCTCCCGACCCTCCATCCCCCATATCCAAGCCCCTTTTACCGGGCTCTGCGTTTTTTCCCTGATTTTTTTAAGTTATGAGCGCTTGGAACGAGGTCATATACGTCTTTCTCAGCCGAGCCGCCGAACCTTTTCACCCCCCCCCCAGACCCTTCGTTCTGCGCTTTCATGACGCCCCTTTGTTCCTCTTTTTTCGTTGAATCGACCTTGATTTCTTTTTTCTCCCAGTTTTCTTGGTCCCTCTGGTCGATCCGGTCCCCATCTTTCTCTCCCCCCAGTCGAGTCTGATTCTATGGTGAGTTGCTGTTGCCCAACCTTTTTGTCTCCCTCCAGTGGGATCTGGGCTCCTTGCTCTGCCCTCTTCTTTCGTCCCTAGAACTTCGCAAGGCCTTCTCCAGCTTCTTTCCCCGACGCTTGACCCCACGACGTTCAACGGCTCGTGCTCGCGAGTTTTTTTTGAACCGCTGTGGTCCGGTTCCCCCCCCCTCTTTTCTCACATTGTCTGGATGCCGAGCTTCTTTCGTGATGGCGCCGCCCTTCAGGCTTTGGAAACGATGGTCGGTTTTAGCAGGTATAATCTAGTTTTTTTTTTTTTCCTTTGCGGAATAGAAACGTTTCCGCCTGGTCCCGTCCCTTCGAAGTTATCCCCGCCTGCAGTGTGGCCCGTATTCGTCCCGTGAGGGCCATGCAATCACATGAATCCTTGATATCCATCCAATCCCCTCTTGCGCTGTTTGTTTGTTGTTGAGTCCTTCTATCTCCTCTTTCGTCTTTGGTTTTTTGTATGTTTGTAATCTCTTTTGGCCCTTCTTTCAGTGGAACCGTCCCAAGAGAGTGGAGCTTCCTCCCTCCCTTGATCCCTTTCTAAATCCTGTCCTCCTCTCCCTTTCGCGGCTTCCCCCTTTATCCTCTTTTCGACGCGACAAGCCCTGACATTTTTTTCCACAGAATGGACGAGGTCGGCGAATCAGACCCGTCCTCCCCCCCCTTATCATGACCGATCATTTTTTTCTGACATGGATGCCTTCCCTTACACCCTGATACATCTTTTCTAATTTTGTGCCCATCGGTCGTATCATCGGCAGTCTTGCTGTGTACAGCCGGCCATTCTTTTTTTTATCCCAATGTATGTTATGCCCTCTGCGCTGTTCCCCCGCGCCCTTTCTTAGAGAACCCGCTTGACCGCTTCTATTTTCGCCGGCTGGAGCGGATCATTGCCCTTACAGACAGAAGACGTTAGGTTTCTCTTTTGGATGGGGACCACTTCTCCCTGTCCTTCTCGGCTCTGAAACCACCCTCAATGGCCTTTTCATTTCCGTGGGCTCTTTTCTCCTCCCTGAATGTAGAGATGCGCGGCCTGGTTAAAGCCGATCTAATTACCCCCTTCCCACGTCCAGGATCCTTCCGTTCTTTGCTTCTTTGTGCTTTTTTTCTTCCGGTCGGCTTCTTCGGATTCCCGAGGCAGAGTCCCCCACGTGAGTGACTTAGAGGCCCCCCCCCGAAATAATCATTCCTCCGTTTTCTTTACTGCTGCGAGTGCCCATCCCCCGCTCTTTGCCCCTTTTCCTCCCCTGACCACACGTCTTGCCCAGAGCTTCATGGCGTTCTTCCATAAGAGTTTGTGGACGGAAGTCTTGGCCAGGGAATCTTCTGACAGCATCGCCCCCATATTCTGTACTTTCTTGGCACTTCCTCCCCCCGGACCAGCGGATTGTATTCCCGCGCCACAATCGCGGTCGCTTCGATTTCGGAGCCTTTTTTTACTTTTTCCTTCCTCCCCCCTTTGACGCCCGACAGTACTTTGTCCGATCCCCTAATCCTTTTGTGGGACGGGCGAATACCGTCCTCTGCATTTTTTCCCCTCTCTTATCAAGGGCTTTGGAATCCCTCCGCCTTGTGGCGAGGCAGTTGCGGTGCTTTTGACACCGTTTCTTACCTTTTTCTTCGATTTTTTTCTTGATTTTCCCGAAGGTTCGTGGCCTGTCTCCTGACGCTGATTCGATCGGGCCTTCTGGCACGTTGATGACCATACTTCGACTTCCCCCCTTAGACTTAACCCGCCCCTTTTTGGGGAATTAATTTTGACTTCCATTCCTTTTCCCTCTTCCGACATAAAGGAGCAAAGGGACCACCCGGGTTTTTCCTTTTTTGACTCACCCCCGTTGTCTTCCCCCTCCGATGGCCCTCCTCCCCTGAAAAGTCTGTCGTCGCCCTTCGACTTCACGTGAAAAGCCAATTCCCCAGTACGACGTGAGGCCCTTCGTCTTTTAGCATTGCTCTTTCTCCCGGCGTCTTCCCCCCCGGCGTTCCGTCCCTTATCTGGTTGAAGTCTGGCTCTTTTCTGGTATTAAGAAGCCGCCTGTGCTGGTCTCCCACTACTGCTTCCTTTCCCCCCCCTTCTCTCCCTATTCCCAGTAGAACGTTCTTTTTCCAGCAGAAGCGGTAAGTGATTCTTTTTTGTTCTCTCTTTCTTTTTTTTCCCCGATTTCCTCCTCGGAGCCCCGTCCCTTTTGATGAAGGGCATTGGGCTCCCAGGTGAAGGGAGGAACGGTCCGTTCAGGAGGGCGCGGGAATTTTTCTTGGAATGACGAGCCTTGGACGAGCCCCGCTGGAGCTTTTCTCGGGCGACTGTGCCCCCTTTCCAGATTGCAGCCTCTCGCGGCTTCATAGCAATTTTTTCCCACCGTGGAGATAGAGGCCTTAGTTTTAAGTTCAATTTCTGAGTTGCACCTTGGGCGGCCCTTGCCATACGCATCCACTTTTCCGGCAGCGTCCCTTCCTTGAGTTCCTTCCCATGCAGAGAGCTAAACGGGATTGTTTTCCTTTTTTTACCCTTATTCCCTGGTTCTACCCTCCCTCTGCAGGTAAGTCTTCACCCTCTTCCCCTTCTGTAAGGTATTCATAAGGCCTCTGATTTCTGCAGGTAGAAGGTTGAAGCTGAAGAGATCCGCGGTTTTCTTCAGTACCACATCCTGACGTTGCTTTCTTTTCCGATTTTTGAGAAGCCCAGTCCCGTTCAGTAAAGGGGCTTCTCCCTTTTGAGCGATGAAGTTAGGGTTTTTTGCATTCTTTTGCCTTGGCTTTCACGGACCCCCCCCCCCCCCCCCCCCCCCCCCCCCCCCCCCCCCCCACCGTATCGGTCTGCGGTTACTGGTGTGCAAGCGCTTTCAAGGAGTACCTGTTCTCGGTTCTTCTCACCTCCTGTCGGCTCCCGCTCGGGACTCCTGTGCTGCGCGGTATCCCGCGTCTGTCCATTTCCCCCGTGCCCCTTTCGATCTGAGCTGCTTCCTACCCAAAAGGTCAAGCCGCAAGGCCACTTTTCCTTTCATTTTGATAGCTAATCGCTCGCTTTTCCTCACGAATCCCTCTCCTCCCTCTCGCCGTGGCTCGTCATACTGTTTTTCCCCCCTCTGTCAAGGAGAGGCACAGATCGCCTCTTTTTCGCCCTTTTCCCCCATTTTCCTTCATCGCTGGCCCCTCGACGTCGTCGCTCATTGAAACCCCCCCATCGATGTTCTCCACGCTGCACCCCTCAGTCTTCCCCATCCGGAGATGGTTAAGCACCCCGGCTTTCTTTCCCGTTCTACGCCGCTCACCCCTCCCAATCCAAGATATCGAGGCGTGGAAATTCCTTGGCCGCTTCTGTTGTAACTACAAGATTCTATCTGCCTGCGTGTGATTCAGAATGAGAGCGTCAGTATACTTTTTTGACCACTTTTTTTCCCCTAGTGCCCCTCGTTGTGACATTAAATGCCCTTCTATGCTTTGGCGTGAGTGGTCCGAACGTGGTCAGTTTGATAGTTTGGGACCATCCTCTCCCCTTTTTGCTATCCTCCTTTCTGGGTAGAGACCATGATAATCCCCCCCGACCTAATGCCAGCCTTCCCCCCCCCTTTGGCGCCGGCCTCTTTTAATCATATTTCCTTTTTTTTTGTTTCTCCTCTAATGCCCCCCAGGCCCCATATCGGCACTATTTGCCCGTAGTCCATACCCCGGCTTTGGGCCCGTGAGGGATCGACCCGAGACGGCCGCTTCCCTCACCTTCCTCTGATTGCTTCCTCGTCCCACTTTTCCGTTCTGAAGCCCCCCCCCTCCCCCCCACATCCGGGGTGCATGGCACCCGGAGCATTAATGCCCCCCCTCTTCTCTTTTTGCTCGCCCATGAATCTCCTGGGGTTGTGTGGACGGGTTTTCTGATGTCTCTCATTTTCTCTCCAGCGGCCCCAACCGCTCTTTCTTTTGTCCCGAAAAGAATTGAGGGTTCCCATTCTTCCTTTTTATTTTTCTTTCTCCGTTTCCCCTACCTGGGGTAGCCCCATGAACTTCAGGCTTACGCGAGGGTGTGAAATTCTTTCCCCCTCCCCCCCCTGATATGCTGAGTCGTCTTTCCCCTCGTGTGAGCATCGATTTGGTGCCCGTTTTCTCTTGACTCGATGGGCCTCGTGGGGAAGAGAGATTAGACCAGAGTGCTGTTTGGCTCGTAAGTGAATCGGTTCCCCCCCCAGGTTTTCCGATATCGTGTAGAGCTCGGCGCTTTTTTTCTTTTGTTAGTTCTTTCTTCTTATTCATTACAACCTCCCCTCTCTTCTGATATCCCTGTTGCGCTCGTTGACTTTTTTCATAGTTCCTTTCGTCACGGTGTTTGACTCCTTCTCCTTGCCTCCTTCTGTCTACCGCTCCCTCTGCGTTCCGAGTCTTGAGAAGCGACGGGGTAGGTAGATCCGCACTCCCCTTCCCCCCTTCCTTGTCAGCTTCCAAGACCCATTTCACCCCAGCGTCCCAGATACTGGCTTTTCCTGATCGACGAATTCCAGCGATCGAAGAGACTTGACAGTCCTTTTCTTTTTTTCTTAAGAGGCGGCGAGGGCGTTCCCTCCCCTCGACCTTGCCTTCACAGAGATGCGCCCCCCTTTCCCCTTTAAGATCAGCGTGCAGCGGGTTAGTAGCAGGAACGATCACCTTCCTTTCCAGAACCCCATCGCCCTCCCCGCCGTCTCCCCTCTGTTTGACAATTCCTACTGTACTCTAAGAAAGCCGGAAATAGGTCTTAGAACCGGCTTTTTACGCTCGCTCTCCACCCGCCGAGTTTCTTCCTTTCCCCACGTCCCCTTTTAAAACAGGGTTTGGTTTTGGGGGGGGACGCAGATAGGAATTGCAAGGCCTCCTGTGTCTTCTCACGGGCCCAACCCCGCGAGCCGGGCTGAGACTGGAAGTCGCTTTTCTTCTCGAGCGCCCAAGTTTTTGAAGACTTCTTAACAGCCCGCCTGTCCCCCCATTCTCGGCACCAAGTTCCCGATAGCTCACGTAATTTTGAGGTCCAGCCTCCTCCTGGTTCCGGCCGCGGGCCCGACGTTACCTCATGCACTTTCCCTTCGCAAATAATTGTGGACCAACTTTCCCTTGAACCAATGTCTCTTTTTACGGCTTTTTATCCCCATACTTTCTCCCCCCAACTGTCCCGATCCCTTCGAGGTAGGACTTATCAGTTTCTAAGGGAACTGTGCCCTCAAAGGGGGTCCAAGGAATCCCGTCACAAGCTGCCTTGCAATAGGGGACAGACTTTCATCCCCTCCCCGATAGCCCTGGTCGTTTTCTTTTCCCGCCGCCTCTCCTGGCCAAATATACTAGCCAGTGAGTGATAGGATTCGTCCCCTCGGACTGGATCATGTGTTTTCTTTCCTTGATGTTCCCGTTTTCTTGCGCTACGACCCCTCCTTTCGCTGCTTCACATAGGAAAGAAGCCGGTTTCCTGCTACTTCCCCCCTTGCGTTTGGACCTGATCATCTACCCGGGTTTCGTGCTTCGGCAGCATGCCTAAAGGTCTTAGCAAACTTTTTGCTCCTCGTTTCGCTGGTTCCGGCCGCCTTTTCGTTCATCCGCCCTCAAAGTGCTCCGTAAACTTAAGGCCCTAGCAATGGTCCCGATCACCCCTTCTGTACATACTCTAGAACCCCCCCCCAACCCCCATTGTCTTGCTTAGAAGGTGCACAGCAGACTCGAACCTTTAGAGAACCTCCGTCCTGGTTTCCTTCCTCATTTGATTCCCTCTCACTTCCTCCCTTGAGACTTTTCTTCGCCTCTGGTTCCCCACAGTATGAGATTTTAGGATCGGTAAGGCGAAGGGCTTGTTCGGTTATTGACTTCCCCCCTCCCGTAGACCGAGTCTCCGATGGTCGCTCTTAGACCCCTCGAGTTTTGTTTTCGAGTTCCCCCCCCCCCCTTTATTAATCTGCATGTCTTTCCTTCCCTCTTTTCCGTTTTCTCTCGCAAAGTTGGACAATTAGACGGACTTCTCCCACTCCCCTTTGGAGGCTCCGCCCTTGAAAGCTTGTGTAATCCGTGTATTTCGCTGACCTTTTAAAAGAGATTTCTTGTTAATTGGCTATCTTCCCATCTCCACCGGATCTTTTTGACTCTCCTCTACAAGGCCACTGGGTTGTTGATATGAATTACCCGGGCTACCGACCTCATTCCTCTGCCCCCCCACGCGACCTTTTTAATGCCTGATTGTTTTCCGTCCCCCCCCCCTTACAAGATTTCTTTCCGGTTCTCCCCATGATTCCCTCAGAAGAGCCTCACTCTACTTTACAAACCAAGGGACATTGCTTTTTTCTCTATGTTTGGCGAGACTGACGGTAGAGCGATTTCAGTCCTCCACGCGCTGTTTCACCTTTTCTCTTTTAGGTCTTTTTTCCGCTTACTT
>Ga0179593_1373248_pt1 | contig 15962 bp, 25 predicted proteins | sample CZODoug2_1_08_16_FD_185931 | JGI IMG/M metagenome (GOLD analysis project Ga0179593, IMG submission 185931) | Vadose zone soil fungal communities from Angelo Coast Range Reserve, California, USA - CZODoug2_1_08_16fungal (PacBio error correction) | ecosystem: Environmental > Terrestrial > Soil >... | reverse complement strand
TGCCTGGGCAATGTAATTTTCCTTCTTCCTGTAGCGGGTTGATCTCCCAGTTTGTATTCATCCCTGACATATGAGTTCATTTTACTACCTCCCTTTCTCTTCTCTTTTCTTTTTTCCTTCTTCTCACTGCCCCTTTTGCCGTCTTGTATTCCCCCTTCTGGTAGTCGGCGGGGTTTTTTCTTTAGCCCCGTTATTTACCCGCGTTTCCTTCTTGTTCGTTCCCCCTTCCTTTTTTTTTTCTGTTCTTTTTTCCTCCCTTCTCCCTTTCGATTCGCTTCTCTTCTCCCTTCCCCGCTTCCTGGTGAACGGGTTTTCTGACCCTCTTTTGTGCCTCACTAATCGGGGTGAGTCTGCCCTCTTTTCCTTCTTGTCGGTTTGCCCTGACGCTTTCTTCCTCTTCATTCCCCCCTTTTCTTTTTCTTTTCTTGTCTTTTTTGCACAATACCCCCTGTTTAAGACAAGTAAAGATTTGACTTTTCCTTGTTCTCTTCCCCTCCATATTTTGTCCTTTTTTTCCTTTTTTTTTCTCCATGCATGAGCTACCCCCCTTTTTTCGTTCCTTTTTAACTTTTTCCTTTACACTGGCTTCTTTCCTTCCCTTCCTCACCTTATTCCCCCCCCCCCCTCTATGGCTTATAACACGATTCCTTTTTTCCTTCCCTCGACTCAGTTGGAGATCAACTCGATGTATTTCCCCGGATTTTTTGTCCATCCTGGATTCGAGGATGTGTCCCCTTTATCCTTTTCCCCTTTACACGAACTAGGCAGTGGAGTTGCTCTCTTTCCCTTTTTTGTTAGCTACGGCAAACCCCCTTGAATTTTTCTTTCCTGGTTTTTGCTTTCCCTCTTTTCTCCCTTTTTTTCTCCCCTTCCTTCCCTTGTCTTTAAATGACTTAGTTTCCCCTTGATTTTCTTTCCTTCGGGTATGATTTTCTTCCCTCTGTCTGCTGATTTCAATTGAGCCCTCCTTTTTTTCCCTTCCTTGTACATTGGATGCCGCCTACCTTTAGCCCCTGGCATATACATCGCGCGAGTCTGCTTCGTCGGCGGCTCTGCCCCCTCCCCTCGAAGGTGGCACTTTTGTCGTGCACCCCCTTTTTATTCCGTTCCCGCCCGTTTCTTCCCCACCTCTTACCTATTCTTTGTCAGTTCGGGCCGGTTTGGTAGGTGTGTTCCCGTCATTCTTTCAGTTTCTTTTCTTCTTTTTTTTTTGCCTTGCCCGGTGATTTTCTTTTTTTTGTGTTGACGCAAGTTCTGTCCTTTGTCCTTCCGAAAACCCCTGCCTTTTCTTTCTTAATTCCCCTTCCCCTCTTATTCTTTCGGATCTTCCCCCCCCCCTCCCATTTCAGCTTCAGTCGGGTTTTTTTTTTCTCTTCAATCCTCATCCTCTTTTCGCTTTAATTCTAGACTATAAATTTTAATTTTCCCCCCGGTTTTTTTTCCTGTGGACGTCGCTGCTTTTTCTTGTTTCTTTTTTAACTCAGCCTTTCACCCTTTCTCATCCCTGTCGGCACAGTACGTTTTTGTATATTGCTACATTTTGTACTTGTCAGGAAACCTGTTTCTTCTCCTGCTGGATTGGTAACTCCCACTACCTCTCCCATTTTTTCCCTTCACCTTCCCTTCCCCCTATTCCCCTCGCAATTGTTACGCCTTTTGTTCCCTTCTTTCTTTTCAGGTTTTAGAGTTAGGGCCCTCCCTCGGTTTTCTGTACTTTCACCTCCCCTTCTTTTTCCCTCTTTCGGCCCCTCCCTTCCACGGTCCCTGATTTCCCCTTTGTCCGAAACTCTTTCCCTCTCCCCTGGAGTATTGATTGTCTAGGAGCCTCTCCTCTCCCCATTGCCAGCTTTGACATTGTCTCTCTTTCATGTACCATTTCCCTTTTCTGGTCTGTCGTTTTTCTGTCTTTTTATAGATTCACTTGCCCTTTCCTTGTCTCCTCTTATGTCGGTACTGCCGGCTCCCCCTCCCTCCCCGGTTTCTCCCGTCAATTTTATTTCACTCCTCCTGTATTGGGACCCCTCCCTTTTCCCTTTCTTTTTCCCCTTTTCGCTCGCATTTGGAAGGTCCTTCTTGTGGCTGTGCAACTGGCCTCTGTTCTTCCCCTCCTTCTTTATTTCCCCCTCTCTTGCCCCTTATGGGGATAATTTTGTCCTTTCCCTTTCCCCCTCTTCTTAAGTCGTTGAACACTTCCCTTCTCCGTTGAGCGATTTAGGCTTTGGATGACCTCTCCTAATTCCTATGTACTTTTTCCTCTCCGCGGGAGGGAAAAGCCAGGTCTCCGTTTCTTCTTTTTTTTTTGACTCTGAAGGATCTTTTCTCGATCTTTTCCCTCCTTGTTGTCCTGTTTTTTTTTTTTTTGTTAGAGTCTGACCTGTCCAGTGCTCCCTTCCTCAAACCCATAGAAGATCCCCCCTTCCCTTTTCTTTGTCATCCCTTGCTCGCAGGGAAGTTACGTCCCCCCCCTCGATCTTTACGGCGGAAAGACGCGAATCTTTTTTTCCCCCCCTCCTTTTACTTGAAGTGTCCTTTCAATTTCACTGCGCCTTTTGCCTCGTTCCTTCCCAAATTCTCCTTCCCCCCCTTCCCCCTGAAGGGGCAGTATTAGATTTTTCTCTCCCCTTAGGGCCTCACCAATTGCAGAGCCCTTCACTCTTACATTACCCTCCCAGGAGTACGTTCCCAATCTTTCCTTCCCCCTTGCCTCCTTTTCCCCGGGCCCTCCTTTTCCTTTCCCATAGAAGTCAAGGTGCTCGGTCTTTCGTTTTTCCCCTGACCTTTGCAGCTCCTTGTTTAGGTCCTTTTCCCAAGTCCACCGGGTTGCTTCCCTCCCCTTTTTCTCTTATCTACGCCTTCTCCCTTCGCGTCCTTCCTGTGGCTCCGAGACTACCAGTTCGGCGTTTTCAGCTTTTTTTCTTGTCTAGACCCTTTGAAAGAAAAGTTTGGGCTCCAGTCTTTCCCTGCTTCCTTGGTCCTCGTGTATTCTCCACAATTCCCTCCTCCCATCAAGCCTGGTTTCCCCCCTTTCTCCCCCCTTTCCCGATGGTGTTGAAATTTTCCTTCCCTTGTCCCGTGTTTAACTTTGTAGAGGCGCGGGTTTTTTCAGGTTTTTTTCTTGTTGCCGCATACCCCCCCCAAAACCGTTTTTGCTTTCACTGCTTGGGGAATTTTTTTTGTCGTCCTTTCGCACCTCTTCGCTTGTTGTTCCCTTCTACTTCTTTTTTCCCTCAAATGGTTTTTTTTGACTCTCCTTTCGTACGACCTTTTCCCTCTCTTCCTCTCCTCCCTTCTAGCTGAACTACGGACAGCAGGTTGTTTCCCTTTTTTGCCTCGTGTTTTTTCCCAACTTCCCCGTCTCATTGTCAGCTCCCCCGTGCGAGTAGATCTGTCCTCCCGTTTTTCCCCTTCCCCCTCCGACCGCGGCACGCTCTTTTCGACACCTGCCCGAAACCTTCCTGAATTCTTTCTTCCTTCCTGGTTTTCCGTATCCGTCTTCGATTTCATTCCTTTTTACCCTCTCGCCGTCAACGAGTTATTCCTTCTTATTTCTTTTTTTTGTGCAATTGGCGCATTGATCGTTCCTGTCCCTTTTTTTGACTAAAAGTTGAAACGTGCATCTTTAGTTTTGCCCCGTTTTCTCGTACCTTTGTGCCCCGTGCCTTGTCCTTTTTTTTCAGTCCGTGGCATCATTTTCTTTCCCTTTTCTGCGCTCAGTAGGGCCTTTTTTTTCCTTCAGGAGCAAGTAAGTCTCTTACTCACGTTATCCCATTCGGTTCGATTCACCCTAGTTGACTTCCCCCTGTTTATACCCATTTTATCCTTTTTGTTTTTTCTTTCTGTTGCTTTGCACCACTGCGTCAGCCCATTGACTTCGTCTCATCCCGCGTCCTCTTTATCTTTTTTCCTTCTTGTCAGTTTTCTCCCCCTTTAGCCTACCCCTTCCTGTTTCCCCCTCCCCCCACCCCCGTGTGTTAGCTCGCCTTTTCTTTCCCCCCTCTTCTGTGCGTTTGTCCACTCCCCCCGCCTTTTTTTTCACTTGCAAATGAGCGAGCCCTTTCCGCTTTCTACCCCATGTGATGTTTTCCCTTTTTCTTCCTCAAGGTCAACTCCTATACTTTCTTTGTTCCTGTGAAATTTTTAAACCCCCGCCGCAGCCTTTCCTTTGTCCTTCTCTTCGTACCTCTTTCTTACACCGTTTTTCTTGTCGTTTCTTTCCTACGGGCGTTTTTTCCCACTCGATGTCTCCCCGGGTCTTCTCATCCACACTTCACCTTGCCCTCTCCATTACCCCCTTTTTTCCCGTAGCCTAAACCACTCGACCGTCTCCCCCCCCTCTCCCTGCTGTTTGACGGCCTTCACCTTTGTATTTTCTTTTTTTTTCTGGCTGTTGCTCCCTCTTTTTTTCGCCATCCTGTGGACGTCCTTTTCCGTCTTTTCTTGTTTTTGTCCCCGTGGCCAGCTCTCCCTTTCTTTCCTTCCCAGCTTTGCCGCAGACATTCCGTCTTCCCCCCTTTTTTGGCTTCCCTTCTCCAGGGTGTTTGTTCTATTTACTCTTTTGCGTTGACTCTTAACCCCTTTTCCGACCTTTCCTTTGTATTTCCGAAAATTAGCGTATTTCCCCGGCATCCCTTTTTTCTATCCCTTTGCCTGGGGATCCCTTCCTTCCTTCTTATTTCCCTTGTCTGACATATTGCCGTTCCATCTTGTTCAATTTCGGTTTTTGTCTTCCATTCGCTTCCCTACATTCATTCTTTTTTTTTTTTGATAACCCTCTCTCCCCTTTCTTCATCCCCTCCGTTTGCCCCCTCGTCTCTTGTGACTTCACCGTTTCCGTTCCTTCTTTATTGCGCTCTGCTCGTGTCCCTCTTCTACCTTTTTCCGACTTTTTTTTCGTTTTCGGTTTATCCCCCCTTCTCCTCCCCTTTCCATATCCGCTTCTTCTTCTTCTTTCTTCTTTTTTGTGCGTTACCCTCCCCCCCCTTTTTTTGTTTTGTTGTTTTTTTCCTTCTTTTCTTGTGGCACTTTTTCCCCTCCAGTTATTGTTTGTACTTCCCTCCCCCCGATAATTATTTTCGCCTTTTTACCTTTGCGCTGAAACTACGTCCTGTTCCTTCCCTCCTCCTCTTTTCTGCCCTGCAGTTCCCGCATAAACAGCAAGTTTCTTGTTTTTTTTTTTGTAAGTTCTTCTTTGTCCCCTGTAAGTTTTCCCTTGACAACTTTTCTTTTTTTTTCTCCGTCGACCAAGATTTTATCCACTCTTAACCTTTTTTTTTTGGTGGGGAACCCGCTTTTTTTTTTTTCCTGGTTTTAGCGCAGCTCTCCTTCTTGCGTTCCTGTCCCCCCTGCTCTTTCCCTGTCCATCAGGCTCCTTTTTTTCCAGATTACTCTACGGACTCTTCCCTATCCAATCCGAGACTGAGTGCACTGCACGGGTCGCATCCCTCTTTCTGTTTTCCCCGTGGATGGATCCCTTCTTCCGGACTTATGTACTTATACCCTTCTCTTGGTCCAGTCTGTATTCCACTTTCTTGGCCTTTTCATAGTTCTGTCAAAGTCCCTTTGTTCTCTTTTTTTTTTTAGTATCTGGAACGGCCTTGTTCTCTTGTATCCTCTGTCTCCATAGATGTTTTTTTCTTGCATTATAGCGGACCGTCTTCCGACCCTCCCCCTCCCTGTGTACAGCTCGGATTTGCTTATTTTCCTTTTCCTATCCGCATGAATATGTTTTGTCCCATCGTCTCCGCTCCTTCTTCCCTCCCCTCTTCCCCCTTTCTTCCAGATCGGGTTAAGGTGTCCCCCCCTTGATCTCCTGTCTTTTACGCTGTGACTTGTGGATCGATTGTTGTTCCTTTTCTACGTGTCGGCGGCTTCGTACTTTTTTCCCTTATTTTCCCATCTCTCTTTCTTCTCCTTCGTTTTTCTTTTTCACTCCAATCGTATCGATTTCTTTCTTTACCTTCGGATCTTACTTCCCCTTCCCCTTTTTTTGGAGCCCCTGACTTCTTCCCTCTGTGGGGTCTGGTGGATTTTCTTCCTGCCCCCCCTGCTTTTCCCAACTCTCCCCCCCTTGTTTTTTAGCTTCCTTTCCTTCTCCTCTAGCGGTGGACATCTGCCTCTCATTTTCCCTTTTCGCATTTGTTCTGGGGTTGTTTTGTTCCCCCTTGAAATCTGAAGGTATGGGGTCATTATTTCCCTTCTCCTCTTTTTTCCCAGTCCTACTATTTCTCCCCCGTGCCTTCCCCACGTTGCCTGAGTCCTTTGCCTTTCCCTCTTCTTGTTTCCTCGCTTTGATGTTATGTCGGCTTTTTTTTTCCCCCTTTTGTTTTGTTCGTTTTCCCCCCTTTTTCTCCCTCTTTGTTCCCTCTTTTCCTTATTGTAGCGCCTTCCTTTTAGCCGTCGTTCGACCCTCCTCCCTCTTTTTTTTGTCCGTATTACCAATGTAGTGTTTCGTTTGACCCCCTGTTTTAGTCTTTCTTTTGTATCGTAATTAACGGGTTTTTCCAATTTTTTCCCGACCCAGCTTCCAAATTAAGGTATAACTGCAACTTTTCCCTTTTCTTGTATCACCCGCTTGATTTTCGTAGTGTTCTTTTTCCTTTCTCGTCCTCTGACCCACTGTCAATCTAGTGATTGTCGTTGTCCTTAGCCCTCCCTCTTCCGAACTTTTTCGGAAGGACCCCTTCTATCATTCTCTTTCCCTGATTGGTCGTTGGCACTTTCCCCCCTCGACCTTGGCTTTTTTTCTTTTATTATGAACAATTGTCTCAATTTTGTTTCCCCCTTGTCCTCTTTTTTTTTTTAAGATCTTTCGATTTTTCCTTTTTTTCGTTTTCTAATTCCTCCGTTCCTTTTCTTTTTTCTCCCGCTCCCCTTTTCCCTCCTTCTCCTTTTTTTCCTTGATTCCCCTTCTTTGGTAAAGTCCCGGCTAGTACCCCTCTTTTACTTTCCTCGGCGTCTGTCTTTTTCTCCCCCCCGGTACCCCCCTGCGAACCTTGGGTTTCCCCATGTCGGAGAGTTGGTTCTTTTCTAGTTCAGTACTTTCCCCTCTCCCCTCCCTCCCACTCCTGTGTTAGATTACAGTTTGGGTCATTTCTTCCACTTCTAAGGCTCCTTCTTTTGTTTCAGGTTGCTGTGCAAGACTATCAGTCCTATTTCTCTGTGTCACGTTTTCGTTTTTTCTTCCTGTGTTTTTTTCCGCCCTATTAGTTTTCATCCTTCTTTTTATGGCGACGCAGTTTTCGGTTTTCCTTTGTCCCTCTTTCACCCTTTCTATGTTCTTTTCATCACTCTTTTCCCTCCCATGTTTTAGTTCCCCATTTTGTCCTCCGTTTCCGTCATCTTTCTTTTTTTTCGTGCAACTTCCTTTTTCTGTTTGGTTCATCCGGCCCTCTTCCCTCCATGATCGCGATGTTCTCTTTTTTTACAGTTTCTGAATCACCTGTTCCCTCCTTTTTGTTCTTTCGCGTGGATGTTGCCTCAGCTCTCTCTCCCTTCCCCCTTTCATAGACGGCGCAGAGGGTTTTTTTTTCCTTCCTCGAACGCTTAAAGGCGGACCTTTTCTCCGGACGTTGTGGTTCCCACTGCCTACATTGGCCCTCTGTTTGTGTGTTCGATCTTTTTTTACCTTTCTTTTTAGCCTTAGTAGTATATGTTACTTCCCCTTCCTTTTCCCCGAACTTTTATGAGGCCAGGACGCCTTCCTATCCTTTTTCTCCCCTGGTTCCTCCTGTGGGTCCTTCCTTTTCTGTACTGCTTTATATCATGAGCCCCTCGCCCCCTCCCTTCATCCCATTTCCAAGATCGATTGTCTCGCCTTCTTTGCACTTCAGCCCAGCCCTGAGGAAGCCCCCTCTGTTGTTCCCCCCTTCTTCTTTCCCCTCCCCTTTTTCTTCGTCGAAGGCGGAAACCTTTTTTTCAGCGCGCCGTTCCTCATCTCAGTCTTGTTTCTTCAAGCGTTTACTTCTCCGCACGGGATGGGCAACAAGCTCTTCCTTTTTTCTTGTTGTTTACCCCTCTTCTGTTTTTGTTTTTTTGTCCTTTCCTTGTTTTTTTTTTTCGGATTTGTGCCCACTTTTCTTCCTTTTCCCCGCAGGTTGCTTTTTTTTTATTTCTACTTGAAGTTGGTTCCTTACTTTTCCCCGTTATCTGGCGCCTTCTCCCTTTTACCCCCACTCTTTTTTTGTTGTCTGCGTCTTTTCTTTTGTAAACGGGCGCTACTCCTTTTGTTTTTTCCAAGTCCTAGTCCCGTGTTCCCCCCTTCTCTTTGCATTAGAAATTCGATCCCGACTTTTTCGTTTGAATTTTCGATCCTCTCTTCCTCCCTTTTACTTATCTCCTCCCTTGTAGAGATTGAGCCGGAAGTTTTTCCTTTTTTTTCCCCCCCCTTTTTCCCTTTTCGCAGGATTGGCTTCTTGTTTTACCCTTGACCCTTCTATTTACTATTTTCTGTCCCAGTTCCTTTTGACCTGTGTCTCTTCCCTCACCTAAGACAGTCTTCTTCCTTTTCCTCTTTCTTTTTTCCCCTTTTCTTTGTCAGTTTTTTCCTTCTCCTTCATCGATGTCTGTTTTTTCCCTCCCCTGTGACCCAGTAGATGCCTGCTATCTACATTCCCCCTTCCCTTTCCTTATGTTCCCTTATCTTAGTCATCGCACCTTTTCTCCCTCCAGGTCCGTACTTAAAGGTTCTCCCCTCGCTCCTGTGTCGGTTCCGTTTTACTTTTTTTTTTCTTGTGCCCCCCCCTTTTTTTTCCCTTCTTTTTTTTTCTCCCTCTTCTTCGCTTTTTTTTCTTTTCCCTTCTTTACTTTTTCCCCCCCCTTTTTTTTTGTGGTTTCCTCTTCCGATGAGCTCCTGATGGTCCCCTGCCTAGTAATACTGACAGCTGCCCTTTTTTCCATCTTTTTTTCCTTCTCAGTTAGTTCGCCCCTTTCACTTCTTTCTTGTTCGTACGTAGAAAGAAAGCCCCTTTTTCCCTTCTTCCTTCCTCCAAGGTCTCTCATTTTGCTTTCTTTATCATTTTTCCTTTTTTTTCTCCCCTTTGATTCCCTCCTCTTGACATTGCCCTCCCTGCACTCCCTTCTTGACTCCTTTTCTTAGGGCTACCTTTCGTTAAATCTGTAGTTGCCTTTGTCCTCTTTTACCTCTTTTCCCTTACCCGGTTTTCAATTCGTCTAGACTCTGACTTTTTCCCTGTGAGGGAGGTTTTTCTTTTTCTTTTCCTTGTTTCTAAATGACAGCCTTCTTCTTTTCCCTTTTTCTCCTCTCTTTCCCCGCCCCTCTTTCCTCTCTTTGTTGGCTGTTATGCAGATATTCCTTACTTTTCCCCTTTTCCCAATTTGATTGGTTTTTTTTCGCCTTGTCCAGTTTATCCTTTTCGCGTTTGATTTTTTTTGTTTTTCCTTTCTCCTTGTGTCCCCCCCCCTTACTCTCTTCCTTCCTTATTGTGACTTCGTGCTTCTATGCTTCTTTTTCGTTCGCGGAAATTTTGTGTCCCCATCCTCTCCTCTGCGGTTCCATGACTCCGCTTTTCCTTTTTCCTTCAGACAACGGATAGGAGGACTTCTTTGTGGCCTTTTGTTCCTTCAGGAGGGTCGAACTTTCACCTCCCTCTGATTTCTCGCTTTGTTATTTTGGTTACTTTCCTTTGATTAGTTGGTGCGCACCATCACCGGCCGACTTTCTTTTTTTCCCTTTGACCTCAGTAACTAAGTCTTCCCCATTGCGTTTCTGGAGAACGAATTCAGATTTTCCCCCCCGTTGTTCCGCGTTGTCCTGCTTTTTTGCACTCCCACCCGAGTACGGGCACCACCCTTGTCTGTGCCCCACCCCTCCCTCTCGAGACCGGTTCCTATTTGTCTCTTTTCCCTCTCCATTCTTCCCCCTTCTTAACCCCCCTTTTCTTTCCTTATTTTTCACCCCCCCCCCCCCTCAGTAACCTCTTCTTTTTCCTCTCTCACTTATGAATTCGACCTCTTCCCTTTGTCCCTAAACTTTTCTTTCAATGGTCTACGGCGACCCCTGGGTGTCGGCGATCTCCTTTCTCTCCCTTTTCTTCTCTTCTTCCTCGTTTTTTTCCTTTCTCCCCTCTTCCCTCTTTTTCTCGTGAACTCTTTCCTTGTTTTGGTTCTTCTTCCCCTTCTTCCTTCTCCTTCTCTTAGACTTGGGATTAGATTTTTTCCTTTCTCGGCCTCTTCCCGGTTGGATTGCCCCATTTTTTTGTATAAGGTCGCTTTTTTGTACTCCAGTCTCTTGACTCCCTCCCCGGCAACCCCCTTTTTTTTTTCGGTCTCTCTTTGGCCGAAACGAGGGGCCCCTTTCCTTTCTTTTTTCCCGTTTCCCCCTTTTTTTTTCTTCCGTCAACTGCACCTGGATTCCTCTTCTTTTTTTCCCTTTTTCTTTTCAGGCCTTGAGTGGTTCCCTTTTTGCAGTCTTCGCCACTTGGACCCTTTCTTTCCTCCGGTGTCTGCTTTTGCCCCTTCCTTCCTGTTAGTAACTCCCTTTCGCTTCCTGACGGGTTTGCCTTTTTGCTTTACTATTTTGTACAAGATTCACTTGTCCCCTATTTCTCCTCTACTGTCCTTGTCTTCCGCGGTGCTGCTCCTCCTCCCCCTTCCTTTCTTCCTTTCTCTTCCCGTCTCTGCCCTTCTTTTTGTTTGAGGAACGCGCTTGAATTTCTTCCCTTTTGATTGGTGTTTATAGTTAATGCAGTTGCTCCTTCTTGTCCTCGTTTTTTTTTTTTTTCAGAGATTTCATTCAGGATCCACTTCCTCCCTTTCCCTCTTCGTACTTCACTTTGCGTCCCTCCGACGTGGCTTTTTTTTACGTCCCCTTCTGTTCACAAGCGCTCTTTTTTACGAAGCTCCCTTGCTCCTCCCGTTATCCCTTGACCCTGCCGGCTTTTCCCCTCCCTTTTTTCCAATGGCATTCTTTACGCCTCTTCGGCCCCTTCTTTGTGTGTTGATGGTTCACCTGGTCAGGGAATTTTATGTTTTCCTTTTGGCTGAATTTTTTCTTCTACCTGTGCACCGATGACTATCATGTTTCTCCTCACGGTGGACGTGAGCTTTCCCCTCGCCTTTGTTTTTTTCCGGCCTTCTGTTTCGCCCGTTATCCCCCTCTCTTCAAATTTTCCGGTCGTCCTCGAGAGACCTTCTCGACGGTACCTGATCCCCTTTTTGACGTCCCCCCCTGTTCCATCGCCACGGACCCTTTGTTTCCCCCTGAATCTATTCATGCTGACCCGGCCTTTTCGAGCCCCCTCTTTCATTCGGCGCTCAAACCCACAGTTTTTTTCTGATCGTGCCGGGAAGCCAATTTTTTTTGCTTCTCCACCTTCTTTGTCCGCTTCCTCCCTCTTTTCCCCCCCCCCTACTCATTCTTCAACACTCAGCATATTTGGGTCCCCCTTTCTTCCCCTTGTGTACCCGACGGTGAAAGACTAGTTTGTGCTTAGTTTCTCTGTTAGACATTTCTTCTTGTTCCCCTTCTTTCCCTTTTTCAACGCCCCATGATAGATTCCCCTTTCCCTTGTTTTTTTGAATTTTTGTTTTTCTTTCTTTTCCGAAGATATTAGTGGGATTTCTCCCTTTCGTCACATGCCTGAGGGATACTTTGTTCTTTTGTCCCTCCTATTTGCATCGTTACCCTATTTCCCTCTTATTTTCACGCCCTCTTTTACGTTCTCGTCCCGGTCCCGCCCCCGGTCCAGCAGTTCCTCTTCTTTCCTCCCTTGTCCGGGCCAACCCTTTCTCTCGAAGGCGCAGTTGACCAGTTCCTCCGTTTTTTTGCTCTTGCCACACTGTAAAACCCTCCCTGTGAAGCCTTGTTTCTCCGACTTCTTTCCTCTCCCTTTCAAATGCCAGGTGTTCCACGTCTTTCTCCCCGAAGACCTTCGGCACACTCTCCCATTTTCCTCCTTTTTGGGATACCGGACGTTGTCGTCATAACCCCCCATCTAGGACCCTTCTTCCTTCCTGTACCCTAACTTTCCTCGACGTGACTCCCCACGTCCCTTTTTTTTTGCGGCGACTTTTCATCCCGCCCTAATTTCTCTGTGTCTAGTAATTGGTTATTAGGGTCTGTTTTTTTTTTTTTTTTTTTTTATGCACCCAGTAGCAGTCGCAGACCATTTCTTTCTCTTTTCTATTATACACGGTACTTCTACTCTATCTTTTTTTTTTTTTTTTCTCCACTCCTTTTTTTACTTGTTTATTTTGCAGGCTTAACTTTTTTTTCCCCCCCTCCACGGTTCTGGAGTAGATTAGAGTTTGACATCCTCGGTTGGAAATTCCCCCCCCACCCACCGCTCCGTTACCCTTTTCCCTCACGAGGGCCCTTTCCCGCTCTAAGATCGCCCCGCTTGCGTACCGCTTTCCCCCCCCTTTCTCTCTTTTCGGGGAAGGACAGTGACACATCTCTTCTTTTCATGTGTATGAGACTAACCCACCCCCCCCCACCCCTTTCTCTTCGTCAACGTCAGGGTTCTTTTTTTTCTCTTTTTTTTTCATCCGCTTGTGCCGGGTGTTAGTCTTGGTTTTTAATTCCTCTTTTTTTCTTTGGCCCCATTCCTGTATTGCTTCTTTACTGAGTTTATTCAGTTGTCGTTGTTTATGACATTTTGCTCTCTCTTTGTCCCGTTATGCAAAAATTCTTATTTTCTTTGGCTTCATTAGGATTGTGATTGCTTTCTTTTTCTTTACCCCCCCCCCCGACTTTACCGTATCCTAGGCTGTTTCAACATTTCCCCCCTTCTCCGAATTTCCGTAAGTCTATGGTCCTGGTCCTTTTGCCATATAGACCTTCTTGCCCCCACTTTGTTTCTTCAAATCCTTCCCCGCCTCCTCTTCCCTTTCCTACGTCGTTTCTGCTTTTAATGATCCAGCGGCCTCAAGTGTCGATTGCCTTGTTTTTTTTTTTCAATAGCCCGTTCCCGCCGTTGTCCGTCTTTGCTTGTCTTCTTTGACTAGTTCCCCCTCTCTTCTGTGTCCAGTGAAGGTCGAACCAAAAGGCTTTTGTTGGTCAGCGTAAAACCCCCTTTGTTTCTTAATCGGTATTTTTCCTCTCCCTTCTTTTGCTTTTCACATTTTAGAACTAACCTTTATCGTCCTTCCCCATCCCCACGTATTCCAGAGTAGAGAAAAAACATTGCCCTTCCCCTTGCCCGGCTTCCTGTGAACCTTATGCTGCGTTCTTCCTTCCCCTTGTTTCCCCCTGCTAGCTGTTCCCTCATATTGCCTTTCTCCTTCTGTATCCATTCTTTCCTGTCTTATTTCTCCTTGCCTTTTCTTCTTCCTACGTTTTTCTTCTTTGAACGAAACCCCCTCACACTTTTGTTTCTGACGAACTGTGTCGATTTCTTACTGCGTCGTGCCCCCGACTTTCCCTCTCCCCCCCCCTCAAGCGCCCCACACCAGCCATGAAAAGTGCTGGTTTTGGATTTTCAATCTTTTTCTTTCCGAGATTCCGTCAGGATGTCGGACCCCCAAGTTTTTCTAGGCTCCCAAGTTTCCCCCCTTTTTTCCCCCGACCAGGGGCTGACGATGGGTCCTGCCTGGTTCGAGACGAGCCTTTGCCTTCGTGTAGTTTTTTTACCGGACTCCCCTCCCGCCCCCCAGTTACCCGGGCATGATTCGCACCCCTCCCCCTGTCAAACTTTCGAGCTCTTGTGCTTCTCGAAATTCCTGCCTGTTTTCCATTTCGTGTAAGTTTCTTGACCTTACTTTCCTCATCCTTTTTGCATTCAAGTTTTTGCTTTTTGGCCCCCCTTTCCCCCCTCCCCTTTACTGAAGGTTGTGATAACCCTGTTTAACCATTTTCCCCTTTTTTTCCTTTCATCTCCTTGTATTCAGTGGTTGTTTATTTTCTCTTCCCTTTGCTTTTTCCCTTGTTGTTTTACTCCTTTTCCTTCTCTCTTTTGTGACATACGATCGACCTCCTCTGTCGACCCCCCCACTTTTTGTGGACTCAGCCCCGTATTTATGTCTCTCTCTCATCATAGACACTTTTTTCAGGTTTCTCCCTCTTGTTAATTTTCCCGAAGTTCCTTCTCTCCCCTTCTTCCTCGTCGCTTTTTTCTTGACACTCTAAGGAACGATGATAAGTTTTTCTCTTTTTTTTCCTCCCGCACTCCTGGAGTTGGGACCCCCCTTTTTTTCTTTTTCCTTCTGTTTCCTGTGTCCCGGCGCATTTTTTCATCCCCCTTTCCCCCATTCTTTTTCTCTTTTTCTGTTACCCTCACGTGCTCGTGTTTCTCTTTTCTGGGGTTTCTCTTTGAGATTTTTATTCTGGCCTTTTTTTTCCTTTTTTTTTTTTTTTCTTTTTTTTGTCTTTTCTCATTCTCTCCTTTTCCCCCTCCACTCAGGCCCTTCTCGGTCCCTGTTTGCTTCTTCAGTTTTCCCCTCTTCCTTTTTTCTCCTTATCCTTAGGTGAAGACAGTCCGTTCTTCGCCTTTCCCCTTTTCTCTTTTCTGTCTCCCTCTGGTCAGGGTATTTTTACCGCTACCTTTTTTTTCAGGGTCTTCCCCTCTTTTTTCCCTTTTCCTTTTTTTTGTCGACACTTTACCGGTCTTACTTTTTGTTCCTTCCATACCTGTGCAGACGTTGTCTGATTTGATCTCCTCTGGGTCTCTCCCTCCCCTTTTCCGTTCCCCCTTTCCTTTTTTTCTAGTTTCCTCCCCTCATTCTCTGCGATTGAGTAAGGTTCGACTTCAACGCTTTTCCCCCTTTCGATTATCCATTCGCCGGTTTCTTTTTCGGGTTTTAGAAGAAGTCCAGGTTTTGCATATTACCCCCTCGGGGTACTTTGCCTTCCTTCCCCGTTTCTTCGTTTCTTCCCAGTCTTCCCAGGTGAACTGCACACCTTCCTTCCTTTACTTTCATAGTTTCCCGTTTGCGTGCTTATCGTTTTCCTCCTTTTACCCGCGCACTTCCATGACATGCCCCCTTTCTTTTCCTTTAGCCCCGTTGACGGACTTCTTCCCCTTTCTGTACCCCCTTTCTTTTCCCTTGGAGTGTCTGTGTCCTTTTTTTTTGAACCTTCTTTTTTTGTGTAAGCACACTGCACCTTGACCCTCGCGTTTTTTGTGCGGTTCTTGATTCCCCCCCCCCCCTTTTTTTAGGACCCCGTTTTTCTGTCCCTATGGAGCCTCAGGGTATTTTTTTATTTGCGTCCCTTTGTCATTTGTGAGACTCTCCCACCTTCGTGTCTGTTTGCCCCTTTTCCTTTTTTTTTTTTGCGTCGTGTTCTGGTTTTTTTTATCTCTTCCCCCCCTGTTCTGTTTCTTTTTTTTTCGGCACCCTGCCGTTGTTCCCTTCCCCCCTCTCCCTCTTCCTTCACTCTTGAGTTTTCTTCTTTTCTAGAAAATATTTAACTGGACATCTTCTACACCGTTTCTTTATTGGTGGAGTTGCTCCTTACTTTTTATTTTTTTGTCTGGTGTCGACGACGCCCTCCTTTCCCTTCCCGGTGTGCCCGCGTGTGCGGTTCCCACTGTTCCTTTTATTCTTTATTAGTTGGGATTTTGTTTTTTTGATTTTTTCGGCTTTTCCCCTTTAATTTTTTCTCCTTTGGGATCTTTTCTCCTCCTTGTTCTTGTCAGCGTTCTCGCCCATACACTTTATAGAGAGGCCACCAAGTGATTCTGTATTGTGACTTGTTTTTTTGCGCTAGGGTCCCTTGGCTCTAATTTTTTGTGTTTTACAGTGCCAGTCGACATTGGTCCTCCTTTCTCTCCCCCCCTCCTTCCGTCACTTTTTGTCTATCTTTTTTGGTAGTTCTTTCTCTTTTTCTTTTTTTCTTTTCATTTTCTGCGCAGTCTTTTTATACCCCACGGCTTCTTTTTTCACGTTCCCCGACCGCTGTTTTTCTTTTTTTCCCTTTCCTCCCTTTTTCGAAACCCCCCCTTCTTTTTTCGGTAGCAGAGTAAGCTATTTTTTTCTAGGGTGTATTGCGAATGTTTTTTGTTTCC
>Ga0179593_1680666_pt1 | contig 15963 bp, 13 predicted proteins | sample CZODoug2_1_08_16_FD_185931 | JGI IMG/M metagenome (GOLD analysis project Ga0179593, IMG submission 185931) | Vadose zone soil fungal communities from Angelo Coast Range Reserve, California, USA - CZODoug2_1_08_16fungal (PacBio error correction) | ecosystem: Environmental > Terrestrial > Soil >... | reverse complement strand
CGGCTTACTCTCACCAACGAATGCTCATGCCCTTTCTTCTTGAGTCGATTTCTTCCGTTGGGAGTGCGCACCTCAACCCCCCTGAAAGGCACAAAAGTTCGTTGTCGCGCTGATGGATCCTTTCGCTGAGGAATTTTCCTTTGGTCCATCTTCCCCAGAGTAACTTGCGATTTTCCTTTCGCCGTGCGTAGTACGGGCCATGATAAGTATGGTTGATTCCCTAACGCCTAATTTTTGCTTTTGCTCCCGCCCTCTCATTTTGCGACGGGCCAGCCACCCCCAGCGGGTGCAACGAGGCAAACGGTGGATGGTGCAGCTCTCCGTTTTCCCCTTTTAAAACAACCCTTCACCTAGGGTTGAACACTCAGTGATTTCTGTCTTACTCACTCGTTAGTGAGATCTTTCCTGGAGCCTGTATTCCCCCTAAGTCTTTCGACAAGTCTCCCCTTCCTCTCCTTTCCGCGCCCGCGCCAGAGCGCGACCCACCCTTCCCCTTGCCTCATCACCCCCCCCTGCCCCCCCCCAAAACCCCCCAACAGCGGTCTGGGGGAACGATAAGAGGATTCCATTTCCCCCCTAAATGCGTAATCGGGCTCATCCTTAGATCCTTGCTTTCCCTGGCGCGGACAGCGGTGATTCTTTATCTTTGCTGACGCATAAGAGGTGGAACGTCTGGTGGCTCGGTGATAGTTTTTCATTCCTGTTCTCCTATCCCCTTACTTCCACGCGCCTCTGCTGGAAATCGCTTGCCTTGAAGTGGAACGCTTGACTGGTCGTCGGGAATGCACCTTTCCGCCCCACTCTCCTGCCCTGACGGCGATTACGAGGTCTCACTCTGCTCGGCGGGAACCCCGCTGACATTAAGATTCCCTCCTCTTCTGAGGGCCGACTTCTCCCCCTTTTCTCTGGGGAAATTCGCTGAAATCCTCTTATGCGACACCGCTGAGCGGGATATTAGATTTTGGGGCTCATTTCTGTTTTTCCTCTTTATCCGGTTTGAGTACTCCCGTCCTTTCTCCTGGCCAAAGTCGGGCCCCTTCGAGGCTCAGGCGTTACAGAAAACGGGATATAGATGTTGGTTTTTTGCATTGTAGTTCGTCCGTCCATTTTGGGTATCCAGGATACAGGATAATATCCCGTCTAGCCTGCGAGTGACCGAAGGCCTTGGAAAAAGATCTTTTTTTCCAAGTTTCAACGTTTTCGGTCCCTTTTTTTCCTTTTCATTTTGAGACTCCTCGGACTCGACAAGCAATCGCGGCCAGTGGCTTGACTCGTAAGTCCAAGGTCCTTTGCCCCTTCTGAGGCGACGTTCCACCGGCCTGCATCCCGCCCTCCCCTCTCCCCCGTTTAGCGAATTTTTTCCCCCCCCTCGTAAACCAGACCATGGGGGAGAGACGTTTTCTTCAATCGTACATTTTTCATTCTCTTCCGCGTCTCTGACCGAACAGTTCTCGTCTCTTCCTCCCTGTTCCCTCATAGCTCGCGGTCATGGTGAATCGAGAGGGATGCCTCTTTTTACGGCCTGATTTCTATTACTTCTCTTTGTGATAGATCCCTTTTCCCCCTCCCGCGGCTCTGCTCGATTCCCCCCTCCCGAGCAGGCAGTCCTGGATTTTAGCCCGACGGATCGAGCGGGCGCCGTCTCTCTCTCTTTTACGCTAGCGCTGACTTCTACCCTTCTTTTTACTTATACTTTTTCCCTTTTATCAAAACGGGCCTCCCTTCCCTCCTGGTTAGAGGATGGCCCCCCGATTAAGGAGAGAATGAACGGGTGTGTTTGTACTTTCTTCATGTTCCTTTTTTCCCTTTCGCCGCAGAAGGTGCACGCGCTCTCCTTTTTCTCCTCCTGACGAGTCCGCAAATTAGGGCCCTATGAAATGCCCTTAGGGCCTTTGCTCCTCGGAGAACGGTGTCTCATTTCCTTCCCGCGTCACAATTTTTTTGCCCCAGCTTGAGGTCCCTACATGGCTCCTTTTGAGATGGTAGTAAACCCTCCCCCGTAAAGATGAGATTTCCCCTGTATGACCGACCCTCTCCCCGTCAGTCTGTTGCATCTCCGTGACGACTGGGCCTGTCGGATTTTCCTTACGCCCTGCACCGTAACGCACGGAAATGAAAGACCACAATCTCCCTTTTCCGCGTGTCGCATCAGTGCCGACCCCCTTCCCCTCGCGACTGCTATTCCTTCCCTAAGCGGAGCGGCATAGGCATGTCTCCTCGAAACCTGGTTCCAGCAATCCCCCTTACATCGCAGCGTAGGCGGCTTCGCATGTCGAGGTCTTTTGTGTCCCGACCGGTCACGTCCCCCTTTTATGCGATGCCAGGAGAATGGCTGATTAAGGAGTAATGTGGTCTCTTCTTCTTCCTAACGGGAGTATCACCTCGCCCCCCCGCTTTTCCCCTTAGTATGCTGCCTGTCCCCTACGCCTATAACGCTGGGTCCTCGCCCTCCCCACAGGTCGGACAACTATCGCAGATAAAGGATTTAGTTGATTTTTCTTCTTAGTTCCCCAGCCTTTTTCTGGAGGGTTTTTTTGCCTGGGTAGTGGGAGATGGCCCTCCTTTTGCGGGTTGGGGTCGTCTTACTTGAGGCCGGGGCGCGTCCTTTATAGAAACTGTCGTCTCTTCTTCTTTCCTTTCCTTAGGTTCCCCCGCGCACTACGACCTCCCCTCACAGTTCTACGATCAGCGCATGCTTTTCCCTCTGAAAATGGGGGGGTATTCCTATTTCCAACCACAGCCCCGATGCAATCGTGTTTCTCTTGGGGCCCCTTTTTCCTCTTCAGGACGCGTTAGAGCAAAGCAATCAACACCTTTCCCTCCGGATTCACTGGCTTTCGGCCGACCCTCCCCTCCCCCTAAGTTCTCTCGAACCCTCCGCCTTGTGAGTACATGACTCGCCAATGTACTACATCACCTTCGTGAGCCCTGGTCTCATCTCCGAAACTTGCAGTGGGATCTGACATAATTCCCTTTCTAGTCACCCAGGAGAGTCTCTAATCGGCAGGATATCTCCTATCATCCTCTTCTTTTCCCTTCTAGCTTGATCTTCACTTCCCAGCTGCTTCTGTAATAATAATGGTTTTTTTCCTTGCAGATCCCATGCCTTTGAGCCCCCAACCAGTTACTCAAAAAAACCCCCCCCATTTTTTTTCGCGCTTGGCTTGTTGGGGTCTTCGATGGCATGTGACTCACCGTGCCTTACTTCAAACACTGCCTTTTCTCGACCAGTGAGTATTACTCCTCTTCCAGTCTGGTTGAGCGACCACTACCCGAGATGGCTGTTTCTTTCCTTGTGATTAGGACGGCCTTCTCGGAAAGGCTTCTATTCCCCCGGTTCCCCGGTTTTCTCCGGACGCGACGCAGTGAATTTTCGAGTTTTTTCAACCTTTCGAGCTTTCTTTCTTGCACCCTCCTTTAGTGCGCCCCGGTTGCCCTGCAGGGAGCCAAAAAGACGTCGGCCCCCACCACCCCACCATTCCTAGACGCCATCCTGCTCCCCTTCCCCCCTCTAGCCTTTCCCTCTCCCCCTGCCAAGGGGGTTTTGGGGCAATCGAACATCTCTCTACCACATCTTCCTTTTTTTGGACGCCCCGGACCAGAAAATCACCTCCTCCTTTCGGAGAACCCCTTTCTAGCAATTGTCAAGAATAGTTGTGTTCTTACCAGAGTTTTTTTCCTGTTGGATAGTCTGACTTCTTAAGGGCGGCGTTTCCCCTTTCGCGGAGTTTTCCCAAAAGGGAATCAGGAATCCCCATGTCTGCATTTCCTGGCTCCTTTCAGTGACCAGAATCCCCCTGTGCGTTACAGATTCCGTCAGTAGGGGAAATGCCACAGCGCTGTCCTCCTACGGTCCCTCTCTCAGACTCTTCCCTGTACCCTCTTCGAAACGCACCCAGTTTTCTTTACATTCCGATTGTCGCTTGAGGTATCTCTCCCTCAGGCCTTCTCTTGTTATGGGGATTAGCCTCCCCGAGAGAGGGTTGTTGGCTTTGTGGTTCCTTTCCTTGTTTTCGATTCGGTTTGCGTTCCATTTCCGACGGCCCCCTTCGGTTCCTCTTTCCTTCGTACAGCCGGTGGATCTAGAGTTGTTCCCTCCTCCATTTGTCAGATCTTTTTTTTAAGCTTGATTTTACGGATCATCATCCAATTCTTTTTTGCCCCTCAAGGCGGGGTTCTTCTCGGAGTGGACAAGTCATCTTTCTTTCTCCTGTGGTCATCATACACTCCTTGCTGACTTCTCTTCCCTGGACTTGGACGTAAGGGTATTTTGCGCATAAGAGAATTTCCGTTCCAAAAACCGTTCCCGACCTCACCGTGCTTCTCCTCCCCAGTCAGCTCGCCTGTCCGCTTTTCCCCCTTTTCGTAACAGCCTAGAATTCTTTTTTGTGAGATATCGTCCCTCTTCCGGATCCTTCCTTCATTCCTGTTTCAGGTCGTCTTCTCCGGCGCGCCGGCTCCTACCCCCTTTATGTCAATTACTCGACTTAGAGAGATGACATCAGGTGCTCTACTTTAGGCGATGTTCGAGGACCTCCCCGTTGAGCTGATGCTCGCCATTCGCCTGCATCCTGCTCGATTCACATGAGGTCCCTTCTTTCCCTCTTTCCGCGAGCGAGGATGTTTCTCTCCGGAGAACTGATTAGTCAGCTTTTTCTCCTGATGAAGTGGATCCTGCACTCCGCGAGATTTTTACACCCGCCTTCCTTGTTCCTATCCGATGCACAAGATTCACTCCGGGAGATGATCGACGTGTCCTTTCTTTCGGGAACGGTAGTCCGCATTCCCCCTCTGACGCCTATCCTACCCCCCTTCGGCGACGATGCGGTCGCTTCACCTTTCGCTTTTTCAATGACACAGTCTTCTTTCCGAAACAGGAAAATTGTCACTTTCTTTTTCAGGACACCAGACTTGTTTTCGTCGTTGTGGATCCTCCCTTTCACCTTGCTGACCACTCCTTTGCTACCCCTTGGCGATACAATTCTCCGGTTCTTAAATAATTCTGTTTACTTTCGTGACCGCCCCTTTCTGGCGGTTATTCCTCCTTTTCCGACCTGTTTTTTTGTCTCCACCCCTCCTCCTCCCACATTTCGATCTCCTCGTGGTAGAATAAGTGATGCGATCTTATCCCAAGCGCGCGCTGGCTCTTTTTTCGGGGAATTCTTCTTGCCACTGGTCCCGACAGAGCTCTCCTGTAAATGCGCCTTGACGAGGTATCCCTTTTTAGCTGTTTTTCATTTTGACTTCGTTCTTTTTCACAACTTTGCGTCCTTCAAGTTTGTACAGAGATTGCCAGGCTTTTATCCGTGCTGCGCTTCCCTTTTCTATCAAGAATTTTTTTTTTTACCCCGAGCCACCTCTCCTCTCCCCTCTTATGCCTAGACTATCACCGTGGGTCGCGCCCTTTTTCATACAATTGCTTCTCCTCTTTTCCGTCCATATTCGTATAGGAGCGCGGATCCTGTTCCCCCTCCCCCGGTGTGCGACTTGTGGTATTAGGCACCCAGTACAACCGGGGCCCTCGCTCGCGGTGTCTTGGTCGTTTTCTCTCGAAAATTGTCTCTTCTCTATTTTTTGTCCGGTGCATCAGTCCTCTCCCCAAGAAATAACCGTGACGACCTTCACTGAGTGTGAAAACCCGATCCCAGGGTGTTACTGTTGCGGCAACCAGCCGATGGCTCCCTCCCCAGTGGGAAAGATGCTCTGGAAGTAATAAGCAACTTCTCAAACCTTCAGGGCTTTTAGGCTCCGATACACTGTCCCATTAAAAACACACCTCCCCTCTAAACATCAAAAATAACTCCCAAAACAAAAAAAAACCATTAAAAACTCAAATCAACCTACCCACCAAAAAATTTTTTGGGGGGGGCGGGGGGTGGGGGGGGGATTATTGAGTGGGGGGGGGGGGGGGGGGGGTTTTTGGGGGGGGGGTGTGTTGTGGGGGGGGGGGTTTTTATGGGGGGGGGGGGGGGGGGGTGTTTTTTGTGGGGGGGGGTTTTTGGGGGGGGCTGGGATTTCGGGGGGGGGGGGGGGGTGGTTTTTTGGGGGGGGGGGGGGGTGTGGTCGTTTGGGGGGTGGGTGGTTTTTTTTTGGGGGGGGGGGGTGATGGGGGGTATTGGGGGGGGTTTTTGGGGGTGGGGGGGGGGGGGTGTTGTTTGGGGGGGTGGTTTTGGGGGGGAGGCGCTGTGGGGGGGGGGGGGGTGTGGTGTCGATGTGTGGGTGTGGGGGGATGTGTGGGGGGGGGGGGGGGGGGGGTTTTGTGTTGGGGGGGGGTGTTGGGCTTCATGTGGGGGTGGGGGGGGGGGGTTGGGGTGGTTTTTTTTTTCGGTGGGGGGGTGGGGGGGTCCCCCCCCACCCCCCCCCCCACCCACAAACCCCCCCCACCCCACCCCCAACCCCCAAACCAAACACTCTTTAATACGCAATGTCTCCCTCAGTTCATTTTTCCCACCTCAAAACCCTCGTCTTCCTCTCTTCTCCTCAGCACACCCCTTCCAGAGAGAACATTTGTGGGGTCTCTTTTTTCTTCCCCTGGAACCCCTCCTTTATCGTCACCCAGTATTGTCCTGCTTTGAGGGCATGCATCCTTACAGCAGATCGATCCCTTTTTCTACGTTTGTTCTTGACGATCTGCTTTCCTCCTTCTCAGCCCGTCAGGTAATATCATGTTCTCTCAGTATGTCTCTTGGATGTTGCCCCCCAGGAACCCCCACCCCTTCCCGAAGTATTTATAAGTGGGGTTTTCGGCTGTCCCCCTCCAGACCTCCCTTTCTCTTTTTCTTCCCAAACACCCCCCCCCCTTGCGATTTTCATTGAGAACAGTCTCCAGCAAGTGATCATTTTATCCTTTAAGGGGGGCTGCTTCTAACGAGGGTCCTGGCCAGAAAAAGGAAGCTTGCGGGCCAAGATCATCCTCGTCTGAGGGATGTGTTTGAGCCTTTCCCTTGCAGTCTCCTCGAGTAGATCATCGAGGGTTTCTCGTCTGAGCTGTTCGCTTGTGGTTCTTGTACCTTCCTGGCGCCTCGCACCCGTGGAAAACAACGTCTTCAGAGACAAGTTCGCTTTTCCCCCCCCATTATCTCCGTCACTCGCGCGATAACGACCCACTTTGTACTGGGGGAAATAGCCTTCCCTCTACAAACAGCGTCCGCATTTTGTTTCCGATTTCTCTCCATCAATGACCAGAAAATTTCCCCCTTTTCCCGAATCCCTCCACCCCTCTTTTTAAGACCGTCTCCGGCGCGGCCCCCCTTTTTTTACTAGGAGTATCTCTCAGCAGACGATGGTTTTCGGGCGGAGGTGGCCTTTCGGCGTACTTTGGTAGCTAGTCCCCCCCCCCCGTGAATCAGTCTCCCTTTTCTAGAAATGCGCTGCCAACCCTGTTTTTCTATTCCTCACATCCTTGGTGTCGTCCTTTTCCTTCTCACTTTCGTAGGGAAATGCCCCCGGAGAAAATAGATATCGATGCCCGCTCGTTTTCCGATGGCGGGTAAACCCGCTACATTCCCCCGATGAAGCGTTTCCCTCTGGAGTGCGCAAAGGAGCCCCCTTCCCGCTGTGATATGGGGAATTCGCTGACCTATCCCGCACTGCTTGACCCGTTTTTTTTGTTATTTTGTTATACGCTCTTTTTTTCCTTCTTTTCCTGGTTGGCGCCCGGTGCCGGCGGAATTAACCCTCCTCCCCCACCGTTCACGGAGGAGGCTAGTTGAATTTCTTATCTAGCTGTTGAGGGTCCTTAGGCGGCCCTCATGGTCAGATCGGTGGCGTGATAACGGATCATCACCTTTCGAGTTGACCCTCAATTCCGATCGGTTGCCTTCGTTTCCTACCTCTTCCGGTCAATGCTACCCCCGACTTGGTCATTGAAGACTTGGCCTCGACACAGACATCCGTCTTCGAGGTTATGAGCCGGCTCTCCCCTGCACCTTCTTCTTCCCGACGCCCTCCACCTTCCACCTGATCCCACACGTCGCTTTTTCTGAATCGTGGTGCATATCCACTCCTCTCGAAAAACGGATGGCATTTTTTCCGAGAAATATTGTCCTTTGTGCAGGATCCACTTTCATTCTCTCCCTTCTATGCGTCCAGCTGACCTCTTCGCTCGATAACGGTAGGTACATCCCCCCTTGCACTGACTCGATGCCTCTCGCTGCGTAGGTACTTTTTCTTCCTCATACGTTTGTTGTTCTTTTCTATCGCACATCGGACTAACTCTTATTTAACGAGCAGCAGGGACGGATTTTCTTACCGGGGATCGAGCGGGGCCCGTCTTCTGAAACTCCCTTTTGTGAAGGGGATTGCAATGACTTTTGATGCCTGTCTGACTTATCAAACGGGTACCGCCTCTTTCCTGAGGCTGGTGACAGATTGATCTTCCCCCCTGGGTGACAGGCGATGATTCTTTTTCTGTTTCTTTTATTTTTTTCGCGCAAGGTGCACGCGCTGATGCGCGCCTCCTTCTCCATCGATCCGCCAATTTGGGCACGACCTCTCTCCCCCGTAGGGACGTGGTCTGCAATGACCATTTTCATGACCGAACCGTTCTGTTTCCGATTTGCTCTCTGTAAACTCGCCAGGTCCTCTTGATCGTAGTACGCGGACCTCTTGCGATATGAAAAATCCCCCGGTCAGACCGTCCCTTTTTTTCCCATTTCTTTTTGCCACGCATGAGCCTCTCGTGTTTTGTCGGTACTGCGGTTAATCTTCAAAGACAGGTACGCCCCCTCTGATAACAAAATCGGCCCCCCTGGTGTTAGTTTTCATCGAATAAACAGAACCCACTCACGACTTTGGCTATTTCGAGGCATAGAATGTAAGACCTTATTTCCGCCAGCGCGTTTCGCCTCTTTTTCCCTTTCTGACTCTATGGTGCGCTGTAGAGTTTTTCTCCCCTTGACTACAGTGCTTGCTGTAGACTTTTCAAAGGGTGTGGCAGCTTCTTGCCTAGGCGGTTCTGACTTCTTTCCCGTTGGATCTGTTCCTTACTCTACGACGACCCTTTCCTCCCGATCCACCCCCCCACGCAGCTCAACATAGTATGAGCCCCCTCTGACGCATATCACCGCTGGGGCCTCTCCCCACCTTTTCCTTTTGACTCGTGAGTGGAGTGCTTGAACATCATTTATTTTTTCTAGGAAAGCCGCGGAGCGGTCCCATTTTTTCGGACGCGTGTAGCGGGGTTCTTTGGGGACCCCATTTTTTGCTTGTCGTGATCCGAGCGGGCTGTGCTGTAGCGGGCGCGCTTTTTTCTTTATTTTGGATACGAAAAATTGTAGTCTTTCCGGTGCCAGTAGGCTTTGCCTTCTCCCTCCCCTTGATTTTCCTACACTTTGCCAAACCCTCTAGAGCTACGCTTCATTTTATTTCCTTTTCCGGCGGACCCCTCCGCAACAGGGAATCGATATATTCTACTTCGGTGTGGCTTTGCTTTTTCCCTCACACCCATTAAGGGCTTCGGGCTTTTCAACCAGATTTCTTCACTGTAGCAATGAAAATCGCCCTTCCTTTCCGGAGATTCATCGTCTTCCCCTCCACCCCTTCCTCCCTTTCGTTGAGACTTTTATTTAGTGGTGTTCTCTTTTTGTCCCTACCGTCAAGGGGATTGCACCTGAGATGACCGAGGTGTTTCTTTCAGCAGATCGATCATCTCTTCTTCTTTTGTGGACCCGTCGATCTGCTTCACTAGCCGCCTATTCTCCCCCCCTCTCCTCCAAGGTAATTTCCTTATGCGATAAAATTGATCGTTTGGTTTCTCCAAAGAGACCCTGAAATACCACTTTTTCGCTCTTGGTCTCAGTTTCTTTTCTGGCATCAGCCTGGAAACTGCGATTTCTCCAAATTGCGATTTAATTGCTCCTTTGGTATCAGTCTGGTTGATCGACCTAACGTCCTTTTATTTCGTCTTCCTGCCGGCCAGCACAACGGAAGCGGGCCCCTTTTTTTCCCCATCTTTCATTATCCCGGTTTTTTTCATGTGTTGCCGAAGGCCGATGCTCCCCCTCGTTAGCTCATCCCCGATTTTTTCGCGATTTAGGTTATGCGCGGTGACCTGCATTTTTTCTTACTGGCAAGGAAATAAAGTCGGGCATTCTCCTCGATACCACCCTCCCTTTTCTGCACTCTTCTCCTCCCCGCGATCAACGACCCCCCCCGGGTTCTTTTTACCCAAGGCAAAACACCCGCTACCACAGTTTTCCGGATGTTCACGACCTTCCCCTGGACCAGAAAATCAACTAAATCCTATCCCTCTCCACGATCTTTTTCTGTAAAGAAATGTGAGCGGCGCGGACCCTTCTATGTCCCTGCCGCCCCTTTGCGGCCGGGCTTCTGTCTCTTTGATAGCCTTTTTGAGAGGAATTAATTTTTTCTTTTACAAACAGTGTATTTAATACACCGCCCCACCCTGGACAAATAGTTAACCCTGGCAGTACCTCCCTTTGGTGTATCCCTAATGGAGTAGAGGAATTCCCATACATGTAGAACGCGTCCCCTTATTGTCCCCCTGGTTACGAGGCTGATGGCGGGAACCAGGTTCTTCCATTCCCACCCTTTTCCGCGCGCAAGTAGCACCCTGCCCTTCGCCCTTGCATCTTCTTTTTCCCAGATCGAAGCCATGGCCCCTTTTTGGGCGATTTTTTATTCTTCGACGCGTTTGGGACACTGTACATTTTCTCTAGTTTTCTTCCCGGCCGGAAACCCCTCTCTTCCCAAGTAGGTAACGGAAGAGGCTCTCCATGAAGGTAAGAAACCGGTCCTTTGTCTGTCCCTTGTTTTGATCGCATCGTGACTTGGCATGTATGTCGTTACATACCGGCTTCCATCAAAGCGACGTAGTTTTTCCCCTCAGGTGGGTGGCTGAGCCCTTCTCGCTTTTTTTCAATGAGACAAAGGTCGCCGACGTTTTCTTTTCCTACGGGGCGATGTCTCCTCCTCCCCTAATAGCGAATAGTAAGGTATGAGCCCTGCACCTGTGCGGCCCCCGTTTCCCCCGGAACAAAGCCCTCCGGTCCCCACCGTAGCTCGCTTTTTCCAATCGTGTAACCTCCTCCTCTTTTCAGAGGACAGTTTGAGATTCATCATCTCTGATCCCCCTCATCACGCTTAGCGTCCAGATGACGAAACAGGTTTGTTTTTTCTCCGGTTCTCCCCCCCCTTTCCGTATGAATGCTCGATGGAACTAAGGGAATCTATGTAGGCAGAGGTTCGAGGATCTCTCTCTTTTCTACCTCCCCTCCCCCCCTTGTAGAGCCACCTCTCCCCCTAGGTTTCTCCCCCTCCCTGCTCCTTTCCCCCCCCGCCCTTCTGCCCCACCCCAATTCCTCCTCTCCCTCCCCAACCCTCGCTCCTCCCCTAACCTCCCTAATCCCCCTCTCCGCCCGTTCCCCCCCTTTCTCTAACTATCACTCTCGCTTTTCTCCCCCCTTCCCATTTTACCCTGCCTAACGTCTTCTCTCTTCTTTTCCTCGAAGATGGCAGCCTTCTTTTTTGAGATTGACCGACCGGATTTCCGGTCAGATGGCGATCGCTTTATTCCTTGTATCCTTACGATGACTTCCACGGGTCCGAGCAAAAATAAATCGTTCTCCTCCACCTATTCTTACGTGTGACGGCGATGATAGATTTTTCGGTCGGGAACGGTCGCAGAGTTTTTTTTGTGATCCTTCGCCCTCTTCACTTAGGGCGACGATGATGTTCGTCTTTTTCTGGTCTGCATGTCCCTTCACCGGGCTCATTGACCCTCCCCCGCGATCAACAGATCGTGGTCCCCCCCCCCCCGCTTTGGGCATTTCTTCCTTTCTGATCCGGTCTTTCCCTTGCCCCCCCCAAAGTCACGATGCGATTTCTCCTACAAGGTAATGACCCCTCCCCCTAGAGATGTCTTTGGGTAAAGAATGAGCCTCTACGTTCCCTTTTCTCATTTTCTCCGGCCCCTTCCTCCTCCTCTCAACAAGGAACGAAGCCCAATGTTTCCCAACAGATAAGCGTTTCATGTGATCTTCAAGTCTCTCGGGACGACTTTAGGCTACTTTTCCCCCTTCCTTCCTCGGCGAGGCATTTTCCTTCCTCCTAACCTGGTCCAACGCCTCGCCAGCGTAGGCTTTCTTCCTCGTCGATCTGAGGTTTTAATTCCGACGACCCGTCCCCCCCTGCTTGCTTCCCCGAGGGTGTGGCGCGATGGCTTATTCCTCGGCGGTCTGACGTGCTTTCCTTTCTTGCCGATTCTCTCAGCCGACCCGGTTCCACCTCCCCTCTTTTAACGTAGGGCCAACCTTCAAACGTCCCCTGCATCACCTCCCCCACCCACAGGTTTGACACTTTCTTCTTTTTTTTTGATTCGCCGCTCCCTTCATATGTTCTGGTCGGATATTTTCTCGGTCCACAGCCGGACGGTGTGTTTTTGGCCGCGGGTTTCAGTGGGCGACTCCCTTCCACCCTGTTCTGGTCGTTTGATCTTGACTTGATGTGCCGTTTCTCTAGGCGAGTGATTGTTCTTACTGCCCGAGCGGTCGGTGGTTCTTTCTGTTCCCGCGCCCTTCTACTTTGCGAACAGCTCAGGACGTCCCCCAAACCCTCGATTATCTTCCCTGTTGGTCGGTTTCAGCGAGCTGGCACCTTCCTCGATGATCTTGTTTCCTTCCGGTGCTTCCAGCATCGTTCCCTCCCCGCCCTAACCATCCGATCAAACGATTTGCTTTCGGCCTTTAATCTCCCTGCACAATCCTGGAACATCTCTTTTTTCCTCTTGAGTACCTCCGCTCCCTAATCCAGTCCCTTTCCCTTCCTTGGTATTTCCTTTTTTTCTCTTTGAGCAATGCGGATCTGCATAACTTCTTTTTTGGAAGGGAAATTGGGGTTCCTCTCCTAGCGGCTGTCGGCTGCTTTTGTACTCTATCTTTCCTCATACTCGTTTTTTCCCGCACGGCTTCACTATCCGCCCTTCTCCGCATCTCAAGCCTTTCCGAGAAGAAAGTTATGCAGCCCTTTTGAGTGTAAAGAGCCTTCTCCTGTGTTCGCGCTGGCTGAGTCACGTTGTTCTTCTCTTTCCTCCAGAATGCAACTTTTTTTCTCTCCAAACCAAGAGCAATCCCCCGTGCGTATTAGGCCGACAGTCCTTTTCCAGTCTGTGCTAACGCCAGAAGGGGGATTTTTTTCTCGAACGAGTGCTGAGTCTTTCAAAGAGGGACACCAGATCCCAGGTTGATTTTGCCCGGATTTTGTTGCCGGTTTTCCCCCCCCAATTAGCGTAGATCCTTTTTTCACACCGTCTTCTTTTTAGATCGTTTGTGTGCTCTTTTCCCTGCAGGTCTCAGGAATTCCCACGACCCCTCTTTGCAGGCCGCCTTCCTAGACTAGAAGCCCTTCTTGCCGTCCCCCCCTCTTTCCTTCCGACCCACCCTTGGTAATGGGGGACCATGCCCCGGACAACTCCCAGCTCCGCAAATTTTGGGGGCCTCTCGCGTCTTCCGACCCGCCAATCAAACTAAATGCTCCCTCAAGGAGTCGAGCTCCTTTTTTCAAGTATTGGTCTTTTTGGATTTAGGCTTTTTCTATGTCTCCCGTTGATGCCTTTCTTTCTGGTGGCTAATTTCGGAATGTTTTTATAGCACGGGTCGGCGGAGTTCCTTCTTTACCACAAGGTTCACCCGAAAGCCTGGCGCTTGCCCCACCAATGTTTTCCCGCAAGCCTTGGTGTCTTCATCCGCCGTAGTTCCCCCCATCGACAGGCAGCACAATCGATCTTGCCGACGCCGTTTTTTCCCCTATTCGACAACTTTCCTGTTTCATGCTGGACATTCCCGTGCTTGGTTTGCCAAAGTAGCCAAATCCCCGTTGATTGGGGAATTCTTTTCCCTCTCCCTCAACATGATGCTCTTTTTCGATTGTCTATCGCCTTTTTTTCTTCCTTTTGTTGTTTTAGACGGGCCGGCGAATTAACTTTCGGTAACGGAGAGGCTCAGATTCCCCTTTTCCCTTTCCCTGAAAACGTCCTCTTGTTGCGGGTCATGACCTATTCGCCGACCCGGTTCCTCTCTCCCTTTCGAGGGAATCCCTCCTTAGCAATGGCGATTTACTTTTTTTTTCTCGCGTGGACAAGTTCCACTTCTTTCCCTGGTCGTTTCTCTAGTAAATAAGGGGAGATGCGCTCCAGTGGAGGACTCGTCCGGTCTCTTCTCCTTTGGATCCCTTGGACACCTGTGAGCGACCGTTCCCCTTACCGCCATCAAAGAACCCCCTCCTTCGCCGTCCAAACCGTTAAGCTTCTTCAATCGTAACCAGCCTTCGAACTTTTCGTTTTCTCCTTTACCGTTTGAGAATATCTTTTTTCCCTGTCAGATACAATTCATCTGTAGACGGTCAGTTTCGAGCTTCCAGATGTCAGTCAGGACTTTTTCCAATCCTCGATCGCGAAGAAATCCCCTTCACTGAGCAGGATGCCGCGAGCGTTTCTTCTTCTTTCTCTTTGCCTTCCTCCTCCGTTGTGTTTTCTCCTTCCTTTTAATCTGCTAGATTTAACCTGAGGTCATCGAGAAGGCAGCGTCTCTGCGCGAGCGCTGTTATGACTCTTCTCTTCTCAGCTGGACGGCTCGCGATGAAGTCTACTGCACGACTGGGACTTTCCCCTGTCGCTCTCTTTCCCCCCTCGCCACATGCATCCGTTTGGGCTTTTAGCACAAAGAGTCAGTTCTCCTCCCCTGAGATAGACGTGTGGGATTGCTGTTTCTGTGGTTCTTCTCGCGGGCAAGCGTTTTTCCCGGACGAGTAAGCCAATTCGGGCGACGAGCTTTCTCGGGACTCTCCTTTTCAGACCACCGTAGGAGAAAGGTGTTCCGGTCCACGTCGATTTTCCCTCCTTTAATAGATGGATAGGCGCTTGATGAAGTTTTTCTCCTTCAAGTACGATGTCCGATCTGGACCCCCTCAGGTAATGACCGCAATCCCCTTCCCCCCTTCTGCAGGGTTTCCTTCTCTCTCCCGACTTGGGTCCGTAGGACGGCGGTAATTCCGAAGAATAGTTCCCGACAGTGTCGTTGTTTTTTTTCTCCCCCCTGAAGCCCCATCGCGATAACAAAATCTTCCACGCTTTTCTTTTTTTGTCGATCTCACCATAGCGACGCCTTGGATACTTGGTTTTGCATTCGGAATGTCCTCCTCTACCTTTTGTCGCGTTTGTTGCCTAGACATTCCGCCCGTCGGCCTTCTCTTCTTCTCCGTCGAGGTTTTAATTTCACTCCAAGGATTGCGGGTCACTTCCCCGTGTTGCAAGCGATTTTCCCTTTCGGCGTCTGAAGTGTTCCTGAGTTGCGGTCTCTCGACAGTCTCGCCGAACCTTTCTCCCCTAGACACCTCTCCGTCGCACAATCCCCCAGCACCTTCTCTCGCCTTTCTGTCGTCCGAGCAGCTCACACCTGTCTGACAATTTCTCTTTTTCTAGGCTGGAGGGAATTCCCTTTTGATGTTATGGTCAGGAAATCCGAGGATCTTTACCCCCCTTTACGGTTTCTTATTTTTTATAGGGGTGTTTGGATTTAGTGGGGATTGGCCCGTCCCCCTGGTCAGTGTGGGGTCGTTTCCCCGGAGCGGGGTGATGCTGTTGAGGGTTTTTTTATGTCTTCTTTTTCTTCTACTTGTCGTCGATCCCCTTTTAGGTGGGGTGAGGTGCCTTCCCCCCGAGAACTACGACCTTTTCCTCTAACAGTCAGGACGATACGAGACTGAGTGTGTTTACACCCGCTCCTGATGGAGCTACGCTCCCTTTTTTCAATTGTCGCGGCCCCCCCTTCGGAAACACCTCTCAACCGGAATCTTCTTTGCCCTCTTGCCGCTTACGGTGTTTCTTTCCCGTAATCAGCTCGTTACAATAAATAAATCTTTCGTTATTCTCCCTCCGGATAAAATGGCCTGTAGACTCTCACTCGCACTTTCGCCCTCCATCTCAATTTGATATTGGTTTGAGAGACC
>Ga0179593_1674833_pt1 | contig 15963 bp, 17 predicted proteins | sample CZODoug2_1_08_16_FD_185931 | JGI IMG/M metagenome (GOLD analysis project Ga0179593, IMG submission 185931) | Vadose zone soil fungal communities from Angelo Coast Range Reserve, California, USA - CZODoug2_1_08_16fungal (PacBio error correction) | ecosystem: Environmental > Terrestrial > Soil >... | reverse complement strand
GGTTTTTTGGCTGGATTCCCCCCCCCCCCCTCTTTCGTGCCTTTAATGAATGACCTTTTTATAAACTTGATTTCGTCTGGATCCTCTATCCAATCCCCCTAGTCCGTCCCCCTCTGTGCTCCTGATAGACGTTTGTATGGCTCTATTTCCTGCTCGTTTTGCCGTTTGCGCCACACTCTTTCGGGATTCCCCATGTCTCCCTTTTTGAAGACGTGCCGAAATAATAAATTGCCTTTGATCATGTTAACCCATGTCAAAATCGACCGTCGTGTTTAGTTTTTCCTCCCCGTCCCTATTTTTCACTTCTTCTGTTAGGCAGTGCCCCGTTTTTGATAACCCCGTTTGCGGAACTCATTAGATTTGCTCCTAGTTGCCCTTTTTTTTTACAAGGCAGCCGTCGTCCATGCAATCCCGGTCCTTCCTTCGTCATTTAACCCCCCCCTCCCCTTGTTTTCTCAATGGTTTCACGCTTTCCTCCGTTCTCCAGCAGCAGAATTCTTCCCCCCCACAGCCCCAAAACTTGGCCGCATTTTCACAAGAAGTCCAAAGGGTTCCACGTCTCTCACAGATCTTCGTGGACTTTTTTCAACTGACAAAATGCTTTGGGCTGCAAAGTAATTTTTTAAAGTTCGGCCTTCTTTGTGTTTGCCTCTTTTTCAGTCGCTCTTGGGCATCTCCCCCTAATGTGTTCCGACCACAGTAAGTGAGTCCCCATGCATGAGTTTCTTGCAATCACTTTGGTCTCCGGAAATACCTCTGGCACACCGCCACACTCCCCCAAATGACCCCCCCAATTGGCGGGGCCCTATGGGTGATACTTCAGTTGTTTTTTACGTCATTTTTTATCTTGCTGCTTGGGGACTCTGACTTTCCCTGCGCAAGGACACTGTTACTCCAAGGCGTTTTCCTAACGAACGGCGAGGCGCTGAGGGCGGTGGTTGAGGCGTTTGTCTCGGTTTTCGACCCTGTTACCGGGGACAGGCGACCCACATTCCCAGGAACTCCTTTGTCCACTTTTTTGACACATTTCCCAACCCCACCGTTCCCTTAAAACGTCTGTTTCTGCTATGAAACTGTTTGAAAGCTGCACGCTTCCCGCCTACTCTCCCCAAAGATTTTTTCCCCGCTTGGATGGTATCCGCTGCCCCTTTTTATCTTAACGCTCTGGTGAGTCGACCCCCCTTGCCCCTGTCAAACTTGAAGCTCGTAAACGCCTACGATTATCGTGCCGTTTGTGTTCAACGTACCTGCTGGCGCTTGACGTGGTTCCGTTTCCCCCGATCACGCTCTGGAAACCATTTTTGCCGTATATTTTGTTGTTCGCTTGGTCGGGCGGGTCTCGCCCCAGGACAAGAATCCGTAAGACGTCCCCCATATGGTAATTCCAAGTTTGATCCTAAAGCCCTTTTTAACACCATCAGGGCATTTGCGCGTGTTTTACCCCCAAATAACTTCGATTGAGGCCAAGGCCTTTCGTTGCTCCCTGCCTGGGGCCGCCCGTGAAGAGTAAGATTTGATCCAAGAATGTTTTTTTTTTTGATCTTCCACCGTCCGGCTTTTTTTTTGGCCGTGTTCCTCCAGGTTGCAAGAGCCTATTTTGCAAACCCCCAAAGTGGTCTTATCATGCTGTTTTTCTGACCGTGCGTGAATCGCCTGCGCAGGGCACTCCTCTGCCTAGTGGAGACTCAACTTTCGGCATTGGGAGAATCCCCTGCTGCTTCGGCCCTGTTTTTACTTCATCTTCTCCCTCGGTTTTTTTTTCCCTTGTCTAAGCTGTGAAGACTTTTAGTTTTCCCGCCCCATCCTTCGCCGCCCCCTTCCCGCTCCCTCACTGTCCCATCTTTCACATTGTGTACTTTTTTTCTGTTCATGTTCAGCAGTTTTTGAAAATTTACCCATCCCGCGTGGGGCTGCCGGGCCCGCTGTTTGTTTTTGTCACCTTAAAGACTTCCACCATCTCTCGTGTGCATCGGGGGCTTGACAACCCTTCCCGCTGGTGGCCGCGTACGCCGGACCCCTAGGTTTTTGAGTGTTTTCCCTCTTCCTGTAACCTTTCATTAGATAATTTACCATGGCGACGTTATGTTTCACGGGGGATGGTCTCCTCTTTCGTTTCGCCCGCCCTTGCAGTCTGTTTTTTCCCCTCACTTTGAATTTTTCCCCTGGGTGAGGATAAGATTTACCCCTCGTCTGCGCGAGGGGATGCCCACTCCTCTAGTTTGCGCTATGTGTTTCCCTGTTCCCTACAAAACCCATTTCCATCTGAGGCGAGCGTGGAGCCGGAAGATGAGAGTACGCTCAATTGTGAGTTTTTTTGACCCCTAGGTTTCTGCCTTGTCTTCTCTGGGAGCAAAATCCCCAGGTTTAGACTCTATTCCGCTGGCCTCACGTTCCAAAAAATCTCTTTTTCTCGAGTAATACCTTCTTCCCTATCTCTTTTATCCTATTCCTGGTATCGTTTTTCTCCCCAGCTCCTGGGTACTCTCGATGGCGGTACCCCCAGTTGAAATCCCGTGAGGCCTCTGGGTCCAACTTTAATCCGTTTCCTTCCCCCACAAGTGAGCCCCCCGGTTAGCCAGTGTCTTCCGATTACCCTCTTTTAGTCCCCCGTGCGGCCTTTCTCTTTTCCCCGAGATGCCGACGCCATTTTTCTTCGTCTTTTCTTCCCAATGCGCAGGTCCGAGTTCCCTCTGCTCGTGTTATGTGTTTAAAACTGCCGTTTTTGGGAGCATTTCACCTTGTTTTTCGTGCCTTTTGACCATCGTCTTTTGAGCAGCATGCTGTTCGTCCCCCCCCCCAGTCTTCCCTTTCCTGGGCGTTTTTCGGATCAAGTTGTCTTTCACGATGTTTTATCTTTCACATTAGTTGCCACCCTTACCATAAATTCCGCCTTACATTGGTCCCCCTCCTCGCGTCCGTAGCCGTCCCCCAACACCCTTTTTTTTCATTTTTGCGAAAACAAGGGGGCCTCGTGTGTGTGGACCCGTTTCTTTTGCCCAGCTTCCACAACCCTCCGCTGCCGACTTCCCCCCTAGCGGAATTCCCAACCTGCCTCCCAAGTAGTATTCCCTTTGTTTTTTGTGTGTTTCAACTTCTAACACCTTGGCGGATGGATTTCTGAGGCATCCATTTACGCGCCCTTTTTTTTTTTTCTCCTCCGCTTGCTGATGGGCTCTGTCTCTCGCATGGGGGTCGCTTTGTTGTTCCAGACATTTTTTGTAAGCCTTAGTCACCCGCCCTCACATTCATGTTGATCCTCTCTTTTTTACTACTCCGTTGTGACGGCTCCCCCGATTGGTCGGTGCTTCGCCGCTTCAATTCCCAAAAACCAACTCCGAATCCTGATATTCACCCCCCCTGGGTCCTTTCCCCCAGCAGTGTTGGTGTTCTGGAACCTTTTCCCTCCCCTTTCATTCTATCCCCGCCAAGACAATCTTCATTTTTACTTTCACACGATGGCACGTGATCCGCTTCTCCTGATCGATTCCCTCGGCCTGTGAAGCTGTTCACCATTCTGTGGCTTTCTGTTGTCTCAGCATGAAAAAACACGTTTTTTCGCCTTCCTCTGGCTTTGCCTTCATCGACGGCTCATTTTGAAATCCCTGGTTTTTGCGTGGCGTCGTGACCACAATCTACTTGGGTTTTGGACATCGTGCACATTTGACGAACGCTTTGCAACTTTCCACTACACAGCACAGGATAGCACGCTACCCAAGGGGGCCGTTGTTTTTTCTGGAGAAAGTGCATCCCCCCAAAAACGGGGTTGGGCCGTCCTTTTTGCGGTTGAAACCAATTTCTTTTTGCGTTTGAGAACTCCCCGCTTTCCCTGGCGACGGCGGTTTTCTCCCCTTGTGATCCCCCTCAGCCAACTTGGCTGGTTTTTTTTCATATCTTGGAAGAGAAGATTCCTTTTGCCCGTCGAGGGGAGGGGAGCCCAAGTTTGTCTGGTTTCGAAATGTTGCGGCTGCGTGGTGTCCGGAACGTGATTTTTTTTTCCTTTTGGAAAATCCACGAGCCAGCCGTTTTAACGGGTTTCTCCCTTCTCAGATTCCCGAGTTTGTCTTGGTATCCACGATGCCTGTTTACGGAAGATAGATAGGGTACATCCTTCGTGTGAGGAAACTTTCGAGAAATCGCTGAATTTCCCCTTTCTTTTTTGTCGTCTCAGCTTGTGACCGTGGCTTGAGACTAGAGATTTTTTCCCCTCACACTGAAGCTTTGCCGCTCCGCTAATCGCTCCCTTTTTGTGGGAAGTTTTTTTTTTTCTTTCCCAGTCACAGGCGCAAAACTTCGCAAGTTCTTTATTTTTTCTTTTCATGCGCCCTCTCAAAATGCAGTTTGGTATATGAGCCTTCCCCCTCCCAAGGTTGCGTGGATCTGCCTGTGCGGCTGGGTAAGAGGAATGAAATCCCCGTTTCGCCCAGTTTACCGGAGCCCTTTTTTCCACCCCATGAGGAGGTTTGAACATTTACCCCCCTTTTCTTCCCTTTTACACACCCACGTGTCAAACCGGGTTCTTGTTTAAGCGCCCTCCCCCCTCTTGGGGTCGCCGCTCCCTTTTGTGCCCTTTTCTGTGTTACGTGCTGGTTCACCCGGCTGACGTGCAGACACACACGCGTTCCTTTTCTTTCCTTCCATTGCCTTTCGTCCAAATTGTTACCACTTTCCTTATGCGCTTCAATTTTCTGGCAGTCATGGGGCGTGCAAACTCCGGTCCACTTATTAAATTCAGTTTGACGAAATCCTTTTCCAGGTCCGGCCCCGGCCAGCGATTCCCTCGGTGTCCTGACCTTCCTCACTTTTCCACAAGATGGACTCGCGCTCCGCTTTTTTCATTAAGCCGATGAGATTTACTGGCCGTTGTTTTCTCTTTTTTGTCTTGGCCTCCTTCGTCCCATGCCGGCGCTTCTTGGATTAAAAATTTTCCTTTCCCCTTTTCGCGATGCTCCCCACATACGTCTGGTCCTTTCCATTTCCTGACCAGCACAGGTACCCTTGGGCGATAACTGACTGTCCCATGGTGGCCGGTCTTCAAACACCCTGACAGCTGCCCCCTTCGATGGTTTTCCATTTGCTCCTTTTTTGTTGGTGATCCCCCTGATTTGGTCTCTTTTGATTCTTTTTTTTTCCTTTGCTAGGTCCCCCCGCGGAACCATCATTCTAAACGAGTCTTAGTCGCGTTCTCGAGGAGACCTTCCCCGGCCCCGAACTTTACAACGATATCGTCCCTGAATCTTCAGGCCTTCCTGCAGGTTTGTCAATGGCGCCTCCACCTTTCCTTCTTTTGCAACTGCTAAGGATCGGATACCCCAGCGAACCAGGAGAGAGGCGGGGTGGCTTTCCGACTCATTTCCGCGCAGACGTACGTGTTGATTCCTGTTCCAAATTTGGACGGCAGGTTTCCTTTGTTTCTTCCTTTCAAGGAGTCGACCGACACGCTCTCTTGCCTGTGGCAAACCGGCGTCAAAGTTCCTTGCGCCAGTTCCTGTAAGACACGATAATGCCCCTTCAATGCCAAACTTTGAGGGACGTTTGGTCTTATCCCCAATATGCACCCGCCCCTTTTTCCATTGTGGGGTTTGGAGTTTGGCTTTTAGGTATTTCTTTCCAATTGATTGCCCCTTCACTCGTGCTCGTCCCGCCCTTGGCCCAACTGTCGGACCCCCCCCTTCCCTTTTCAAAGACTTCCACGTTGACTACCCTCGGCACAAAGATGGCCGACGTTGCTTTCGGTCTTTTTAAGAACAACACTGGATAATCCGAGTCTGACTTGCGAGTGGAAAAACCCTTTGTTGCCTTTTCCTCTTTTTTGTCGCCCCCACCGTTTGGCTTTGGGTCTTTTTGCCGGATTAGTCCTCACATCGGATCAGCGTTGAAAGCTCGCTTCGTGCCTGTACGAATCTGGGCCTACCGTAATGATGTACTCCTTCTGCCCTTTCAGCCTTTCCTTTCGGAGTTGCACCCTCTTCTCGTTCGCCGTTTTTAATGGCCACATGGTGCCCCGACAGTTTGTCCTCGTTTTTTTTCCTCCCTAACCCGTCCCACCGTTTTTCTTTCCCTTTCCGATCAGGCCAAGTTATTTTTTCGCGCAAGGGGACCCCACAATGTCTTTTTATACTAGTTTTCCCCCTGGTTGGCGCAGGACAATTCTTTCTTGGCCAGTGCCAACGTTTTGATCGCAAGGGCTTTTTGTGGTGTACGGCTCTGTTTCGTCCACAGTGATCCCGCCTCACGTTCCACCATTTTGTACCCAAACTTTTCTTCATGACGCTACACACTTTCCTGACAGCCCCCACCCCCCCAATCCCCTCAAGCGCGAGCCCTTGCCCTTTTTTTTCCTGTCTCACCCCCCAGTTGACTTTTCACAATCAACCGTGGCGGCCGCTTTCGATACGCGATTTCCTTCCGCTCCCTTTTTGTCGCTGCGGGTTTCGTTCCTTCCCCCCCACGACATGACACCGTATTAGTTTAGCTGAGTAAAAGAAGCGAGATCCGGAAAATTCGGTCTTTTCCGGTTTTGTGACAAGCGTATCGTTTTCCCTCTTTGCTCTTTTCCTCAGTCTTCCATGTTTTTAAACCTGTTGGGTTCTGTATCAGCGGGTCCCGGTGCGGCAACGTTGCCGTGGTCTTTCCCTTTGGTCATGTGGCTTGGCTTTTTTCCGTCCGTCCCCAGGTGGGGGGTGGAGGTGTCCCCTGCCAAAAAATGTGCTTGCGGCCCCCCAAGGGATTTTGCCACCCCTGTGACCCTCGATTTTTCAGGGTTCCCCCAGTCATTCGTCGTGTTCGTCCCCTCGCTTTTGACGTCTTGTACACGCACAATCTTGCTTGATGTTGCCAGTTGGGTACCCGGTTGGTTTTTCTCCCCGGTTCCTTCATTGCTCTCGAAACCCCCTTTTTCTGTGTTCGGGGCTCACCCTGGACAGGTCCACGGAAAGTTTTCACCCCCGTCAGTTCCGGCCGGGGAGTGGTTATGCTGTTTTTGTTTGGTGAGGTTCTGCAATGGAATCCTGTTTTTTTTTCGTCGCCTCCGACTTCCGGTCGTCAACCAAAAGGGCGCGTGGAGGGTAGGAACTTATCGTCGATCCTGCTCCCCCCCCTAGATTTTTTTTTTTAAGGCAAGGTTGCACTGTCAATTCACGGTTGTTGACCGGGGTTCATTTGGTTGACTCTTTTTGCTCTGGGGTTGTTCGTGTGGGTTTGTGGGGTAAACAGGTGCAAAAAAGTTGTGAGAAAAACAATAATGACTACACACTGCGGACGCCTGGCTTTTTAATTAATTTTTCGTATATATATCTTTTAATCCTTCTATAGTTGTTTGTTTTTTTTATGTTTTTTTTTTCGATGCTCGGCCCCATCTTTACAAGACTCCTCTCACATACTCTCTTAACTGGCTATTTTCGTCTTCCATCCGTCCTACCATTAACTGGTTTCACCTTTGAATTTCAGATCCACTGGGCTTTATTGCCCCCCGTTTCTTCTGGCCCCCCCCCTCCCCCTTTCTTACCTCCCGGGCATGGGCCACTTCCTTTTCTTTTCCCCTCCTCTTTTCCTCTCCCCTTTTCACGCCTTAAAAACTTCCCCATGTTTACCGATCCCTTTCCCAGTCCCGGTCTCTGCGTGTTTCAAGCCCTTATTGTACTCAGGACCCTCCGTTTCCTTCCTGGCCCCCCCTCCCTTTCATTGATTCAGGGTAACGCTCACCATACCACAGCAGCCTGCCTCACCTGCCCTCGCTTCCTCCCATTTTCCTTTCGACCACAATACGTCAGTAGCCCCCCTCACACAGCGGTTGTCCTTATTGAGCAATGACCATCTGTTCACCCACACTCGGTTTTCCCCATACCCTTTCTCTATTGGCCAGATTTGTACGTAGCCCACCATGACGTCCACAACGGGATTTCGTTAGAACTTGTCGCCAAATGACCTCGTTGTGACCGTTCTTTATGGCCCCTCCCCCCTTGCGAAAGTTTTTTTCCTGTTTGGCCCCGTTCTCCCCCTTCGGAATTCCTGCCCCTGAACCCCCTGAAAGACGGCCTTTTCCGCACGTGTTGACCCCCTCTCATCTTCACCCCTAGACCCCCAGGTTCACACACTTGTAACATCCAACAACAAACACCCACATCCACACCCAGACAACCACACAACAAAACAAAACACCCACTCTCCATGAATTCCCTCTTCACTTTGCTTGCTTCAAAAACAGTTTAATCTTTGCCAGGTTTTTTTCGGCCTCCGCTGGCTTCTTCCCTCGGCAATCGTTCTCCCGGTGTTCCTTTGTTTTGGGCCGTTGTCCGGGTCCCCTGCCCTGCGCCCCCCCTTCCCCTGTGCAACTTTCTGCGTTTTCCTTTATTCTTTTTTGATCCGCTTCTCGGGACCCCCCCCCCGCAAGTTTTTCACGTGCTTCGTCTGTGTCTCGTGTGACAGCACCATGTTGCCGCGTTTCTTTTTTTTTGTGTTTTTGGCTTCCTGGTTCGGGCACTTTTGTTCGGCTGCCTTCCTGTTTTGAAGACCGTTTTTTATTTTCGTGATTCTTTTTTTTGTCTCCCAAAGCCAATTCGGCAGCCCCGCTGTGCTACGGTCCTCCCGCGTTTTTCGTGTCTCTGATTTATTTCCTTTCCGCCGCGCACATAAGTCGATTCCATGGTCGCCGGCGCCCAATATTACATTACTGAACCTTTACTTGATCGCCCATTTGCCCCTTCCGGTCCCAGCGTTTTCTTTTTTGTTGGATCAAAACCCTAGAGTTCCCCCTTCCTGATTAGTTGGCCACCGTTTCCGTACCCGGGGGCCTCTAAAGTAATGCATTTCCTTTCGCCCCTGGGCCACAGCAGTCCGCGCACCTCCCACACCTTAGTCGGCTCTTACCGTTAATGGCCCCCCGCGGGAGCTTCTGACTCCGATTTATAGATCCCATTCCCCATCCACAAAAATGTGTAGCACCCTTTGTTCCCCCCCTTCCCGACTAACTAGGAGCTGTGTCCCCGGCCTTGCTATTTCTCTTTAACTTTCCGATGGTTTTGAAACGTCGTTCCTCCTTTGCATTTTCGATTCTTAGTGTGCTTCGTTGGGCATCTCATTAATTGTTTTTCACTTGTCCTGTGCCCGAAATGCTGCACCCCTGAGTTTTTTTCTTTGCCACCATCAATAATCGGGTTGACCCCAGGCCACAGGCCAACACGCCCACCACAAACCCTGGTCTTCCTTCTATTGGGATGTCTCATTGGTTTCCCAATCCCCTTCAGTATTTTTGCTGCCGACGGCCTGCTACCCCGGCTTGCGATTCACTTTTGTTTCATTTTGAAACGGAGTACGGGAGCGGTGTCTGGTTCTGTCCCTCTCTTATTACCGGACCGCCCAACCTAGCCTGCCGGTCCACTGGACCAAAACTCCCCCCCGCTTCCAAGTCTTCGCGGTCTTTTCTTTCCAAAGGTGAACCAATGCACATTCACAGGGCCCTTTCTCCCCCTCTTTTTTCCGCTTTATACTCATTGAGCCTTACAGCTATCCCTTTTTTTTATCGCCCGTGGGACTGGGGAAGGCTGTCTTTTGGGAACGCTTACGATGGTTACTGTGCTGTCTGCCCGGAAGGGTGTTTTCTCTGAACGCTCTGACCTTTTTTAGCATGGGCGGGGTTTTCGGATTTTCGTTACCCCGGTTCTTTTCTCCCCCCCCCCGAAAGAACCCTAGCTCAATCTGGTATCTGGCCGTCCCCCTGGTAACACCCTCAGTTCACTACCCACTCCCCCTCCCATTTCGATTGATCATGGCCTTCGTTTTGCTTCAAGCCGTGAAGTACGATGGTGTTCCCTTCCTTGGGGAATCCACGTCCGCGCCAGGCTGCCGGAGCATAGAAAGGGCGATTCGATCGCTTGATGGTTTCATGCGGTGGTGTGGTGTCCTGAGGAACTCTTGCGCTAAGTGCCGGCCCCTTGTCAAGTGCGTCCGTAGCATGCGGCGGCGCCTGAAAATTTTTTTCTGGCCCATTTTTTTCGTCCAGGTGAACGCGCTTGTGGCCCCTTTCGCCGAAAAATTGCACGCGCATGCACGTTGGTGACTAAGCCTTTTTGATTTTTTTTCAGTGCTTGTGCTGTTCATACACAGCGGCCCCTTTCTGCCAGTTGTGTCAACCTTTTCACACCTTTGTGGGCAAGCTTTCGGCCCCTTTTCTTCCGCGTAACGTGACGCGTTTTTTTCGTGTCTGTTGTAATTCTAACTGGTACTGTTCGCTTATTGTGTACCCCTGGCGGCCAGTCCCTTTTACCGGGGGATTTTATTTTTCGGCATCCCACAGGACCTCTTGTCCCGCAATTTGGTCTGGAGGGGCTCCCCCTCCCCCCCTTCTTTTTGCTGAGTAGGATGAACCTATCCTCTAGTTTTGTTGCATTTTTTGTTGGATACCCACCCCAGCGATTGTCCCGTTTCTTTCTTTCCTGGACTCGCTCAAGTGAGGTTGCCTGTTCGAGGCACCTTCCACGTCGTTTCTCTCCTGAACGGTTTCTGTTGCAAACTTTCCCCAGCTTCCCTTTTTTCCTCCCCCGAGTACAGAGTCTACCCCTTCTCGAGGCTTGACTACCCAGCTCCCGTTTTGCCTCTCCGATGTTTTCGTTTACAACCGTTCCCTCACCCGTGCTGTCTTGAGGGTACAAAATTCACCGTTACCACGTGCTGCTCGATTTCACGTTCGCTCACGTCGATTCCCTCGCTTCCCACGTGGCGTTGAATCTTTCTTCCCCCACGAGATTCACCAACTTGGTTCTCTTTATTCCCTTCTTGCAGCGCCCGCGCGGTGTGTAAACTCGATTTTTTTCCACCGCCCAGCTTCCCTTTTTGGCGCCAGCCCGTGTTTGTTCACCTTAATCCGTTTGGGCTGAAATGTCCCACACGGCTTCCCAGTCACTCGTCCAATTGTGTCATCTGTCCAGTGATTATTTCCGACTCCGCGCCACTCTTCAGGGGGAACTATGATTGCTTCCTTTGCGCAAGGGCTTCATTCTTTTCCCCCGCCCCCAGCAGATGTGCTTCTTTTTTCAAACACCACCTTCCCGCTGCCGAATCCTTCTCCCCCCCCCTGGTTTGTTACTCAGATTAAAGGCTTTTGTTTAAATTCCCCCTTTTGTTGTTTCATGGGTGACCCTATGCCCATGAGCCTTCAGCAGCAGTTGCGTGCCGCTCCAGTGTTTTCTCTCAATTCTGTTTTTCCCCGATTTTATGTTTTGACCGCTGTCACCTAATGTTTGTCTCTTCCTCATCCCGTTGTTTTTATCTCGAATGATTTGCGCCGCTCAAAATCTGGCACCCGCGCATCGAGATGAACCTTTTTTTTTGCGTTCACCAGCATTCTTTCTTCTTTAAGTTTTCCTCCGGCCCTTGGTATCGCTTCTAAAGCCAGATCAATCCCCCCTACCCCCTGCGACGGCTGCCGCCTTTGATCCCGGAGGCCGGGCGGGCGTTTTTGTTGTCCGAGTTGCAACATCCTTTTGCTTTTTCTGTTGCTGCAGTCCATTACACAACGTTGGTTCCCGAGAGTGCACAATTCCCTGGACGGTGGGCGGCCTAGTCCCCTCTCAATCTGGACATTGAGTTGCAATTGGCAATCGCTGCACTGTGCCTTTTTTCTGTGTCCAGCACTCGGCAGCGAGGGTCAATGCACTCACACACGTTGGCGCCCGACACGGGCCTTTGGAAAATCGAGTTGAGAACTCCTCCCGCGACGGTCTTGTGTCATTCGCATGACGGATTCGCCCAGTCACAATTTGGTTCATTCGTTTTCTTTTCGTGCCAACGCGACTTGAATCGTAGCACCGTCTTTTGCCAGCGGCTGGCGTTGTTTTTTTCACTTTCCCCCGGATTTTCCTTTGGCACATGATCCGCCCGGTTTCTTTGCACTGGATCCCCTTCCCAGCTTTTTTTTGTCAGTCAACTCGATTTTTTAAACTGGCTTTTCTTGGTAATTTTCTGAAGTTTGCACGGAAGGCGGCCCTTAAGGTTCTCCCCCCTTGATTGCTCCTTTCTTTTTTCCACCCTCACCCGGAGCGTCTTTGCCGATTCCTCGCTACGCGACGGCCAAGCACCCGAGGCAAACTACTAGGAATTAGTTTTTCATCCCTTTCCAAAGGGCATTCCCTGAAATCTGTCCTCTACCCAGGCCCCAGTTGCTTTTTTTTCCATTCTGTGCGTTCGTTCCCCTAGGGAAAAAATCCCGGGCAAAAGTCGAGGACACCCCGCGGAACCGTTGACAGTCAGAATTTACACCATCAACCGGATGGTTTCTTAGTTTCGCCCCTCTTTTTTATGTGTCCAGTTCAACGGCGAAGTGTGAGGCACCTCCCAGTCCTTTGAAGCCAACGCGGTTTCTTTTTTTTCCCCCTTCCCACTTCCCCCTTTTCGATCCCCCAACTTCCCTCGGGCTTTTTTTTCTTTGCTCCATGGGGCACACCTTCCATTTTTTAGGGAAACCCAATCTTCTCAGCACATTTCCTTGGTTCCAGCCGCCAGCGCCTGCTTTGCTCATTTAACGGTTCTGCACTTAAGCGCCTCCCTAAGTTCTGTTGCTGCGCTTCCTCCGGTCATTTTTTTTCCCCTGCCTCGCAGCTATAATCTCCTTTTCCCGTTTTGGCAGACATGGCTTACGCCGCGTTATTCCCAATTTCGTCCCTCTTGCCGCTGTTCTTGTTAGCACGGAAGGCTTGGGCTTTCCGTCAAATTGGCGTAAACTCTTGCCTTCTTGTGTTAACATTTTCTTGCCTCGTTCTCCTTCTGCGGATTCTCTTTCCCTTTTCCTGGCCCAAACCGTCGCGCATGGCCGCGGGTTTTTTGAACAAAACCCCTGGCCTGCCGTCCAGCGCCCAGTAATGACCCCGATCTTTCCTTTCCCTTTTCCAGCAATCCTTTTCTCCTCCATTGTTAACTTGGCGACTCCCTTTTTGCTTCTCTTTGTAAGTGAATTTTTCGGGATTACCTCCAACCGAGTTTCATACTTGAGCGTAGTTTTTTGGAGGGAGTTGGGCTTGCGTCCTTCCCTTATTTCTCTCCCCCTACGTTAAACGGTTTTTCTGGTTTTTATTCCATTTGGACTGGCCCGCTCTTTGTGTCTTGTCCGGAAACCGTTTCGACGAGGACCCCAATTACGTTCGTAATGTGCCCCCACAATCTGTTATTCTGACAGTTCCTTTAGTCCCTTCCGTGAGTTTCCCATACCACACCTATCTTTTTCCGTCATTGGCTACCGCGCCCCCGCCGCCCCTTGGTTCACTTTTTTGTAGTTTTGAGTTTGATTGCTTTTAAAGGTATTTTACGGTCTTTCCCCCTGACTTTTTTCCCCACATCCCCATGTGCCGCATTTGTCTGAAACTTTCGCAACCCCATTAAAAGGTTTGGTAAGATTGCACCCCTGAGTTTTCATTTCCCACCATCGTGCACAAAAGAAAGGTCCCGTCCTTTTTGCTCGGTTCTTTCCCACCCCCCTTCCCTTTTTCGTCCCACGAGTCTGAGGCGGATGGTCCACCAACTTTGGGACTTTTTTTGACACAGTTGGATGTGTGGTCTCGTCTTTTTTCTCTTTCCTTAGTGTTTCAGCTTTTTTGAAGCTCCGACCCCGGGCGGGTTGGGACTGTGCCCTTCACTGTCGAACTTCCCAATTGGCCTTCCTTTGAATTCGCTTTTTTTTTTGGTTTCCCTTTAGTGAGGAATTCCTTTCTTAGTTATTTCCCCTTCCTCCCTTGTAACGGACCTTGGCCCTGCCCCTTCCTTCTTTCACTACTGAGGTTTTTCTGCCCCCCCCCGTCCCCAACCGCTTGTAGGTTTGTTCTCTCCTTCTCGTTCGTGGCAGGGCTGACCCCCTTTGATTCGAATTCTTTTTTTTTTTCGTTGGCGGAGTCGTTCCTCTGAAGGACCTCCCCCCCGCGTCTATCCCCCCTTGATGCACAGGTCGGCTCTGATGGTTCTTCCCCCTGCCCCTGATAAAACCCTGGTTAGTTCCCTTAAGTCCTTTCCCCCCTACAACCTTAGGTTGCCTGACACAGTCCCCCCACCCCCCAATAAGCGATTATTCATTCTCCGATTTCGGACATAAAACTGCTTTTTCTTCGACGTTTAGACTCTTTCAGTAATAACTCTTTAGGTCTTTCCTATGTCCCTCTTTTTCCCCCCTGCAAAACAATGGACACCAGTAGTTGACCTCTGTTTTCTTCAGGACTCTGTCGTAGGGCCTGTGCCCCTCGCCGTGGTTGGGACCTGGTGGACCCATGCGATCGATTGCCAGCTCTTACTTCTCGTTTTATCCCTTGTTTTCACCTGGCTGAGTATTGGAATGATCCGGGTTACTTTTGTGACCACCACGTTGATGCTCTTGGTTTGGCGTCTTTGCCGTAAGGTTGTGCCTTCCCACCCCCCTTTTTGAGGCAACCACCTTTTTTTGCCACAACGTTGAACGTTTTGATTTCCTTGTTTTGCTCGGGACCCGCCTGCCCCGTTTTGGACGTTCATTTTCCACGCCCTGACCCCATCTTCCCTTTAGCTTTTGAGTTGGCCGAGTTGTGTTGACCCTCCCTTTCCTTCCCCACATTGATCTCCCCGACGTACCAAAAGTGTGTGTTAACTGTTTTATAATTTTGGTCAACAGGGTTTTTCACGACTTTTTTCATTTTCCCGCCGGCGAACCTCTTTTTTTTTCTTGCCCGCCTGCGTGGTTCTTTTTTCGGGATCCCCCGGGGCAACGGTCCATGCTTGTCACCCCTCCTTCCGGTCCTTGCGGGGATTCCCCCATCGTTGTCCGCACATCGCCCGTTGGACCGGGCCAGGAATTCGTAGACTTCTTTCGTCGAGTTGAAGGGCATTTATTTTATTCATAATTCCTTTTCACTTTTGATTCCCGTTTTTACATCGGAGACCTTTGCCCCAGTGCTTTTTCCCAGTGAAGGTAGCCCCAATATTATACCTTACATCTTTTGGGGTTAAACAACTGGTCTTTTATTTTCGTTTCCTCCTTTTTTTCTGTTTATGAGATTTTATTTCGTTTTTCCCTCCATGACTCTGTCCTTAACCGATTTTTACGGTTTCCCTCAAAGTATAACGGGCATGACAGGGATTTTCTTTTTTTTTCCCTTTTCCTTTCGCTTCACGGTCTTCGCCGATTCTAGTAACCTGTTGGGGCTCAATGGTACCTCGGTTCCCTTCCGGACCTTCGGTTTCGTCCTCTACCATGATTTCATGTCCCGGTTTTTTCCCCCCCCCTTAGACGCTCCAACCACCGAAACCTCCCTTCTTGCTCTCCCTGTCTTCGTCGTGTCCTCCCCTTACCCCCCCCCTTTACCCTTCAAGTAGTCTTCACCCTTCCCTTTGCTTTCCCCGGTAGCACCTGATTTGTTACCCCGGGACCACCCACCCAATTCTTCCCCATACCCCATTCCAACTTTTTTTTGGGACTTCCCTTTCCGGTAACCCCCTTTCGTTATTATCGCGGATGGTTTCCCTTTCCAACCGAATGATGGGGACTCCCCTTTTTGACAATCCCTTGTCCGTTGGAGCACCTTATTCTTTCCGTCATTTTTTAGAACCATGTCCCCCTCTCCCCGATTCCGCATTTTTTTTTTTTTTTTTATGCCCCAACGTTTTCCGGGATCCCACTCTTCCATTTGCATCGTTGCCCCTCGACTTGCTTAACCTACACCTTTTTTTCCTCCTACTAATCGGCCTACTTTTTTTTTTTTGCCAGCCCGGCCCCTGATAGCCACAGTCATTCCTTCGTCCGTCGGCCTCACCCAGCCTGTGTCCTATGTGGATTCTCTGCTTTTTTTTTCTTGGTTGGGGGTGGGGGGCCTCCCCACTGTTTTTTTTCTTTATAACTTGGTATAAGGACCCTGTTTTCGCGGCCGCTTTTTTTTTCCTTTTCCCCCCTGCTATCGCGCCCCCTCCGCTGACGATCCCTTTCGCTGTAAAACCCTTTTGTTCTTTTTTTTTGTTTCG
>Ga0179593_1585622_pt1 | contig 15963 bp, 20 predicted proteins | sample CZODoug2_1_08_16_FD_185931 | JGI IMG/M metagenome (GOLD analysis project Ga0179593, IMG submission 185931) | Vadose zone soil fungal communities from Angelo Coast Range Reserve, California, USA - CZODoug2_1_08_16fungal (PacBio error correction) | ecosystem: Environmental > Terrestrial > Soil >... | reverse complement strand
GTACGGCGTTTTTCCCTCTGCTGAGGGAGATAGCGCGTCGACGTGCTTTTTTTTCTTGCGAATGCGGTCTCTCGTTTTTTTTCCTTTTTTGGTCGCCTTCCCACGAATCGATCCTTTTTCCTTTTCTGGGGCAGCGGGCGTCGATCGCTCTGTTCTTTACCTTTTCCTCCTTCGGGATCGACGAGAGGAGATCTCTCTTTTTAGAATTATAGGGACGTTCTGTTTTTTCGCTGTCTTTGTTCCTTTCCGAAGAGGGGACCCGGGGCTTTCGCGGACGTTTGGGCGTCGCGTCCTTTTTTTTTTTGGGGTTTTGGGAATAGAGTACGATTACCTTCTCAGAGTCTTAGTTTTTTTTTCTTCGTTGGGCCCGTCTCTTTATCTGTCGGCATCCACACCTCCGGTCCTGTTGAGCGAGTCGCCTGGCTGATAGTGAGATCGACGATTCTTCCTTCGGAGAGTATTGTCGCTTTCCCTCTTTTTTCGCCGAACGGATCATTTCTGCCTTTTCCTTTGGAGATTCGAGGCCCCCCTTTTTCTTTTTTTGGACACCGCGTAGTCGGTGATTTTTCTTTCTCGGTGTTACTTTAGCCTCTTTTCCTTGGTTCGATTTCCTTTTTTGGACGGGGGCCATCGTTCTCCCTTTCCCCCTTTTTTCGTTGTAGAAGTTCTTTTTTGCCCTCCCCACGCGGTTCGCCCGGTTTTTTCAGGGGTACGCCGCCGTTTTCCGGAGGATCCTCCCGTGGCGATGTTCTTGCCTCGCGTGTGCTGACAACGTTTTTCCTTGCAAACTTCTTTTTTGAGAACAGAGCAGGGACCTGGAAGCTGGTCTTTTCAAGTAGAATGATTCCCCGCTTGCGCGCTGTTCCCCTTTCTTTTTCGGACAAGGACTCATTTTCCGGACTCGTCGGCGATCCTTTTTTCGAGATTAGGAAGGATTGTTCTCCCCCCGATAGCGTTTTTGCCCTATCCTCTCGAGCCGCAGCGTTCTTCCTGAGGCCGCCTTTCTTTTCTTCTTTGGACTCGTTCAAAATCGTTCTCTCTGAAGGAGAGCTTCCTCGACGTGTACCTGTTTTTTGACAATTGAATCGGGCCTTTTTTCTTTGGCCGAACGTGTAGTAGCCTCTCCTTCAGGAAGAAGTACTGAGAGGAGCCTACCCTTTTCACTGCCACCTCCCCCGTATGCGCTCCTCTACTCTTCCCCTTAGGTGTTTTTGTTTTTTCTCCTTTCCATGTCGCTTTTTTTCCTTTAGCCGTGTCACCCTTTTTTTTTTTTCCTTTCTTCCATGAGTTGTTTCGATGATGGGCCCTCTCGTTTGCATCTTTTCGCGCGTCGGCCTTTCACGTCGTCACATCTTTTTTCTCTGGCGGACGCGGTAGGGGCCCGGTCTTTTTTAGTGAGGTAGAAGAGGACGGAGGCGCGGCTCACTTTTCCCTTAAGTATTCCCTCTACCTGGCATGGCGTAGCCGCGAAATTTTCAATCCTTTTCTGGATTTTTTTTTTCTTTTCCGGCGTCGACTCATCCGTGGGACCTTTTCCTTTTCCCCTCCCGGCAAGAGATCTAAAAGGCCTTTGCGAGCCCGCCTATCCCTTATTTCCTTCTCCCTCTTTTTTGTCGGGAGGGCGCGACATTTTCTTCTGTGGTCCAAAAGCCACCCCGGCTTTTAGAAAGGGCTTCAGTCCTTTTCCTCTTTCCGTTTTCGGCGTCGGTTTTCTCCGGGAAGTGGTGGCTGTCTCTTTTTTCTCGTGAGCGCCGCGGTTCTCTCTTTTCCCTGGAAAAGCTGTGACCAATATGTTTTCTTCGCCAAGTTTGCTTCTCTTTCCTTGGCGGTGCTTCCCCTTAGTAGGGTCCTTGCCCGCGTCTCCCTTCCCCAGAACAGAGGCAACTTTCCGCCGGTGATAGACGGCAGCAGGATTTTCCTTCCCTAGTCAGATTGGGCCTCTTTCCTTTCTGGGCGCATGTTTTCATCTTCTCCCTGTCCCTTTCTCTCGCGGACTTTTTTTTTTACACCGTTACGTGAAGACATTCCTTTTCTCAGGAAAAAAGTCAGACTTGGAGATCTTCTTCAAGGGGCTTCTGTCACTTCCCACCAGACACAGCGCCATATTCTTTCCTCCTCCTCGTTTTGTTGTGATTTTTCTTTATTCTTTTTTTGGGACGGTGCAAGACCGACAAGTGGGAGGCCTTTTCCATCCTTACTTTGTCCTGCCGTGTCCCCTTCATTTTTCCCGTAAGGGGTGTTGTTTTTCCGCCACCGTCCGCGCAGCGCCTTTCTTAGAAGAAACGCCATGCGCCCCCCCCTCTGAAACTGTTTCCCCACTTCCCTTTTCGCACTACTGCTGCCGGGCTCTTCCCCCCTTTCGTCCTCGCCTGGTCTTTTTTTCCCGCGAACGATTACTGACCCTTTGCGCAGATGAGACGAAGATTTTTCCAGCCTAGTTGTCCCCTTTTTTTCCGGGTGAACCACGCCCATTTGTCTGAGGGAGACTTTTCTTCTCCGGCGTGGGTAAGATTTTTCCCCCCCCGTTAAAGATTAGCACCGAGCTCCTTCGATTCATTTTCTTTCCGTTTCTCCCCTCCGCGGCCCCTTTTTTGGACGGGTTCCTCCCTCCTCGCTTTTTCCCCGGACGAGCACGATCGCTTCCTGACTGTTTCGCGATTGCCGTTTTTTAGATCTCGTTTCGCTGAGTCCCTTTCCCCCCCCTCTTTCAGGCGAGACCCCTTGCGATCCACCACCTCTTTCCCTTCTTTGATTTCGGGCTACGCATGCCCCTGGCTGCACCAAGAGGTGCGCGCGTCCGCCTTCCTAACTCGCACCCCCTGTTTTTTTTCCCGACGCGTTAACGCCTCGCCCCCCCCCTTTCTGTTGTGGCAAACGCCTTCTTTCCCGCCCTATGAAGCCGGGCCGGACGCGCTACTTCTTTTCTTTTTTGCATCATCAGAGAATCGCCGCCCTCTTCTCTCGACGTCGGCCCTTCCTTCAACCGCGAGTCGACATCCGCTTCCTCTTCATTCCCCGAAAAACAACCTGATGTCCTTTTCTTAGGAGCGCATCGCGATGATCGCTCTTTTCAGAAAAGAAGTCGGATCTCCCTCTCGGACTCTTCTTTCGCCCCGGCTACTACAAGTTCTCCACTCCTCTTCCTTCCGTGCCCGATCCTTGCTCCCGTACACCGGTTGACCCCCTTTTCGGACGGGTTGAGATCTTCTTCGCTTTTTTTTCTGGGGAAAAGAGGTCAAGAAGGACGTTTCTTTTCCTTTCGTTCCTTTTTTTTCTTGCCGCGACACCTGTGCTTTCCTTTTCCTCGCTATGGACCATTCTTCCCTCCCCCCCTACGTAAGAAGCGCGGCTCGACTTTTCCGGTAATTAGAGAGGCGCCGCCGGTCCTCTTTTCCATGCCATTTTTGCTCGTGAGCGACGTTCACTTCTCACGCGCCTTCTTTCTCGGCGCGCGTGAAAAGTTTTTTCAGTTTTAGAAAAAGATCGGACACGTAATCCTTCATTCCCCCTTTTCCTTCCCTCCCTGCGACGGCTTCTCCCCTTGTTCGAATCCGATTTTCCTCCCGCGGTGCGCGTGCCCCCTTTCTTCTTGAGTGAGAAGGATTGGCCCGTCCCCCCTTTCTCAAGACCTGAAGGTCCTTCCCTTTTTTCCCCCCGGATTCTCCCTTGCTCTTTTATCACCTCCTACGCGGCTGATCTCGTGTACTCGATCTCCCCCGCTTTTCCTGCATGAGAAGTAGGCGAGATCTCTTTTTGTCATACTCGTTTTTCTCTTTGAGCGAACGATCGCCTCACGATGATCTTCTCCTCAAACAAGGCTCTTTTTTTCTCCCCCTTTTTATGCTCAAGATAAAGGTCTATTCCTCTACGACAAACCTGCTCGACTCCTTCCGTAAACCTTTACGTCCATGATTTCTATGCCGCTCCGCGCAGACGCCCAAAGTTCCTTTCCTCCCCGGTCCTCTTCGTTTTCCCACGGCACCACAGCACACGGCGCGTTCCCTTTCCTAAAAGAAATCGAATGATTTTTTTATCACGATTCTGTCGTGTCCTCCCCTCTCTCGACGGCCCGCTGCACTCTCTCCTTTTTTCTTTTCTTTTTTTCAGGCGACTACCCCTTCCCTTTTGCCGGCCTCTATCGCCAATAAATCCTGTCTCTGCAAGGCGAGTGGGTACTAGTACACTCCTTCCTTTTTTTTTTCTAATACTTTGTTTTTTGTCTTCGTTTCCCTTCCCTCGGTGACCCACTCGCTGCGGGCGATGGCTTCTCCTTTTTTTCTCGTTGTCTAGAGGCCGCGAGAGATTCTTTCTCTTTTTTTTTCCCGAATCAGCCGGTTAGAAGCGGCTCTTTTATCGCGAGGGAGCGTGTACGCGCACATCTTTTTTCTACGACTCTGAGCTCTTCTTTCTTTAGCGTGCGAGCATCTCGTCTCCTTCCCCTTTTTTCTTTTTCGCATGCGGACCCGGAGTTTTTCCCTCCTTTTTTTTTTCCGGCGGCGGACGGTTTGGGTTTTTTTCTTGGGCTCAGGAGGCGTGACTTATGGTACGCTTTTCGTCGCAGAAGGTTCGATTTTCCTCCCTTGATCTTGAGCATCCCACCCCTCCCGAAAAAGTCCCTTTTTTTTCTCGGTGAGGCGATTCGTTGCGCTCGTTTTTTGTTCTCTGACGGCCTTCACGATCGATTCGCCGTCTTTCCCTTCTTGCCCAGATGTCCTTCTTTTTAGCTTCGAGGTACACGAGAATCCGCGAGTTGGTCCTTCTTTTGATGCCGATCCATGCTCCCTCCTTTTCGAATCGGACCCCATCGGGGGTCTTGATTTTTTGACGGGACATAGTCTCACTCCCTTTGTGTATCCGGGCTTGTTTCTTTGCCGCGGATGTCGATCGCGCGTTTTTTTTTTTTCTCTTGTAGGATTCCACATGCCCGTTTCTCCTTCTTCTGTGGCGGACAACGTGCCGCTGCCCCTTTCCTCGGAGAAGAACGAGAAGAACTGGTCTGCGGTTCTTTTCCCGACGTCCCTGCTGCCTCTTTTCGTGCCCTGGGCACGGACTTCTTTGGCCCCCTCGCTGAGCCGAGCGAAATTTTTTTTTTTTTTCCTCCGAAGAGAGCCTTTTTTTTTTCGTGATGTAGATCTTAAATTTCTCCCGCAGTTTTTCATGCGCCTTCTTTCGTGTCGAGTCCTTCGGCCCTCCTTTCTTCTTTTCTCTTCTCGCCCGTCTTTTTCCTTTTTCCCTCTCGGCGCATAAAGAAGAGCTCCGACAGTACAGTGCCCAGTTTTGGTCCCTTCTTTTCCGTTCTTGTGAGGGTAGCTTTCTGTAGTAGCCTCTTGGCATCAGGAGTTACGGATTTCAGGTACCTGCACTCTCTCGATGTTTTCTGCTCTGCTTCCGCGTTCAGGTGGTTGTTCTTTTTTCTGGAAGAAGCTTGTCGAGTCGCTTTTTTTTTCTTTTTTCCTTTTCCTACGCGAGAAATGAGGATGTCGTAGATGTGATTCTGCAGAGTAGGACCGTCTCATCTCTTCCTTTTTTACAAGATGGTTTTTGAGGTGTGCCCAGTTTCCCCCTTCGCGACGCGGTCCCCTTTTCTTTTTTTTGGCGCTTCGCAAATCTTTTTTTTTTCTTAGAGCAGGGGATGGCGTAGCCAGAGATTCCTTTTTTCGGGGTGGTGGCTTTTCTGAGTCCTCTCATTTTTCTTTCTTCTCTCTGGACGGCTACTCTTGTTCCCCACACGGCAGCTCTCTCTCTTTTCCCCTTATCCGAGATCAGGAGCGACGTTTTTTTTTTTGAGGAGAGACGCTGGTCGCTCTTTTCCCCCCCAGTCCCCCCGTGGCCCTCGGTGATCTCCTTTTTCCCTTTCCTTTAAGCGGAGAGTTTCTTTCGTTTTTCAATCGGGGAACGTGTTTTTTCCACACGCAGGCTCGCTGCTCTCTTTTACCGATTGTGTTTTGCCCCACCGGGACCTTCACTCTGCTCGAGAGCCTTTTTTCCGGAGGGCGGCGGAATTTTCAGCGTTAGAGGTCCTTCCATGAGTTGAAGTTCGTCCCTTTGATAGCCTGCAGCAGGAGTTTCCCCTTCCTTTTTCGCGTGTGGAAACGTATTCTTTTTCTTTTTCGCAAAGTCGTCCGCGGCGCTGCTTTTTTTTTGCAAAAGAAGCCAGAAACCCGTCCGTTCCTCCATTCCTTAGTACCTAATTTCCTCCAAGTCCATCCATTGGAGGCCTTTCCTTTTTCGTCCCCCCCTTGGCGGCTGGTCCCCCCAGAGCATATCTATATCTTTCCTCCTCTTTTTCATTTGAGATGTGCGGTTTTGACCTTCCCAGCCTCCATTTTTCTTCTTCCATGCTCAATTGCTGACTTGTTTTTTCTCTTTTTCTTCCCGTCTTCACGGACGGGTTTTTTTTTTCCGCACGCATCTCTTTTCCTTGCGACCGCAGCCGCCCTTTTTCTCACCTTTTCTTTGCCGCACTCCTGCTGCAGTTTCCTCCGCGGTGCCGCCGCGCTTTTTTTCCCTGACCGCGAACGTCTTTTTTTTCCGCACAGACCACTCTTTCTATGCGTTTCTCCTCGGAAGCAGATTTTTCTTGTTTCCCGGTGCACCTCCCCCCCCCCCTTTTTTCCGAGAACGCGGCGCTAAGCCGATTCACGGGCTCAGAAAAAGTTCCCTCTCCCCCTAAGCTGTCCCCTCTGCCGCTCCAGTCCTCCCGCCGCTTTCTATCACGACGCCTTTTGGGACTGGGACGCATTCTTTCCATCCGACACCGGACGAGGCACCCTTTTCTTGGGAGCGCTCGATTTCTTCCTCCTGACGTTGAGATCGCTTTCCGTTTTTTCCTATCTTCCCTTCCGAGTCCCAAGATGATTCTTCTTTCTTTCCACCACCGACTCGGGCCCTTTTTCTTTAGCTGGGCCTTTTTCTACCAGGGACATCACAAAACTTCTTGTTTTCCGGCGACCGCAGGCATCTTCTACCCCTCTTCCCGTTGCGCGTCCGGGGCCCGACTGCCTTCCTCCCCGTGCAAAAGCAGGAGGGGCCTCCCTATTTTTCTTTCCTACTTATCCCCTCTCCCGAGCAGGGCCTCCATCGGACTACCTTTTCCTGATGCACGACGTCTCCTTTCTTCCGCGACGTCGACATCCCTTATTCAACGAACATCCCCCCCTGAAAAAGAGGGTCTCCCCTTCTTCTAGGTTTTGTCCTCCTTCTCTCGGCAGGGACCGACCTTTTTTTTCCCCCTCGCAGCTTTTTTATGAATGCCGCCTTTCCCTCGGATCTTCCAAACCTCCCCCTTAAAAGACGGGCCCGATCCTTTTTTTTCCACCGGTTCCACGTGCTCTTCCTTTTTCTTTCTTCTAGGCAGACGCGCTCTTTTTTTTTCTCTTTCACGAAGAGGAGCGTTCCTCCTCCTTCTCACCATTTGCCTTTTTTTTGCTCCCCGCGTGCGGCTACGCTGGCGGGCCTTTTTCCCCCCCCTCGATAGGAAATCCTCCCCCTCCCTTTTTTTTCCTTCGGCGTATCGCAGCACCTATTTTTTCCGCGGCATGTACGAAATCCTTCCCATTTCTTTTTCCTGCGGTCTTCTTTGAGCCTTCCTCCATCCCGCGCCAGGCTTCTTGGGTCTTCTCGGCTTCTTTTCCTTTGGGCAAAGGTGTGAGCGCACGGGTTTCTCTCTCCCAAATCGCCACGGACCCCTTTGGAATCATCCCTGGTCCTCCTGCGTTTTCTTCTTCCTCCATCCTCGGCAACTTTCCTTTTTTTTCCAATGCCCTTCTACAAGCGTCCGCCCTTTTTCCCGTCCCAAGAACTGCGTTAACCTCCCTCTTTCAGATTCGTTTTAACGTTGCTTTATGGTGGATACTTTTTCCCTCCCCTCCCCGTGTCCACCTCTCGAGCGTCGCCCTTTCCAGACGGAAAGAATGCAGACTGCGTTTTCTTTTCTAATCGGTTAGTCGTCTTTTCATGAGAGATCGTGCGAGGCAACCCTCCTTTCTTTTCTTCGCTCAACAAGGCCTCCTTTTTTTATGCTCAAGATTCAAGGCGAGAGGCTTCCCCTGATCGAAGAAGAGTCTGTGCCAGTCTCTTTTCCAATGAGGCATTCCGTCTTCCCCCCCCCCGTCGCGAGACTCCTTTTTTTCATCAGGATCAGCATGCGATACCCTTTTCCGCCCGAGAGTCGCAAGCTCCTTCCAGACATCTAAGATCTTTCCTTCTGTGCGCGTCACGCGTTTCCCCTCTCCTCTTCCCGCTGCCCGAATCTTTTTCTTTTCTTTTCTCGTGGAAGGGCGACTACCCAGCGCGTCGACCTTTCTCGCCCAATACATAACGAAGAACCGGCGACGCCTTCTCTCTTTTCTTGGGTTTACGCCGTCCCTTTTTCTCCCTCTCGTTAGTGGTTGTTGTTTCTCTGTACGGCTTCCCGAGGTGAACCACTCCCCTTCTTTCTTTCTGTAGTGGATAGAGGCCGGAGACTGTTTTTTCGTCGCCTTCCACGAATCGATCCGTTTCCCCCCTCCCTCTTCTGGCTGCTGCTCCCTTTACGAGTGACGCGCACTCCTTCTTTTTCTTCTCTTCTCTCTTCGATGTAATTGACTTTTCTTCCTCCTCCTGGCGAGGAAGTGTGCTGTTGTGACGTTTTTTTCGGATGGGTGCACCGCCTCTTTCTTTTTGGAGTCGCCCCTTGATTTCCTTTGCGCGCGGAGAGGACTACAGTGGGCTTCTTTTCCGAGACTTCTGGTACGCCGGTTTTTTTTTTTTTGTCGTATTCGTGGGCCGCTTTTTTCTCATACAACCGTTTAAGTTGGTGGTTTCCTTTCGCGATCGTTGTCCCTCCCCTCCCGATCTCGCCCTTTCTTTTTTTTCTCTTTCGTGACGGCCTTCACCTCTTTCTCTGGTCCTTTTCATCGCATGGATGTCCGTCTGGACTTTTTCCTTTCGATAGGTGGGACACAGAGTAGTACGGTGTGTCCTTTAATGTTTCCTTCCCCTTGTGGGTCTGGAGGTAAGCGCCTTTCTCCCCTTTTCCCCCACTCATCTGTATTCTTTCTCTTTTTCTTTTTTTCCACCGCTTCGCCCGGTTGACCGCGGATGCTTCCCCCGGAAAGGAGGATTCCACTTTTCGAGTTTTTTTTAGATTGGGCTTTTTCCACACCTTGCCCCCCTCCTTCTTGTCTCAGACGAGCAGAACTGTCTTTTCTCCTTCCTCCTCACGAGACAGACAGCTTGTCTTTTCTTTTGGCGGACAAATGCCTTTTCTCAGGCCCTAGGTGCTCTCTCTCCCTTCCCTGAGCGCGCTTCGTACGGATTTGTTTTTCTTTTCTCCTAAAGCGGCATGCCCGAATCGAGTCCTCTCTTCAGCAGAGGACGCACGGGATGGCGTCTTTCTCTCTTAGGCCTTTTCATCCCTCTGAGCCTCGGCGTCGAAGAATAGCCCTCCCCGTCTGCCCGTGTAATTTTTTTTTTTCTCCCTTCTGGAAAGTCTTGTGCGTTTTGAAATTGTAGATTTTGGCGGCTCTTCTTGCCAAGTCTTCTGCCCCGTACGGCTGTCCCTTTTCCCTTCTCGATCATAGCGTTTTTTTTTCGAACTCACGATGCTTTTTGAAGTTTGGTTTTTCCCTTCCATCTTGATGTCGAGCGTCGCAGTTTGTCTTCCTTTGCTTCTTTCCTTCTTTTCGTGAAATGAGGTCTTCTTTTTCCTTGCAAGAGCATGGCGTAGCGGCGTCCCCTTCCCTGCGTTGGAAAGATGGTTGCTCGTTTTTTTTTTTTTTTTTCCCGGACTGCCCCTTTCTCCCCTTTGCGTGAGTCGAAGAGGCCGGCTGCGCCCCCTCTCGTGGTGTCTCAGTTTTTTTTTTTTTTTCTGGCATGGAGTAGACCGCTTTCCACGGGAGACGAGGAGGGTTTCTCTCCTTGCACGGAGTCTCTTCCTCTTCCCCTTTTCTGGACGCGCGCCCCTCCTTTTCTTCCCCCCCTTCCCAGCTCGAGCACTCTCGATCCCGAGATCAGGAGCGATCGGGCTCGTTTTTTTTTTTTTTTTAAGAGGGTAGAGGAGTGCGTCCCCTGCGGTCCTGTCGGTGCTCCTTGCTGCAGCGACTGGAAGCGGCTCTTGTGGTGGCGAAATTAGGTTTTCTTTTCTTTCCGGTCGGACCCCAGCCGGCTCTTTTGCGTTATAGGACAAGTGTTCTTTTTTCCTTTCCCCCCCATTTTTCTGTCCCCTTCCCTTCTGACGCCAGTCTTCTTCCTTTCCCGGGCGTGGCGGATTTTTTCCCCCCTCTTTTTTCCTGTTTCCCGCGTTTTCCCGATGGAAAAGGCGCGGCGTTCCTTTTGCCCGACATTTTAGCTTCTTTCTTTCCCTCTGGCGAGGTGGAAAACCGGTAGGGCTTCCCCTTTTTTTTTTTTTCCTCAAAGTCGTACCTCTTCTTTCGCGGACGGTGGCCCCTTTGCGAAACCCCGTACGTGCCCTCCATTCGTTGGTCCTCCTCTCAGTGAAAAAAGTCGCCCTTTCGTCTTCATCTCGCGCATCCTTCTTTTTTTTCCCCCGAAACAAAACCGTTTTTTCAATCTTTTTTTGGTGATTTGATAGATATCCCTCTGTGCGGGTTTGTTCTGGTTTCCTTTGCCCCTCCTCCACGTTTTTTTGCGCGATCATGCTCAATTTCTTTTTTCTTGACGGATGGTACTCAAGGACTGTTCCTTCCGTGGTTTTGTTTTTTTTTTTGCGCCACCGTCCGCTCCTTCCTCTCTGGAAGAATTTTTTTTTTTTTTCCGAGCAACCGCCTCACTACCGGTCCCCCTGGGAAGAACAAATCCTGAGACAGGTTCCCCCCCAGACCGTTTCCTCTTCTTTCCTTCTGTTTCTGCGTTTTCCTCCTTCCTTGAACTTCTTTCCTCTCCCCTACCGGACAGCAGATGCTCTTTGGGCGAGCGACGCGCTTTTTCTCCATTTAATTTTCCCCACGGCCCATTGTCTCTAACTGCGAGATCATTCCTTTTTTTGGTACGACGGCTCCTTCTTCGAAAAAGACGACTGCTCCCTCCCCGAGCTCTCTCCCATTTCTTTCCTTGCTCTCCCGACTCCTTTTTTTACTTGGAAGAACTTTCCCCCCTTCCCCTCCGACACCGGAAGAGCACTCTCTTCTCGAGAGAGGCGCGCCTCTGCCCTTTCTTCCCTCGATTACTTTTTTTGCCTCCCTCTTCCCCCCCTGTCACAAGATGAAGTCGACGCTTTTTTCCCCTTTCCCCGCTTACCACAGCTAGTTTGCCCTTTTTTTTTGGCTAAGCCATGAGTGCTCTACCTTCTTTCTCACGCGGGGTCGCCGCGCCGCCCTTTTCCATCAATTAAGTCCTTCTCTTTCTCCGTCACGCCTCGACACCATCTGTTCCCCTGGCAGGATTTTTTGTTCCCTTTCTTCCTTTTTTTCCGCGATAAGCAATGATATGCCCCTTTTTTTCCCCTCAGTCATCGACGAACATCCTCATTTTTCGTTTTTCTCCTCCTTCTCAATGCGTCATCAACGTTTCCCTCCTTCCGTCGAAAATCGTTTTCCCCCCCTCTCAGAAAAACCACTGACACAGCTTTTCCCCCCAATCGCAATGATTAGGATCTCCCCTTTTTCTTCGTTTCTTTCCCGAAAGCGTCGGCATTCCTTCCTTCCTTCTGAATGCCGTCCCCCCTTTTCGGCCTACTTACAAGTTCCTTCAAGAAGGCAAGATCATTGTATACCGAATTCTTGATATCTTCCCTTCCCCCTCTTTCGAGGACACTCGCTCCGATTTTTCTTTTTTCCTCTTTCCCTAAGAAGGGCTCTCTCTTTTTGTCGGCATCGGCTGCCGCGAAATCTTTTTTCCTTTATGGCCACGAGATCGCCATCTCCCGTAAGACTGCGACGGGTTTCTCGCCGACGAGTCCTTCGCTTCTTTCCTTCCTCCATCAGTGAAAATTTCCCCTCTTTTTCGGGCTCGTGAGGAGGCCCTTTAATGCAGCGGTCTCTCCGTTTTTTTTACGTTGCCTTTTCTGGCACGTTGTCGGCCCACGCTCGCAAGACAAATTTTACTCCTCCCTTTTTTTTCAATGGCGAGCCCCCTTTCCCCTCCATCGCGGGCAACGGGGTTTTTTGTGAAATGAACCTTATACCCTGTTTTCCTTCAAGGTTTTGAGTGAGTTCTGTCCTTTCCTGCGCTACCTCCTACCCACGAATGGGTTTCCCCCCTCCCCTCGCATGGATCGGAATAACCGAATAAGCGTTTTTCCCCCCACCCTGCTTCTTTTTCCCCTCATCTCCCGAGGTTCCCTACTTACCCCTATGAGCCGTTCGGCGAGATTTCTTCGCGACTCTAAGCAATATCACGGATATCTCTTTTTCCCGATCTTCCGTCTTCGCTTCGCCCTCAAAAGTCTCCTTTTTTCGTTGTATGCTCACCCCTTTTCCCAAAAAGATATCTTTTCGTAGTACCAGAAGGTCATCGACTCCGTCGTCCCTTCTTCCTATACGTGCTACTTCCCCCCACCGTCGGCGCTTTTCCGGTCCCCTCTTCGGGACCCCCTTTTTTTTCCTGCGGCAAACAGCACAACGGCCTTTTCTCCTACGGCGTGAAAGGACCCTACCTTTTCATGCCTATATGTTTTTTCCCTTCCCTCGCGATAGACGGCCCCCTTCCCTCCCCCTTCTTTTCCCCGGCTCGATTCGTGGAATTTCCCCCCCCTCTGGTCGCACTAGTCGGAGCCGGCCTCTATCTCTCGTCTATGCGAAAGAAGCGAGGTGTTCCCTTCAGGAAGCTTATCTTTTTTTGTGAGAGAGATGTACGGCGTGTAAGGGTGTCCCCCCCTTCCTTCCTCGCGTCGACGGGGTCTCTTCCTCTCTTCTTTTCTAGGGCGACGCGAGGGGGGTCGCCTTTCTTTCCCCGCGTAGATTAGGGCAGGGCCTTCCTCTTTTTTGCAAGCTTTTCGCGCCTTTACGACGAGAGGAGGATCGCGCTTTCCTTTCCCCGAGGCTTGCGAGCCTTCTCTCTCTTTTTTCCGACTGTAGCGACATGAGGATCTTTTGGGACCGAAGAGGGTATTTTTTTTCGTTTTTTTTCTCTCGCCGGAGGAGCCCCTTCCCCCCTTTTTCTTTTTATTCCGAGGCCCGTCTGGTCTTTTTTTTCGTCGAGAAGGTTGTCGTATTGTTTTTTTTTTCTCGCAGCAAACCGACGCCGACTTTCTTGTTTTTATCTGTTTTCTTCCTCTCGTTGCGCTCGACGATCTCTCCGTGCTCTGTCTCTCGGTCGCTTTCCCGGCCTTAACCGATTCGATCTTCCCTTTTTTCCGTCTGACCTCGGGATTTTCCCCGCGATCCGAGATGTTGGTCCCCTTCTTTGGCAGCCCTGCTGTTCCCCCCCTTTTCGAATAGGGACCATTCAGTCGCAGCCCCTCCACTTCCCTTTTTTCTCTTTTCCCTTTTTGACGGGCCATCGTTCGCCCCCCCCTCCCCTTTTTGTAGGAAGGGCAGGGCACGCGCCCCCTTTTTCAGCGGATGTCGATAGCGAGGTGGCCCTTTTCTTCAAGGTTAGGTCTTCTTTCTTTGCGATTGTTCTTGCCGTAGCTTTGTTTCCCCCGTGCCGCTGACAAATTGCCCCCTTTTGGAGAGAACGCGCTCCTTTGATGCGGGGACCGTTCCCCTCTCACGCAGCTGCCGTTTTTTGATGGCGGACAATGCCCTTTTCTTCCTAAGGACGATTCCCTCCTTCCTCGAGCGCGCTTCGTCCTTTCTTGAGATATCGGTCCCTCCCCCTCAGGGCCGCCTCTTGCAGCAAGCTTTTTTCTCCCTTGCTCCCTCGCACGGGAGGAGGCCGTCTGGAATTTTTTTTTTTTTTTTTTTGGAACTCCCCCCCTTCTTTGCGCTCGAAGAAGAGCTCGCCCCCCCCCCGCCTCTTCCCCCTTTGTGGTTCCCAGGATAGGGCCTCTTTTTTTGCGAACCTTGTATTTCTCAGGAAGAAGTATGAGAGGATTGCCGACGGTCCTTTCCCGAGACCTCTCTCTTCCCCTCTTCTCGATGATGTCCGCGTTCAGGTTTTTTTTTCTTTTAGTACAGCGGATGTCGACTTTTTTTTTTTCCCGTCTCCTCGCGAGAAATGAGGCTGTTTTCCCGAGCATGGCGAGCGCGTCCGGCCTGCTTCTTCCTTTTTCAAGTTTGGGTCAGCTTTTTGTTCCCCGGAATTCACGCGCCCCCCCCCCCCTTTTCTTTGAAGAGGAACGTCCTTTCCCTTTTTGCTTCCGTGGGATGTCCTTGTAGTCTTTTTTTCCTTCTTCTGAAATCAACGACAAAGTGCGCATCTTTTTTTTCTCGCACTGACCTTCGTTCCTCCCCTCTTGTGGAACGGAGGCTTCTTATGGCCTCCTCACGACTGCAAGCGATCTCCTTCCTCCTTTTTTCGCGCGATCCGATACCTTTCGGTAGTAAGGGTCGGGAGGGCGCGACTTTTTCGAGGTGTCGTCCCCTCCCCTTCCCTCGTCGGTGAATCCCGCTGGAAGCGCCTGGATTTCTTTTTTTTTTTTGCGAAACGGGAACTTTTTTTTGTTCCCGCCGAGTCTGCTGCTTCTTCCGCTGGCGTGTGCAACGGGGAACCTTCCCTGTGCCACTCTGCGTTCGAGTCCCTTTCTTCGCGCATATGCGCGTTTTTTCTTCGAGAGGTAAGGCCTCTCCCCTCCCCTGGCTCAGTCCCTTTCCAAGGCGTCGGCGGGCACCGCGTTTTTCTTCCCTCCCTCCTGAGGGCTCTCTTCACCGGTAGGAGGGGGCGCATTGCTTTTTTTTCCCCCAGTCGGAAGCGGCGCTGACGCGTACTTTTGTTGGGTGGGTTTTTTTTTGGGGTTTTTTTTTTTTTTTTGGCCCGTGTGTTTCAGACACAACGTACGTGAAGGCCTCTTTTTTTTCCAGCGTTAGTTGACCCTTCCTTTTCTCATGATCGCGCGCCTCCCTTGCTTTTTCCCCCCTTTCCCCGAACAAAACCTCCCTTCTCCTCCTCTTTTCCTCAGAAGCACGTTTCTTCTCGAATGAGATGTGGCGGGTTTTGTTTTTCCTGGGCCCAATTGGGTTCGCGATCATGCTCCAATTGATGACTGTTCTTTTTGTTCTTTTTCCAAACTTTTTTTTTTTTTTTTGGTGTCTGGCGTCTTTTGCCCTTTTTTCTCCTCTTTGACGACTTTGCGACCCCTCTCATAACCCGCCCGCTTCCCTGGTTCCCCAGCTCCTCGTTTTCTCCCTCCTGCATGCAGGGATCCCCCCTCCCTTTTCGCGCCTTGGACATATGTTTTTTTTAAGTGAATGACCGCCTCTCCTAACTCATTTCCTCTCTAAGGAGTGGCGCTCCCTCCTTTTTTCCTCTGGCCCTCATGTTCCCGTTCTCCCCAGCGTGTCGAGGACTTTTTTTTGTCGAGCCGGCGTGGGTTTTCCTTTCTCCCCCACTTTTTTCCCTCTTTCTCCACCGAAGCCGCCGCCCTTTCCTTTCCCAGTCATTTAAGACTTTCGGCCGGGGTGGAATGGTCCTACAAGATGTTAGAGAAATTACTCCTTCTCGAACTATCTCTCCTTCCTTCTTTCTCCCTCTCGCGCGGCCGCCCCGCCCCCTTTTTTATCGCTCCCAGTGTGCGTCCCCCTCCTTTTTTCCGGTCCCACGATGAGTCTTTTCCCCAAACCGCTCGGCGACCGTTTCTTTTTGCGGGTTTTTTGTTGCATTTCTTACAAGGACATACAACTGATCCTTGTGCGCCGCGCCTCGGCCTCTTTAGATCCTTCCCTTTCTTTGCGTTCCGGGGCCCCGAGCTTTTTTTTTCCCGCAGGATGTGACGACGATGATGCCGTTTTCTCAAGGTCTTTGCACGTCCTCCTCATCGACGACATCTCATCCTCCTCCTCTTTCTTCCCCTGTCGTCCTTTCCCCGCCGGCACCCTTTCTCTTCTTCCACGAACAGGAAGCCGCCCCCCCTGAAAGAGGAAT
>Ga0179593_1495458_pt1 | contig 15963 bp, 24 predicted proteins | sample CZODoug2_1_08_16_FD_185931 | JGI IMG/M metagenome (GOLD analysis project Ga0179593, IMG submission 185931) | Vadose zone soil fungal communities from Angelo Coast Range Reserve, California, USA - CZODoug2_1_08_16fungal (PacBio error correction) | ecosystem: Environmental > Terrestrial > Soil >... | reverse complement strand
ACCAGAGCTCCACTCATCCCATAAGAGGAGGTTTTTTTTGGAACGCCGCAGAGTGGCCTTTGCTCTTTCGGCTTTCGTGACGAGCGGTGCAGACGTCTATAGAATCACACTGGATCGTTCACTACGACAATTCATTGTGACCTGAAAGGGGAAAGTTTTCATTCGTTCCCTTTTCTTGTGCGGATGATGTACGTATCAGCTTTTTCCTTTTTCCTCATTACCAAAATTACTCCTCCTCCCCCCCCCTTAGTGGCCATCACAATACGCCACCTTTTCAGCCCTTTACCGTGTCGGAGACCCCCCCCCCTCCCTTGAGTTGCGGATCTTACGACTCTCCCACAAGGCTGATATCCCCCGGAATTTTGGCTTTGGAGATTTTCTCTTCAAATGGTCGCCCCCTCGGTCCCCCCCCCCCTGCATAAGAAGGGAATTTTTTTCCTTTCACCATTAGCAAGGGCTTTTTCCTCTTAGATCAGTATCTTCCTCTTTGACGGTCTGGGGTGTTTTCCATTCCCACCCCCCCATCTCTCAGTCCACACAAAGCGTTTCCCCTTCTCATTCTGCCCTCCACCCCCAGGACCCTACCGGTTCTTCCTGCCCGTCACGCCAGGATTTTTTCCCCCCTGCCCTGTACGCGCGTTGCAAGCGCGGTTTTTCAATCTGAAACCCACGTACCGGGCGAATTTATACGGCCCCCCCCCCCCCCTCCTATACGGTGGCCCCCTGTTCGTCTAAGCAGTACTGTTCCCTATTTAAAGAGAAGTTAAACTGCGAATTGCGTTTCTCTGTTTAAAGGCACCCCCCTCCAAACCGTTTTTTTGTCTTATTGCACGGGCCAGAGTCTGTGCCTCTTTGTTCGCCGACCGGTTATTTGACTCCCTCTCCTACTGGCAATGATGGTGATCCGTCCCCCGTCCGAATTCCCTTTCTCGTTGGATTTGGGTCAGAACGTATGACTTTTCCCCTCCTTGCCTCCTTCAAAAAGAGAGTTTCCCCTTCTTCCTGAGGGGCAAGTGCGATTTTTTTCTCATGTTCGTCCATTCCACCCCCACCTATTAGTGTGGGCCACATAATCCTTTTCCCCCCAAATACACTCCGCTTTAACTTCCCGTTTTCCTATGACCGTTGAAAGAACAGGTTTTCGAGAACCAGAAGCTCATTTTTCTACCAGTATTACGACGCGACGGTACCCCGTTTGTCTGGTACCGTTATATTCCTCCTTCCACTCCGTTCGCTCGGTTTATGACCCCACCCGTTTTAGTCGTTTTGCGGAATCCGTTTCCTCATGAGGCCCGACACCCAATCAAGCCAAGGTTTTCCCTCATCACACAAGCTCAGGCGTTTTCTCACTCCTCTTCCCGAATCCCTTTTCTTCCCCCTTTTCCCTTCCTTCTTCAGAATTGCGGGCATGTCTCCCCTTCACCACCCAGGTCCTCACGAGACCATTTCTTATTTTTTTCCGGCGCTCCTGAAGACTTTTTTCGGAGAGACACTTTATCCCCCCCCCCCCTTGGAGGCTTTCGAACTGACCCCGGTCTTTGACCGCTTCAACTTGATCTCGGGAGGGACCAAAGGGAGGCTTTTACTACGGTTTCTGTCGTTCGTGCGTGTGGAAGATCCATTTCTCTTTTTCGTCCCCCCCAGTGATTCCCCCCCCCAAATAACCCCCCCGTCCTGCGTCCCCGCAAAAACCCTGTCTTATCATCTTGGTTTTTTGAGGGATATTTCTTCCCCCCTGCCCGGCATCCAGTTTCTCGACGCTTTTAACTGAAACTCTTGCCGGATTTTTAAGCTTTCCTTATGGGCTGGCCTTCTCAGTTGAGCGGTTCAAAGCAAATGGCCCCCCCTTCTTCCATGTCCTCTCCCTCCTGCCCCTCGTTTCCTATGTGTCTTCCCCCGGCCTCAGTGGGACACTTTTTTCATTCCTAACAAATTCTCGCTTGGTTCTTTCCCCCTATTGGAGTGGTTTCTGATCCCCTTCCCCCTCAGCGTTAGGTGGTATTAATTACCCTTTCCCGTCTTACAAAGAAGACCGGCGGCCCAGGTCTCCCTAAACCCCTTGTCTTACGGTAGGTTAACTGTCCCTCTCTGGCCCTCCTGCCCTTACCTTTGACCATTCATTATTGGTTTTAGTAACCCGAAGCGGAATCCTTAACCAACCTCGCGTCGCCCCTTTGTCCCCAACGTACTTTGGGTCCCCTCCCTTCCTGATGTTTTCTGTCCATGCTCAATTCCCATTAGCCGCCTCTTTTCCCATGTTTCTTGTATGGTTCATATTGTTCCGTGGTTTGGTGGGGATATAACCCTCCCTTTCCCCCAGCATTGTGGAGTCTTTTTAGTTCCCTTTTGTCTTCCCGTTATTCAAAACTTTGTACTCCGGACCCCACTTTGCGTGATTCGTCAACAAGCCCTCCCCCCCCCCAAATACGGCGGCCCCCCCCTCCCGCTACCAATAATGGTTTTTCAAACACTAACTGCTCAGGAGTAGGCATAGAATTCCGTGTCACATCAATTTTTCCCCTCAGGTAGAGATTCAACTCCATTTTTCCCCCCTCTTTCTTGCCAAGTTCTTTGCTCTTCCTAGGAGTTTTCCTCTCTTTTGGATGCGATCTAACGGTCTTTTTCCCCCTCTCAAGACTGTCCCCATATGGGTGACCCGTTTTCTCTATCCTCTGAAGGCGTCGTATTGATGATTTCTATATGACCTTCGATTGAAAATCTCCCCCGAGTTGCCCAACTTCCCTCGGAGCGAGTAGTCCCTCCTTTTTCTTGAAGTTCCCCCCAAAGTAAAAGCTCTTGCCCAGGTGGCACATAATGTTTTTCCCCCCCCCCCCCAATCCCGTCTGCTAAAGGCCACTTTCTCCTCCATAGTTACGGGCCATTTGAATTCCCCTTTCTTTTTCTTTTTCGGATTGAAACGTTTTTGACAACTGAGGCTGTGAAGCGACCATGTACGCCCTGACTTGAAATTCCGATTCCCTTGCCCCGGTCTTTCCTGATCTTTCACCCACCCCCTGTTTCTCCTCGGATATATTTCCCCCTCTACTTTTTTTCCCTTTTTTTTTTTTCTATATTTCCCGCTTTTTTTTACAATTGTGTTTCCCTTATAAGTTCCTTAGAGCGCACTGGCGGAATATTTTCCATCCCCTCTCCGCTTTATGTTTCTTCCTTTTCACACCTGTGAATTTCAATCGGTCCCCTAAAAGCTTTTTACAATCAAATTCCGCTGGTCATGCGGAATTGAAATCTTACTTTGGTGTTTTTCTTTGCACAAAAAATGTGCACCCTGTTAATCTTGCTGGATTATGACTTTGGCCACGTCCTCCCCAATTAGCTTTTCTTTCTTTTTTCGGCGAGTGGTCAATCCTTTTTTTTGCCCCCTCCTGTTTCTTTAATATCTTCCATCATCGCGTCACTTTTACTATGTGCGTCGTCTCCCCCCCATTCCTTTTGCCCTTTGCGTATTTGTCCAAAACGGTCCTAAGAAAAAGAGCCCCGCCCTCATGCCTCATGACCCTCTCAAGCTTCCTCAGCTTGTTGTCTTGTCCCTTTTCCCATTGGACAACCATTCTTGTATCAACTTTATTCTTTTCCTAATATATTCTTTTTTCAATTAGTTTTCCTGAAGTTTTCCGCCCCGTATTTTTTTTTCGTCGGTGGACGAATTAACGATCATTTGCCAGGAGTAAACAGTCCCCCGCGTGGACAAATCGCGGTGACGTTTTTCCATACTCCCCCCCCCCCCCCCTGCTTTTCCAGTTATCCCCTTCTTGGGTTAACCATTCAATCCTATCTTTCCCCATCCTCCATTTTAGGACTCTTTTTATTTTTAACTTCCCACCCCATAAATAAGGGAAATCCCCCTTATTTTTCCCTTCCCCAAGTGAAGGTTTTCTTTTCGACGCGAGGTTGGTTCCCCTATCTTTTAATCTAGTTAAGATATTTACTACTCATTTTGGGGTAATAATGATGGAGGCCCTGATTTTAGGCGGACTTGAACCCAGCCCTAGCAAAGGCGTTTAATCCTGTATTCCCTGTTCCCCCCGGTACGTTTCAACCGATTCCCCCCTTTTTTATACCCTCTCAAAGACCTCCCTGCTAGTTTTTAATACTTGCCTCACCAAACTGGCCAAGCTTTCTTCTTCCCCCCCCCTGCGAAAATGTGTTTTTTTCCCCCTCCCCCCGTCCCCCCTCGTCCCAACCTTTTTCGATCATTTGAACTTCTTGTCGTTTCGCCCCTTATGCAATATTTAGCCTTTTGCTGCTTTTTTCGATATCCCCCTGCTTCCGTCCACGACCAATCTCCTATTCTCTCCCCTTTTCTCCGCCTCTCTTCCTTCCCAAGCGTCGTCTGAAACTTGATTCCGGGCTTTTTTTATATCTCGAGTCAAGATTGATACTCTCCTTTTTTTTGCGGGGAATCATTTCGTTAGTTTTTTTATGTGATCTTCATTTTTCCGGCCGTCCACCCGCCTTTCTGGATCTGAAACACCTCCCCCGACGAAATTCACCAGCGTGCTCCCCTTTTTTTTCCCTTCCGTCTCTATCCCTCCTTTCGTGACTTCGCGGGGGGGGGGTTTTGGCTGATTAGCAAGAACCCCCCCTTTTGGATCCCTTTCTTTCCGTTTCCAACGTCATTCTGGCGCGGGCTTATACATAACCTAAATGGCTCGGGTCAATGTTGGTGGGGAGCTTCCTTGCGACCTTGCACGTACGCGCCTGAATCGCTTCTCTTTCCCCACTTCCTACGACATTCTTCGTCACTTCGTGTTCAAGCCGATAGTTGGGTCTTTTAGTGCCGCCTGTTTCTTTTGCTGGCGTTGTGGCGGGTTCCCCCTTTGACGATTCCTACTGCCTCCCCTTTTGTTTTTTCTCTCCCTGCTGCGAACGGAGAAGGCCCTTTATTTTACATTTACCCAACCCGACATGGTTCCGTTATAGTTCCTTTTCCCCGACCCCCTTAATTCCCTCATTGATTCGGGCGTCCCATTTTTACTTTTCTTCTATTCCTTTAACTGCGGAAAAAGGGCAGCTTTGAGATTTGTCTTTTCGGACCCCAGGAATTATTGTGCCCCCACCCTCCTCTCCATTTTTCGGCCTCTCGCATGCTGTTTCCCCCAAACTCGCCATCCCCTCCTGAGAGTGTTCCCAAAGTCTTCTCCCCCCTCTTCCAAAGTCCCCTTTTTTTCGTTTTCCCCTACTCCTCCACGCTTCTCTTCTGGTCGTGATCCCAATCCTTTCCTTTTGCATATTTGCTAACTTTTATGGCTACGAGCAACCTAAAAGACTACTATGCCCGTGCAATCCACCTCTCAATCAAGCTCTTGTTTGCTTTGAACCTACCAAGAGGACCAACATCGGCAGTTCTTTCTCTTTCGATTTTCCTTTTCCCCTTGTCTCCCTATTGGTTTTGCACTTCCTCTTTTTCACTGACAGGTTTTCTTTTCCTGTACGTGCTTCTCCTGGGTTCCCCCCCCCGATCTTTCATGCTCCCTGTCCACCGGTCACCCCCCATCCTGACCCCTTTTCCACGTAACCTTATTTCGGGGAGTTATGGCTCCTTCCTTCTCGTTTCCCTTCTTTTGGTGGCTTTATACCATCCACGGTTTGGGAGACTGGAACCTTTCCTCCCCCAGGACCTTCCCAAGCCTTTTCCCCCCTGAGTACGAATCTTTCAGTCTTTTAAACCCCTGGAGCCCTTTTCAAAAAACTTTTTTTTTTTTTTTTCCCGCCTCTGTCAGTAGGCCTTTTCGTTTGTGCACTTTTTTGCCCTCTTTTCTTCCCCCCCAACCCCTCCACAAATTCCTGTGTTTCCGTCCTTTTTTTTTTTGCTCCCCTTCTTTGAGGTTCTCCAGACAAGGTCCCCGGCTTTCCCCATTTTTGTATGATGGCCACGTCCGTGGGTTATGCGTTATGATTTGTAATTTTATTGAAAATCGTGCCCTCCTTCTATATAAAGATCCACCTCCTGCATCCCTCCCTTTTGGTAGGCCTCCAATGTCACCTCGGTCTGATTACGCTTTTATCTCGTAGTTTTCTTTTCTCTTTCCTCTTCCATCTGATTTTGTCTCACCCTTAACGCGAACGATGTTTTAATCTGTTTTGTGCAAAAACCCAACCCCTTCTTCGTCTTGGATTGCTGTTGAACCCTTCCCCCGCTCCTTCTTTTCTCCATAATGGTGTTTTGTTCTTGATTCGATGTATAAAGGTCTTCAATCCCCTTCTTTTTTTCCCTCCCCCCGCAGAGTCTCGCCTTTTTAGTGACGCGCGCAGAATCAGTTCACCGAATCACCCTTCCCCCTGCGATCCCGAAGATCCTTCCACCGATCAGCGTGATCGGACCTCTCGTTCTCCTTTCTCCCCTCTTCCATTCTTTTGACTTTTTATGATTTCTCTTGCGAGGAAGATTTTTTCCTCCCCCAAACTCCCACTTTTTTTCCCCACCGGAATTCATCACAATACCCCATTGAACTTTAACGGGGCTTGAGAATTCCTGTTGAGTTGAGGGACCCCGACTCTCCCTCCCCCCCTTCCTGATTCCAAGGAATTTGTGGTCTTTTTGACTGATGTCAAAGGGAGCCCCCTCTGACAAGGCATCCTGTCATCTGCGTTGACCACATTAGCAAGGCGACCATCGACAGTATCGGCCCTGTCTTTGCCGGTCTGGAGTGTGCCTTCCCTTCTCCCAACCCCCAATTGATTTTCTCCTTCCACCACCCATCCTTTCCGAATTCTAGCATAATCCTCCCCCATACCGGTTCCGGTCCCTTTCCTCCCCTGTTTTTGCCCGTTTTTTGTACTTTTGGCGTGAAAAGCGCGGTTTTCCAATATACCCTGCCGTCGGCAAGAAACATTTTTTACTTTTGCCACCCCCCAAAAAAAACCACCCCCTTTTCCCGGTTTCCCCACTTTAAAGTTTTTTTTCAAGCCTTCCCTCAAAGCTCGACTCCCTTCCCTGCCCTTTTCTTTGTTACGTTTCCCATGGGTCAAAGCACCGGGATTCTTCCGCTTGTTCTTTCTAGTGCAGAGTAGGCTTGCTTCTTTTGCTTCCCTCTCCCCCGACCTTTGAGCCAAAATGCCTTGTCCTTTCTGTGATCACGACCCTTCCCTCGAATCGCTTTTCTAAGCGTTGTGGTTCTGGGCGAAGAACGTATGTTTTCCCTTTTTAATCTTCACCCGAGCATTTTCCCCACTCTCAGGCGGGGGACTTCCCTGATTTTTTCCTCTTTAGCTATCCTAAAAAAGTCCTCTCTTGGTTTCCCTAATTCCCTTTTCCAATCCAAACGCAACTCCGCCCTCACTTCTTCACGGTGTTCCCCTCATTCCCGTGTTTAGCAACCTGGTATGTTCGCCCGGAATTTTCCCCATGGATTACATTTCTTTGAACACTGACGCATAGACTTCCAATGTCTTGGATGGTCCTGCCATTCCATAGCATCCCTTTTTTTCTCCCTCCGTGATAATGCCCACATTTTGCGGCGTGTCTTTGTCTACAGCCTGCCCGACCACAAACTTCCTCACCCCAGGCTTTCCCTCCACGCCCTTTTGCGTCTCATCCTCGACTTCGTCTTGTTTGTGGTCAGTGGACAGCTTCAGATTCGATTTCATTTCGCCCGTCCCTTCCCACCCCTTTCCTCCCCCTCTCCCCTTATTGGTAATAGCTCTTTTTTTCTCGCCCAGAATGAATTTAGTTTCGCTTTCAAATTTCTTTCACACCCCCCCCCCCTTCTTCTGGGATCAGCCCCGTGCCGTGTCCCGCCTCTCCTGACATATATATCGGTTTCTCCCCCCACGTTCGTTTTATGCGACTGTTTTATGTCCTTTCTGGGTCTTTTGGTTATATCATACTTATTTTTTATTCCCTTGCTTTCTCAATCAACCCCCCTGCGGATCTCCCCCTTCTTCTCCTCTTGCCTCTTTTCCTGCTCGAAAGAGACCGGTCCATGTCTTCGGACGCTTTGGAACTTGAAATTCTTGCCGGATATTGCTTGCGCATCCCCTCATTCTTTTTTTTTTCTTTTTTCCTTCGCAGTTGTTTCACTCGAACCTTGATAGCGTCTTTTTCATGCTTCCTGACGTTACTCCCTTCCGTGATCCCCCCACCGGTTTTTCGATGGGGAAAGGTTCCTTTTTTTTACTACCACATTTCCTCGATTTTTCCTTAATCCCAGCTTCCAGGATTTTTTTCGATCTTCTTTCCACCTATTTGCGCCCTTTTTCGAGGTGTCTCTTCCCCCTCTTTTAAGAAGAACTTTTCCTTTCATTCATCCCCGTCATTAAAACCCTTGTATTGCGTAGGTTTAACCTCCGCTCGTCTCTGGCTCCACCCTCCATGGGATTTTCCACCCCTTCTCGGTCTGTTTCCTCTTGATAGCAACCTTCCAAAGAGTTTTCTTGGTCAAACCAACTCTTCTTCTCCCCTTGCCCCCTTCCCCCCCTTTTTCCCTTTTTAAGCGATTCTGACTTTGGGAGTGTAAAGATAAATGCCCCCAAACGCAGATTCCTTCCCATTTTTGATTCGGGCTGGATTTCCGCTTTCCCCCCAAGACGCCCACACTTCCAGCATTTTTTTTATTATTGAGCGTCCACCGCGGGATTCCCCCTTCGTCCTTCCCCCCTTTCACTCCGTCCCCCTCCCTTTTTTCGCCAAAATCACTCCCAGCCTTCACTACCTTCCCCCTGGAAACCCTCCATACGCAATGATCTTATATCCTTCCCTTTGATCCCTCTGAAATTGTGCCTTTCCTTTTTCTGAGATTCCAACCTCACTCCCCCCGCTCCTTTCCTTCCTATCCGAGGTTTTTTTTTTGAGAGAACAGTACCCTCCTGGCATTGATTTGTTTTTCCGCCCCCCCCCCCCCAAGCATAGATACATTTTTCCTTTTTTCTTATGCGTTTAGATCTGAAATTAAGTTTTTTCCACCCAAAAAAAGATTGACCCCTCTCAACTCGCTCTTCTTTGTGGCGACTGTTATAAGTTCTACCCCATCTCATCCAGGACTCCTTCCCAGGTGGCACATCTTTTTTCCCCCCCAAAAAATCAACTTAGATAATGCCCTTCGAATACCTCGGTAGACTTCCTTTTCTCCCCCTGGCTTTTCGTTTTTCCTCATTAGTTGGAAAAATGATTTCGGTACGAGAACCATGCCGCGGAATCGTGAATTTTCTATTCCCAGGTTCGGTCGCCTAAGAAGGATCCTTTCCACAAAAGGGTAGCCCCCCTCGTTAGCCCCCCCCTCTTCCCCTCCTCCGTTTTTTGTTGCTAGTCTCATCCCGATGATAACATGTGTTTTTTCAATTATCCGGAGTATTGCGTCCCTCCTTTTTCCGGAATTTAACTCTTTCTCGTCTTTCCTGGTTCTTGTCCTCCTACTTTTCAACGAATTTAAATCCCCCTTTTAACCCTAAAGTTCGGGCAATCACATTCCCCTTTATTTCTGGTTAATGCGGACCGTGAAGATGTCCCTTTCTTTTGGCGTTTGTCTCTTCTGGTCCCCCCCCTTATTGAAAACGTTCCCGCGTCCCAATATTCTTAATGTTTTCGGCATGCCATAACCCCACCCCTCTCCTCCTATTGAGAGTGGGAACATTTTTACACTTTTCCTCTTGCCTTTTCCTACCATCATAAGAAATGTTTCAATCTATCGAGCTTTTGGTTTTCTTCACCATAACTTTCCCAACTTTTATTGAGTCCCTGCCCGAAAGGTCTATTGAATGCAAGGCATCCCCTCCTCATGTCCAGAGCCAGTCTTTTTCCTCTGGTATGCGTTGCTCTCTACTTCGGTGCCCCCCCCCCCCAATTCTTTTTGTTGATGTCTCCCCCACTTATTATATGACTACCTAATTTTTTCCTTTCTTGTTTTTTTCCCCTTCTTGGCGTTTTTCCCCCGGTTTCATGCTTTCTTGGATTGAGTTGTTTGTACCTTCTACCTCGGCTTCCCCGTTTGCATAGCGTCCGTGTGACGAATTGTAATCCCGCTGGTTGGGACGTCTTCACCTACCAACAATGCTCCTTTCTTTCTTTGTGATAAAACTTTTGGTGCACCAGAGGTCCATCCCTCCTCGCCCTTATCAACCATTTGTAGGGACTGCGGTATTTTTCAATGTATCTTACCATCCCCAGATCATTTTTACTTTTATCCTCTCCAGCCCTTCCCATGTTCCCATTGTCTCCGCGCTTTTCGATTCGTCCTCCCTTTTCGGTAACCTCTTTCTCAACCCTACGTGAATTTTTTGGCTATCCCCTGATGTCTCTTCGCCCTCTTCACGTGCACCCTACGCAATAGCACAACTTTTTTAATCCGGTCTTTCCTTTTGACGGTCCCCGTTCTTCTTTCCCCTGCTTTCCGTGATCTACCGTTTTTGACCCTACCATGCGCTTAGGTTTAATCGCTCATCCCCCCCTTCCGCTGGTATTAGCCCCCCCCCTCTGAATGTGGTTGTCCCTGAAAACCTTTCCCCAATTCGTAAAAACGTTTTTCGTTGCTCATCTAACTTTCTGTTCCAGGAGACCCCCCTAGTGTCCTCCCTTTTGCTGATTTTCGCTTCTCCACTCTTAAGCCAATGCCCCCCAGCCTTCGTGCGTAAGCACATATAGGTCGATCCCCCACTTTTTCCCGTACAAGCGTCGTCTCTTCACTTTTCTCCTGGTCGATTCTGCAGACATATTCGTCCCCTTGCTCCCCAGAATTTTTTTTTCCCTCAGGGTGAGGGTCAGGACCTTGTTCAGAACCACGAAGGATGATGCAACCCGCCACATCCCTTGTCCCTCCCCCCCGTATTCCCAACCTTCCCCTTGGTTCTCCTTTACCTCATATTCACTTATCTGTTTCCCCGGAATGTTCTTCGCCATCCCCCCAAATTGGTTTTTGATAACTTTTTTCTGTTCCAAAGCGTCTTTTTACTGGTCATCTATATCCATAACCATGTTATAGGAAGGGGCGGATGAAACGGGTTTTTGTGAGTCTGGCTTGGTTCCTCCCACGCGAGATGACTCTCTATGACTTCCCTTCTCCAGAAATTCGTTTTGATTCTTTTTTGTCGCGCACGCCGATTTTGGGTTTCTTTCCCTGGTGGTGTTTGTCATTTTTCGTTTCCCCTCTTGGACTCCTTCCCTTCAAGCTACCTTTTGGCCCCTTATACCGGAGACTGAGGCAAATTCTTTAGGTTGAGTAGAAATTTACCTTCCCCGTCCCTTTTATTTTTCCTCCTGCCCCTAGTACTCCCCTGACATCCAGCTTCCGTTCTCCCCCTCCACATTTCCCTTCCCGACTTCTTCTGAACCCTTGGTGAAGCTTGAGATGCTTGTTTTTGTTTGCTGGCCACAGGAATTATTTCCCCACCCCTCCTGCTTGCGTTTTCTAATGGATTCCCCCCTTTGACCACACTTTGCCCCCCTCCTCTTTTTTTCCTTTTCTCTGGTGTCAGCTTTACAATCTTCCGAGCCCCTCCTTTTTAACCCTATTTAACGTATAGTGCTGGTCGTGAACCCCCCCCATCATTTTCCTCCTTGTTTAATCTTTGATATAAACTTTTGACCGTCGCCAAAGAGAAATTACTATTTCTTGCCTTTCCCTCCCCCTCTTCCCTTCAGCTGGTGACACTTTGAAAACTTGCCAAAACTCGGACAAATTAGCAGTTTACTTTATCCGCTCCTCTTATTCTTCTTCTTTCACTTTTGTGAAGTATAGTTTTTCTGGGTTGATCCCAGGTTATGCAAGTCTTGCTTTATATTTTTCACCCCTCTCTTTCAACTTTTTTGTACTTTCCCCCTTGGTCTGTTACACCTCCTGGCGTTCCCGTTTGGTCCCGTCCCCTTTCTGGTCTTTGAGCCCACCCCCCTTAGGTATCCTCTTGTCACTTCCTTGGTGGTGTTACTGGAGCCCCTCCATTTGTTTTTTCTTCCTTACTGACCCTTTTTCCACGCGGTCGCTAATGAATCTCAGATCCCCCGGAATTTTGCAATCGCCCTGCTGCCCTCCCTTTGTTTTCTTCTCTTTTTGAAGCCAATCAACAAATTCCTTTGTCCGGCCTTTTTTGTTTTTTCGGTTCGGGTCCTTCCCCCACTAGACGGTGAGTTATCCCGACCCACGGCCTTCTTCAATGTGGTTCTGTCTTGGTCCCTTTACGTTGGTTTTTTTTCTTTCTTTTTCCAAGTATGGTCACACCGATGAGCTTAATCACTCTCCTCCTTTTCCCCCTGTCCTTGGCAGGCATTGAAAACTTTTACCCCCGTCTTGTCCGGTCTTCCCCTTGCTGAGTGCCTCGTCGTGATCGCGATTTCCTTTTTTTCATTCTTCCTTGATTTGACCTTTCTCTCCCGACCTCTCCCGACTCCCAGCCTTTCTCATGCAACCCAAAACCCCCCTTTTTCTGTTCTTCGTGGACTTTCCCTCGATCTCTCTTTTCCTTTTCCCTTTTGTGTTGGGATAGCTATTTAAATGTTCCACGCCATCCAATACCTTCGGTTTTTTTTCACTCACTGTCTTCGATCTCGTGTTTTTTCTTTTTCATAAAAGATCAAGAATCCCCCCTTCCTTTTTCTCTTCCGTCGAGCTTTTCCCTCCTTTAATCGGTCCCTCTTTTCCAGGTTTCCTCCGCCCACATTTCGTGCTTGGCTGACTTCTCGTTTTATAGATGCGTTCTCTTTTCAGCACTTCCCCCCCTACTCATCCTCACCCACCGTAAAGGGCATACTCCTATCCCTCTTTACCTTGTTTTTTGTGCGACCTCCCCTTTCTTTTTCTTTTCTGACCCGTCCCCTCCGCTCCCCAGTGGAGATCAAAAGTTGCCTGTTGGCTCTCTGTCAAATGGGAGTCCCCCCCCCCCCCCGTTTACACATGAAGCATTTGGTCGATTGCCAAACATTTCCCTCCCCTTTCCTTTTAATTGCGATTAATCCTTCCCTCCCTTGTTCCTTGTCTGGATTGAATTCCCCGGCGCCCACCAATTGATTGTATCCCCCCCCCTTCCCCCCCCCCAAATGAAGTTACATAGCCCGCCATAAAATACCCACCCCCTCCCCCTTTCCTTGGTTCCCTTTTCGCCCTTCCTTTTTTTTTTTCCTTTTTTTCCAGTCCCTCTCAGTTTTGCCATCGACACTACGTACTGCCAGAACCGGTAATTACACTTTTCCCATAACGGTGGCCCCCTCTTTCCTCTCCAGTCCGAAAGATAGACATTTTTTCCGACCAGCGAATTTTGTTTCCTCTTTGTCCTTTTCCCCTCCCCCCCCGTCGTTTTTGGGGGGGTGGGGGGTGTGGGGGGGGGGTTTTTTGGGGTCTTATATGAAGCTTTTTTTTCTGCACTGGTTGCTCTTTTTTGTTCTTTCAGCAAGACGGTTATGCTCCCCTTATGTCCAGTACTGTGCCCTTTGTTCCCACGCCATCCCCCCCCCCGATAGAGTCAACGTTGTATTCTTTCGACTCAAGTTTCCTTCCCTTGGAATCTTTCCAAAGTTGTTCACAACCCTTGCGCAAGGGATTTTTTCTTTAGCCCTTTTTCTCCCCTAACCAGTCCCCTCTTTGTTTGCACAATTAATGACCAATACCCACCAGTCATTTGCCTCCCTTTTTTCGTGCATTTTCTTCAGCCATTTTGATGTCTCTTCCTCTTCCCCTCGGATTACAGTCGTTTTAAAAACGACGATAGCGGTCCCCCCCCCCCGTGTTTCTTGTTTTCAGTTCCTTCCTTCCACCTTCCCCCCTCCTTCTCTCCGGATCTGCCCCCCCTTTTTTTTTTTCTTATGTCTCATACGGAACAGACCCCCCCCCTGCCCACCCCCCATTTCCTCTCCCTCCCCACCTCTGGCGTGCGAGACTTGAAGAATTTTTCTCATTTTGAAGGTCCTCTTCCTTTTCTTTCCTTTGATGTAGAAAGTCCCCCCAAAAATTAAGTCCTTCTCCCGTTCTTCTTTTCTCTCTTTTTCTCCCTTCGCCAGAATGACTTTTGCTCTGGAACCTGTATCACCCCCTTTTGTTCTGCGAAGCACGGAAGTTCAGCGCTCCCCTTTGATCTATATATTTGTACTTGACCACCTGGGGGTTTTGAAGTGTTTTCCCTTTGAGTGGTTTTTTCGATCCCCCTCCTTCCTTTTTGGCTTCCCCCCCCATTGCTTCTTCCCTTCCCCCCCACTAAAATTTTCCCCGAACATCCTCTTCTCAATCTTGACTCGCTGTTCGGCTTCCCGACGCGAAGTTTCTCCCTGTCTCCTCCCCTTTGCCCCTTTAAATTTGATCTTCTCCTGTTCCGCGTCCTTTTTTTTTTTGAATTCTCCTTTGACTCTCCCTCCAGTCACCAGGCTCGCGCGATGCATGCTTCCTCTTGACCGTACGACAGAAGTTAGATTGCTTTAAATTTTTTTTGTTTTTGTTTTTTTTTTTTTCTTTTTTGTTGTTTTTGTTTTTTTTGGTTTGTTTTGTTTTTTTTTTTTTTTTTCGAGGGGGCCCTCCTGTTTTCCTTTCTCCCAAGTTCCCTATGTTTAATACAAGCTTTCATTATTTGTTTGAATGATCGTATAAAACTTCCTTCTTCTTTCCTCCGGGGTAAAGACCCCTAGAAAAATCCTCCTTTGCCCCGTCCCTAATCCCCTTATTAAACCTTTGAGGATTTTGTTTTTTCAACGTCCCTAGATTCCTACTGCAGACCCACCCTTTCCTTGATATCCCCGTCATTCGTAGGGTTGTTCCTCGATAGTTACCACTTCGATTCTCGTCCTTCTGCCCCAACTCGTCCCCCTATGTTCAACCTTCCCCTGAGAACTTTTCTGCTTATCCCTTATGCTTTTTATTGGGTAACTGATACCTTCCATATCCCTCCCTCTTTCCTACACCCATTTTTTTTATGTTTATTTCACTATTGTTCCAATTTTCTCCCCATTCCCCTTCCAGCATTTGTTTTATATGCGTCCACGCGGGATTTGCCTTCGGCTAGAAACATTGGCCCTTTTCATGACAAGGAAATGTCCCTTTCATTCTTCCCTCACTCCCCAACTCCCGTAAAAATTTACCCCTCCCCCATTTTACTTTCCAACCCCTCCAGCCTTCCTGCGTATGAATGAGCTAACTTGGATAATAGATGTTCCGCCATGTCTCTATTTTTAAACGACCTCCCCCCCTGATTTTTGGGCGCTGTCATTGGTATGTTTGTGGAGTGATATGGCTTTCGATCTCTTTCTGAGCCCTCCCCCCTCTCTATTAAATTTTGATTTGATTTAAAACCCCTTTGCTAGCTCTGCTTTCAAGGATCTTTGGATGCGTGCCGAATTAAATTCCTCTTGAAATCTTCAAAAAACATCTTTCCCACCAATATAGTCTCTTTTGATTCTTTAGTTTTCGTTCCCCCCTTCCTTCCTCCCCCTCTTACCCTTTTGTCAAATCATTTGTGAAAATAACCCCAAAACTCTAACCCAACTTCCCTGTTTTCCATTTCCCCCTCGAATTTAATGTTGATGCCCCAGAATTCAGTTTCTATTCCTCCTTTTACCTGTTGTTTGTGTGCGGGTTTTGTTTTTGTGGGGTGTTGGGGGTTGGGGTTTTTTGTTTTTTTTGGTTGCGTTGTGGGGTGTTTTGGTTTTTTTTGGGTTTTTGTTTTGGGTTTTGTTTTTTTGTTTGGGTTTTGGTGGGTTTGGTGGGTGGTGTTGGGGTTTTTTTTCTCTTCTTTTTTTTTTTGTTTGTGGGGTTTTTTTTTTTTTTTTGGTGTGGGGTTTTTGTTTTTTTTTTGTGTTTTGTGTTGTGTGGGGTGTTTTGTGGTGGGTTTCTTGTGGGGTTTTTTTTTGTTTTTTTGCTTGGTGTTTTTTTTTTGGGTTTGTTTTTTTTTTTTGTGGTGGTTTTGTTTTGGTGGGTGGGGTGGTGGGTTTTTTTTTGTGTGGGGTTTGCTGTTCCGCTCACACTTCGCCTTCCTTCCTTTAATCCACCCAAGGTCTTTCCGCTCCTACTCTCCCATTGCCCACCACATTTTCGGCTG
>Ga0179593_1595594_pt1 | contig 15964 bp, 18 predicted proteins | sample CZODoug2_1_08_16_FD_185931 | JGI IMG/M metagenome (GOLD analysis project Ga0179593, IMG submission 185931) | Vadose zone soil fungal communities from Angelo Coast Range Reserve, California, USA - CZODoug2_1_08_16fungal (PacBio error correction) | ecosystem: Environmental > Terrestrial > Soil >... | reverse complement strand
ATCGCCCCAGTTTCAGACTTTCTCTTTCCTTTCTTTTCAGGCGGTAGAGTGATGACTGACCGAACACTGGGATGTGGACGAGGCCTCCGCCGGTCTTCACCCGGCCACGCGCTGGCCTGACTACATTCCTTGGTCGCTTCCCTTATGGGCCCGGAGACTCTGTGTCTTACTTTCCCGCGCCGGTCGGCACCCTGTTTGCAACGGACGGCGGCTTTAATTCGTCTATTTTCTTCCTTTCAAGCCGCGTGCACGCAGACCCCTCAACACAGAGCACCCCCCTAGGTCCGTACATGCTCGCCGGCCGACATCGTCGGTAGGCGCAGGCGACTCGTTTCCCCACAAAAGTGTCTCTTAATTGGGTTATCTGGTAATTCATGTCGCCCGGCCTAAGACGTCATCCTCTCTGACCGAGCTTCCCTTAGTCGCGTTCTCCGCTCTTTTGCCCCCCCCCCCCCCCCTTCGGAAGTTTTCTTCCCGCGTGGCAATTTCTGGAGAAACATAGGATAAACAAGAATAGTGCTCGTTCATCTTTCTTCACTAAGCCTGCCCTCCTCTCGTCGTCGTGTGTCCCTTTCTGAAACACAATTCAGCTGAGCCCCTCCCCACCTAAACCGATTACCCCATTACCCATTACCCAATTACCCCCAATTGACCAATGTGACGCCTGCCCGCGCCAGAACCCATTCCCCTTGCACGTGGACGCATTAAAGTGTGAAAGGCCTTTGCTTCTTTCCTTCAGCGCGGGCAGCACGCTCCCCCCTTTCCTTCGCGACAAGCGTCAGCTTCCCACGGACAAATCGAGCCCGCGACACTCCCCCGTGACGTCACCGGTCTTTCTAGCGCGGACGTCTTCACCACTCCCCCTCCCCTCATCGACCCCCGGACACCCCCTAGCCAAGAATATCGGGTCCCTGCCCCCCTCTTTTCCCCCAGTATTTACGTCCCCCCCCCCGGTGGAAAGTGAAGGGCCGAATCATGCGTAACACGTTTTTCTCAGATCGGTGGCCGCCGGATTTTCCACTGCGATCGCTCCTCTTTGTCGCCCCCTTTTCATGCGCGATTTTCCTCCGCATCCCGCCCTGATCGAGGTTTTAGAGGTAGCCTTTCGCGGTCAGTCGGTCAGATTCGTCCCTCTTTTTCTCCTTCCCTTTCCATCTTTTTTTGCGTCCACGAGCCTTCGCAGCTCGGCGCGCTCGGGCGGGCATAGATTCCCTTGCGGGTCATGCTCCCCCTCTTCTCATTTCTCCCCTCCGTGTTCGAGAGATTCACGCTTGACCCGCGCCGTCCTTTTTTCTCGCCGGAGCGTTTCTGATCGTGGAACGCCAAACCCTTTTGGAGCAGGTGCGGATAGTAATGACTCTCCCCCCTTCCCCGGACGGGCACGTTCCCTCGATCCGTTTTTGGGTCCGCGTGACTCCTCGTGCACGCTCCCTCTTTTCAAACGGTGTCTCGCTCTTCTTTCCCCTCTGAATCCGGCGGGCCCTTCCTTTTTTTACGGAAGGGAAGTTCGTTCTCACTTTCCAACCGTTTGTTCAGACGAAAGAAATGACGTTTTTTTCCCCCCGGGCTTCTTGTCCCTTCGATGCGTTGCTGTTTCTTTCCCTTGCAAGGACAGCCTCGAGTTGATGGCGATTCCTGTCCGTGCATCTTCTCTTTCCCTTTTCTTTCCGCAACCTTCTGCTGCGCGGACATCCCTTCTCCGGCTGTTCAACAAGCTGGAATTTTTCCCTGGGTTCCGGCTGATGGTTAGTCGGCGTTGAACTGCGTACCCCATTTGGGTAATCGGGTAATTGGGTTTTTCCCCTTTTCCTTTTTCCAATGGATGTCTGATGGATGCATAGGTCTTTCCCAGACGGCACTGCACATTTTAGTTGTTTCAGGATGAGTGAAGAGTCTGCCCCCCCCTTCAAGAGAGCCATTTTCTTTTCCTAGATTTTTTCGAAAATTGCCACGCGAGCCAGGGCCGACCGTACGAAGCCCTTTTTCTTTTTTTTTGCCCGTCGCGAACATTTCCTGCCTCGCCCGCTCTCCCCTTCGCAGGCTCGTGAAGACGGCGGCTTCCTTTGCGACACCTTACCAACTCCCCCCCCCCCAATTACCCACTCTTTTCCGCTCACTGGTTGCGAGGGCGAACCCCAGCGAGTCGCCTGCGCGCCTCTTTTTCCTAGAAGTTTCGTCAGTGCTCGTTTTCCTCCGGTCGGCCGTGCAAAAAGGTCCCTCTGCGTAATACGAGACGACCTCCGCCTCCCGTGCCGAACAGGATGCCGGCGGTTCTGCAGCAGCCCCTTCGGGACGGGCCCATTCCCTTTCCGCGAAACCTTCAACCTTTCAGTTCTTGTAGCGACCGTCTCGCGCTTTGCAGAATTTCTCTCTTTCGAAGATTCCCCCCTCCAGGACGCGGTGGTCGGTCTTATCACGCTGAACGAATGAATTTTCATACAGGAGCACCGCTTTTGATGCAACCGGGCGGCATCTCCCTCTTTCCTCCCCTTTTTTTTTCCTCTTGATAGCCCTCCGGACACGGGTTCACTCTGAGGAGTCTACTGTACCTTTTCCCCCTTTTTTTCCCTCCTTTTTTTTCAGAGCCGCTTTTTTCAAGGTTTTCTGAAAGCTATTTTCTACAAGACCTTTAAGGCCCGTTCGCGTCCGTTCGCTTTTTTTCGGGTTGGTCCTTTGGGTTTGATCAGCTCTCCTGTTCGGCAACGGACCGAGGCGTCCTTTTTGTCGAGTTCCTCTCTTCCCTCCGCTTGTGGCTTCCCGGCCGAAACGAGCTTTTTCTCGTAACATTCGACCGACCATACACGTCTTTTCTTTTCAGGCGACTCGCGATGCGTCCCCCCTCTCCGAACGCACTGGTTTGGTTATATGGTAATGGGTACTTTTCCTTCCGCCGCACGTTTCCGTGACTTTTAGAGTTGATCGCGCGTCCTTCAGTCCCCGCTGTTCTCTCCCTTTTCTGTAGGGCCTTCAGGTTCCTTCTGTTGTAGGATAGAGACCCCCCCAAACCGCATCTTTCTGCCTCATGCGTTCAGCTTTCACTTTCTGAACGCATACGCTTTTTTCCTGTGACTTTTCGCTGCGCCCGAGCAGCATCCTCCCCCTTCCCTCCAAGATTATTTACCCCATCCCAAGATTTTCCAAAATTGACCAATGTGAGTTCGCCGCGCGCCCCATCAGCCGTCTCTTTCCATTGTCCCTTTCCTCCGGCGAGAAAAACGGCTTTCCCTTCCCTGCGCCCGCCAGCAGTGCCCTTCTCTCCTCAGGCGTAGCGCGATCACGGACAAATCGCGACCCCTAGCAATTTTTTCGTCCAAGGTCCTTCCCCTTTTTGCGCCGGACGCACAGCGAAATAAATCTCCAGATTTCGGTCTCCATGGGTATAAGCCATCGGCATTTTTTCCCGCCACACGGTGGAAAGGGACCCCTCCGTCCAGCTGCTTCCCTTTGGCCGGCCTTCTTTTCCCTCGACCGAGCTATCTTTTTTGACGATTCGCTTGACGTGATCTCATTGCGCCGCACCGCAGCCCGCCCCTTTTTTCCTTTCTTGTAGAAACGTTTGGTTCGTCGGGCCTCCCCTGTCAGGACGACCTCCTTTTTTTTTTTCGTTTTTTTCCAAGAGCTTTTTATTGCTGCTGTGACGGAGCTCCGGTGCGTTTTCCCCGAGCGTTGCCAGGCGCTTCTCTTTTTCCTCCTCCCTTTTTTTTTTTTCACGAATGACCGCGCGGCTCCCGTGCAGGAGCCCGCAAGGAGAGCTTTCTCTTTGAACGCACACTCCCTTGTTGGGGGGAGGCCGTCCTGACGATGTTTGTCCCGACGGGAACCGCGACGGGCTTCTTTTGGGCTTTCTGAGGAATCCCCTTCTCCTTCGCGCCTCTCTCTAGTCACTTTTTTCGCTAGTCAGCGTCACGTTATTCCGGCGGCACCGAGATGGTTTTCATTTTAGCAGGGGACGTTTTTCCTTTTTCAACAAGTTTTTCTTCTCCTTTCCTTTTGAACGATGGAGTGGTCTCCCCCTCCCTGAGATCTTGTCTTGCCTGGGCTCCCCTTCCCTTTGGTGATCTGGCGCAAACCGTCGCAAGACCTTTTTGATTGTATTTGTAAGTGCCATCTTTTTGACGCTTTGCCCCTGCTCGCCGCCCTTTTCTTTCTCCGCGATGAGCGGCACTTTCTCCGCTGTAACCAAGATGCAATTTCGGCCACTGTTGGAAACGGTTCTTTTTTCGGGCGAGTGTAATTTCACTTTGGCATTGGGTAATTCCTTGGGTAATAGGGTCCATTGGGATTGATTTCATAGGGCGCATCCTTGCAACGCGTTCACGCCCCCCCCATTGTTTAAGGCATTCTTTCCCCTTTTCCCTTTGAAGGCGCGCACGATTGCTGTTTTTGTCTCTGTTTGCGCGCTGACTTCCCTCTGAGGAACCCTGGCGTGATTAAGACGCCAGTTTTCAAGAAGCGAGACTCCAGTTTTTTATCGTTTCACGGCTGGCGGAGGATCTCCCCAATACCATCCCACCTTCCAATGACCGGCGTTCAATGTTTGTGAGGGCACCTTTCGTCGGACTGATCCTCTTTCTGGCGGCGTAGATCTTCTTTTCTTTTCCGTTGCTAGTGTTCTTTAGTGCCACTTTTTAATGAGTTCGCAGCCGCGAGAAAGTAACGTTCACAGGAGTCGCCTCCTCTCCCACCGGACCACACCTGAGGCCTTTGGCGCCCACGGAAGAGAAAACCCCCCTCTTCCTTCCCCGCTTTTCAGCGCTTCCTGACATTGGGAAGCCCGATCCTGCCGCTTTCTCCCTGCGGGACGGAAGTCGTTTTTTCCCCCTTCAAGCCTTCCTCCTTTTTTTTTTTTTTTCTGCCCAGGGTCAGGCTGAAAACTTTTCCTTTTCCCTCCTTTCTTCTTTTACTAATACCTCCTTTTTTCTCTATGCCTCCAAGTTTCCTCCTTCAAGGGGCTCCTGTATTTCTGTTCTATCTCCTTCGTTCAGCGTGATGTACCTGACCTCTTCTCAGGTGATGGGCTCCTTTTCGTCGGAAGGTAGGCAACCGCCTTTTCCTGTAGAATCATCACGGAATTTCCTTCCTCTGGCCCTGGTCTTTCACAGTTGGTCAGGTGGAGTAATGCTAAGACCTCTTTCTTCTGTGCACGCTTTCTCGTATGACTCCGGTCTCCCCTTCTCCGATTTCCCGCCCGTCTCCCCCCGAGCAACGGAAGAAGATACCTGATCGTCCGGCCTTCCCCCCTTCTTTCTTTCGCAGGCGACTCGGCTCCCCCCTCTTCGACTTGGAATGGGTAATTGGGTTATTTCCTTTTGTCCTTTTCTCCGACTTCTCCCCTTTTATTTACATGATTACGCGCGGCGCATTTCCCCCCCTCTTTTTTCCCCCCTCCTTTTTGCCAATTTTTTTCCCCCTGTTTTTCCTCGCGTGGCCCTTTTTTCCTCAGAGCTGCACCTCTTTCAAAAAACTCCCCCCTCATGTTAAGAACTTTCCAAGAATTTTCATGAACGCATACGCCGTTTTCCCCCTTCTTTTACCCGCGTTCCAGATGCCTCCCCCTGCCCCCCCCTTCTTAAACAGCCCTCCCCCCCCTTATTACCCCCCAATTGGCCCACCTGTCAAGAAGTTCACGTCTTCTCTCACCTCTGCCAAGTTTCGGCCTCCTGTCCCCCCCCCCTCTGTGACAAAGACGGCGAAAAGGATTCCTCTTCCCTTCTGCCGCCGCCGTGCCATTTCTCGCCAGCGTTCCAGATTTTTGCACGGACAATCGAGACCTCTCCCCCTCCCACGCGATCTCCCGCGTTTTCTCCTTCCTTCCAGCGAAACGCCAATCGCCCGACCCGCTTTCTTCTTCCTCCCCAAGAATCACCTTCTTTTCCTCCTGGTCATTTCTTTTTTTTGCTGCTCAACAAGGTGGACTCCTTGCACGTTTAACGTCAAAATTGGCTAGGTGTCTCCCCTGCTTCTTCCAGAGAAAGGAGCTCGAGACCTTTTCATTCTCTCCTGTGAAGATTTCCTAGTAGCTGGCTGACATTTTTGCACTCGATTAGAGGTGGTCTCTCCTTCTCTTTTTCTCTCTCCTGAGTCCCTGGACGATCCCCCCCTCCCCCTCCAGGAGTAGAGTTGTTTTCCTTCTCCTTGCTTCTTGCTACGTGGCTTGCCTCAAATGCGGCGCCGCGCGGGTCATCGTGAATCTCTCCTTTTTTTTTGTGAGAGCTTTGCGCGCGGTTTTTCCCTTCTGCCCCCTTCGCGAGATCAGCACAGCGCTTTTTTTTCCCTCCCCACACTCGACTTTTGTCTGACGCTGGGCTTTTTTTCTCAATCGTGGTAACCCGCGACGGGATACATCTCCTTCCCTCCCTTTCTGGGATGCGGCTTTCTTCGCCAGCCACCTCCTTCTCTCCCTTCACGATAGATTCAACGGTTTCTCTGATATTTCGAGGGCACGATGAACCCTTCCCCCTCTCTTTCCCGGCACGTTTCTTTCTTCACGTCACTTTCCCTTTTTTCCCCCCTCCCTGAAGGAAAGACTTTTCCCCCTTTCCCCTCCTTCTTGATTGGGCGCGGTGTGGAGATTGAGTTCTTTTTTCTCGTCTTGGGGACTCTCTGGGTGTCTTTGTTCTTTGTCAGTGCCATCTCTGTTTTTCCTTTTCCACCATGATCGTTTTTTGCTGCCGCTTACCTTCAATGTGTCACCCGCTGGCATGGGCGTCTTTTTTTGTTTTGCTGATGGGGCTTCTTACCTGCTCCCCTTGTGCCCCCCCCCCCATTTTAATGGGTAATAGGTAATTGGCCCTTTCTTCTTTTTCTATTGTTCTGCATTTCCCTACGGCATTGCTAAAGGAATGAGGGAAGAGTCTGACCCTCATGAAGGCTCTCCCAGATTCCGCGCGCTGACTTCCAATTGACAGGCGTTTCCCTTTTCCCCCCTTTCGAAGCCCTTTTTTCGGCCCTTACCTTTTTGCAGCCGCGCGAATACAACTTCCTCCCGGATTTTTTCTGAATTCTTCTCACACTTTTTACCCCCCCTTTTACAAGATAACCACCACCCTTCCCCTGGCTTCGCTTTGCTTCGACCCTCTAAAGCGAGTCGAATGCTCCTTCCCTCCTTTGTATTCTAGACAGGTACTCCAGGTAAGTTGCTTTTTTTGCTGCCGGAGTGTCTTTTCCTCTTCCTACTCTACTCCCTCGAATAGTTGCAGAAAAGGAGTAGACTTCCTTTTTTCTCCACCACGGACCAATTTTTTTTTATTTTCGACCTTCCCTCCTACCCCTTTAACGGTATGTAGTCGACGCTCCTTTTAGTGCCCCTGACGACGCGCTCTTTTCCTTACTTCTGTTTCTTCCGTTCCCCTCAGATGAAAAGAATGAAGCAGTTTTACCTTCCCTTTCCCGTTTCGGGATTCCTTTTTTTTTTCTAATCATCCGTTGTTTTTTTATTCGATGCAGACCAGTTTCAGCCCGGCCCTTTTTTTGTTCCGTATTTACGTCCTTTCTGTACCTGACTCCCACCGAAGGCCGGCAGAGGATGGTCGTTCCTCCTTTGCAGAGAGCTAGGAACGGTCGTCCCTCTTGGAAAGCGGTCGTCTCCCCTTTCCCTTTCCTTTTGAAGTTCCCTTGGGCCTTTCGGTCACGGTGTGGTGACTTTTTCTTTTCAGCCAACGACTTCCTCATGTTCGGCCACCCTTGCGGCGGGAAATTTCGTCGTCCCTCCTTCTCCCAGGAAAGCCTTGTTCCCCTTACGCGAAGGAACCCCTCTCCTTTGCCCTCGAAGTCCCCTTCTCGACGGCAGCACCCCTTCTCTTAGGAGCCCCTCTTATGCGTTCGCCCCCCAACTGAGGAGAAAGCCTTCTTTTTTTTTCCTTTTTTTATTTTTTTTCCAGTCGTCCTATTCCTTGGTGTGATTCTCCTTTGCTTTTCAGAGTAGCCACTTGCGTCTTACTTGTTTCAGGGTCCTTTCTTTCCCTTCGTCTCATGAGCTTTACACCGCATCTTTTCGGCCTCCCATGCGTCAGAATCTTCCCCTTCCTCCTCCCTCCGCTCCTTTTTCCTCGTTTCACCCCACTTTCGCTGCGCCCGATGCCCCCCCCCTTCCCTAAACTCACCGCCTCACCAATTCCCCTATTCCTTCAATGTGAGCAGTTCCTCCTTCTCCCCACCGCCGGAACCCTTCTGCCATGCGTCCACACTGTGAGAAACGGATTTTTTTCTTTTCACCGCCGTGACACCCTCGCATTTTTGGAGCAAAGCGTCAGCGGAAGATGGCACTTCCCCCCCCCCTCTAGAAACTTCTCGATTCCCCCCCCTTTTTCTTGCGCGGTGCCAGACGATCAAAAACGCCCTCTTCTCACCGAGCCAAGGTCTCTTCTAGGTGTCCCTTTTCTCCTCCATTCTCTTTCCGTCTGATGCCGCCCCCCCTTTTCACGTGAAGGGAACTTCCTTGCCCCTTGGCCCCTGATTTTTGGAAGAACGTTCCCCTTTTCCGCTAAAGAGCTTTACTAGAGCGTGACGATTGTCCTTTCGGAGATAGTCAGAGGGACTCCCCCCTCCAGCCCTGATCAGATTTTTTCCATTTCGATACTCTGTTTTATCTTAGAAGAGTCAGGAAGCTACCTTCACCGGCGTAGATATTTTTCTCCTTTGATGATCGTCTCGATCCGTTCTCTTCACCGGCTTCGACGGCGAGGGTCTGTCCTCCGTTGGTTGTTTTGTTTTTCTTTTCCTCGCAGGCTCCTCTCTTGCAGGACCGGCAGAGAGCGCAGCCGAGCAGTCCCCTTCTCCTCTCTTGGCAAAGTCCCCCCCCTCCTTTATGCCTTTGCGGCTCTTCCTTTTATCTTGCCCGGACGGAACAGCGACCCCCCTTTCCCCCCCCGATTTTCCCCTTTTCCCCCCTTCGTTTTCAAAGTCGATTCTCCCTCCGGCGTCTCGAAGTCTATCTGCCTCCTTCTCCGAGCTGGCCGGAACGGTTTACGCAGTTTTCTTTTCCCTTTTCACTTCCTCTTCTACGTCCATCCTGACGTGGAAAACAGTGAAAAGAGATTTTTCTTTTTCTTTTTCGCGGTGTCGGAGACTCTGTCGGCGCAAACCGTTTTCCTCACTGCCTCCGAGGGGTGATTGGAGCTTTCTTTTCCGTGCAATCTTTTCCCTCCGCCCCCTTTCTTCTTCACATGCGGCCGCCGCTGCGCAGGCCATCCTTTTTTCCTTTTTTTCCCCGCTGGCCCTTCCGGCGGCCACGTGGTCACGTGTTTCCTGATGGGGCGCGCGGTTTCTTCCCCCCCTTTTTTTTTGGCGCCCCCCCTTCTGGGTTCCTTTTCCTTGATGGGTTAATCGGGTAATTGATTGCCTTTTCCGTTCTGCACGCGTTACGGGGCACTGCCCTTCCTTCATGGTGAAGAGTATGAACGCTTTTTTCCTCGCACGATGCTTTCCGCTTCTCCCAGACAAGTGAAACGCTATTCCCCCCGTGCCGACCTTTTCCCCAAACTCGAGGAAACTTTTTCAATGATAGCCGCTCCTCCTCCCCGGCTCTCTTGTCCCTCCTTTTCCCTTTCCTTTTCTTCTTGAACAATTCCTCACCCAATTCCCACTTTTTCGGAGGTCGCCTCACTGTTTACCCCTACAGCGAGTTTTTATTATTTGCTTCGTCTGGTGGTAAGTCTTAGGTAAGTTTTTTCGGTTCTTTCCTGTACGTCCCCTGGATGACCGAAGCGTCTTCTCTTTCCCCTCAATTACCGCCCTCCGGTCTTCCGTGCCCCCCTTTGCGGAGAAGACCAACGGGACCCCCCTTTCGCCCGGGTTGGACGCGACCCTGAAAATTAACCTTTTCTCCCTCCCGGCTTTAAGAGCCCTTTTCCAAGTGCCGATTTTATGGCTTCCTGCCGCGGCCCCCTTCCGGGGTCGGTCCGTACATCCCTAACGAGGCCGAGTGAAGAAATCCCTTTTTTCTCCACGGGGCTCTCCCTTTGTTTTTTTTGAGTGCCCTTCCAGTTTCAGAAGGACCCTGTTTTTTTCCCTTCTTTCGGCAAGCGGCTTCTGCTTGTGATGTACTGAACGACACGTCTTCCCCCCCCCATTCCCTCAGGGCTCTCCGGAGCCTTCCGTTTCCCACGGTCGGCCATTCTTTTTCCTCCTGTACGACTACCCCCCCTTAGTAGTTTTTCGGTCCGTTGCATTTCCCTGTTGCCCGCAGGTCCTTTTTTTTGCTCAGCCGCCGGAGGAATACTTTTTCCCCTTTTCTTGCGGCTTTCCTTTTTTTCCGAGCGTCTTTTTTCAAGCAGATGTGGCAAGCCCCCTCTGATAGGCTCCCAGTCCCACACCACATCCAAAATAACTCTTTTCCCCCTCATCGTATGCTCGCTGTATGCGTTCGCCAAAGTTTCGGCGAACGCCGTTCCTTTTATTTGTTCCTTTGACGACTCACTCGACACGTAGTCACGCCCCCTTGCTTTTCCTTTCGCGCGGCGATTCATTCTTTTATAGCTCTTTGGAAACTTTTTGGTTCCTTTTCCCTCCTCTTTGGCAATGTCTCGGAATTTCACCCCTAGATTTCACCCTTCCCCGACTCCTTCAATGTTTCCTATTCACTCATGCCCCTTTCGAAGGGGCTTTCTTCCCGCTTTTTTCCCCCCTTAGCCCGCCGAATGCAGACATTCGCCCTCCCTCCCCAACCCCCCCCAATACCGATCCACTTTGACGCAGTTAACGCGCTTTTTCCATCAAGGCCTCCCCCTTCTTCCCCGCCCTGCGTTGACACAGACCGGAGAGGACCCTTCTTCCCCTAGAGCGCCCCCTCCCTCTAGAAGGGTGGAGGCGTCTGCGTCAGCGGAAGATGGAAACGGACACCCTCCCCCGCGAAACCTCCCCCCCCGGTATTTGCGATTGTTGTGATGGACGATAACCACATCCTCTTTTTCTTACCCCCTCGAACTTCCCTCCATCATCGGGTCATGTTTCTCCCCTGTGGTCATTTTCTTAGTCTTCTCTTGGGGAAAGTTTTTTCGCCCTTTAGATGGTTGCAGAGGATTCAAGCGTGCCTCCTCTGCTAGAGACTTCCGTGACGTCGCCACTTTTGCGCTCTCGTAAGCGGGTCTCTTTTTTTCTCGAGGTTGAATTTTCGGGACCCCCCTCTTTGAAGCGAATACATGCATAAACAAGGCTCTTTTTTCTTCCACGAGCCATTCTTGCGCTCGGGCGGGCTCCGGTTGCACCCGCGCGTCGCAGCGCGGTGGTCCTTCTCCCTCCTCATTCCGTTTTCTTCCCTTCCCGACTTGCGTTTGTTCGGAGAAAGAACGGAGAGAGAAGATCTGTTCCCCTGCCACAATCGCCCTTTTTCTTCATGACCTGGCGAATCTGCCCGACCACGCGACGGGATACATCCGTCCCCCTTTTTTTGCGTGTTCGGCTACGCTGTCTTATCTCCCGCACTCCTACCCGATAGTGAACTCTGTCTTCCGTTTTTCCCGATAATACGGCGGCCACCGCTTTTTGCGGCACGTTACGAAGGGTTCTGTTCCCTTACTTTTTCTCCTGACCTCCCTTTTGACCGATGGATGTTAGAAAATGGACAAGATGAGTCTGGTCTTTTCTTCCCCCCTCTTGATTTTTCCCTTTTTTTTTCTCGTCGGGCGCAAGTCGCATTTGGGACTCGCGTGGGTGATTGGCGCGTCCTGCAATATTCGTTTTTTTTTCCCGCCCCTTTCCCCTCGGCGGGTCCTCGATTCGCGGAATCAGTTTATAGAAGGCTTGTTTTCCTTTTTGGGGTTTTTTTTTCACGTGGCAACGGGTTCCGGCTGATTTTTTTCTCCCCCTCGGGAGCGTGAACGGCGGCCTTGTGTAATCGGGGACTTTTTTCTCTTTTCTGTTGTGAGTTGGCTGCACTGGGAGACAGATCCTTCCGACGGCACTTCAGGCATGAGTGCTGGCGTCTGAACGCATTGACTTTTTTTTCGTTTTCCCTTTTTCTCCTTTCTCCGACAAGGGAACGCGCGGTCCCCCTTTCCGCTCCCCCCCTTTTCCTCTCCCGAGAACAGCGGGACTCGCCGCGCGAATTAACGGCTTTTTTTCTCCCCTTTTTGTTCGGATTTTTTTTTTCTCACCCCCCCCCATTCCAAGATAAACCAACCCCCTTCTTCGCCCCCCTTTTTTCTAATGCATACAGACGAGTCGCCTTCACGATGTACTGGCGGCTTTTTTTTTCTCTGAGTTTCTTTTTTTTTTGCTTCCTTCGTTGAGCTCGAAGAGTCAGAAGCGACGCGCCTTCTTTCCCCTTAAAAGGAGTCGCCGGCTTCTGCGCAACTGACCCCCCCTCCTTTTTCCCGAGGAAGGACGCTGTTCCCTTTTCCAGTTCCCCTTGAGCGTTGCGACTTTTCCGAACGGCCGCGCTATGCCCATACATGCTTTTTCTTCCTTCCTACATCCCGCTGAAAGCACCCCTTTTTTCCTGAAATCATTCTCCGTGTACGGGCTGAAAATTTTCCCGTCCTCTCTATAGTTCTTTTTGTGTTGATCTTCTCTTCCCTCCGGCCAGGGCGGGCTTCTTTTCAGGCCTTTCCTCTTTCTGGCCGACACCGTCCTTTCCCGCAGGGATGGGCCGCTTTCTTTGCTTCTTGCCCGGCCAAACGCGCGAAAGCGGTCGCCCCTTTCCTTGAAGTTTTTTGCATGGGGGCCCGGAGGCCCGGTGGTCGGGGTTTCCCCTCTTTTTTCCGTTGCCCCTCCGGCGGCGGGAATTTCTTCCTTCTACTTTGCACGCCGGACTCGGTCCCACTCCACACGAGCAACGTCCCCGGTACCTGTTCCCCTCACCCTTTTGGCGAAGGCGACCTTCTCGTTGCCTCTTGATTCCTAACTCTTTCTTCCTTGGCCTTTCTTTGGGTTGTACGAATAAGAAGACGTCGTCCTCCCCCCGGTGCCGGCGATTCAGTCGCTGTTTTTATCGCTCTTTTGACCTTTTTGTCGGGCACCTTTTTTTCATTTTTTACTTACAGCGCTCCTTTTTTCGTGCAAACCGCATCCTTTCGCCTTCATGCGTTCAGAATCTCTTCCCTTCCTAGTGCCGTCCCTTTAAAGCGTTTGCACACAATTCTCATGAAGCCCCCCCCCCCGATTAAAAAATTACACGATCCCCACTTTCCCTCTTAAAACAACTCCTTTCACGCGACCCGCTTACTGGAAATTTTCGCCGCCAGAGTGCCCTCCCCTTGATGTAAGCAAGAGCGGCCTGTCCCGCCCCCCTTTTCCACCGAGCAGGGTGGGGCTCTTAAGATGGCCCTGCACCCTTGCCCCCCCATCTGACCACCGGTCTGTTTTTCCTTCTCCCAAGCAAACTCAATCTCTTCCAGGCAGACAAAGAATCCTCTTTCCTGTGTCTCCTCCATCGCGTCATGCTTCGTCTTTTTTAATGACGGTCTTTTTCTTCCTTTTACTCAGCTGGCGCCGGATAAGGTGCCTCTGCGAACTTCTTTTCAGCGTGCTGAGCTCTTTTCCAGCGGGCAAGACGCAGCTTTTTTTGACGATTTCTCCCTTTTTTCGGGCTAGAGCGAGAAGACGAGCAGCACCTGCACTTTTTCTTTTCCACGATCCTTCTGCGCTGTTCGGCGCGCTCAGGGCGGGCTTATTTCCCCTCCGCGTCGCTGCGCGCGTAATCGTTTCCTCCCCCTACTTTTTTTTACTAGTCCTGCGTGGGTTTCCTGCCCCGCCCGTAAGTAGACGATCACTTTGGCTTTACTTTTCCAGCTTCAGGTGAGGCTAGGTCTGACTTTCTCCGACGTAACCCCCGCGACGGGCTACATTTCCCTTTTGTGGTGCTGCTCCCTCTTCCCATCACGATTCTATCGTCCCGATCGATTCCTCTTTCTTGCACGTCCTCCTTCTTGGACGGCACGGTTACGCCTTTGACGTCAACTGCCCGTCACTTTTTTCCTTCAGCGGACCTCCCTACTTGTCTGGAACCGATGTTTCTTTTTCTGAATGGGAGAGGTGTCTTCTTATCAGTTTAAACTGGAGAAACCTTTCTCCCGTGGGTGATTTGGCCGTCCCTCTTTTTTGCCCGCTGACGGGATGCCTCCCCCCCTGCTCGGTGGCAAGGCTTCCTTTCGGACATCCGCTGGCTGTTTCTTGGCATGGCGGCGGAAAACTGTGTTCCTTCTGTCTTGTATTTGGCGCAGCGGGCGCTTTTCAATTGGGTCCTCGGGTCCTTTTGCTTTTCTTTTTCGGGTCTTTTTGCTGATGGGCTGAATCGGGCGCAAGCGTTTCCGACGCATTCTGGCGGATTGGAGTTAAGGCATTTCCGGTCTGAACGCGTCCTCCCGATTTTCTTTTGGGTTTCTTGTCGACCTTTTCCCCGCGAGGACTTTTTTCCCACGTCCGATCCAAGAGCGAGAACAGCTATTTCCTAGCAGAGCGTTCCTTTCCCAAGGATTCCCGGCGAGGCTTCCCTCCAATTACCCCCAAAGATAACCCACCTTGGAACGGAGTTCGCCTCAATTTTCTAAAGAATCCCTGCGCCTCCGCGCTTCCTTTCGATAAGGTCTTTGGTCCTTCTCTGAAGGTAAGGAGTGCCCCCTTCCTTTCCTCTGCGTATAAGAGAGACCCTTTCCAGGCTTCCTTCCGGCTTTTTATTCCAACACTTGAGTGCTCAAGGGGCAAGGGAGAATCCCCCCCCCCCCCCCATTAAAGGTATTTTATTACCTTTTTCCGATCGTTGACGTTCTTCTCTGCCGCGGCCCCTCCCTCCCCCCAGTGGAGCGTATTCACGCTGTAAAGCTGCCGCGTCCTCTTCTTGTCCGGGCTGAACTTTTTTTTCTCTTTTCATATACTCCGTTGTTTATCTCTCCCCCCCCAGTTAAGCCCGTATTCTTCGGCCAAGCCTTCCAGTTCAGCTTGATCCTTCCTCGGCCGGCGCATTCTTGCCGCGGCAGCCCTGCCGTCCCCCGCGCTGACCTCGTTGACTACCAAGACCGGCAGGTTTCGTTCGCCATGGGGTTTCGGCAAGCAGTGTTTCCCTTTTCTGCCTCAGCACCGCCCTTTCCCACTCCGGCGGCGGACTTCTTCTCCCCTTGCAATCGCTGTGGCACGCCTGGACTATTATTAGGAACTACTCCGTACTGCTACGATGCCTCCCACTACATCGTTCTTTCGACTGCTGTCTCCTGCATGACCCTGCGCCTCCGGTCCTGGGTAATTGTTTTTCGCCGTCCTTCCCCTCCTTGCACGATCCTTTTTTTTTTCCTTTCGTTTCTCTCTCTTTTGCCACCTTGTCCCCTGGTTCCTTCGCGTTCTCTCAGCGCGCCCCCCTCAAAAAAGAATCGTGCTCCTCTTCCTTCCGTACTCTTCACCCCCACGCATACGCCTTGGCAGTGCCTTCCCCACAATTCTCCTTCTGCAGCCATAGAACAAATCACCCCCCTCTTCCCATTCCCAGATCCTATTACCCAATTTTTTACGCCGGCTCACTCCTTCCTTCCCCCCCGTGCCCACCGCTGGGCGTGTTGAAACAGCCGGCTGCTGGATGTGAAGCGCTTTTCCTCCCCTCCGTTGCACCGTCTTTCTTTCGTCAGAGGAAGATGGCGTTTCCCCGTTTTTCCGCGCCAATCCCCGCGAGTCCAGGTCTGGCGACGTTCGAAACCCCTCCCCTCGACCCCCGCCCCAGGCAGACAAGAATACCTTTCTTGTCTCCTCCATCGTTTGATGCAGAGACACTTTCTCCGTGCGTCCTCTTCAACTTGCGGCCCTATTCCGAGTACCGCGAACGAGCCTCCCCCTCTCCTTTTGAATAGAGAGTGAAGTCCTCCCCTCGTCTTCGAAGACCAGCCGAAGCCGCCCTGATCTTTTTGTAGAGTCTTCGGTTCAGTAGGGCATATTTCTCCTCTTGAAGAGCCGCAAAGGCATAAAAACTTCTTTTTCCGAGCAGGAGCTCTGCTCTTTTTCTTTTCGGCGCGCTCTTTATGCACTCCTGCGCGGGTCTCGTCCT
>Ga0179593_1402634_pt1 | contig 15964 bp, 17 predicted proteins | sample CZODoug2_1_08_16_FD_185931 | JGI IMG/M metagenome (GOLD analysis project Ga0179593, IMG submission 185931) | Vadose zone soil fungal communities from Angelo Coast Range Reserve, California, USA - CZODoug2_1_08_16fungal (PacBio error correction) | ecosystem: Environmental > Terrestrial > Soil >... | reverse complement strand
CCTTGTTCATATTGGAATGAAAAGACTTGCTTCAATTAGTGGGACCTTCACCGTATGGCTTAAACCCCATTCTAATGATGAGCTGTCTTTTCTTTAAGTTGTCGCAACAACCCCCCCTTTCCTTCCCGTAGTTCGCTTCGTTGAGTCGCCCAAGATTTTGAGGAAAGGCTATCAGGTACATGAGGCCCTCCTTTAAAGAAATATTTGTCACTCGTCATCCTTTCTCCGCCAACGGATGGCCTTTCGTCCTATGCATTCTTCCCCGGAAGAAGGTTTGTTAGTGGGCCCTCGTTCGTGTGTTGGCCGTTTTTCAGAGGTGAGGTTCATGGAAGATCTCACGGTCTTCGGGTTGTTCAAACCTAACTTCTCTAACGTTCGGTCCGATTCCGATGTTCCCCAAGCGCGTGTGGCGTCCGACCTTTCCTCCCCTTTGTCACCACGGAAATGAAAAAGTACCTCATTTTTTCGTGTCGTTTTCCGCCCAAAGCACGGCTCCGTGCCTGGCTTCCCTTGATTATTGCCCCTGGTCGATTTCTGGGCCAGTTGACCTTTTTTTAGTATAAATACAGGCAGGCCGGTCCCCGGCCACCGGAACTCCCCACATACTTTCTTTTCCCGCCTAATGAACTTCGGTCTCGGCGAGGAAGAACACCCCTTCCGTTTCAGTACAGTTAAAAGGTACCCGGTACTCGTCGGAAAGTCCTTCTTCTTGCAGGGGAAATTGTCCATTCGTTCCTCGGGTCACAAATGCCAAGTCTTACGGCTATGGTCGGCTATTGAAGAAGAGCTCAGTTCTTTAACCTGGCTTTAGACACGCCTAGACAACTCTTTCCACTGACCACTTTCAGAAGGGACTACTTTGATATAGTGAGGGACCGGCGACTGCTCTTTCTGTCAGACGCTTCCTATCTATGCCTCCAGATCTGAACGCTCGTGTTCAGAGTACTTACCTCCCCTTCAGACCGACTTCCTGAAACCTCGCTCTCAGTTTTCTTCCACGTACATTTCCCCGAATGAGTTTCCTGAACCTTAGCAGGCGGCACTGTGAGGCGAACCTGTGGAATCTGCGTTTTGCCTTGATCCCCGACGAGACAGGCGTGCTAGCAGGTTTTTTTTGGATTTTTTTTTTTCCCCTTAACAGTTCCGGAACTGGTTATTCCTCAGTGTGCCTTCTTATCATGAAGTCTAGTCCTCGCTACCTACCTCACTCCCAGAAGTCAGCCAACGGCGTTTTGACTTCCTCGGAGGTCCCTGTTCCCTCGTCTGACGCCACTCCCGGCCCTTGCACTTCGTTACAGTTTCAGTCCGGGAGGACAGTTTTTCAAGAGTTCGTCCGTTTTTGGACCGGTGGACGTTTATCTACTTAGTTTCGAGCGGAAGTCGTTTTCGCGACTTCCTGTTTAGTTTAGGTCGACTTCCGGAATTCGCCCTCAGGTAGGCCCTGAACGCATGTCGTATGAAGAAGACCTCCTGGCTATCGTGGTTAACCCTCAGATCACCGCTTCCCTAGTGTTTTCCTTTACGGACGCGTGCCCGTCCATTGTACAGACCTCTCTCTGTGTTCCTTGAGGGGAAAAGAAGTGTCCCCCTTGCGGGCGGACGGAGCCGGTTTAGTTGGGGCGGTCAGTTTTTCCATATTTTTGCTTACGTGGAAAAGGTTCTAGACGGTGTACCTTTGAAACTGCAGTTCCGTTTCCTAAGCTTGGGTGGGTTTGGGGGGGGGGGGGTGCTTGGGTTTCTTTTCTTTTCTTTTTGGGGTTTCTATTTTTTGGGGGGGCGAGTTTGTGGGTGTTGTATGGTGGGGTTTGGGGTTTTGGGGTGTTTTTTTTTTTTTTTTTTTGTCTGTTGTTTGATGGGTCATGTCCGTGGTCCTGGTAGGGGTTGACACATTGGACCTGGAATGACTTCCCCCCTCTCTTTTTTCCGTATCCCAAGTTATCCACCTGTCGGTAGACGGCTGGTTACCCTCCGGGTTTCTGTTCTTCAAGAGGTTCTCCCTTCTAGAAGGCTTTTGGCTGGTTCTAGCCCTTTTTCCCTTCCCCGCACTCTATCCATGTTTTATCCCTCCCAGCCCCAAACAGATGTCCTTACAGTCCTTTTTTCCTTCTCCGACGAACTGCAGAGTTTTCTCCCCGACTCACGGCCTACCGTATCACCCACCCACAACTTCATTCCCTCGGGTTCTAGGTTTTTGGCTCGGAGGAAGTCAGTTTCGTCCTAGTGGGACTGTAGCTAGTCGTCGATATACTCACCTTGTTGTTCCAGGCGGTCCCTCTTCCCCTCCCCTTCCCGCCTTTCCTTCAGTTTGACGGAGACATTGCCGGACGACCCTCCCCTACTATTGCGCTTCGCTATTAGGCCCGCCGGTATCATCTATGCCCAGTGAGCCCCCCCCCCCCCACTTTGCTTTCACTTGAGGCCACTGCCGCTGGTTACAAGCACGAGGTCTTTTTCGGGGTGACCAGAACGGTTGAGTCCTTGCTCGTCCTATTGTCTTTTTTTACATCTCTGGTATCGACTTGAACTTACGAAGACCATTTCATTTGTACCAACCGCCTCGTACCTTTAACCCTTGCCCGGTCTGTAACATTATTTGGGAATTGTTGAACTCCCGTCTCGGTTAGTTTGTCAACCCACAATGCTAACTCATGCTCCCTTCCATGCTAAAGGCTACGTCAATAAGTCGAACACGATGAGACCCTCTCTCCTGAACTGGAGGTCTCCCTACTTAAGTTCGTCATCCGTAGGACCGGAGTCCCTTGCCGAGGGGAATGTAAGCTAAAATTGATCTTCCATCAGATTACTTTATTTTGAGTCTGGCGTGGTTTAGAGCCTGACTTATTCCAGCGTTCTTCCGTAATTGATCGAGTCGTCCGTCTGTCGTCACCCTCCCCCTTGACACTGCTAACAGTCGTCGCTGACAAAAGCCCCCCTAGTGAGTGCTCACTTCTTCGAAGCCTCCTGACTTGCCTTCTCTGTTGCATAAGGTTTTGCATCGCAGTATGTTACCGTCAGGCCGATCCAAACTTGTTCACGGCTTTTGCGTCTATTAGCTCCAGGCCGTGCTCAAAGAATAGTTGCATCACGTCAATGAGCTTCTTGCCTTTTCTTTTTAGCGAGACTGCTATTTTGCCGCACTTTTTCTTTTGTTCGGTGAAGCGTAGTGGACGCCCCCACCAGGCGAAGTCCATATAACTTCGTTGCGTCGCCAAGCCCCTCTGGGCGGGTGAGTTAGACAGGGGGGGGTCGTTGCGAAGTAGGTGTTTCCCTCCGACCCTGTTTGAGATCCGGGCGGGGCAAAATTCTGACGTCCAGCCGTCGCGGCCCTTGTCGCGATTGGGAGGAGATTGGAAGCGGACAAGTAATCCTCATCATCTCCCCCTTTTGTGGTTTTTTTATATAATATGGCACTGGACCTCGGCGCGTGGTATCTTTTAACGTTTCGTCTTACTGGTTCGTTCCCGTCCTTCTTTGTGCCCTTTCGATTGACCAGGATTCATTATCCACTTCGTAAGGATCTTTACCCCCTCTCATGTAGGAAGACCCTCCCCTGTAGTTCCATAGCCGACACTTCGATCTTTCGTACGGTCGACGGTACTCGTTCACTCAACGTTTCGTCACTTCTTTTACCAACCTTTCCCGTAAGCGTTAGTCCCTCCAAGAATGAGGGGAGTTACGCAGCCTCTAAGCCTCGGACAGTCCTCTTCTTGAAGTTTCCGTTCACGAGCCTGTCCTTCGGCACATCGTCCTCACCCAGCTGGACCTACCTTGAGGCTTCGTTTACCCCTCAGTAGAGAGTGTGGTCAGCTCATCCGGTAGGCCTTCGATTTATCACCATCTCTGGGGTTTCCGCGACTAGTTTTCGGCTCCGTCTTATGTGGAACTGCATTCGACTCTCTACGGATTTTTTGATAGGCCTCTGTGGCCGTTAGACCACCACGCGATACCCCCCGGAAGGCGGGATCTTCGAGTTCTCTTCCCCTGTGAAACTTGTCCCCACTTCCTCGGTCGAACCGCGTTACCTTTTCTCCTGTAGGATTTCTCCGAGTAGACATGAGGGGTGTCGACTCTGTTACCCTAAGCGTTTTTCCCCTTTCTAGAATTCTTCCAGGACGAGTTCGCCAGGTTGTTTTCCCCCTCCCCAGGCTTTTTTACCGTTTCCCCTTGACACAGTCCAGGGTTTCCTTATCGGCTTTGTGTTTCAAATGACGGCGTGAGAAATGTTTTCAATTTGTCTTAACTCAGTATGACCGTTCTTAGTTCTAGCCCTGAGCCGTACTTTTGTCTTTGGCGTCCCACCCGACAAAAAGTGTCCCCTCTTTGCGCAGGATTTTCGTCACTGGCTGTACACGTGGTACACCAATCAACGTTCCCCCGGCCTCGTGGATTGATGACTTTCACTCAGAAAAGTGCTTTCTCGTCTTACCGCGCAGTAGAGGAAAGGAGGCTTCTATTGACTTCATTATACGGACCTCCCCTTAGCGTCATCGAGTGAGCCTATGTAATCATCTGCTCCAAGGAAGTACGCCTCTCAGAAACGTAGCCCAAACCCCGGAGTGTATTTTTTGTCTTCTGTCCTTGGCCTTGCCACGGTTTCCCCCCTCCCACTTGTCCTTTTCTGAGCGAGCAGCACGGCCCTTGTCAAGACATTTTGTGCGGCCCCAATGCTTCCGTCACTCTTTTGTTAAAAAGCCCCAAGCGTAATTACAGAATTCTATTCCTTGACCACTTTCGTTACTCCCCCAAGTTAGTTCACCAAGAAGGCGTCACCGCCCTGTGACAATTTCTTTCCCCGTCGGAATCGATCGGGAAGCCCCGTCAAGTCCCCCGCCCCATCCCCAATGTCCCCGACCCATCTCGTTCACTGCGGCAGTGGCCCCGGTTCCCCTTCTCTTCAAGGGGAACTGTCCGTTAAATAGGGTTTCAACCCTTCCCGTCGTCCCAGACCCTAGGCTCGACCCGCCCGCTAAGAAAAGTTTTCGACGTTCCCACCGCCGCAAGGGCTTTGTAGTCGGGGGCGGATGGCCGGGCAGCTTTCCCAGTAAAAGAGAGGTTGTTGTGATCCTGTTCCCCCCGCTACTTTTTTCCGGAAAGGTTCTGGATTCCCCTGTCTCACACTGCATTTTCGCGTTGCACGGATCTGAGATGGCTTCATTCGAATCAAAGCCGGTCCTACGGGTGATTTTTTCTTCGTCCGGAGACTCACTCGCCTTCGTAGACCGCCAGCAACTGCGGTACCGGAGTCGCAACCTTTGACCCTTCCTCCGTAGCGTGAAAGGGACCGGGAGATATTCCGTGTAAGTGACGCTGAGAAACCCGTTACCCGGGGCCGAGTACCTTGGCCGTCTAGAGGAAGGCCGGCGGTAACTTCAGTATCTCTATTTCCAGACAGTCTCCCAGGGAGAAGGACACCTTCCTGGAATTCCACGAAATGCACGGAAAGTTATTTAACCCCAAGTCCTGCTAACGATTGACCGATTCCATTTCACGTTCCGTCCCCCGCCGACTGCCAAGTTTTCAACATTCACCTCTCCTTCTTATTTTGGACACGGTTATACTTTTTCCCCCCATAAGGTAACACTTCTCCCCCCCTCCATTGCGGGTCTGCCTAGGAGTCATTGAGAAGGGAATCTTCCAATTGACGACCTCCCTTCCTGATATTAATTTTCTTTGCAAGCCCGCTAGACGGTACTCCCGAACGTCCATTTCTTCTCAACCTTCGTACTGCTGGTCACGGGGCTTTTCCGGTCCCCTTGTTTTTCCCCAGTTTTTAAGCGTCCTTTTCCGGTTCCATAAAGTCGACTCTCTTTTTCCGAGTCCTGAAACCGGACGGGTGAACTCCCTTTGGGTTGCCCCGGTGACTGTTTCTTTTTTCCACAAATGCCCAAATTCAAGGACGCTCCGACTCTACCGTGGTTTTTTTTCGGTGGCATGAACGCCCTTGGTTTCTCGCCCTCTCCCTCTTCAGTAGAGGGCTACCTGATTTGTTGGAGGCCCGTTCTTTGTTGTACATTCCGTCCTGTTTCCATGAGCGTAGGCACCCCTGTTGGCCTCTCCCCTTCGACACTCGGCCTTACCTCCGGTAAACCCCCCCCCGTCTCCCCTTTCAAGGCCGTGCTTTTGTTTGAGACCTTCCCGTACCCTTGTTCTAAGTTGAACCCACCCCCTTGGAGGAATTCTTCCCCTCCCGCCCCTTCCGCGAGATTTCATCTCACTGACGTCAGAACACCTTCTTTTAACCCCGCCATAAATTAAGATGAACTCGACCATCACATAGGGACCCACTTCACCAGCCATCCTCCCCCACAAGAGTTTCCCGAGACGCGTCTTCTACAACAAGAATTTTCCTCCCTGATTCCTCTCCCACAGGCATTTTAGGGCGATAGAAACAGACCTTGACCCGGCCGGGCGCCTCTGTTTTAAAGAGATGCAGGAGGCAACGGCCTCCCATTTCTTGTTTCTTGGGAATAGCTCTTTTTTTCTTTCTCCTGCTGGTTCCATTCCCTGCAGGCAAATTTAAGTGGACTCCGTCGGTTTTGGGAAGTACCTGAATGCCCACAGGAGGAGATACTATAATATATTTTTCACTCATAGTGTGTGGTTTATAGTACCTCAGTGACTTCCGGGACTTCCCCTAGCGACATTTTCCGTTTCCCCCTGGCCTGACTTTCCCTCGATCTTAGTAGATGAGGCTGGTTCCTCTTCGTGGACGCCACCAACCGTTGTAATGGATTCCCAGTTAGATTAATCTCTTCTACCATCCTTTTTCCCCCTTGAACAGTTCCGTACTGGGAAGCTCTTTTAACAGATTTAACTTCTTACTAAGGGCTGACCCCCCCCTCTACAGGAGTGTTATCATTGTCGCCGGATCTTACTTCTTCTCCTATGGGGCTGGGGGATTTTTTTTCTTTAGTGTAGTTCTTTTTCCTGAGAGACCCCCCCCCCCCCCCCCCCCCCCCCCCCCCGTCCTTGGTGGGTTCAACAACGCCCTTGGGTTTCCTTTTCTTTCCTCTTTTCTATTGCCAACGTAAGAAGAAGAGGTGGCGTGCATGATTAGCCCCCTTGGCAACGGCCAAAGTACTCTACCGTTTTATTCACCCGCCAGTGATCCTTTTTTCTCCCGTTGAAATAGGGAGTTCCCTTTGATCGAGGAGCGTTTCAGGTTCCCTCCGGTTGTAGTCAGCAATGAAAAAGTCCGGACGGTAAACTTTCCCTCCCTGCCAGCAAAACCCTCCCGTATTCTTTTTCCTCTCCTTTTCCCTTCCTGCGCGGGAGGTGACTCACACACCTGGCTGCCCTTCCGAGGTTTCCTTTGCCAGGTCTCTTTCTTCCTTGGCAGGCCGGAGGACATGTGGCTTCCCCAGTTACCAGGGCTTCCTGGCTGTGAAACCCCTCCATTTTCGTTTACGGGCCCAGACCTTTTTCTTCATTTCTCACTACGTTAGGGAACCCCGTTCCATCCGCTCTGCCTCCCTTTCTGCCCTTCCCCATGCCCCTCGTAAGAAGGACGAGTTTCCCTTCCTTTGCCTTATCCCGCGAGTGATAGCCCCTTTTTTTCTCCTCTCGAGATCTGCACCGCTCGGAAGATTTGGACGTTCCTCAGGCCCCCTCCGCTCGAACCCCTTCCCTGTATCTCATTTTTTAAAGCTGCTTTGCCCCAATAACTCAGACGTCCGGAACTTTCATTCGAGGTTTTGAAGGGCTACCGGTGGATTCCTTTGGGCGGCCTGAGCCAACAGGCACGTCCTTTCTCGTCTCCCGAGTTTTTTTGTCCCCCCGAACACTTTTTCCTTGTTCTTTCAGTTAAGTTGGGCAGAAGTAGTCCGCCTTAGTACTCGACTCTTGAAAGATCCCCAGTCCCCCCCCCTTTCCCTTCCCTCGTTTTTTGGAGTTTCGTTCGTTCCCCGTTCCGCCTCTAAAAGGAAAGTGGCACGAGGAAATTTCGCTGCGGAATGTTCACTTTTTGACTTGATCAGGCCTCCTGGATGGCGGTTTCGATTGAGTCTTCTTCTCTCAGAAGCTACGTCCCATCCCCGTCGCCTCGGGTGGATTCCTTCCCGGCAGGGGTTTACGACCTCCGTCTGCGCAAGGAATTTCCCCTATTTGCTCCAACTCCCTTCTCGTTGAAATTTTCCCTGGAGGAACTCAGTTCTACGTTAACAATATAGACTCTCCCTCCCTCCGCCGCCCCGACGACGACTAAGTTAGCTGTGGAGACTGGGCGGTGAAGCCGGGCTGCGAGTGCTGTACTGCTCCTTCAGTCGTGGACGAATCAGGTGCCAAGCTGCTGCCGGAAGTTTTCCCCCCTTTCTCCCTCGGTTGGAAAGGGCACGGCCCCTTTCCCCTGTTAGCGTTGGAGTAGTCTTTCCTTTTTTTTTTTTAAAAGGCAGGGCAATTTCCGTCTCGCTTGAAGGGGGTTGGAACATTTCTAAAGTGCTTTTTTCTCATCTTTACCCTACTACGTTTGTTAAGAATCTTGGCTGAACGGGATCTACCGATGGTTTTTTGCTCGGGTTACCCTGTAAGTTTCCCTCCATCTCCTCCAAGCAGCTCCTTCCCTTACCGGCGCCTTAGATGAGGAGAGACTACCTTCCTCTTTTGGTCCCGGACTGACCGTGTTCACCTTCTAGCCCAACAACTCTCTTTCCCCTTCCCGTTTTTTTAGTGGTAGATTCCCTTCACTTAAGTGGTTTTCTTTTTACCGAGATCTTACTGTTTAGCCCTAACCTTTATTCCTCGGAGGCCAATTCGTAAAGATTAAATCCCGTTAAGCTCTCCTTTCTGGAACGAAAGCAGAAGGGTCCGCCTTCCCCCTTCTAGAGTACATCCCTTTCCACTTCACAGGCTTGAGGAAACTGTAGCGGCAGGAAAGACTTCTACACCTTCCGAGTATTGAGGTTCCTCCAACAAAGTTCCTTCTTCCCTATCACCCCTATCTCGCCTCGGACAAAGCCTCCCCCCAACTTTTCCTGGATTACCCGATGTTTCGCTCCATTTTACAAAGGTACTGAAGAAAGCCTTCATTTTAAACTAGTCTTTTTTCCCGTTCAAAATGCCTCTTCCCGTCATTGAAGCGTTGCCACGAGACTGTCTGTTTCGACACCATCAGGCTCCCTACTTGATTACTTGCCTAGGGAAAATTTTTTTTACAATGCTCCCCCTATCATGAGACCGGAGGCTACGACCTCGGGCTCATGCAGCCTATGTTTGAAGTCCCCCCCCCCTCTAGAGTGGAATTTTTTCCCCTGTAAAAGATTCCTTTCTTAACTCTTTTCTCCCCCCTCCCTTTTGTAGCTGTGGTGTTTTAGAGACGGACAGTCTTCCGCGTTTTAGTAAGCGGCGTTCTAAGGGTAGTCCAACTCCCCTGTCGGCGCCTCAGATTAGTCTCGGTCCCCCGAGTTTAGGTCCCGTAACCTTTTTTCCGAAGTGAATCTGACGGCTTATTCGTACGCCCGGACTTCCCTCTGGGCCCATCATTCCTCTTTTTAGTTCACTGCGGGTGTCTGCTAGTGTGAGCTGCCTAAAAAGCCTCGTTCAGCAAGTCATACGATTACCTCACTGGCGTGAGCATTCTGGTTCGTCATCTATCCATTTCTTTTTCTTTTGCGTTCCTATTGTGCGTTAAGAAACCCCCATGTGGATTCAAGCGGACCCTTCCCTTTATTGCATTCCTCCTCATATTCCGACTCGAGGCCTCAAGTGGTGCGGGCAGACGGTCCGAGTGTGGTTACATCTCCTTCCTCCTCGCGGGACCTTTTCCCTTTTCCAGCGTCCCGAAAGTTCTCTCGCTTTCGTAGCCTCGCCTTTTGCAATTTGTCTTTGATATCTTTCCTCACTATCGTGTCTTTTTTCTTGTAGAGAGATAGGACCTGAAGCTTCTCGTCACTCAACCTTTTTTTACAACTTTTCCTCCTCCTTGCGCCTCGACCCTTGTGCCTTCCATCACAAAGGATGGCAGTCTCGGTCACAACTCGCCCCCCCACGTTTCGCCGACCCGTTCAGCGTCAAACCACTGAAAACAGAAAGAGGATGGCGTTACTAACTGACTATTCCGCAAGTTTACTTCCCCCCCTTGTGGGGGCGTCCACCGGCCTCAAAAAGTTACCCCCCAGAGATTTTTTTTTCGACGTTGGTGGCCCGCCGACCTTGCTCCCCCCCATCTCCCGTGCCACTAAGATACTTTCTCTCTTCCCACGGCGGTTTCTCCTTTCCATCGACCCGCACACTCGATTACAAAATGGAGCCGGATGACTTTCCCCCCCCGCCTAAGATTTCTTTCTGCCCATCTTTCCCCCCCTTCTTCACTGTAGCGCCGTTCCGACACATCACTATGGACGCGGGGCCCCATCGAAGAGATTTGGTATAGGCTCCGAGTAATGACTCCTGACTTCGCATACTCCACCCCCGGAGGACCCTCAATCCTCTTACGCCTGCCCGGTCCCAAAAGCTTCTCTTACAACCCTCAGGAGTGTGCGAGGGCTCACACTCTGTTGACTTTTTATTCTCCCATCGTTTTTAACTCGCAACGTCCTACCTGATTCCGTCTGATAAAGATTTGTATAAAAGTTGAGAACTTATCAAAGCTGGTCTCCTCCTTTTTGAAGCGTGACTCGTTCTTCCTCCTTTAGAGAATTCGTAGCTCAGATTCCACCTCTTGTTACGACAGGGTTCTCACCTTCCTTAGAGAGGTTTTTTTTCCCAAGCCCTTTACTTAACAAGAGGACAGGTGTACGGGAATCCCCTGTGTTTTTTCGGCCACCTTTCCTTGTTTAGACCCATTTACAGGCTTTCCCCCTTGTCCAGCCCTTAAATGTTTCCTGGATTTTTTTTCTGCTAACTTTTGCAGGGACCTTTCTCGGGACCCACGCACGTGACACTTTTGGCGACGGGCGTTCCCTCCCCCTTCGACTTTTGGCAGAACAGATGTCAATTCATGGCTATTTTTTCACGGCCTTACTTGTAGAAGAGACTTCTTGATCTTCTTTCCACTTTCCTTTCGCGGGCCTTCTTCCTTCGATGGTAAATGCCGACCGCCGTTCGGAACTTAACCTTTTTTCTTCTAAGACCTTTTGAATTTTACCTGTCAATCTCGGAGCCCTTAACTAAGACTGAAATTGCCCGTCCCACGATGCCGCTGTAGTATTTGTTTGTACTCCTTTTCCGAGTTGGACCTGGTCCTCCCTAAACTAGGGATGCGCCTCTCTTATCTTCTCAAAGGACTTTCCTACAGAGAGGCCTATGTGGCATAGTTCTAAAATGTCTGACCTTTCCATATTAGATTAAACGTCTCTCAATAACGCACCCACCCAGCAATTCACCCTCCCCAGTTAGAACTCCCTTCTCTCAAAGAACTTCAGAGGTTACCCAAGAATCTCACGAAATTTGTTACCTTCGACCTCCCTTCATGGTTTTGTTAAGGTCCTTTCCAGTCCTTTTCCCCCGCAATTGACCCCCAAATGAACCCCCCAGCTGAGGAATGTCCGGGATTTTCCTTTACCGGAGCGATACTCTTTTGAAATGAAACTCTTTTTGTTTTCCCCAATGTAAGTGAGTAACACCGACCCAAAGTTTTTTGCCTCCCGCTTATCAGGCTAGTTCACTTAAATCCCCCCTCTCCCCTTTGAGTAGTATTGGGCCCTTATTTTGTTCCGCGGCATTTTTCCCAGTTGAGGACTCTTTACCCTGAGTTCCCCCCCCTCTCTCTCCGTTTTGTTTGCTCTGCGCCATTCGTTAGGCAAGGAAGTTCTTTATTGCTTCCTTGCAGGAAGCTAAATTTTCCCTCCTGAGTCTTTATTGAGCTTCCGAGTAGCTTCTCCTCCGTTCCGTAGTCGTATTTACAGACCCTCCCGTTCTCCCTTCCCCTTTACGGACATTCTACCCTCTCCATGGCTTCGTGCATTTTTGAAGTTTTTTCTATTTTCCCCCTTTTTCCGCTTCCTGGACTGTTCAGGTTCCGGGGACCTTTCTTTGCCGGTGTTCTTCGGACGTTTTTTCTGCATGGTCGTATCTCCCTTTCTTTTTAGACGATCTGAATACTCCCTCGGCACTGAGGTTTTGAAAACGTCCCCGCCCATGCTCGCCTCCATGGAAAGGACGTTCTCAGTCCGCCTCACGTGCAAACGGTGTCCCCCATCCTCCTGCTTCTTTTTCAGGCCGTCTTCGTTTTAAAAGCCTTTTCAAACACTTTATACCTCTGGCGGTTTATATCTTTTGGTTTGGAGGACGCTTTTCCCCTTACATGTCACGATCTTTTTCTGGTCTACCCTTTTCTTGACCCCTACCTTAGTTCTTCCAGCTGCGACTGTTCTAGTTCTGTTGGAATGTTTTCCTTTCTCCAGGAGGGTTGACTCAGGTAGGGCTTTTCCCTTACGTCGATCTAGTTTTAAGATCAGAACCGAGGGCTTTGCCTCTTACTCAATGTTAATTGGATCACCCCCCGTGCCCTCTCCCGGCGTGACTAAGGGAGGACTTAGGTGAAGTTGTCCTCTCACACGGTCTTTTTTTTGCTTCCTCCTACGCAGCCGCTGTTCTTTCCGCGTTTCTACGGGTGGTGATGAATTCTTAGTTTCCCCTTCCGTTCTTGCAGGTCTTCCAACGTCCCTGCACCTTGAATCCTCTAGACTTACTTCCTCGTCCACGTCTTGCACGAGGGAATGGAATTTTTTTCTTTACTCCCCCTGCGTTGTGTTCTTGACCCCTTCCTTCTTTCTTCGAGAAAGACGGTCGCGATTTTGTGTCGGGAGACGGCCCCCACCCCCATGCTGGTTTTTTTCCCCCCCCAGTAGAAATACCGAGATGCCAATGCCCCCTTTCCCTCCCCCCCGGACCCCCCTTGAATTTTTACAAAACTAGGAAGACCTCGCCGATTCGGAAGAACAGGCCACTTGATAGAGCTCCCCATGCTTCAGCGATTACAGGTTTTAGGTTGCTTTCTAGTCCCCCATGTTTGATAGGCGTGGCCCCCGTTTGTCTTTCAGCTGCGCCTCCTCCATTTTTTTGGCGTCACTCTCCTCCTTCATCAGCCAAGAGGAGGAGAAGATCTGAGTTTTTCCTTCCAAATCCGGGAACGCCCCCCTAAGTGGAAAGAGGCCTTTTCCCGTCATTCCCCACTTTTTTGAGCCGTAATTCTCTCCCCTTTCATCCTTTTTTTTTATAGAGATAAAGTATATACTGTGCCCATTTTAGCCCCTTCATTTTTCACGTCGGGGGCCTTCCCCGGTCTGGATCCACCGACTAGGATTTCCTCTCTTTTTTTCTGGACTTTTTTTCCAAAAAAGGTTTTGCGTTGCCCTCCCCTCCTCCTGTCTACAAATCCAGGTGCGGACCGGCCAGAGCCTTTCTGTTTGACGCGTCACCGCACCTGGCAGGAGATCAGTTCTCCTTCCTTTTGTGCCGTTATTCTGGCCTTGATTATTTTTTGGTCGGGGAGTCGGGTTAGGGTGATTTTTTGTTCGAGTTTCGGGTTCCGTAGAATCGCGTAATTTGGTGTTCAACCTCTGTTTTTTTTCTCTCTTTTGTTTAAGAGTACCCGATGACACCTTTGCGTCCGCTTTCTCTTCAGAATGAATCCTTGGAAACTTCTTTAAAACGACGACCTATTAAGCCCACAGCAAGTCATTAGGAGTGATCTTTCCCATCTGTCCAAGCTTATTTGGCGTTTCAAGGTGATACTTTTTCTGCGATGCATCGCGGACTTTCCAATAACTAGTGAATGCATCACACCCGGTCGCCCTCTGGAAGGGCCAGTCTCCTTGATCTTTAAACTTTCATGTACCAACCGTTCCAAGGTTCCTTCTTCCCTACGAGGTGGGTCCTGGTTGAGGCCCCCTTGATGAAACTGAGTAAGATTTTGTTGTAAATCCGTAGTTCCTTCCCCTTGTCCTTAACTGGAAAGATTTCTGATCGCCGTTCTTTCCAAGGGAAATGCGCGACCCCCCCTCCTTTCTACGTCTACCGTTTCAGTTTACTGTCTCCGGCGGCGACCCCTAGAAGGGCTTTTCCATTAAAACTTCTCCTTCTCGCGAAGATTCCTCCCTTCGGACGTTAATACAGAGAAAGCCTAAGGCGACTCACTGATTTTATTCCGTTGTTGGAAAAGACCTCTTCCCTTTACGGACCTCTCATTGATCCCTTTTTAAGGGAGTACCTTGGGAAGGTCGGCGGGGGTCTTCCTTTCTCACGTGAAGAGGACGAGAAGTGTCCTTTTTCTTGTCCAAGAACCCTTTTTCCCCCGGTGTCGTTTGGAAGAATTTCCAGGAGCACCTTTCGAAGGAAGTATCCATCAGAAGACCTGACCCCTTCCCCTCCGTTCTGCAAACAAGGGAAATTCAGAGGGCACCCTTTTCCCGTTTTAACTAGTCTTTCTCTCGCACAGTCCCTGGCACGAAAGTTCCTTCTGGAGGATTGGGGCACGTTTCTTCCAGGAAGGGATCCTTTTCTATGGAGGTACCATGAAGTTCATACGTCTTTTCGCCCTTCTTCTTGATTATTCCCTGTCGCACTTTTTCTTGGATTAGAAGAAGGAAGTCTCCATAGGTTCTGATGACTGACCAGTCTGCCTAGTACGCTCATCGGTCAGGTCTCTTAGGTGACCCCCTAGACTTCTCACCCCTCTTGGAATTGAACGAGGCATCTTCTAAGAATACGAAACACCCTCCCGTTTAGTGGCCTGTGGAAGTGCGTTTCATTGGTTTCAGGCGAGGTGTCAGGATCATTTTTTAGGGGGTAAGCTTCCTTTGCCACCGTCTGGAGGATGCTCCCACTTTCTCGCCGTGGAAGCCGGCCCCCTTTCAAGGTCGCGCTTTTAGTCGGTGGTCTTCGGGGGACCAGTCCTTTACCCCCTGCATGCCGTGTACTCTCCATGTGTCAACCGTGTATGTCTTCCGGGTCCCCCTACGAGCGGCGTCCCCCTCCTTGCGTAGAACTGTCAGAATGTTTTTTTTTTTTCGTCTCGACCGTTATAGTTAGGTTAATCCCCCCTTGGTGCCCCCAGCGTTCTCGGCCTTCAGTGGTGCATTCTTCGAGATGACAGGACCCCCGAGTTTTTCCCTCCGACCGGCGCCCCTATAACCAAGCTCCCTCTTCCTTCGTTTTTCGACGTCTTTTGTTTTTCTTCCCCGGTGCGACTCCCTGATGTGGAACAGGTCTATAGAATCGTCTTATCCGCACCGTTCGCTTCTCATGATACCCTTATAAGGTCCCCCCCACCTCCTACTCCTAGGCGAATTTCCGGGACGGTCTATTCCCTCGTGGGCGCAGCTACTGATAAGGAAGTAAATCAGGCCTGCCCCCCTCTGTCCATTTTTTTTCCCCCTGTCTGAAGAATTCTTTCACCCCCCCCCCCCCCCCCTAATGTATGTGTTTTGTATTTCCTTGAACCCCCCTGTTCCTTTTCGCATGCTCGAAGTCCCTTCCCCCTTCCTGCTTCCGATTTTCACGCCTCTTGACTGTCTCTCCCGTCAGGTTTGAACACCTGCGTATTCCGGCCCCCCCTGGAGTTCATCTTTCCCCCCTTTGTCCATTTTTTCCGGTCATTCCCCCCCCCCCCCCTCTGGCGCCCCTGCGGTCTCATCCTTCCTTGCAGGGTGCGCCCCGGAAACTCTCGCCCAACCCCGCTTTCTCACCCATTTAATTAGCAGAAGCTTGGGAGTTCGACGCTGTTCCGCCCAGTCAACGAGGGAGACCTCCCTACCTCCGGCGTTGAGGCGTTTCGGTTGTATTCTCCCTCCCCGTTAGGGGTTCTCCTCCTTCCGCTGTTCTGCATGCTGCGTCCCTCGTCCCCTTCCTCTCCAGCTTCCCTTAGACTTACCCCCCCGTGATTGTGCAGAAGGCTCGACGTCTCTCCTTATACTTCCCCTCAGGTCTCGAGTAGGGTACTTTTCCAGTCAGAGCCCTTAGTTTCAGCCCGTCTCTGGTGCGGATCGATTTCTCTGGAGTTGACTCTTTCCTGTTTTCCATCTTTTTG
>Ga0179593_1460151_pt1 | contig 15965 bp, 38 predicted proteins | sample CZODoug2_1_08_16_FD_185931 | JGI IMG/M metagenome (GOLD analysis project Ga0179593, IMG submission 185931) | Vadose zone soil fungal communities from Angelo Coast Range Reserve, California, USA - CZODoug2_1_08_16fungal (PacBio error correction) | ecosystem: Environmental > Terrestrial > Soil >... | reverse complement strand
CTCTGTGCTCCCCTTCTTTCCGTCCTTTACTCACTGCTTCTCACTCTGTCTCCTTGGTGTCCCTGGTGCATTTGTATCCCCCGTTTCACTTTCGGTTCCCAGTCTCTTTATTGTCTATGACGTTATGCCCTTTTACATTTTGCTCAGTCTCTTCCTTTTCATCTGCCTCATGATCTTCCTCTTCCCCCTCTTTCAGCCTCTTATGCTCTTCTACTCTTTATTGTCCATTCACATTTTATTGTTACCTCTTCCTTTGTTACTTCCTTCCCCGCCTTTTTTTCCTCTTTTGTTCGCCTTTCTACCGTTCTTTCTTCCTTTCCCCTTGGGTCCCCGCCATCCTCGCTCTGTCCGTCCGTCTTCCCCTTCCTTATTTCCTCGACCACTTTTTTGCTTCTGGCTACCTTTCTACCGTCTTCTTTTGCTCTTAATTCTCTACTCCTGGTCTTTACCGTGGCCGCGGCATCCACTTCTTCCTTTTTCCTCGGCTCTTCTTTCTCCTTCATTCTTTTGTCTTTTCCCTTTTATTGCTTTCCGTTTTGCCTTTTTTTTCCTCTTACTTTCCCCTTTTGTTTTTATCTTGTTTTGCGTTTTTGACCCTGCTATGCCCCCTTTTTTCGCCCTGTCACCATTTCTTTTGCCTCTTTTCACTTTTATTCCTCCCTGCACCCTCTTCTTTTTTTCCTTCCGTCCTGTTAGCTCCTTTTCCTACTTGACCCTCCTTTTTTCTTTCTATTCACTATTTTCCCTTCTTTTTTGAACCTTAATTCGTTTTCCCCGTTATTTCTTCCCTACCCGATTCATCCCCTCTCCCCCCTTACTTACTAACTTTCCTAGCCATCTCTCCTCCACCTGTCTCCCCCTTCTCTTTTTTTCGTTGTCTGCCATCCATACTTTTCGTCCACCATCCTGGGTTTTGACGCGTTTTTCTGGAGATTTCTGTCATTCCCCCCTTTCTGTCTATCCCTCCTCCTTCACTCTCCTATACCTTTTCTTTCACATTTGTCTCTTCATTTATCTTTTCCTTCTGTCATTTTTCTCCTTAGACTACCCACCTTACTCTTTCCCCCCATGTGCGCCCCAATCTTGTGTTCACCGTCCATGCACCGGACCTTCTTTCTCCCCACCCTTCCTTACTCAGCTCCCTCTTTTTGCGTCCCTCTTGACCGTTTTGGCGTTTTTTTCCCTCCCTGTCTCCCCCACAGTCTTCATTCCTCTGTACTTTCACATGACTTCACGTATCTCACCACCTTCACCTGCTTCACAGTTACTTTTTTCTTTCTCCCAACCCCTGTCTGTTGTGTGCCTTCATAGCATCTTCCCCTTTTTAGATCCATCACCATGCCATATCCCACATCACTTATCCCTCTCCTCTTTCTCTCTTCCGGATCAAGATCCTTTACCTTCCCCTCTTTTCTCAGTGAATCTCGTCCCCCGATCAGTACTCCCTATCTCCATTCACCCCCTCTCTGTTGCTCTCACCCACGTTTCCCTCTCCGTTTTCCTACCCTCTCTTATGGCCTCCTCTTGCTGATCTCGCTTTAGTCCCTACTCTCTTCTCTCAACACCCCCCCTCCCACGTATATCCCTCCTAACTCTCTCTCTCTCCATGATTTCTCCCTCCTGTTTGTTCCCACCTGACGTCCTCTTCCCCCATTCTCCTTTTTTCTTTCCTCCTTTCTTACCTCTTCCCCCCCCTCCGACTTTCATGTTTCTCTCCCCCCTCCCATCTACCTGTGACCACCACCTTTCTCTACCAATTCCCTTTGTCGCTTTCCCCTCTTCCGATCTCCTATTTCTCTCTCATTCACCTTCCCATCTTCTTTCCTGTACTTTTCTTACTACTCTTCCTTTTCTCTCTCCCTCTACTTCTTCAGGTCCCCCCTTTTGACACCCTTACCGTGATTTCCTCCTTCTTATAGGTCCTTATTCATGTTACTTTTTCCCTTTTCCTTTCCTTTTCTCACTTACTGTTCGCCGATCCCCGTCTCTCTCTCAGATTTCTTCCTCTTCTTCATCAGTCTATTTTATTTTTTCCTTCACCCCTATCCCCGACATCCGTTGTGTCTTCTGAGTCCCCTCTGGATTCAGGCTCCCATATCTTTTTGATATCCATTCTCTTTCTAGTCCTGCCACCCATACTTCCCCCCTCGCGTTCATCTTTTCTTGCTTCTTCCCATCCCCGCTCGTGTTCTCTCTCTTGTCCTCTGCCCTCTCCTCCTATGCCTATACATTCGCTGTATTGTTCCTCTTCCCTTCTTTTTCTTCCTGGCTTCCTGCCTTCTTTTCCTTATACCCTTCCTCCTTCTTTCCAGTCCACCCTTTTCACACATTATTCCTGCTTCCTTCACACTGCTATTCTTTCTTTCTATACTGAGGACCCCCCTTGCTTCCTTGGTACCTCTTTTCCGCGTTTATGTTTCCCGTTCCCGCGCTTGTTTCTTCATTTTCTTTTTCTCACCTCTTCCCTTTCCCTATGCTCGCTTTGTCCTCTCATCTTCTTTTCATGCCGCTCTTGGCCCCTTATGTTCCTGCTGCATCCCATCCCTCTTCCTTTTCGTTTCCACTCCCTCCTTTCCTCATCATTCTTGCCAGTTCCTTTTCGAGTTTCTATTTTCTTTTATGATTTATTTCTTTCCCTCGTCCCCTTCTTCTTTTCTCACTTCTTCTTCTCCTCCTAGCTCTTTTTTTCGTCTTTCTTCCCAGTCTTGCCTCCACCCTCCTATTTCAACATACACCAGTCGCTTTCTTATACATATATTCTAACTTCCTCCCGCCCGCTTCTCTCTCATTCCCCCTCTTCGCTTCTCTTTTCCTTGTCTTTATCAGCCTTATTCCTCCCGTCTCACTTTGCCGATCCCCTTTCCTTCCAGCGTCCACCGATTTTCTTGCACTTTGTTTCGCTCATAACTACACGTACTCTTTTCCTTCTAGCTTTTTTGCACCTCTCACGATTTTGTTCTCTTTTTTTTTTTTTTGCTCTTTTCCCCTTCTTTTTCTTTTGCTTTCCTTTCTCGATGTGTTCTTATCCCTTCTTTTCCAGCCCTTTTCTTAGTTTGCTTACTTTTGTGTTCAGCCTCCTTATTATGCGTTACCTGTCGCTCCTCCACTCTTTTTTTCCGGCATTTTCGTGCTCTCTTTCTTGTTCTCTTTTTCCTCTTCTTTCCCCCTCGCCTTGTTCCTTTCCTTTTTTTGGCCCTTAGTCCTCCTCCCTTCTTCATGATTTCCCCTTTTCCTCTTTCCTCCTTTCCTACCCTCTTCCTTTGAACCATGTCATGTAGTGTCCCACTGTCCACATGTCCAAGACCCGCTTTCCTTTTTTCCTAATACCTCTTTGCCTTTCTCTTTTTCTTTCTTTCTTTCTTTCGTCTTCTTCCCGTCTCACTCCCTTCCCTCTTTCTCTTCCTGACTTGATTTTAGGTTGATTCCCTACCTCTCTCCCCATCTTCTTCGCTCCCCCCTCTTCTTTCACTTTTATTGTTCTCTTCCAATCCGATCACATCTTGCCTTGCCCATTCCGCCACTCATTTCCCTTCTCCCCCTGTCGTCTTTTTACACCCCATTTGCATTTTCCCCCCTCCTCTACCTTCCCTCTCTTTTCCTTTTTATTTTTTCCTCCCTCCTTTTGTCTTCTTTCACTATCTTGCCTTTCTCTGATTATCACTTCTTTTTTTTTACTATTTTTCCGCTTTATTTACCTCTTTCTCTTCCCTTCACTCTCCTTCCCGCGTTTCCTTCTCGTACCCTTATTTCCCCTGTCTGGCACAGTTTTTCTCTTTCCCTTACCTTGAGTCCAGCAGCCCCCGTCGCTAACCCCATTCCTCTCTCCTCTCTTCCACTCCTTTCTCTCTTCTTACTTTCATCTGTGTCTCTTATGTTTTTTTTCATTTCTGTTCTCCTCCTTCTTCCCCCCTTTCCACTCCCCCCTCTTCTGTCACCTTTCTCATAGTACAATCGTTCATGCCCCTCTTTCCCCCTAGCTTCTCTTTCCCTTTTTCCTGTTCTCTTCATTTCCCTTCTGTGATTCTTTTGCCTTCCCTCCTCTAGCATTGCCCACTTACTCTTATTACCTCTCCATCTTCTTCCCTTTCTCGCATTGGTCTAGACCTTAGAGCATCACTATCCCGCCGGTCACTCTTCCTACTCTCCTCACACCCCTCAGACGTACTTTCTCTTCCTATCCATTTACTTCCTTTATTTTTCTGTACATCTTTTTTCTCTCTCCCTCTTTCTTTTCCTCATTTGGCTTTATTATTCTTTGTTTTTGCTTTGTATCTCGTCATCTTTGCGTCTTTACTTTCTCACCAGCTGATTATGGCATTCCTGACCTCCTCCTCTTCCCGCTCTTAGCCCCCATTTTCCGCCTTTGTTTTCTATCCCAGAGTCATAACTCAGATCGATTATTCCCTTGGCACATCTACTAGTGTAATCATCTTCTCTCCTTTCCTCCTTTCCCCCCTTTCTGGATCCCTCTTCCCTTTCCTCCCCTTTCTCCCTCATTCCCCGGAAAGACTGAAGATAATTTTTCTCTCACCCTCCATCTCTCCTGACCTTAGCCGTTTCCCTTCTTTATCCATAACTGCCCGTATCTGGATCAACTCCCTTCACCACCCCCCTTTCGTCTTCCCTTCTCCCCTAGTTAACTTTCCTCCTTTTTCCTGTGCTTTGATTCACTGTGCGCTGTTCTTTCAAGATACTTGATCGACTCGCTCTCCTTCGCCACGCCTATATTTCCCTCCGCTCACCTTCTAGATTTATATACCCCGTCAATTTCTTCTTGCAACTTCTCCGGCTTGTTCGACTCTCCCTTCCAGTTTCTCTACTTGTCTTCCCTCATTGCTTTTACCTTCCCATCTTTAGCGTCTCAGTCCCTCTCCCGGTGCCATTCCCTTCGCCCGCTCTTTGTCTCTTTAGTTCCTACTCGTTCTCTCACGATTCCATCTCCTTGTCCTCTCTTCTTCTCTTCTCCTCCCGTCTTACTCCACTTTGATCTCTCCATTCACTTTCCTTTATATTTTGGTCATTAGGTCGAGTCATTTTCCTTTCCTTCCTTCCCCTCTTTCCCTCCGCTTCGTTCCTAATACTCCTCGTCCCTCCCCTAAGTTTGTGCACTGCCTTTATATACCCCTCTCTTTCCCATTGCATTTACTCCGTATCCCCCTTTATTCCCCCATTTCTCTCGTCTCTTTGGTCACCTGCACCCCGTTCCACTCCCCCCCCCTCCTCCTACCTCCCCTTTTCTATCCCCTGCACGTGCTCCTATTCTGCTTCTGAGATGCCCCCCCTGCTTTCCTTCACTTTTCCCTGTTCCCCCTGTGTCCGACGTATTACAGCCCGCACCTTTTATGCCTCTCTCGACTCTGTGCCGCTCACTTATCTGTCTCCCTCTTGCCTTACTCCCTCTGTGCCTTCCGCACACCTCTCTCCCTTCTCCACCTCCTTTCATTATTCCTTCTTCCCTTCTTTCTTTATTTCCTGTCCTTCTTTCTATTTCGTTTCTCTCCCACCTAGCCCCTTTTCTTCGCTTTTGTTTTTGCATCCCCTGTCCTCCCTCTCTGTTTACTCCTTTTCGCTGTCCGCCGCACTTTACACCTAAGCTTTCTTCTCTTCTCCACCCCTCCTTCTTCTTCGTACACATTGTCTTGTTACCGTCTCTAACTCTCTTTTCCTTTCCAAGTAGTCTCACCCTATGTTTTCCTTCCCCTTCCCCTCCACTCTTCACTTTCTTCGCTACTCTTTCCTCTCCCATCGAGTTTGTTCTCTTGATGCCCCTGTCCTTCTTTCTCCTCCCGATTTCTCGTTCCCTTTTTCCCAGCTCTCCTGTTCTTCCTTCCCCATGCCCATATCCTTATTAGCTATCTCTTTAGCGTTTATTGTTCCTCTTCCCTCTCTGATCCCCTCTCCGCCATCCATTCCGCTCCCATCTTCTCCCATATTCCGTCTCCCTCTTTCTCATCTCCTCACCTCTTTCCTCCATACTCTCCCTTTTCGCGCTCCCAATTCTTGCGCATGATTCTTTATTCCTCTTTCTTGGTTCTTATACCCTTTCGCTTTTTAGACCTAGCTGCACCCCTTATTCTCGATGGCCACACACTTTTATGTACCGCCCCTCCACTCTGCGTGTACCCACATCGACGACGATCTTCCTTCTTTCCTGTCCTGCTCTTTTCTCCTGCCCTTACCTCCTTTTTCTTCGATTTTTTTTTGCTTCCTATGTTTTCCCCTCCTCCTTAATGTCATATGTCTCTCTACTTTCTTCCCCCTTTTATCGAATTACCCTTCACTTCCTTACTCCCCCTTACCTACATCAACTCTTTCTCGTGGCTCCCCCCCCCTCTCCCCCGTTGCTTTACCTTCCTTTTCGTCTTATCTTTTCTTTCTCCTTTCTTCGTTCTCCTTCTTCGCATCCATTTTTATTAATCTCACTGCCTCGTCCTCTTGCCCCCCTTCCCCCTTCCCATTTATCACTGCTTCTCTTTCCGCCCCTTTTTTCGCACTAATCTGCCCGCCCGTTCCCACATTTACGTTTTGTCAATCCTTTTGTGAGTCCCCTTAATTTCCTCCTTTTATATTCATTTCCTTCCCGACTTTGCTCTTCGTGCCCCTGCTTATTACCTATTTTCACCCCCTTTCGCTATGACCTTGCTTCTGATTTCCTTTGTATTCCCTTGTCCCTCGTCTGATCTTCTCTACTCTTTTCATCTTTTCCTTATCCAAGACTTTTCCTCTTCCCTTTCCTTCCGTCTTTTTCGGTGGTCGTTCTTTCTCCATTCTTCCCTCGATTTTTTTGGCCTTCACTTCCTCCCCGACTCAGATGGCATCAACTCACCGCCCCTTTTCCTATAGTCGTCCTTTTCTTTCCCTTGTCTTTAGCAATCCGACCCCTCTTTATTTTCATCCCCCCGGTCATCATCTTCTCCTATCCCCTTCCCCCCCCCCCGCATTTTTCCTCACTCTACTCCCCCTGACAGTATGAGGGCCCCTCGTTCCCCACACTAAATCATTTTAAGAGCTTATCTCCACCCTTTCCCTTCTCCGTCTCTGTTCTGCCTGTCTTCCCTTCCTCCGTCCGCTGATGAAGGCTCTTCTTCTTCCTCTTTCGTCTGACTTGCTCTACTTTTTCTCCTTTTTTCTTTTCTCTTTCAGTCTTTCTCATCGATCCTTTACCTCGCCCCTTTCCCTCCTTCTTTTTTTTCCTTTACTTATGTTTCCTTTTCCGCTTACTCCATCGCCCTCTATACTCCCCCTTTCATTCACATTTTTTCTCCCTCCCTACCTGCAATCCTCTCTCTCCTCTTCTTTCCCCATCTTCTTGCCCTTCTTGGTCCTTTCTTCTTCCCCTCTTGTCCACTCTTTTTCTTCCCCTTTTCCCCTTTCACCTCTCCTTTCAGTTCCTGGTAGTCTTGACTTTCGATCTGCTTCTCACATCTTGCCGATTCCCCGTCCCTTTTTCCCCCCCCCCCCCATACTTTCAGATTCTCCTTTTTGCATATCAGTGTACTCGTCCCACTTGCATCTTCTTCCTTCGCCCGGCCTCTTCCCTCATTTTTTCGTTTTCGCTCCACGTTTCTCTACGAACCCTTTGTTGTGCCACTTTGCACATTGCTTCGAGCCCTTCTCTTGTATTTCCGTCCCGACTCAAATCTCTGTTTTTCACTCTGGTTGGTCCCGTTCTCTCCTAATGTGTAGTTCTTCTTCCCAATTTTCTGTACTTTTTTTCTTTTTTCTCCTCCTTGTGTCGTAATCCTGCATTCTGTCCACCTGGTTTTCATCTCCTCTACTATTCTTCCCCCTTGTCTTTCTTCCCCTCGCCTCTTCCCTTCTCCCATTCCCCCCTCCTCCCCAGTCCTCCCTACTATCTTTTGTGTCCAAATACCTCCTGCCCTCGTATTTCTCTTCTTTCTCTTAGGCCATTTTTCTATCAATTACCCCCTTCCACTTTTGAGGCGCATTATTGTCTCCTTTCCTCGCCTCCTCATCTCTTTGCGTCGTTCTTCCTACCCCTGCCCTTATTTGCTTTATATTCTGACTTTCCCATCAGTACTATCCCTGCCTCTGACTAGAACGCCCATCGCGTACTTTGCCTCTATCCTCCCGAAACTTTTGTATCCTTACTCTCTTTCGTACTTCCTCCCAATCACCCCTGTCTTTGTTTCTTCCGTTTCCGCACTTTCCCATTATGTCTATTTGTCCTCATTTTTTCATCCTCTCTGCCGTCTCCCTGACTAACCCTTCTTTTGACACCATTCACTTATTGCTGTGCTTGGCTGCCGGCTCACCCTCTTTTTTCTCTTTGATATTTCTTCCTTGTCCCCTGTGCCCTCGCCCCACTCTGTTGATTCCTTCTTCTCCCTCTCTTCCCCCATCTCCGAGATCCTAAGCTGATACTTCTTCGCCAGCTTTTTTGACGTTCATTTGCCAGCCACTTGTTCGACTAGCCGAGTCTGTCGTCTTAGCATCTCCCTGCGTACTCCCATTCTCCTTCACTTTCTAATCCTCCTCTTCCGCCCCGGGCTTTTCTGCCTGCCCCCTTTCTTCCACATTCATCTATTTGCACCTTTTCGCGATTTTCTTAACCCTCTACTCCTCCACTCTCTGCAGCTCCTCTCCTCCTCCTCATCTCTCTCGCCACCGTCTCTCCCCACTGCCAGTATCGTCTCCCTTCCTGTCCCTGTTTGTTGTCACTCCCGCTTTTCTGTCCTATACCCTTAAGACTTCGATTCTCGATCGTCTTCTTTGCGCATATCTCTGTCCTCATTCTTCTTGTCACCCCATCGACCACTGTTTGATCACTTTATCCCCCTGTCCCTTCCTCATTATCTCTCGTCTCACACCTCGCTCTCCTTCTAGTTTCCCCACTTTCTTTTCCTTCCCATGTCCTCTTCTCCCCTTATTCTCTCCCTGTAGGACTGCCTTTTCCTCCCCTTTCTCTCTGATGTTTTTCCCCCCTCCTTTCTTTCCCCCTCCCCCTCGAGCACACATTTTCCTTCCCTCCTTGTCGACCTCTGCCATTGTTCAATTTGTCAGTTGTACTTACGCCCTTTTCGCCTCCTCTGACGCAATCTCGGCCTTCCCAGCTCCGTCGCTGGATTTTTTCTTTTTCCACTGTTAGCTTTCACTTCTCATTTGTCCCAGTCCCTCTCTCTTTCCTTCTTCCTTCTTCTTCTTCTTCTCCAACCCTTTTCTTCGACCTCCCCTGATCCGGCCCCCACTATACTCTTTGCTCTTGTTCCTCTTCTCTCTTCAACACTCTCGCCATACTGCCGTCCTCTCTTTTCTTCTCCTTGTCTCTCCCTTTCCATTCCTTTTTGTCCTTTATTGGCCCACCACTCGCCCTAGGCTTTTATCACTCCTCTGTCTCTCACCCTTATCCTTTCCCCATCCCGTCCCCCCTTTCGTCCATGACTCGTGCTCCACCCTCCTTATCTTTTTCCACTACTTACGACATTTCTTCCTCTCTCTTCCTCCTCTTTTTCCTCCCCTTTTCCTTCTCTTCACTTCCCTTCTTATCCCCCTTACGTTCCTTCCTCTCCTTCTCCTCCCTTCCCTTTACCCCCCTCTTCACCATTTTCCCGTGCATTCAGGCTCTTGTAATTTTGCTCTTTTGTCCAGTTTTTCTGGCTTGGCGCCAACCATTTTTTGAATATATCTTTTTCACTTTTGCATTGCCCTCTCCTTTTCTCAGCTTCTCGTCTACTTTCCCTTCCACCCTTCGCTTGCGACGTCTGCTCTCATTGCCACCAATTTATACTGCTTCGACCCATTTGAATTCTCCGAGCCTACCCTGTTCCCTAGTCCATAACTTACTCCCCCACCACCCCCTCTGTACTTTCGTTTTCTTTTCCCTTTCTTTCTCTTCACTCTTTTCCCTCCCTATTTCCCCTCCCGTACGCCATCTTTCCGTCTCTCTTCTGCCCTGACATGTCCCGTGTTTTTTTCCAGCCTTATTTTATTTTTCTCTTGTCCTTTAATCTCCCTACTTCCTTGTCCCCTCCTTTTCTTCTCTGTCCTTGTCGCCCTCCTTTTTAATTCCCTGGCTTCATCTCCTTTTTTATTTCTCCTTTATCGTTGCCTCTCCCCTGTGTTTCTCTTCCCCTCTGACCTGTTTTTTTGTCCCTTTTTGTGTAGTATACCCTCCCTCCTTAACCTTCTTCTCATCTGTCGTCCTTGTTCTTGCCCTCCGCTTCTCATGCCCTTGATTTCTTTCAGTTCATATTCCCAGCCCTTTTTTCACCATTCTCGCGCCTCGCTTTGCCGCGCAGTTATTATACAGATCCTTGGTTCTCAAAGTTCATTTGCCCTGTTTTCCTCTATGTTTATCCTATGATTTGATTTCACACTATTTCTTTTTATTCGCTTCTCTTTTTTACTCTTTTTTTTCTTCTTCGCCCCTATCTCTATTTCTTCGTGAAATATTCATTTTGTCCCTTTTTGTCGCCCTTGTGTCCCTTAGTGCATTACTCGCCTCCTTCTCTTCTTTTCTTTTTTATTCTCCCCTTTCATCCCATCCTGTGCTTTTATCTTTTGCCCTTCTCTTGGGCTTGTCCTGTAGTATTTTTCTTTCTTTCAGTTGCCTTTTCAGTCATCATGTCACTATCCCTTGTCCCCCTTCATTTTCCCCCTGCTTCTTTCTCCCTCTAACCCTCCCTTTCCTACCCATTCCTCACATGGTATTTGCGTCTCTCTCTTGAATATAGCTCCCATCGCTGTCTCCCACTTATTTGATCCACCGCGCCTTCCTCCCCTCTTGTACGTCATTCTGTTCTTTTGATATATCTTGTTTCGTCCTCCTTTCTCTTGCAACCTTTATTCCCCACACCTGCTGTCCTCCACCCCCAGCAGCGGAGGAATCGTAAACCTAGCCTTTACCATAGTACTGTTACTTGACTCTTCAACCTTTTTCAGCCCCATTTCTGCGTATTTTTCTCTCTCCCTCCATTTTTCGCCCCACTTCTTTCATCTCCCTCTGTTTCATGCTGCATTCAGTTCCTTTGTCGGCATCGTCACCCTGGTCATGTTTCTCTTCTTTCGCTCTTCTTTTTCCATTTGTCAGTTCCCTCCCCTCTGTGTCTCCCCCCTCCTTGTCCTTTGTCTACTCTCTCACCTCTTATTTTTAGTTTCCTGCCTTCACCCTATAGCACCCCCCGCTCTCTCTGTATTAAAGCCGTTTCCATATTGTTTCTTCCCCTCCCTTGTCTTTATCACCCTTTCTCGTCTCGTCCCTTCTTCTTTCCTTTTTTCCCTTTATGTTCTTTGCGACTATGTTCCCCCTTGCACTCTTCGCTTTTTCCTCTCCCCCTGTTCTCACCTGTCTCTTACCGCGCCTTTTACAACTCTTTCCTTCCTTCCCACATTGCTTCTTGTCCATCAGTACCTTCTCCTTCTGTCCTCCCGCCACTCTTTTTTTTTTTTTGATGTGTGTTATGAGGTCCTCTCTTTCAGTCTAGGTACTATTTGATTGACTTTATCTCGCATTTCCCCTTTTTGTCTGTTAAACCTCCTGTTCGCATCTTCTCTTATTTCTCTGTGTCTTTTTGTCTTCTCTCTTCTTCTTCCCAGTGGTTGCTGTACTCTTGCATGTTTTTTTTTTATGTTTTCTCCTTCTTTTCTTTTCCTGCCGGTCTCCTTCCCATTTCTCCGCTCTTGTTCTTTTTTTTTGAGATTGACCGCCCAGTATCCCATGAAGCGCACCAATTGCCCACTTTTCCTGTCGATCTTCCAATCTGTCCCCATGTTCGGCATTCCTTCTCCCATGCTCTCGCCTCACGATTTTTCTCCGCTCCCCCCTCTTCTTGCTCTATTTTCGCGCTTCCACCTCTTTTTTCCTCTGACGTCTTCTCTCGACACAAATTTTTGTCTGCTACTTCCCTGCTTCCTGGTTCCCTTTTGCCTCTTCTTTCCAATGTCCGCTTATTCTCAGTCTTTTCGATTTGGCCAGCTTTTAGCGTTTAAGCTGCGTCCCTTCTTTGTACACCCTTGTCTGCTTTGCAGCTGTCGATGGCTCCATCACCCTTGCCCTCCTGTCTCTTCTCCCCCTCCTCCTCTGACATTTCCTCCATGCCCTTGCTTCCCGTTCCGAGTCTCCTTCCCACCCGCTCCTCACTTTTCGTTCTTTGTATTTTTCACTGCCCTCACCGATTTTTAGTGACATTTTACTGTTTCCGTCCATATTATCCCTCCCTACTCTTTCTGTACATCCACTTACTTTCACCACTACTCCTTCTAACCCATGTCATTTCCTCATCTCTAATTTTTTCTTCTCCCCTCCATATAGTTCGAGGCTTTACAGGTGTTAGACTCCCCTCTTTCTTCCTCTCGTCATCTCGCATTCATTTGCCCTCCCGTGTCCCCTCCACGCTACTTCCTCCCCGCTCTCCTCCTTTCTTCTACTCCTCCTCGATCCTCACCTTACCCTTCTGAGAATTCCCTCTTCTTCCCTCCTCTCGACCCTTTCCTCCCCTTCTCCCCTCCCCACCTCTCCCACATTCCCATTTACCCACCTGTTCCACCCTTCCTTCTACTGTTTCAGCCTCGTGTCTCCACTTTTTTCAGCTTCCCTCTACCCTGTTTGCTTCTTCATCTCATGTCCGTAGTTTTCCATCTCTATGCCATTTTATCGTCTTTCCATTCTTCCTTCGTTCGTCACTCTCTTTCCAGCAGTTCTTTCTTCCTGTCATTACCCTTAATTTTTCATTCATTTACTTTTTCTCCATTCTTTTTACTTGTCTTGTCATACTTTTTGATCCTACGACCTGTGGCGTCTTCGCCACATTTTTTTCAATTGTTTCCTTTCATTCTGATTTTCTCCATTATTACTTTCTCAACTGTATTATCCTAATCCCCAATTTTCTATTACCAACCTCTGCCCTCGTAGCATTTTCTTCTTCTTCCTTTTTTTTCTTTGTCCTCTTTTCCATTTTTTACCCTTTCTTAACTTGACCTACTCGCTTTCCTCCTTCGCTATTTCCCCGCTCTCAGCTCTACCTGTTCTTTGTTGCTATCTTTATTTTTCCGTAGATTGTCTTCTACCTTTTGTTCTAGCCCTTTTCTTTGACTTCACTATACACCTGCCCTTCCCATTTCCTTCGCGCCTTTTCTCCCTTCTGTCTTTTTTGAGATTGCATACCTAGCTCCTAGTCCTTATCTCTCCTCCTTGACCCGTTCTCCCCCGATATTAATGTCTTATCTTCCTTTTGTACTTGTGTATTTTCGTTAACGCTCCTTTCACAATATTCCTCTTCCTTTTGCTGTATCCCTCTTTTTGTTTGCCCTTCTTTCCTATTTGTCCTTCTCTCGCCACTTATGATGATTTCGTCCCTCTTCCTCTTTCGCCATGTTCTGTCCCCTCTCTACTTATTCCGTACTCGACAAATCTCTCCCCTTTTTCTTTATTACTGTTTTTCCCCTAGTCCCCTGCTTCCCTTTTTTGCCCTCGCACACTACACCAATCCCTCCCCTTTCCCTAACTCAGTACCTTCCCTCACTCCTTGTTTCCCTCCCTTCATCGATTTACTATCTTCTCCGCCCCCCTTCCTTCTTGTACCACTTTCTTAGCATTTCCTGCCTTTTTCCCTGACTAGCCCCTCTTTCCCCTTTCTTTTCTTTCAGCCCTCATCTTTCTCGACTTTGCCGATTCTTGTTGCCTATGCTCTGCTCAATTATCCATCTGGCCCTTGATTCAACACCCATCGGGGCAGTCCCCTCCTCCTTCTGCCAGTTTGCTGTTATTGCCTTCTTCTTGTTTCATCTGTTTTCTCTCTTTACGACTCCTTCCTGCCTTTCTTTCTTTCTTGCATTTTCCACCATTTCCTTATGCTCTTTTCTCTTTCTAACCACGCAATGCTTCCCTTTCCCTTTCAGCGACCCACCCCCGCAATCCCCATATGCCTTTTGCGCTCATTTCGGTTGTTTCGTTGTCTTTTCGCTGCACTTCTTTCCCTGCCGTCATATTCCCCTCTTCCCTCGTTTTCGGTTTCGCTTCTTTCCTCTCTTTCTTTCTCCCCCTCTCCTGTCTCACTCTCCACTTTGAGAGCCCACTCTCCCCTTTTTTTCCTACTGTCTTTCTCTCATTCTTCTCCTCTTCCTTCTTCTTTGTTCCTTTCTATTTATGCTTCCTTCCCATTTTTTTCCCCCCTCTGCGTGTCATATCCAATGCCGCTCCACTCCTCTTTCCCCATACACCTCTTCCAATTACCCTCCTTCTTCCTCCGCTATCTTTTTTTGTGTTCCGCTTCCTTCCAACTCCCCATCCGACCCTGCTCTCCTCGGTCTACTTTGCTGTTTGTCACCTTCCACATCGTTGACCCCCTCTTCACCACTTCTTCACTCTTTTCATTCTGTCTCCTTTCCCTCTGACGCTTGTTACTATATCCACTATTCTTTATCTTCTTGACCTGTCCACCTTTCTTCCCCTCACTCCTTTACACCCTTCTTTCATTTATGCGCTCTCCCCCCTCCCTATTCTTTCCTAATTCCACCTCCCTTCTGCTCAGTCCCCCTTCCCTCTTCCGTCTCTCTGTCCCTCTCGTCTCACGCATCCTTTTTGTTCTGTGCAGTGCGACCGTCTCTACAACCTCTCGTGTCGCATTATCCTTCTTCACCCCTTTGGGTCCTCCCGCTGCACCGCCTCCACATTGTACCTTGGTTCGGCACCTCTCTATCACTGTCCCTTCGTTCCTAGTCCTTTTTCCCCATCCCGTATATCTTCTGTGACTTTCTTCTCTTCTTTCCCATCTACCTTTCTTTTTGTACCTCCTCACCTGTGCTTCCATCTGATTTACTGTACCACCTTCATTCTTCTCTTTCCCTTCTCCCCTTTTGCCTTTTTTTAACCTTATTCCCTCTTCCGTTTATATATTTTCCTATCCCCTACTTTGTTTACAATTTTTCCATCTGAATGCTTTTCCTGTCTGCTCATCACCCGTATCCCTTTAGACCCTCCCAGCTTCAAAGTTGCTCTCCGTACCTCCGACCTGAGCGTCTCTCTCTTTCCCCCGCTCCGAGTTCCTGTTCCCCCTCTGCGCTTTTTGTTTTCGTTCTTTTCTTCCTCTCTTCTTTTTTATTTTTGCGCTGCACTCTTTGCCTTGTGCCTCAGTCCCTGCCTGTACACTCTTTTGCCATGTGATACCCGCACTGCCTGCGCTTTTCTCATTTTTTTACCGCAAATTTCATCACTCTCTCACTCATCCCCCCCTTTCATCTTTTGACTGCTTCATACTTTTTCCTCTTTGACACGTTTCCAGACCCTTCCTGGCCTTCCGTCTTGGGTATCTTGTCTGATGTTTTCCCTGGGCCCCATGTCGTCATATTTTCGCCCTTACACCTCCTCTCGATTTCATAGGTTTCCACTCTACTATGCATTCACCTGTCATTCTGTCCTGCACCCTCCCCCCTCAATTGCTTATCCCAGTCTCTCCCTTTCGTCCCCCTCTCTCCTTCTTCTTCTTTCACCTTTTTTCCTGTCTGCTTTTGGCCCCACAGCTTGTTTGTCTTTCCGCGCCCCTTTAGACGCCACACTGTCCATTTTCTTTCTCGTCTCTTCCACTTTCTAGTATACCCGCATACCACGCTTTCCCCCCCCTTTTGATGCATCCACGCGGCCCATCCTTTCTTGCCCTCTTCCCCCCCTTCCCTTCCCGTTCGCTCTGGTGTTGGCGCGTCTCTGTTGACATCCGCCATGGTAGCCTGACCTTCGGACCTCTCATGACTCGAAGTATTTGTTAATCCACCTCATGCGCTTGCCTCCCAGTCTTCTGATTCCTCTGACCTTTCCCCCTCCCTTGCATTTCCCTTAGCCACCTCCTGCTTTTCCTCTTCTTTTCTCTTTCTTTGACTGTTAATTGGCCACCTCTAGCCGTTCTCAGTGCCCCCCCCCGTGAGCCAATGCGCTTCATCCCATCTTCTGACACTATTTCGTGTCCACTTTTGTCCCTCTGTATTTCCTTTTTTATCCTTTTCCGACCCCCTCT
>Ga0179593_1693387_pt1 | contig 15966 bp, 25 predicted proteins | sample CZODoug2_1_08_16_FD_185931 | JGI IMG/M metagenome (GOLD analysis project Ga0179593, IMG submission 185931) | Vadose zone soil fungal communities from Angelo Coast Range Reserve, California, USA - CZODoug2_1_08_16fungal (PacBio error correction) | ecosystem: Environmental > Terrestrial > Soil >... | reverse complement strand
TGTGGAAGCCCCCCTTTTTTTTTTTTGTATCCCCCCATTCGAGTGGCGATTGTAGTAATTGAAAATGCTTTTTTTTCCTTACTTTCCAGATGTGGGTGGGACCACTTCTTCCTTTTCTTTGAGTCCCCTCTCACGGCGTTGGCCTTTCAACATGGCCGATCTCCTTTTTGTTCCCACTTTCGGGCGGCGATTCGAGGCTCGGCGGGGAATTGCCGGCTTCGCTTTTTCCCCCTTTCCTTCCTCGAGAAAATTTTTTTTTTTTCTTCTTTCTTTTTTTTTCCCCTTTTCTTTTTGCAAGCGCGAAAGAAAGCCTCCGGGCTTTTTTTTTTTTTCCCCTTCCCTCCGCTAGCCGCGCACCAAGCTTTCCCTTTTTTTTCTTTTTGACTTCCCTGTCCAGGCGTGTCGCGCGCAATGCGTTCTTTTTCATTTCTTCCTGTGTCGGGCGTGCGCATGTGGGTGGATGGCTTTTTTTTTTTTTTTTTTCGACCACTTTTTTTTTTTTGGACGCGTTCACCATGGCAAGGAGCCATTTCCTTTTTTTTTCTCTTTCGGGAGACATAATTTTGAGCCTTTTTTTCCGAGGAGTTCCCTTCGGGACCGAAAGCCGGCTCTTCCTGGCGAGGACGGGATACTCAGTGTCTTTCTTTTTTTTTGCTCGGTCTTTTCCGTCGCGGGCGCATATCCGAAAGGAGGTGGCGTTCCCCTCGAATAGGGATAGGCCGTCTCTCTCTTTTTCCCCTTTTGTTGTTCGGATTTCGTAGGCGGCGGCGGACACCATCTTTCTTTTTTTTTTTTCCGTGTCCGGTTTCTTGAGGAGCTTTTCGCTTTTTTTTCCTTTTTTCCCAGGGCCCCTAGGTCTGGCGAACCCCCTCTTGGTCATTTTTTTTTTTTCCTTTATTGTCCTGGGTGTAAGTTTTTACGCCCTGAAAGGCGCTTTTTCCTGGTGAAGGGATCGGGGCTTTCCTTTTTATCTTTCCGTTTTTTCCCACGAGGGGTCCACAACCCTTCTGTCTTTATGAAAAAGGTCCCCCCCTCCTGGCCCCCCATAAGGGGATTGAAAACACATTATTTCCTCCTGCGTGAAGGTGAGTTCCCGTCCCCCTTTTTTTTTTTTTTTTTTTTTTTTTACACTTTTTTTTCTTGACAGTAGAGTTGCGGAAAACTCTTTTCCCCACTCGTTTTTGTGCTCCCCTCTCTGGCGCAACAGTAGCATGAACACCCCTTTTCCGTTTGCTTTTACTATATAGGGCACAACAACACCCTTTTTTTTTCTTTCCCCTGGTTTTTTGTCTCGTTTTTCTGAGGAAGAGGAGCCCTTTTTTTCCTTTTTCCACCGGTAGAAGGGGCTGAGGCCTTTTCTTTTTTCCTTTGTTTTGCATCTTTGCACAAATTGGCACGACGGACTCTTCCCCTGCTTGCAGAATTTTCCCCTTTTTCCCTTTCATTTTTGTTTCAAAGCCAGGGGGGAGGACGGCGTTTTTTTTTTTTTCGTTCGCTTTATTTGAGGCGTTTCTTTTCAGGGTTCTGTTTTTTTGGGGGGGGGGGGGGAAGGGCGCCATCGTTTTCCCTTTTTCCCCCCTTTCCGTCAAGACGTGAGCCCCCCTTTTTTTTTTTTTTTCCCCCGATTTCCCCCTTCGGTGCTGGCGAAAGAGCATTTGGCTTTCCTTTTTTTTCCTTCGTTTGGGAGATGAGGATTTTTTTTTTCTTTCCCACTAGTTTTCTTGGTTTCGCGCGGAGGGCCTTCCTTGTTTCCCTGCTGACAAGGAAAAAATTTCCGGAACCCTTTTTTTTTCCTCCTCTTTTTTTTTTCATGAAGAACAAGGGGAAGTTCTCGATTGCGAGACCCTTTTTCCTTCCTTGTTGGTTGTTGGATACTCCTTTTCTTCTAATCTTCCCCTTCCTTGTCTTCATTCTTCCAGTGCCCGCTTCCCTCTTTTTTTTTTTTCTGGCTGTTTCTGGGCTTGTCTCCGGGTTCGACACCGTTCCCCTTTGGCATCCCGCCAACTAGGTGAGTATCCCCTTCTCCCCCACAGCTTTCTCATTCGCCAAAAACCCCCCTTTCCTTCTTCACTTGCTTTTCCCGCGCTTCCGCACACCAGCCAAGACCTTTTCTTTCACGGGGGCTACGGCCGTTTTTTGACTTGATTTGCTCGGCATTTTAACGATGGCGCCCCTTTTTCCCCTTTTTTTTCCGAGCGACAACGAATATCGCGCCCCCCTTTTCTCCCCCGCGGTTCCCTTTTCCAATTCACCTTCTCAATGCACTGCGTCCCTCTCCGTTTCCGCTAGTAGTACGCTCCCCTCCCTTGCATCCGGGCCCCAGCCATTCTACCTGTTCCCCCCTTCCCTTGGCTCCTCTTCCTGCGAAAAAACCCCTTTTTTTTTTCCCCCCCCACTCAAATCTTTTTGCAATTCGTTCCGGCTCCGTTTGTGTGGTTGTTTCCCTCCCATATGCGTTAGTTTCATTTTAGTTTCATGCTAAGGGTTTTTTTTTTTTTCCCATGATCTCGTTCCGGCGTCTTTTTCCTCTCGAACTTCCCTTCTTTTCCTTTTTGACCCTTGTCCAAAAAAACGTCACCGTTTTCCGCCGTCCCTCCTTCCTCCCCCCCCCTTTATGGGGAAAAACCCATTTTTTTTTTTTTTTCCCTCCTTCAACTTATTTGTGTGACCCCTCGGCAACCCCCCCCTTCGAATTCCCGAACTCGGTCGTTCCTTTTTTTCTTTCCCCCCCCGTTTTTTTAGTTTGGGCCGTAACTAAAAAAAAAAACCCCCCCTTTTTTTTTCCCCCAATTCCCGCTGAGGGGGGGTTTTTTTTCGGCTGTTTCGCAACAGCTCGGACTTTTGAAGGCCCTCCCTCGGAAAAAAAGCTTCCCCTTTTTTCCCTTCCTCACCCATCTCCCCCTGGATGGTCCGACACACGCGCTCCTTTCGCCCCGGAAAGGAGGCCACTTTTTTGTTTTCAGCATGATCCTATCTCTCTCAATTAACTTCGCAGTTTTCGCCCAAATAAGGTGGCGGGGATTTCTTTTTTTTTTAACGTGATTCTTCACGACAGCCTCCCTGAGTATTACAGGAGTTCCTTCCTCCTTTTCTCCCCTGGGGACGATGAGGGTCCTGGGAGTCTCCGTCGGAGAAGGAGTCCCGCCCTCCCAATCCATGTTTTTTCCGGTGTTTTTTCCGCAAGGATTGATCCTTTTGCCATTGTTTTGCCCTCGTCGTTTCTGCGTCCAGTCTTTGGTTTTCCCCCTCTTCCCCGTTTTTCGGCCTACCCTCGAACCCGAAAAACACCTTTCTCCCCTTTGCGCGCAGGAAAAAACACACCTTTTTTTCCTTCCCTTTCCTTCCGCCTTCGGCGCTTTATGAGCGTGGTTTTTTTTCCCTTGGCGCGTTCCGGCTTCTTTCTTTTTTTTAGGGTTCTTTCTTCGCGCCTGCAAAAAAAGTCCCCCCCTTTTCACCCCCCCAAAAAATTCTCGAGGACAGGTTCCCAAAGGGCCCCCCCCCTTTTGAAAGCCGTGTCATTCCAGCCGGAGTGCCTCCTTCCCTTTTTATTTTCCCGTTCCGCAAAAAAAAACCATCCCAGGGTCCCTTTTTCTCGGCCAAGTGTAGATCCGTCTCGGTCCGTATTCGAGGAGCGCAACTTCCCTTTTTTGTTCCCACCTCCCCCTTCCCGGGGCCGCTTTCTGCAAAGGGACTACATCCTGCCCTCTTTTTTATTTCCCGTCGCTGCATGTAACAACCGTGCTCTTTTTTTCATTCTTTCTCTGCATCGCATTCGGGGCGGAGGAAGGCACTTTTTTGCCGCGCCACTGGAAAAATTACCCCCCCCTTTTTTTTTTTATGATTGACTTTTTCCCCCTGGGATGCCTGTCAGCTCATCCGCCCTACCCCCCTCCCCCGGGCGAAATAGAATTCTCTCACACTCCCTTTTTTTCGCTCCGGTCGGAAAGAGGTTCTACGTGTTCCCTTGCGCTGTCCGGCGCGGGGGGAGGGCGGACTCCCAATCTCTTCCCTTTGTTTTTCCAAACGAAGGGGGGGCCACCAAGTGTTTTTTTTTTTTTTCCCCCTGGGCATTTTCGCCACGAAAATTACAAGTGCGACGTTTTCTTCTCCCCTGCCCAAAAAAGGACAAACACCCCTCTTTCTTTTGAAACCCATTCCCCCCCAAAGCAAACATTCGCCAATTGGTATTCAAACTCCTCCCCCCTCCGACAAGAAGCAACAGGAAAACTTTTTTTTTTTTAGAAACCTGCCTTTTTTTTTTTCCCCCCCTTCGGGACCGAAAGTTCTCAGGAAAAATTTCCCCCCCAGCATAAGGAGGACATCCACCCTTTTTTTTCCCCACCTTTAGTCCGCCGTTCGGGAATCCGGAAAATATTCTTTTTCTTTCTCCGTCCCTTCTTCGGAGAGCAGGAAAACACCCTTTTTTCTTGGTTTTTCATGCGCTTGTGTTATCCCCCAACCGTCTTAAAGCGCATTTTCTTTTTTTTTTCTCCTTCTTGTTTTATCTGCTCGTTTTATTTAACCCGCTTCCCCTCCCCATCCCACGGCGACGACCTTTTCCTGCCCCTTTTTATTTTCCCACGAAGAAAATTGGACCTTCTTTTTCCCCCCAGATCAGTTCCCTTCTTTTTCTTCTTCCCTAAGCCACTTTTCCAACGTTACCACAGTCAACCCCTTTTTGCTGACCGGCCGGCCGGCCTTCTTTTGCTGGAAATCACTTTTTTTTTCCTGGCCTGGTTCCCCCCCCCTTGTTGTGTTTTTCAAACCGGTCGCCGCTGATGACCGCAGTGATTTCCTTCCTTTTCTCTCTCGCCCGGATGTGAGATGGGACTTTTTTTTTTTTTCCCCCCTCCCCCACCATTTTTCCTGCGCTCGGGATGGTACAAAGTCCTTTTTTTTTTTTTTCCTCGTTTTGTGGACGGAGGACCGGCCACTTCCCTTTTTTTTTTTTCCTTTCCGTCCCCCGTTTTTGACAAACACTTCGGCGGCGGTTAGGACGCGGTTTTTTTTCCCCTGACGAACAGGAAGGGCCTTTTTTCTCTCGGTGATTTCTTGGAATCAATGGATAGTGGTCGACGGGTTTTTTTTAAGACCCGGGCGGGCTGAGGGACGTGGCGAGCAGTCCCCCCCCTTTTCGGGCCCCTTTTTTCCCTCCGTTTTTGGCAAAAGACCCTAGTCGGCAAATTCTTTCTTTTTTTTTTCTTTCTGGGACTGGCGGGCAGGGAAAGTGGTGGTTTTTCCCCCCCATTTCTGTTCGCCTCGTTGATCCAATGGGGGGCGAAATTTTTTTTTTCTCTTGCATTTTCCGAAGCTGAGCCAATCGCGGCTTTTTTGTTCTGTTTTTTTTCAGAATTCCCGCAGACGGACGTCGTCCCCCCCTTTTTTCGCAGGCGAAAAACCATCTTGTCCGTTTTCCCTTTTCTGGTGTCCCGTTTGAACCATGGTATTTCGTCGCGGACAGCGGGGGGGTTCCCCCCCCCCCTTTTCTGATTACTTCGGACCGGAGCGAGATCTCCTTTGGAGGAATTTATAACGGGGACTGCCCTTTTCTTCTTCTGTGCCTCCGAGGTGATTGCGGGCTGTTTTTTGTGTTTCAGGAGTGTATTTCCCCTTTTTTTTTCCCCTTCCCCCTCTCTTGCAATCCTGCTGCTCTTTTTTTTTTTTGCCTGTGTGAAGAACGTTTTCCTTTTTTCAGTCTTGGATGGGAGATGTAGTCCTTTTCTTCAAACGGGGGACGACAAAGATGTGGGTTTTTTTTTTTTCCCAATTTCCCCCCTGTTGCGCTCTGAAATTCGGTGCTACTTTCGCTCTCCCAAAACCTGGACGAGGGACCGACTTTCCCCTTTTTTTTTTTTGGGGCAGGTTTTCCGCGCGCTTCGAGATCGGGGGGAAATTCGGCTTTTTTTTTCTTTTTTGGCCCTGTGGACTTCTACGAGAAATTTTTTTTTTTTTTTTTTTTTTTTATTCTTCCGAAAAGCCTCCGGATAGAGATAAGGCGTTCCTTTTCTCGTCCGAGCACCACGCTAGGGAAGGAGGAGGATCCTTTTTTTTTCCACTTCCGCGCGCAATGGGAGATGCTGCTTCGGTTTGTGCTTCGTTGGCATGTGTGTTCCTTTTTCTTTTTTTTTTTTAGACGTTTTCCCTTTTCACCATGGCAAGGGAGAAATCTTGCGGACGTTTTTCCCCCTCCCTTGGGACAACGACCCATTTTCATTTTTGAGGGCCCTTTTTTTTCTTTTTCCCTGATTCATGTTTTTTCCCCACCGAAGCGCTCTTTCCTCCCTTTCTTTGTACACTCAGTGTCTGCGATTGGGGGTTTTTATTTTCCCTTTTTCCTTTTTTTTTTTTTGCGTCGGAGGGCGGCATATCCCGCAACTTCTTTCCTTCGAGTAAGTGAGAGGGAGATCCTTTTCAGCTGCGGAACGGGTCCATGGTTGTTTTTTTTGCTTTTCTTTGGACCATCCAGGGATCTTGGGAATTTTTCTTTTTTCGTCTGTCCTTCGGAGACGCGCGTTCCCTCCTTTTTCTCTTTTTGAAGCTCAGCGGGGATTGGTCCTTCTTTTTTCAGTTCCTCCTGGAAAGGAGCCTCCGGGGGAGAAGATTGTCTTTTTTTTTTCTTCCTCCCAGATTTCGTTTCCTTTCCCCGAGGGGGGGTCCCCACACCCCCCCCCATGGATTATATAAAACATTTTTCCCCCTTTTTCTTTTCATTTGTTCTGGCTTGAAAAACAAATGGAAGCGTTTCCCCCTTGTGGTTTCCAAATGGGAAAGGAAGGTTTTTCCCTTCAAGTGATTTTTTTGAAGACCGCCGGCACCCTTCCCTGGTGCGGCGGCAAACGCGGTCCTCCCCTATGCACTTTTAGCACACAAAAACGGAGGCAGGAACCCTTTTTCCGGCCCCGGGTTGAAGTGGGGTGCTTTAAGCTTTTTTTTTTTTTTCACTCTGGGGGAGGGGACAGGTAGAAAGGGTTTTTTCTGATTGGGAAGGGGAACGTTTCTTTTTTTTTTTTTCTCTTTTCCAAAAAACGGCTTGGCAGAATTATCCCCCTTTTGCCTTTTCAGAAACATTGGCAGGGGAGACCCTTTTTTTTTTTTTTTTTTTTTTTTCTGAGCTTTTTTTTTTTAACTGTTGAGCAGGGGGATGGCGGCGCCCTCTTTCAGCCGCCCCCCAGAGGACTTCCGTCACCTTTTTTTTTCTTTTTAATGTCATTTCCTCTTTGGCCGGTTTGTTGCCGGCAGCCCTTTTTAGCCTGGCTTGGATGAGGCGGGGTTTTTTTTTTTTTGAAGGTCACTTTTCTTTTGTTCTACCAAAAACCTAGTTGTTCCTTTTTTGGTTTCCCGCGGCGGGGAGGGGACGAGGATCCCTCCTCTCCAAATTCCTTTCTGGCGGGACGGGGAGGGCGGACTGGATCTTTCTTCTCTGATTGCGGAGAAATATCTCTTTTTTTTCTTTTTTTTTTGAGAGAGATAGTTCTAGCAATCGAGGACCCCTCCAGTCCGCTTCCAGGAAAGTCTTCGTTTCCCCTCCTCCAGTTTTTTTTTTTCCCCTCCCGCTGTCCTCCCGGCTCTCCCAATTTTGGATCCCGACCCACAAACTTAGTTTTTTCCCTCTTCCCTTTCTCACCCCCCCTCCGCCCAAAAAAACACGATTCGATTTTTCTCTTCGCCCGCAGCGATTTACGGGCACACCCCCTGCCCATTTTTCCCTGCGCCGTTACCGCTTGAAGGACTTCCCTTTCTTCCTCAGGCAATTTTTAAAACTCTTTTCCTCCTCAACCGGTCTTTTTCCCGCCTTTCTCGGCGGACACATGAGTTAGCTTTTTTCTTTTTTCACTTTCTTTTCCTTCCCATGGCCGGCGTATAATCTGCAAAGCCGTTTCCGCTCTTTTGTCTTCCTTCCCATATCATAAAGTAGGCATTCAATACGCTTCTCTTTATGTCCTCTGTGACCATTGCTCCTCATTCTCCGGAAACCCCCCTTTTCCCCACCCCACTCAAACACGGCGTTTTTGCCCCTTTTTTTTTTCTTTTTTGCTATCCTACCCTCTGGCCGTTAGTTTCAGTTTCATTCTTCTTTTTTTTTGCCCGCTCACCAATCCGAATCTATTTCAGGCTTTCCTTTCCCCATGCTTTCCCCCCACTCTCCCATTCTGGAACTCCCCCTTTTTTTTCTTTTGTTTTAAACCCTTACTGTTTTTTTTTTTTTCCCCCCCCTTACCTTTCCCACTTTTGGGGTGTGGACCCCTCGTTGAACCTCCCCTACTTCTTGGTTTTTTCGGACTGGTGAAAGCCCGATAATCTTCTCCCCCCTTTTCCTTCTCCCTCCCCCTAACATTCCTTTTATCCTGGGACACCCCCGTTGCTTTGAAGCTGTGAAAACCTGTACCCAGGCGGTTTTTTCCTCGCGCTCTTCGAAGAACTCCATCGACCCCTTTTTTTCAACTTCTTTTTTCTTTCCCCTGGATGCGTTCCGCCGCGTCCCAAAATCGGCCCAAACGAGGCGCCCCCCCTCTTTTTGGTCTCCCTACTCGAAAGTCCTTTCTGTCGGGGATATGTGGGAGCATCGGACCCCTTCTTTTCCCTTTTGATTCTTCGACGCCAATTCGAAAGACAATGAGTAGCCACGTTTCTTTCCTCGACTCTTTTTTTGTGGCCTTCCTTTTTTCCTCTCGTCGAAGGGGAACCGTACCCTTTCCATGCGGTTTTGACAGCGCCAGGCGGGAACCTTCCCTTCTTTTTTCATGGTGAACGGACGTTCCCCTCTCCCTTCCTAAGCGCCAACACCCTCCCGGCTCGAATTACCTTCGACTTTTCCCCCCTTTTTTTAGCATTTCTTTTTTTTTTTTCGCGAAAACGGCTGGGGAATCTCCTAGACTTCCTAAGAGCGTGGTGTGCTCTTTGCTGGAAGGAATTGGCGTTCCGCTTTTTTTTTTCCGTGTCCCCTCCCAGAAAAATTCAGCTCTATCCCCAAAAAATTTCTTCGAGGAAGGGGAAGGTCCCTTTTTTTTTTTTCCTTTTTTTTTCGAAGTCGGCTTTTCGCTCGGAAAATCGCCCGTTGTCCCCCTTCCCGGCAAAAAACATCCGCAAGGTCCCTTTTTTTCAGGCTTTTTCTTCTTCTCGCCGTGAGATTATCAACCCTCCCTTTTCCCGGAGAGCACTGTTTTACTTTTGCGTGGTTTTTTTTGTCCGTTTTTTTTTTCCGGGTCCTCTTTTTCGCCATCGCCAGGGAACCAAATCTTACCTTTCTTTTCCACCCTTTTTCTTTGCAGATCCGCACGAAAGGGATATGCCTCGCATCTCTAGGGCGTTTTGAACGCCTCCCTTTCTTTTTTTTCTTAAAGGCCCTCTTGGAGGATTGACGACCCAGGTCGCCTTCCTTTTCCGCTCATCGAAGTGGTTCGCCCCCTATCAACGGTTTTCTCTATCCACCGCTGAACACAGTCTGCTTTCTTTTCGGAAGTCTACGGCAACTTTTCACGCCGCCTTTTTTTTCTCTTTTTCCTTTGTTTTTTTTTTTTTTTTTCCTCCCAATCGATTTTGCGTGACATGGTTCCCCCACCCCTTTTTTCTTTTTTTTTTGTTGAAAGTTCTCCCCTTTGGACAGATGGTTTCGCTGCGCCACGTAAAGTCCCTTTTTCGAGATGCTCACGCAAAAAAGGGGCCCCTTTTTTTTTTTTCCTTAAAAAATCCCCCCCAAAAGCAAAAAAATTCGCATCCCATTTTCTTTTTTAAGGAACGCCGAAGAAATTTTTTTTCAATTTTCCCTTTTGCTCGAAAAAAATGAGAACCTTCCGGCGGCAGTCTCAATTCCCTTCTTTTTCACATCCACAACCTGATTCCGACTATTGGTCCCCTTTTCCCCCTTCCCCGCCGTCTTTTTTTTTTTCCCACGTCCTTCAGTTTTCCTTTGCGAGCCGGAAAAAGAACAGAAAACCACCCTTTCGTCCATTGATGGCCAAGGCCAACGGGCTTGTTCTTTTTCTTTTATTTATGGGGTTTTTTTTCCCCCCTTTTTTCTGCCTATGGTCGTCAAAGGGGGACACGAACGAATCTTCTCTTTTTTTCAATTCCAATCCCCAGGAGACCGACCCCTTCTGCCCGGTTTTTTTTTTGTCAGAGTCGCCGTCCACCCCCCCTCCCTAACGTCCCAAAAATCTGACTTTTCGTTCTTTTTTTTTTTTTTTTTTTCTCCGAAAGACCACTTTCCCGTCCCTTCGGAAAAGCGGCCGGCATTCTTGGCGTGTTCATCACTTTTTTTTTTCCTGTCCCCAGTGTTGGTGTTTTTTCGTTTTTTTTGTTGTTTCTTTGTTAACCCTCTTGTCTCTTTTCCTTCATCTCAGTTGGTTTTTTTTTTTTTTTTTGGACCCCCGTTTCTCCCTTGCAGTGATTCAGCAAGAAGGCCCGGCTCTTTTCTTTTTCTTTTGGGACGGGGAAAAAGTGGCTTAGAGGCCGCCGGCCATTCTCTTTTTCTTTTTTTTCCTTTTTTTTACTTTTTTTCTGCGTGTGGACGGCGGGGGACAGCCGGCGCCGGCTTCCCTTTTTTTTTCGCGGGGATGGGGGAATTGCAACCACTCTTCTTTTGTCCCTTTGGCTTTCCAGGGAGGCGCTTCGACGAACCCCCCCCCTTTCTGGTTCTAACAAGGCGTGGGATTGGCATTCAATGGCCTCTTTTTTCGGGAGTCTTTCCCCTCCTATATTTTCCGAAGGGGCAGGAGGGGCGTCGCCTCTTTCAAAGGAAAATAGTCGGAAACTTTTTTTTCTTTTTCTTTTTGATAGTTTTTTTTCCTTTTCGCCGGATTTCATTTTCGAGGGCAGGTGCGCTTTCCCCCTTTCCGTTTTTCCTGCTCGTTGGCTCCCCTCTTTTTTCTTTTTTTTTTTCATGACATTCCTTTTTTCTTCCCCCAATCGCGGCTGTGTTGTGGGCTTTCTGAGAAATCTTCGACGGACGTAGCCCCCTTTTTTCTTTCCCCCTGGTTCTTTTTTTGAACACACTGGGTGGCCCACTTTTTCTTTTTTCTCAAAATCGTGGGAAGTCGCGGGGCGCTTTCTCCCCTCGTCCCTTTTCTTCAAGGCGTAGGACTTCGAACCTTTCTCTCTCTTTCAGCAGTGGAGAGAAAAATGCTTCCCTTTTTTTTTTCTTCCTGATTGTCCCCCGGTGGCATGCGGCTGGTCGTCTCCTTTCCTTTTTTTTTTTCCCTTTGTATTTCCAAGTGAGCGGGCAACCCTTTTTGGGTCTTGTTTTTTCTCCACCTAGAGGGCTGGCAGGTGTGAGCCCTTTTTTTTTTTCCACTGATAAAGATTTGGGCCGGCTTTTTTCTTTTTTGACCTTTTTTTCCACGGGACGCCAGATGTGGTTTGTCTTTCCCGCCATAAACAGGTTGCGCTTTTTTTTTTACCCAGGCTTCCACCTGGCCGAGTCCCTGATTTTTTTTTCTTTCTTTTTTTGCACGGAGTTACAAAAAACCTGTTCCTTTTTTTTTTTCCTTTTTCCCCGGGTTTCTTTTTTTTTCCTTTTTTTTCCTGGACTTACTCGATTTTTCTTTTCGGGCGCCTTATCGCTGATTTCTTTTTTGCCTTCTTTTTTTTTTCCTGCGTACCCCCCCTTTCCCTCCAGCCGCAGCGCCCCACGATCTCCTTTTTTTGAGGGCGCGAGTAGGCGAGTCTATGTTTTTTCTTTTTCAAATTTTCTTTTTTTTTTTCGGGTCGAGGTATTCGAGGCTTTTTTTTTTGGGAGTGGTCCGGCGGATTTTTTCCCGTCTCTTTTTTTTTTTCTTCTGAATCTTCGGGACGTTTTCCGCTTGGTCCTTTTTTCCCATCATTTTGGAGGGGAGGCCGATTTGGTTCCCCTTTTTTTTTTTTACTTCACCGAAGCGCTCTTCGATGCCGAAGGTACGTTCCCCCTTTTTTTTCTTGGGGCGTCGTGGGAAGAAATCTCTTTTTTTTGCTTCGTTTCCTTCAAAGGATGTGGGGCGGACTTCGTCTTACTTTTTTCTTTCTTCTTTCTCGCCGGAAAGCTGCGGAAACTGGTCCCTGTTGTTTTTTTTCTTCTTTTTTTTTTTTTTTTTTCCCATCCAGGGATCTTCGTACGTGGCCTTTTTTCTTTTTTCTGTTTGTCGAGGGGACGGACTTTTCTTTTTAGTTTGTTTTTTTGAAGGGCTCAGGGCGGTTTTCTTTCCGGCATGGTTTAAGGTTACGCCTGAACTTTTTTTTTTTTTGATAGTTCTGACCGAGTCGGGGATCCTTCGATTGCCTGTTTTTTTCTTTTCCACACCCCACCTTTACATGGATGTTAATACCCCCTTCCCTTTTTTCCCCAACACCCTCAAGGGGATTGACCCCTTTTTCCCCTTATGTGCCGGCAGGTGGATTTTTTAGTGGTTACTTCGATGGGAAGTAGATGGTGCGCCCCTTTCCAGAGATTCGGGCATTGGTTTTGAGCCCCCTTTCCCCCTTCCCCCAACTTTTTTCTCCCTAAACGCAATATGTTAAGTGATTACTTATCTCTTCCGGACACGGGAAGTGCAAACGGGGCCGGGTTTCTTTTTTTTTTTTGAGTGAGTTTTCGCATGGGAGGGGGAAAGGGTCTAATTTTCGTTTTTTTGATGCAGGACGTTATGGGAACAAACTCTTTTGTGACCCCCCTTTTTTAGAAATTATACGCAGGCATGGTGTCATCTTCTTCAGGGAGGCAGGAGGGATTTTCCCCTTTTCCTTTGCGTTTTTTTCCCGCTCGGAAATGTTGAGGGCCCCCTTTTTTTTCAAATTGCCGAAGCGCAAGAGGGGGGACTTCCCTCCTTCTTATTTGATTTTCCCTTTTCCTTTTTGTCCCGGGAAAAGCGCTGCTGGCGGGAAGATCCCCCCTTTTTTTCTTGGGCGGGATAGACCTCTCTTTTTTTTCTGTTTTTTTCTTCTTGGTTCTACTCAAAAGCTAGTTTGGGCGGGTCTCTTTTCTTGTTTCCGCGGGGGCGGAGGACGAGGAGAACAGCCCCCTCCTCCAAGTTCACCTTCAAGAGGAGGGAACGGGGAACTCCTTTTCTTTCTCAATGAAGACAAGGAAAGTTCATCGATTGCTTCTCTGTTTGTTTTTCTTTTCCCATTTATCGAAAATCTTTTTTTCTTCTTTTCAGTCAGCTTTAACAGTACAGCTTCCCCCTTCTTCTTTTGTTGTTTCCCCTCTTCCCTCCTCCGCGAAGACCATTCCCCCTCCAAAAACTAGGTGTGAGTAGAAAACAAATTTTTTTCTTTACGCCCCCAACCAAAAAACCAAAAAACCCCCCCTCTTCGATCCCCGCCGAATCAAGGCATGGATCTTCTCCCTTTTTTTTTTTCCAATTTTTTTCCCTTTCCTTGACGGGGGGGCCTTCCCGCTTGACGGGAAGTTCTCGTGCGGGTTTTTTTCCATTCCTTTTCCTCAAACATTTCCGCGCAACCATTCCCACCTGGGGTTAGGCGAGTCTTTTTTAATTCCCTTCCTGCGTATAATTTCTTTTTTTTTTTTTCTTTCTCTTGCCCTCCCCGCCTTTTTTCGTCAATTTGTCCCAATAAAACTTTCTTTTTTTCCTCACCTGTTTTCGTTGACCATTGCTCATTCTGCCTCGACCCACGCTTCTTCAACCCGGCGCGTTCTTCGGTTTTTGTTATATAAGTAAACACTTCAACCCTATGCGTTAGTTTCATGCTACGCGTTTTTTTCCTCCCGTTTCGTCCTGTTTTTTTTTTTTTTTCAAGTTTCCGCCCCCCCTTTCCCGGGGGGGTGTACCACAACTCCTCCCTTTTTTTTTCTTTTTTCTGGCACTTTTTTTTTTTTTTCAATTCCCTTTTTTTTTTGCACCCATTTTGGCAAAGGCCCTTTCTTCTTTCCTGCGTTTTTTTTTTTCCCCCCCCTCGTGCAAACCCCTTCCCTTCTCGGATTCCCCGACCTAGGCGGTGTTTTTTTTCCCCCTCCTTTTCTCTTTTTTTCCTCCTTTTCAGGGCGTGTTTGTAAACCTTTTCTCCTGACAAAAAAACCCTTTTTTTTTTTGGATTTTTTTTTTTTTCCCCCCTCCCAGCTCGGGAAACGCGCGTCTCGAAGGCCCTTCCAAAAGCTCCGACAAGGGGAACCTTTTTTTTTACTTTTTTTTTCCGAAAAAAATCCGCCCCTCGGCCCACACCCCTTTTTTTTTTTTCCCTCCTTCGCAATTGATCCCTATCTCCTTGGAAAGTGCGGCCCACATCCTTGCGTCTCTCTGCGGCCCCCACCACGTACAACGCCGCTATTTTCATCGAAGGGAACACTTCTTCTTTCCCTGTTATTTTTTTCTTGAGTTTGGGTTGCGAACAGTGTGCCCTCTCGTTCGTCCTCCGACCCCCCTTGATGGCTCCCGAAAGACTTTTTTTTTCAACGTCCGGCAAGGAGGACTCCCTTTTTTTTTTTCCCCTTTTTTTTTATTTCTCCCTTTCCCCTCCGACAGGACCCCTTTCGGGTTTTCCCTAATACCCGAACCCGGGGTCCCTTATTTTGCCCCCCCCGCGCGGAAAAACTTTTCTCATTTTTTTTTCTTTAGCGGACTTCGCCTCGGGGCCCATTGGAAGGTGGGTGTCGCCCTTTTGACTTGGCGTTCCGCTATCTCCGATCTTTTTTTTTCAAATTTTCCATTGTTTTGAGGGCGCCCTCTTTTTTTCTTATGCGAGGAAAAGTCAGGACCACCCCCCTTTTTTCAAGACTTCCCCCGGCTTCCGCCCGAATCCGGCGGCGTTTTTTTTTTTTTTTTACCCATTCCGTGCACCGCAAAAAACCCATTTCTGCCCCCTTCCATTCGGTCTCGGGGAAAGGTTTACGATCTTTTTTTCTTCTTTCGTTCAGTCCCCCTTTCCCAGTTCCTTGATTTTTTTTTTCTTTTTTGGCGTGGCCTCTTTTTTGGCGTACCGTTCCCCTTCCTCTTCCCCCTTCGGCCCCATCGCAAAGGGCCACAAATCCTTTTTCTTCATTCTCCTTGGCTCACACCGTCCCCTTTTTTTGCAGAATTCCAGCACGCAGGATTTTTTTTTTTTTCTCCCTTCGCACTGGAATACAAAATTCCCCTGTCCCCCTTCCCCGGGCCATCCCTCGGAAGGATGGGGAAACCCCCTTTTCCTTGGACTCGTTCAGCTCATCGAATTCCGCGAGCTTCAGGGAAAACCGGTTTTTTTCCCCTTTTTTTTCTGTCGATTCTCGGTCGAAAGGTTTCTTACTTCCCCCCAAAGGGCGAAAAAGGGGCGCGTTTTTTTTTTGGCGCGACTCCCATAGGTTTGCGTTACTTGGTTCCTTTTTGTTTGCGGCGGCGAAAGGGTTAAACGTTCCCCCTTTTTCGATTGTTCGCATGCCGCCAGGACTTTTTCGTTTAGTTTTCCACAAAACAAGGGCCAACCACCCAGCCCCCCTCCTCTCCCCAATCATCTTCTTGCAAAAAAGCAAAAAAATTTCCCTCTTTGATTCCCTCTCAAAAAAGGAAGTACTCCTCAGGGCAAAGCGCGCTGCTTAGAAATGCCTTCCTTTACCTTAAAAGAAAATTCCAGACCGTCTTTTTCTTTTTTTTTGGGTTTTTTTCCTTCAGGAAATCTCTAACGGGGCCGCCTTTCCCCCTATTCTGCTCGCCCCTCCTTCTTTTGAAAGATTTCCCCCCCACCCGGTCGGACACGAGTCATTTTTCTTTCCCTTTTTTTAAGGAACCGTTCAAGCAGCACCATTCCTTTTTTTTTTTTTTCCCAAGTTGTTTTCTTTTTCTGCTCGTCTACCGCGCAGACGTGTTCCCCTTTGACCCGAAAATTGTCGGCTACATTTTCCCCGGCCGCGGGCCGTGCCGTCACAAACACGCGACCCCCTTCAACCCAATTTTTCCCCAGGACCGAGGGAGCCGTCTTTGCCCCTCCTCCTGGCTCGAAGCACTTTACCCGTCAGATCACCCTTCTTTTTTGCCCTTTTCCCTGCGGTCATCAGGCGGGACGCCT
>Ga0179593_1678687_pt1 | contig 15967 bp, 10 predicted proteins | sample CZODoug2_1_08_16_FD_185931 | JGI IMG/M metagenome (GOLD analysis project Ga0179593, IMG submission 185931) | Vadose zone soil fungal communities from Angelo Coast Range Reserve, California, USA - CZODoug2_1_08_16fungal (PacBio error correction) | ecosystem: Environmental > Terrestrial > Soil >... | reverse complement strand
TCCCCTCCATTCCAGATCTCGACGAAAACGACCGTCTTGCCTCGGTATCACACGCTGTTCTCACGCTACCCGCTAACTTTTCCTTTTTTTTTTTTTTTTGTTTGATGCCTGATTCCACTAGGCCCTGATCCCTCCCCCGCACGAAGAACAAGCCTTGCTTCTCTTCCCCCCTTTTTTTTTGCACCTCGCCGAGTGATTTAGCTATGGACCAATAAGTTTTTGTTCTCTAGACGAGGAAATAACAACCACTTGTGAGTAATGTCCCACTCCCCCCCTCCTGTCCGCCCTTTCCTACCCTGCCGTGTAGATGTGATTAAGAGGCACCTGCTTCCGAGGGCTCCCTTCCCTCCCTAACCCACCTTCTTTCTGAGAAGATCAACCCCACCGTTTTGTGCCCCTTCCCCCCCCCCTTTTAGTAGCCATTCCTCCTTTTTTTCATCTTAAGATCTCCCACTTCACCTCTACTCCAGATAGTGTCTCGGTTTGGCGATGATCTTCCTTTATGGTGTCGCCCTTGCTGACTACACTGCGGTCGGCGCAGCTCTTTCCCCCTTCCTTCCCCCCGTGGCGCTTCCCTTGTCCCATCCTCAGATTTCCGAGACGGTAGTTTCCCTTCTCTCCTCTCCTTCTAAATCGCCAAACGCGCCCGTTTCGCTCATCTTCCCCCCGTGAATAGTCTTGGCGGGATGTATTTTTGGAGCCCCCTCACTTAGCTACCAAGCGGAACGGAAATCCCTCCAAATGAACTCTTTTAAAGGCACGAAGTCTGGAATCCTCTTTGATTCCTCGAGATAGATGGGAGATTATGTGTGGCATCTTTTTCCCAAGTGGCCACCCAGAGCTTATCTCCACCATGGATTATCTTTCCCCCCTCAATCTCCCTCGAGGTTAATAGTTGGGTCTCCCTGAACCTTTCTCCTGCCGGATCCGGCGTGTAATGGATTGTCTCCCTCCCCCTTCGGAGAAGAGTTCATAGTTCACACAGATAATGAACCAACCTCAGCTTAATAGGCCTACTTTTTTCTTTCCGGGATTGCCCTTATCAGCGTTCCTTTATCGACGGTTTTCTTTTTCCGCGATTGATTTCGTTGCTTGACGCGAGGTTTTATCATGTGCGAGCGTCGAGGTCGGTTTTTCTCAGCCGTGGTATAACTACCTTCCTAGGAAACAATACTTCAATGGTCGATTAGCGGATGAGCTCCAGCCCCTCCTCCCCTTGACAGTCCTCCCAGAAACCCCTGTGAGTGTAGCTGTTCCCGTGGGTATCCCCTTCGTTCGTCTAGTATTCCCTGCACGATTTTCTGCCCTAGACGATGTATTTATCCCCCTTCTCATCTTGGCCTTACCCTTTTTTCCCCAGTCCCTTTCTAGCTGTCCTGTGCCTCCCTTTCACTTTTCCGACGAGGTTGGTTTCTCCATCCTTCTTTATTCATCCCATCGTTTTTTTTTTTTTAGCCTTTTTCCGTCGACAACATCGTCGTCCCGTTCGCTCAGAGCTCACTTTTCCTTCTCTCCCAGATGAAGGCCCTGCTCTTGGATTTCCATCTTCTGCATGTGAATTCCCCCCCCTATCTCCTTTGAAGGACCGTTCCAATAAGACGACACCGGCTTTTTACTTCGGGAATGCCTGTAGGTAATTTCTTCTCATCAGACCTTTTCTTTTTTCCCTAACCCCAAATGGCTTTTTCTTTTTCCCCTGGGATCGCTTAGAGAAAGCCGATTATTCCCTTTGAGCCAACCTCTCACTCCGAGATCAGAAAAGGTCTCTTACAACTCATCGGTTCCTTTTTTTTTAAAAGACCGATTATTTACAAGAAGAGACTCTCCCCCCCCCCCCTTCCACAGATGACCCTTCCGCCTGCGTCTTTATTGCCGAGAGGTCTCAATCTTCTTTTTTGCGTTTCTGGTCGTACTCTAAGACTTCTAGTAGTTCCCCCCCGTAGGATCACCCGCCGGGCCCTGACGCTATCTGACGAACTCTTTTCTTGTCTCCTTTTTTACCCCCTCTTTACATACTCCCCCTAGAGCCGCCCCTATTGGATGCATGTTACTCCCCGGTTCTTGTGAAGCGCTGACTTTCCTTGTTTTTACCTTAAACCCCCATACGCGCCCAGTCCCCGACTCGGCGGGCTGCCCCACGCTATCACGGCTTTTGATAATAAGGCCCGCTGTTCGTGAGGGAAAGTAGTTACTCTTGGTAGTCTATCAGAACGGACTCACATACTGGCCACCGCCCCGGGGATAGAAGATCTCCCCGAGATTCTGACCTGTTTCTTTCTCCTTTTGAGGGAGGCTCCCTCCCCTGGCCTTCCTTAGACTTTTTTTTTTTCCCTCAGCGCCCCAGGTTTTTTTTTTTTAACTGGTTCGCCTTTTTTCCGGAAAGTAGTCGTTTCGACCAACGAATTTGCCCCCCCCTTTTCCCTCCCGTCGTAACGAGGCAGACTTCCTCTGCCCAGATGAGGTCTGCCGAGAGATTTTCCCTTGCCCCGATTCAAACGGCCGGTCCATGGGTGTCGTTCCCCCTTTTTTTTTGGATAGGATAATAGAGACGCAGGAATGGGTTTTGTGGGGACCTTCTTCGCGTGCTAAGACCTCACAGGGAATGGGTTATCGGCACGGATATGACGATTCCCTTCTCAGCTGAAGAGCTGGTTGGTTCCGCCGTCGAAATTCTTTTCCCTTCTTCCCCCGACATTACCCGCTCTTCCTGGTTATGACCTCCTTAAATCTTTTCCCTCGGCCGGGAGGTCTGGCTATAGGGGCCGGTCAATTCACCACGTATGTCCCCTCTTTCCTTAGGGAGTCAAAACTCCTCGTTCCCTGCTCTTTCACGGCGATCCCCCCCTTCCCCTTGTCTTCCCTTGTAGGGCTCTGCTTTCCTCTTTTTTTTTTGGTTGAGGAGATTGATGTCCGACCTAACGATCGCGCACGATGATTTTTTTCCCCCTTCTTCGGTTGATCTCAGTTCCTCACACGCGTGGGAATAACAAAGGATACTTTTTTCTTTTTTTTCGATCGGAGGGCAAGATAGAACTATGTTCTGAAAAAGAGTGAACCTTGGATCCTCCAAATACGGCGTGGGTTTCCCCTTTTCTCATGTTCCCCCTGAGAATTTCTTCCCCCCCTGAGTCGATCACAACCACGATATAAGAGGGAATGTCCTCAGAGTACTCCTGTAACAAATGACGTTTTATCTTTCCTCTAGGAAAAGTGTGCTCGGGTTCCTTTTTTTCCCCCTCCCCCTCAAAATGTTGCGTGCAGCGTCGGCCCTCCCCCCCCTCCCGTGGGACGACACCCCTTTAGCTCCTTGTGTCCGCGCGTCTTTATTCACGCGCGAACGCACGGTTGCCGTCCTCTTTTTGGGTTTCAATCTCTGTGTGGGTGGGCGATGGACGCGCAAGTCTTGGTCGCGTGTATTGCCTTCTCCTTCCTTTTTTAACAGCAGCCCCCCAACTTTTTTTTGCCCAGCGAATATCTGGAGGACATGGAAGGAGTTCTCCGCCACAAGAACACACACCTCCACCGCGCCCATACTCTTCAGTATCGTCCTTCCCGTCTCTTTTCGAATTAGTACTTTTGATCGCAATCGCCCCCCTCCTCCCCCTCCTCAAACAGAGGTCGGCTGGCGGTCCCTCCTCCGGATGGTTTTTTTTGGTCCGAGGTGAATGGCGCTTCTTTTTTGGCTCTCACATTGGGCACTGTCCTCGCCCCCAATGGCGGACCCCCCCTTTCTCAATACTCCTCTCTGTTCCGTCTGGCTGGCTTTCGTTTAGTCGTCCCGCACACCAGATCCCCTTCCGACCTCTCCGGATTCAGGAAGAGTTCGGTATGAATCCCTTTGGACAATTCCGCCCTCTTCTGATAGGTAACAACTATAAGCCACCTCCTCTTCCTTCAAGATATTCCTTGTTACTTGCTCCTATCATTCCTCTCGTCCCTTTTTGATCCTATTCCTTTTCTCGTACCGTTGAAGCGCTTTTCTCTACTTTCGAGCTCCCTCCTTCTGGGGAGATCTTTCCCTTCTCGGCCGGTCTGCTTCCCCCTCTTTTAAAAAGCTTTCCATTTTTTTTCGGCCAGAGGATGCGCTCAGAAAGCCTTCCTCCCGACCTCCCCCTCCCCTTCTTTGAGGTGTGGGGGGGGTGTCGTTCCTGTTTCTGCTTTGAGTCCCTGTCGGTCAAATGCAAGAGGTTTTTTTTTTTTCCCTTCATTCATTCCCCCCGATCCCCCTGAGTACTGTAACCTATCCTTTTCTTTATCGGCATTTCCCGGTTCGCCCACTTTCACCCTAAGAGGTTTTCCCCCCGCCCTCTTTTTTAAGTTGTGTGTGAAGAGATCGCCCCCGACAACCTCGCTACCCGGGTTTACACTTCGTGCTTTCTCCCCCAGTCTTTCTTTGATTACGGCCCGATGAAGGAAGGAGTGTTTTTCTTTTACCCTTTCTCTCCGGGCATCTTCAGGTTCCCCCCGTCGAGACGTTTGCGCCGCCCGGCAGCCCCCCCTTCCCCCCTTTAACTAAAAGGCGGTTTTGATGTAGGGTTTTATTTTCTTCGGGGTTGCGCGACCCTACATGGTCGATTTTTCTGATTCGACCCCCCTCTCCTCCCTAGGAGCGCGGATCTCTCTATAGACGAGACTGCGCTTTCCTCTTCTGAAGTAGTATGCCACCGCACTTCTCCAGCGGACGAATATGTCCGGCGCGCCCTCCCCTTTTTAGATTTTTTGCTTTTTCCTCATCGGCTGTTGTGAAGGATGTTTTCCCGAGCATCCCTCCCTACCTGTCTTCCCCCTACCCAAACAAGGGCCTAGACTTAGGCTCTATCCTTTCCTTAGTCCCCTCCTAAAAAAAGATTCCACCCGTCCTCACGAGCGATTCTTTGACTTACCCTGGTTGCTCTTGCTCTCTGTGCCACGTGTCTCCTCCCCCCTGGTTTTTAACAAAAAACTCTCTCCCTCCGAGCTCCCGGGCGGAGTCTTGCCAAAGCGCTTCGGTACGGCCTATCCTTCCCCCCCCGTTCTGTGAGTAAGGAAGTGGGTAGAGCTTTCCTGAGTTTTTTCTCAATCTCCCCTACGCCCCGACCCGGAGCGTGATCGAGACTCCATAAGACTCTTTTTTGTTAGATCTTTTTAGCATTACTTCCTTGATGCGATGGCCTTGAGGGTGGGATATCCATGGCTCCCCCGTTTGGGCCTGGAGGTTATTAATATATGGTCTCCCTTTCCCCCGGTCCGGTCTCTCATCCTTCCCTCTTTACCCTTTCATGAGATAGGTAGACGCAAACGACGCGCTTTGTGCCAGTATCCCCTCTGCGACTTCGCGTCACGCCCTCTCTATTCCCGTTCTCCCCTCAGATGGCGTTCCCACCTGCTTTTTGTTCTGACAATCGGATGCACTCTTTTTGGTCGTTGGAGGAACGTAAGAAGGCTGCTCCCCCCCCCCCCTTTGCCCCCTTTTCCGCCAGCGTCCCCGGGCAGGGGTTGTTTATTCTTCGGACCTCCAGGCCCTCCTTGCACCCGCTCTCTTTGGTGGTAGAGAAGTCGATAGATTTCTTCCATAGTAGCGAAAGTCCCAAGCAGCTCAGGTTAGGACCCCTCTTCCAAGAACTAGTCCCCTTTAGCGGCGGGCGGTTTTTTCTATTGGACGGAATAAACTATGAGTTGCAGCTTTTTTTCCCCCCCTCTTCTTTTGTGATGAAACTTGCTAAGGAGACTTTTTTTCCCTCCTCCGCTCTAGGATTTTTTTTCCCTCTCCTAATAATAAGTTTTTTTTTTGAGACACCGATTCTTTCCCCCCTTCTCCCCCCCTGATGTCTTTTCAACGAGCAGAGCGGCGACGGTAACCCCTCTCTTTTTTGATCCATTCTCCTTCCCCTGCATCGTGGTCGTCTTCTTCACTTTCGATCCGCAACCTGCAACTTTCGACCGGGCTCCGCTGTTCCCCTTCGTCCTTCCTCTGTTTGAAGGACAGCGATCTAGACGGCGCGTTGTCCTTTTCCCAAAACAAAGTGATAGTCCCCTCCTTTTTTCCGCCTCGTCCTTCAACCCATGCCCGTTTTTTGGGTAGGCCTCCTTGCGCGGCCCCCCCTCCCCCTCCCCCTCCAAAGTTAGGCTGTCCATGCGCTTTCCTCTACCCCCCACCACACCCGCATGGTTGGCCCAACCTCGCCTTCCGCCTTTTTCCTGACCTCTTCCGGATCGTCCCCCTTGGCGAACGAATCGGTTAGTTTCGCCTATCTCGCAGTAGCGCAGTCCTCGGTTTTTATTAGTCTTTTACGACGGTGATGACGGTGCGGTCTTCCGACCAGCTTTGAACCGAAGGCACACAAGTTTTCTCTTCGTAACCTCCCTCGTACCATTCCTTCCTTCTGGAGAGATCTCCCTCGCGCGCATCTCCATCCCCTCCCTCTCCTTTAGGCCTTGCACTCGTTTTCTCCCTCCTAGTGGTGGGAGGTACGGAAAGCTTCTCCCCAGAGTACGGCTTGCAACCCCTTTCAACAGCGTTGAATTTAGGCAAGGAATCATCCTGATTTTCATCGCTTTTTTAGTTCTAGCATGTTGCGAGGTGTTGCCGTAGTCGCCCCCCTTTTTGAAAGCGAAGCTGATTCTCCCTGTTTTTCGTCCCCATGCCAAGAAATTGACTTTCCTTTCGCTTCGTCGCCCTTTCGTCTTGTCGCGGACCTGAAAGATCGGCCGGCCTCCGCTGACTATTTGCTTAGCCAGGTTCTTTTTTTTCGCCGAGTCTGTTCACCAAGATGGAACAAAAGGTCCGGCTTTCGCTAGTACGTAGTCCTAGTTCTCTATCTCGATGAGGGCGTTTTTTGCCCTCTTCCTTTTTAGCTTTCATTTGTGGAGCTTTTTTCGAGATGCGTATATTTGCTGGAGTCCCGATGAGGCTCTGTCGATATCAATTTGGTTTTTGGTTTGGGCCGGAACAGCAGGCGCCATGTTTCTATTTTCGCGCTCCCTCCCCCATCCTTCCCCCTAAGCCGACAGAACTCACCTCCTGTGGGTAGCGTTCAAAGTGAAGTTTTTTCTAAAGGTCGTATTCCCAACCGTGCCCCCTTCCGATCCTTGACACTCGTCCTTTGGTCTTCCAATCACGGATTCTTTTCGATCGGCATTGATACAGGTAGAAAATTGCTCCCCTCTGTGGTGATTTTCTGACTCCCTCCGTTTTGTTTTATCTCTCTCCTTTCACTCGTCGGCAGTGGCGACATGGAACCTCCCCCGCGAGCTCTAAATCTGATGTACTTTCCCGTCTTCCACTCCTTCCTTTTTTGGAATCCGTTCCAGTTGCATCGTCCTACCCATACTATAAGTTCGTCCTCACTTTTCGCAAGACACCAATGGAAATTCCTACTGTTCTTTAGGGAGTCTTTTTTATGGAGGACAGCTACCCGGCCGGCTTGCCTTTTTCCTCTTCTTTTTTAGACGATCCTCTCGAGCGCCGGTTACACTTCACCTAGACCTCTCTCTTCCTACCCCCTCTATGCGCTTAGCTGAGAAACGAAGCCGGCCCCCTCCGTCTCTTCCTATCTGGGCAACGCTTCTACTCTATTGGGAAGATGTAATCCCTCCTTTTCCGGATGTGTTCCCTAATTCCACCTGCCATAAACTGTCCCGTACAGTCCCGCAGGGGCATTTCCCCCCAGCTCTCTGTATGAAGCCGATCTGCTGGTCATCTCCAAAGTCCGTTTCTCCCGAAGAAAGAGCTCCCTTCTTTCCTCGCCTGGTCTAATTTCGCTTGCTGCAGAGCTTTTCAGTGTCCCTACCCTCCACACTCATTCGCCCAGGAAGTATTTTTTTGCCCGACTCAAGATGACCTCTTTCTTTTTCATTCCAAGTTTATTCTGGGGATGTCCGGTCTTGGCTCCAGCGTTTACTCCCCTACTACATCCGCTCACATTTAGGCGGTGCTAGAAGAAAATTCCCCCCTCCCCTTCTGCTTCCGGCGGTGGCGTCTTTCCTCTCATGGATAGCACCCTTGAAGTGCTTGATGGTTTGCCCTGCCGCGCGGTTGGGGCCTGTTTCCATTTCTTGTCAAGTCAAGGCCTCTAGTCATAGACGCCCACCCCTCTTTGCAGGTTTTTCGATCTTCGACCTCTGCATTGAATGGACACCGATTGTTACTTTTCTCTTAAAGTCTATTTTCCAAAAAACAAAGTCTTTTTTTTTAGGTCGTCCACCCCTTCTGTGGGTATAGATCAGTTTCCCGCCTATCCTTTTTGAGGCGGTTACTGCCGCGCTTTTTTAAATTTGCCTGGAGAGCTCGACGGGATGGGCAGGGCGGACCCCCTCTAGAGGACGTCCGTCACATTTCTAGCGTTGGGGTGGTGCACCTTCTTAGCTATTATCTTGCCCATAGGCCCTAAAGCCAAGAGATCAGGCGAGGTTATGCAGTAGGTCCCCTCTTTTCGTCCAAGGTCGTTGATGCCCTTTCTCCTCCATCGAAACAACGGGCATTGAGCCCCTCTATGGTCTTCCCCCGATTTTTTGGATGACCTGCGATCCTTCGCGTAGGCGTTGGCACATTCGATCTGCCTTTTCTTATGTCGGCATCCTCCGTTTGTTTTCGCTTTTCCGACCTCACGAGCCAGGAGTTCCAACGCATCGCCCCTCTCTAGCGCGCAGGTCATCCACATCGCTTTCATCAAAGCGAGAAAGTGTTTCTTTTTTTTTTTTTCCGTCCTAGCCTGGGTCCCGAGTGCCTTCCAGATAGTCTTTCCTCTCTTTCCCAAGAGAAATACTACTGCGTATCACCCACCCCCATTTTTTCAGCGGTGAGTAGTTTTTCCCCTTCTTTTTTTCATGCCGATCCCCCCTATGGTAGTACGATTCTCACCGTGCTTCTTCGTCAAGTTTCTCCCCAAAAACGGCGTGCCAGCGAGTGTCCCAAACCCCAAACACCTTGACACGTCCAAAAATTCCAAGCCCTAGTGCTCTGATTTCCCATTCGTAGCGGTGCGTCCATTTCCCCTTTTTGGGAGAGGTTTTTTTCCCTCTTTTTTCGAGGTGGCTTCTATTTTACCCCCCCCGGTGGCCTTGGAAATTGTTCCTGACCCTCCTTTTAAGCCTTCCCACTTTTCTTCGCCTTTGCCGCATATCGATCCCGGCAGGCCTGGAATTTTTCGAAAGTCGGCGACTCTCCCTTTCTCGCACGTTCCTTTTTTTTCTCTGTCTATCGTCGGTGTTGAGATTTTCTCTCCCCCTACCTCCAGCTTTGGACGGCTCCAAAAAAAGAAAAAGATGGTTCACCAGCTGTTGTGCCCCTCGGCTTTAGAGTATCCGGATTTCGCTTGTTTTTTCCCCGTAGTAACCCCTTGGCACCTTTTTTTTTTCGAGCGCACGACCAAATTTTTTTCGGACTGTAAAGATCGACGGATCCGTTTGAGGGTCTCTCTGTTGAGTATTACTCTCTTTTCATCGCTGAAGCTCGAACTTCGGGATTATAAGAAGTTTGATCGTCCGACTCTTTATGAGGAAAAACCGGTCACCCCCCACTCCCTCGGGATCACCCTCTCTTCCATGCATCGGCTTCTCTAAGACCCTTTAAGAGAGATATTCTGGCCTCTGCTTTGCGCGCGGCTGCCTCTCGTCGACACCTCTCCAAGGCATTCTTTAAGGAGTCGTTAGTAAGATTGTTTGAGCCGAGCTTCCTTCTTCCTCCTTTGACTGATTCCCTGCCGAGGACCCCCCTTTTTTTCTCCTGTCTCCAGTCTTCCGTCTGCCCTTTCCGCCTGTCGAAATCACGACCCGTGTGAGTTTTGCTCATACATGTTTTTTTTTGCGAGTCGAATTTTAGTTCCTGCCCGATGAATGATAGTTTTTCCAGAATACGGTCTTCCAATACTTAAATTATTTTAAGCCTCGCCCCTTTTCCCCTTCCCGCCATTTCTTTTTCTCGTTGTTGCTCTTCTTTCCTCCCCCCTTTTTCGAGAATAGACCTCCCAGTTGGGACCCTGGGCTCTCTGGAAAACGCACTATGATGTACCTCTCCGTCCCCCTTGGATCACATCGGCCTTCTGTGTTGCCGTCCACATAGTCTTTTCTCACAAACCCAATGGAATTTCTCACCGGCCGGTGTTGGGTCCTTCCTGGGCCTTCGCGTCAACGTTCAAGGAAGAGAAATTGGACCGGTAGAGAGATACCCTTAGAGGGCAGCGTCGCCTTCTCCTCCCCCACCCTACCTCGACGAGTAGCAGGAACCCCCGAGTCTGCCGTTGTTGTCGACAACAGAAGCATAGCCCTTTTTTTCTCTTTTTCCCCTCGTTCCCTCCCTCCAACCGCCGCCGAGTCTCAGATGTCGCGCGATGTTTTTTTCTTATTTTTGTTTTCCCTTTCATACTTTGCGCACGGTACATGTCGGCTCCCAAGGGTTGACTTTTCGGATCCGAAGCTGCGTTCCCCCCGGAAACAGAAGAGTACACCCACAGCGCAGACGCTTCCCTCTGCTTTGCATTTTGGCCGATTTTAATCCCAGGCATGTAGCCACCGTTGCACAAAACCCCCACCACCTCCGAGCCATGACCGATAGGCAGTCCCCCCGCAGATCACCAGCCCGATAGTGACGGCCAATCCCTTATGCCGCGTACTTGTGTCGGTCCCTTTATGGGTAGCGCTGTCTTCCTTTTCAGCGACATACGAGCCCATTGATGGCGTGTGCCTCCCTTTCCAATGACTACGACCCCTCGCTGCTTCCTGGATTCGATGCGCGTTTAGACTGATACGTTAAATTCTGACTTGATCTTCGTGCTGGTCCGGCCAGCGACCCGGGCTGCTGGTTTTTTCCCCTACTTCTCATAAGAAATTTCCTTCAGCGTTTTGCCCCCCCATATCTTTTACGGATCGGGGCATCGCCCAATCGACGATTCCTCTCCTTCCCCTTCACCGATGCGGTCGCCGACGTTGTTCCTTCACGGAGATTGCACCATGACAGGCCCTTTTTTCCTTTGTGTTGTTCCACCACGGCACTTTTTTTTTTTTTTCTCCCCCCCTCTCCCTCCGGCATGTTGGTAGGGGAGGAGCACGCTCTGCAAGAAAGGTGACTGGTCTATTCACCAGAGACCCGCTGGGTTTGATTTCGGCGGAAGAGGTGCCGATGCATACGAACCCTGTCCCTGGTTGGTTCTCGCGTTCTCTTTTTCCTTCCCAAGCGCTCGGCGATTCGCGTAAGCCCGTAGCACGGTCTTCCTTTTGTCGGATCGGCTAATCCCTCATTAAATTCCCAACACTATTCCTATATTTTTTTTTGTTCCCGATCGGCGCGGCTCGGGCTTCTAATCTCTTCCTGGATTCTAGTGATGTCGGGAATTCCCTCTCCGTTGTTTTTTGTTGAGTCCTCCGAATCCTCCCTCTAGAGCCCCTCCCCCCGAGCTATTGAAGGTAAGAACAAGGACCTTGTGCTCACCAGCCCCTGCCCCTTTTTTTTCCTTGTGGTGCTCTTGCCGGCCCTCTGATCCTCCCTCACTCTACCTTGCGCCCTTTTTTTCCCCCCTTGTTTTTCGCTGGGATTTTTTTCCCCCCAAGGTTAATATAGGACTCCCCGGCTCACCACCCCCGCTTCAGTTCTTCCTTATATCCTGTCAGCATGCCCCGGTAATCAACAAACCTTCTGGTATGTGAGTAATCCCGACTCCCTTTTGCGCTTTCCTCCTCCCAATGCACCAAAAATGCCTCTGCTTAGCCTCTAAACCCCCCCCTTGGTTGGAAACGACACAGGTGACTTGCACGCCCTTTGATCCTAGAGTTTAATTGACCCTTCCCGTTCCTCCCTCTCCCCCCAGGTGCCGTCCCATTACCTTTCCGTTATCCGGTTGGGCCGATGAGCGCCTCCCCTCCCCCCTTCTTTGTAGAGGCGATGACGATACTTACCTCCTTCTTACCCCCATTGCCTTTTAACGAAGGCCAACCGGGTCGTGACTGCCCCCTCATCTCCGACGAGGGCACTTTTGAAGGTTACTATAAGATCTGATCTAGACCCTCCCAATATCCTGCAATTGATCTCGCTCTCCCAGCCGTAGGTGTTGCTCGCATGTCCTTTCTATCCCTCCTTCCAAGCGGACCCCCCTTCCCTCCCAACGCCCCTTGGAAGATGTAGGACTGCACTCCTGTGGATCCTCGGGCGCGCCTCGCTTGCTGGGCGAGTTTTGCAGTTTCTCCCCCTTTTTTTTTCCGTCGATGTAGCCACCCTTTCCTTCCGCAAAAAATCCAGCTGAGCGGGTTCCTCTTCTTTCTTTACTCAGGGTTCGCTCCCCGCAGCTCGAGTTCCCCTCTCTCCCTTTTGTCAGAAATGCTTAGTTCTCCCCGTGGATATTTAGGTATGACCCCTTTCCACAATGCTCCGGCACCAAGTCTCTTTGACCGCTCGGATGGGACGGGCGTTGCCAGTCGTCGCTCTCGTCTCCTCTGCGACTCTTCCCTTTCTGTAGACATCGCCGACCCCGGTTTCAGATAAGGTGGAGAGAGAGTCGCGTTTCGAGGGCCTGCCAGATCGGCTCTCTCGATCCGCGATTCCCTTCGGTCCCATGGTAGAGGACGCTTCTTCCCTGCGACACATGACCCATCTCTCAGCCCCGCCACCGGCCCTTTTCGGTAGTTTTAGTGGTTCTTGATGTTGTAGTAGGTGACCTTGCCCGATTTACATGCTAGACTAGTTCCCACGAGACGGCCTTCATCGTACATCCAATATCCTCTTTTTTCCCTGAGTCTCTCTCTTTGATCCGTGTCGCCCACTTCCGGACGGTTGTCGCTCTCTCTCTTTCCTCATCTTCTCTCAACGCCAACCTCGTCGAAATTTTTCCTCCTTTCTCCCCCCCACGACTCGAAAAGACTGGCCTTGATGAGTAATATGACGGTTTCTTTTTTATTCCCATCGTTACGCAGGCATCTGCAGTGCAACGATCTCCCCCCTCCCCGCTGCACCCACTCTAAAGCGGAAACGCCTGTGTTCGTGCTGTCGGGTTATTCCTGGGCAGTCGTCCTATTCTGTCCGAGAACCATGTCCCCTTGGCGGTTCTTCTTTAGTCTCCCCTAGGAATCGAGGCTCGGTTCTCCACAAGATAACCTACTAGCCCTCCCCCCCCTGATTTCGCCCCAGCGCTGCTCCTTTAGCCGAGCCACACTCTGTCTTCCCGATAGCGCTCTTGAACCTCCCTCAGACGTCTAGGAGATGAGTCGCCGCGTTTTCGTCTCTGTTTGACATCTAGAAATATGCGCACTTCACCTTGTCGGTAACCCTCGGGACCGCGAGGATTTTTCAGAAGATTCGCGTTTTATTTTTCCAATTTTCACCCCCGCCCTGTACATTCCGCCCGTCGCCCCACGTCCTGATGGAGGTTGAGTTAAACTCCTTTCTGGTAGTCCTCGCGTGAACACGTGTCTTCTTTTCCGGAAAAACCCCATCATACCCTTTTAGCTCGGCCTCTTGCCAACAGCTATCCCGGTTAAGGCACCCCTTCCGCTGTTGTTCTTTCCAGGCCCCCCACCTTCCGTTTCTCTTGGGCAGACCGATCGAAATTACTTTTCCTATTGAGGCGGGCTCCGTCACGAGCTCTGCGGATGTGATGGCATCTTGCTGATCGGCGGACTCCAAAGGGATGACTGCGCGCGAGCTTTGCTGTGAATAAGTTTCCACAGGGTGGGAAGGAGGTTTAAACATTTTTTCTCCTGCTTCAGCACCCGATCGTCACTTCCCCATCTACACCGACTGCGCTCGGTCTCATCGACACTTAGACCCTCTGAAAGGCCGGCACCCGGGTCGCATGACTGGTTTTCCTTCCGTCCGCGCTAACAAGGCTTCCCCTTGAGGACATGGTGTAGTTACGCTTTGTGGGTATCGGCACCTACTCGGCATGGTGGTCGGACATAAAAGATCGACGCACTTGTTCGGATAGTAGAAAAAGCGCCGATTTTTTGTGTTTTTGTGATCCGGCATTTTATGGCTTACGAGGCAGTCGATGCGAGAGGGGTTTTGTTTCTTCTTCCCCTTCGGCTAGTCTGCCTAGATTCAAACGTCCTTCCCTGATTTTCAGACTCCCGTTAACCGGTCGTCACACATGGGTTTTCTCTTCTATAGTGGTCTTTAATTTTTCGCCCAGAGTGGCTGATGGTGATTTCCCCCCCCCATTAGGCTTCTCCCTGAGACGCGAGGATCTGCTATCGATCCATGGATCGTTATCGTGATGTCGGTAATATCCTTTTTGTTGCGAAGATGCCGGACAGCACCCCTCCCTCTCATGAGCGCTGATGCCAACGCCCCTCCTTGCGTTTTCCCTCCGCTTGTGAATCACCCCGACTACCCCTTGGTCCTTCTTTGTCGATTGCCTGGCCGGAATGCCACGATCAGAAAGCCCCCTTTTTTTCCCTTTCTTTTCCCAGTCTCAGACCCTCTCGAGCGTGGGGACTTTTGAACACTATTTCCCTATAGCCTGAGTCTCCCTCCCCCGCTACTGAGGCCTCGTCATATTGTAGAATGAAGCGATCACCCCCTAAAGAATGAGTACGAGTCCATCTTCTTTTCCTTCGCGTTTTCTTCGCACGACCACCATGCCGTGGGATCTCTTTTCCGAACCCACCCCCCCCCCTTTTGTGGACTACCCTACACAGGCGCCGAGCAAGTTTGATCAAGTCTCGTTGAGACAACGGCCCCCCTCCCCTTTTCTCTCATTTTTCTTTTGGGACAGATGAGACGTTTCCCAGTATTTGTAGAGGCCCTCTTAGATCGCTTTTAGAGAGACAGCTTTTTGAAACCGCAGGTCCCAACGCCGTAGTATCCCTTCCACTTTTCCTTCAGGACTGAGTCTGATAAGATACTCTAAATCTCCCCACGCCTCTGCATCGCTCTTGCCTCTCGTCCTATCAAGACCTTGTGTTGATTCTGTTGGATCCTCCCTCTACCCCGAGGAACGGCCAGTGAAAGCCCCTCCCCGCGGCTCAGGTTCAAGCCGGAGCTTACTAGGCGACCGCCGTCTCAGCTTTTTTTTTTTTGTTGTTTACTCCTCTCCCCCTGTGCCACCCGGGCAGCGCTGCATCCAACCTGGCTGCTGACCTGCAAACGCCTACTTGGCTCCGAGGGTATCGTTGGAAAGCCCTTCGGCGGCCTCCGCGAGCTGCGTGATGTGAGCCCCTCCCCTTTTTCCGTTCCCTCGTCTTGTAGGTACAGACAATGAGTCCTTTGTCTTATTCTTTCGGCGGAGTGCATCAGCGCGAGCTTGAGTCTCTTTTTTTTAGTTTGTGATCTACCCGTGCCGCGCGGTGTCGACTCCGTGAGATTTGTTAGGTAGAGGGTGGAGAGGTGCTATCAGCCTTTTACTAGATTCACAAAAACCTCGCCGAGGAACCGCGCAATTTGACTAGGCCCATTCGCTTCACCTTAAGAAAGCCCTTCCCCAAACGGCTTTCTGGCTTCCCGGTTTTTTTGCTCGTCTTCTACGTCTAGTAGGTCCCTCCCCATGTCAGATCCCTGACTAGCCTGCCGTAATTGCCGTCCCTCCTAAGTGGGGAACCGCCTAGCGGTAATTGCTACAAATTTGATTTGTCTTCCCTCTATCTTCCTTCCCCCCCTCCCTAATTCTTTCTCTTCTAGACTCCCTGTGGGAGACCTGGGAGAACTTCGAGAGCTTCCCAGCGGTGCTGATTCATCGCCGACTTGCAGGATGATCCACACGGCTAGCATGGATATTTGCCTTTCACCTCCCTCTCCGTAGCAGATCTTTTCCCTCCCCAATGCCTATCCGGCGGTTCGTGCTCTTCTCGTCTGAGTCATGGGCGATGGCAGGTCCCTTTCCTGCTTTTTCAGGAATTTTTCTTCTCGAAGATTTCTGCCGTTATAGAACCCCTCTCGAGATTTTTCTCTATAGAATAAGTTTCGAAGATCACCTCATCTCTCTCCTCCGCCCTTCTCGATAGCACTATACCTCCCCCTTCCCCTTTACGTATATCTGCTGGTAGTTGTAGTTTGTGAAGGACGTGA